>ERZ501047.50-NODE-50-length-40753-cov-7.329476_pt1 | contig 40753 bp, 36 predicted proteins | sample MGYA00510868_ERZ501047 | MGnify/ENA primary metagenome ERZ501047 (study PRJEB25958, sample SAMN03398593) | human skin metagenome | study: EMG produced TPA metagenomics assembly of the Human Skin Microbiome Metagenome (human skin metagenome) data set. | reverse complement strand
ACGGCGGTCGCCGGAGCCACGCTGGCCGCGGCGCTCCGGTGGCTGCTGCCCGCCAAGCTCGCCGCGGCTGGCGTCGCCGGTGCCCAGGCAGACGGTCTCGTGGAGTCGACCGTGAGCTCGGTGGGCGGTGTGATCGTCGCGATGCGCGAGCGGGTCGCCGCCGGGCAGGGCGGCCCTCAGGGGGCGGATGTCGTCCAGGCGCTCTCGCAGGGGTTCGCCCAGGCCAGCTCGGTCGCCCTCGCTGCTGCCGCGGTGTTCCTGGCCGCCGGCCTGCTCGGGGCCATCCAGGTGGCCCGGGTCTCGCGGGCCAGGGCGACGGATCCGGTGGCTGTCACCGTGCCGGCCCCCGCGTCCCTAGGGTGAGGTCATGGACGCCGTCACGCCTGAGATGGTCACCGTGGAAGACGAGGACTGGTTCGTCGCCACCCTGGAGCCCGCCGCCCTGGGTGTGGTCTTGGCCTCAGCGGACCACGTCCGCATCGAGGCGGAGCGCACCGAGCAGATCACCGACGAGAGCTCCGCGGCGCACCTGATGAACCGCTGCCTCGCCGTGCTGCCCGGTGCCCTGCCCAACGCGCTCGGAGCGATCCTCGAGGACATGCAGGGGATCCGCGCCGAGGACTGGGCGGCCGAGGTGTACGGCGACGAGCTCGACGAGCTGCTCCCCGCCATCGACTCGGTCGGGCAGCTGCTCCCGCTGCTGAGTGAGCCGCAGCTGTCCTGCCACGCAGCCCCCGAGGGGTCGGACGCTCTCGGCCTGGGCTTCGGCTTCGTCGCGACGTGGGACACCGAGCACGGCACGGCCGCGGTCGTCCGCGTCGACGCGCCAGGCACCACGGACCAGGCCGTCGAGGTGTACGAGGTCGGCGGCGCGATGGCCTCCTTCAGCCCGTTCGAGTGAGCTGACGGGCCGTACGCCTCAGTGCCCGGCCGCCCGCAGGGCCGTACGGATCAGCGGCCACTGCCCCGGCAGACGGGCGATCGTGCCGGCGAAGGAGGCCAGAGAGCGGGCGTCCGTGCGCCGGGCCGCCCGGCGGCCGTGGTCGATGCTCATCTGCACGTTCGCCGGGAACACCGCGACGAGCAGCGCCGCGCTCGCGAGGCCGGCGATCCGGCGCGTGCGCGGCACGAACAACCCCAGCCCGCACGCGATCTCAGCCACCCCGGAGACCTGCACCAGCAGCCGAGGGGCTGGCAGGACGCGCGGGATGATCGGCTCGAAGACCTGCGGCCGCACCAGGTGCAGGGTGCCTGAGGTCAGGAACGCGGTGGCCAGCCTGACGGCGTCCTTCCCGAGCGGCGGGACGATGGTGCGGGCGCGCGAGGTCATGGTCGTCACCGTACGTGGGGTCGTCCAGCCGAGGGGGCGCTGCGTGCCTGGTCGGGTGGGCGAATCCGCCGCCAGCCCGTGTCTGTTCTGACGGAGCGAGGTGGTCTGACGGAGCGGGGCACCTGCACCCTCTGGCCATACGGAGCGCCACGTGCCATGCCTGGCGCGTGGTGCCGCCGGGAGCCAGAGGATGCAGGTCGACGCCGTCAGGCGGCCTGTGCCGAGGCTCCGTTCACCAGCTGGTCCAGCAGCGTACGCAGCCGCGCGCGGGTGTCGGCGTCGACCAGCTGCGGCCGCTGGTAGCCCTGCCCGATGCCGATGTGGTCGTCGAGGGGGTGGGCGCCGGCGCGACGGAGGGAGCGTACGGCCTGCTCGCGCGCCAGCTGGGCTGCGCCGGGGGAGGCGCTGGCGCCGATCACCGCGACGGGCTTGCCGATGATCGCGTCCTCGCGGTGGGGGCGGGAGGCGATGTCGATGGCGTTGCTGAGCAGGGCGGGGACGGCCCCGTTGTACTCAGGCGTCACGAGCAGGACGGCGTCAGCCGACGACACCGCGTCGCGGAAGTCGCGGACGACATCGGGCCAGTTCTCAGCCGCCTCGTCGTCCTCGCTGAAGAACGGCAGCTCGTGCAGGCGGTCGAAGCGGGTGACGGTGGTGCCGGCAGGCATCTCGGCGATAGCCGCCCCTGCCAGTCTCTCCCTCGCCCACTCCAAGAACGTGCTGCGCTACCTCACCAGCGGCCCGCTCCGGGCGAGTCAGGTCACCGAGCTCTGCGGAGTCTCGAAGCAGGCCGTCAGCCAGCAGATCGTGCACCTGGAGAAGAACGGCTACCTCGTCGTCACACCCGACCCCACCGACCAGCGGGCGAGGTTGCTCTCGCTCACCGACGCCGGCCTGCGCGCGCAGCGCCTGGTGGTGCAGACGTTCGGCGCCATCGAGCGGGAGTGGGCGAAGGCGTACGGGGCCGAGGACCTCGCCACCGCCCGGCGGCTGCTGCTCGCTGTCGGCACGCGGGGCGCGAGCTGCGCACCGCGAGGGGAGTAGCGGGCAGCGGCCATCGCCGGTCGGCAACGTCGAGGGGTCCTGCGTCTGCGATGCCGGGGACGGCGCGGCGCGGTTGCCCGCACCGTCAAGTGGCTCCTGGCGGCGGGCCGAACGTACGTCGCCACGGCTGGCCCCCCACCCCACTGAATGGTGCAAGCGACCCCGCTGGGACACCGTCGACAACCGGGCAGCCCAGCCTGGTGTCGTCGCTCGGGCCGGAATCTTCCACGGCCCCGTGCTGTTCGGCGGGCATGCGTGCATTCGGGTTCTTGAGCTTCGGGCACTACGGGATGAGGGTCGACGGGCAGACCCTTGACGCGCGACAGATGCTGCACGACGCGATCGACATCGCGGTCGGTGCCGACGAGCTGGGCGTCAACGGCGCGTACTTCCGGGTCCACCACTTCATCCGCCAGTCGACCTCCCCGATGCCGCTGCTCGCGGCGGTCGCGGCGCGTACGAAGTTGATCGAGGTCGGCACCGGCGTCATCGACATGCGGTACGAGAACCCGCTCTACCTTGCCGAGGAGGCCGCCGCGCTCGACCTCATCAGCGACGGTCGGGTGGCGCTGGGCGTCTCGCGCGGGAGCCCCGAGCCGGCCGACCGCGGTTGGGAGGCCTTCGGTTACACAGGCTCGACCGACCCGCGCGGCGCAGACATCGCGCGTGCGAAGTTCGACGAGTTCCTCCGGGCCGTCCGCGGCGAGACCATGGTGGCCGCGGACCCGGCCCAGTTCGGGCCAGGCGTACGCCTCGCCGTGGAGCCGCACTCGCCGGGCCTGATCGACCGGATCTGGTGGGGCGCCGGCACGCGCGCCAGCGCCGAGGACGTCGGCCGCATGGGCCTGAACCTGATGAGCTCGACGTTGCTCACCGAGGCGACCGGGGCCGAGTTTGCCGACCTGCAGGCGGAGCAGATCCAGCGGTTCCGAGCCGCGTACGCCGAGGCCGGCCACACCGGCTCGCCGCGGGTGTCGGTGTCGCGGAGCGTGTTCCCGGTGGTGTCGGCGGAGGACCGCAGGCTGTTCGGCGTGCGCGGGTCCGGGAGCGACCAGATCGGTGTCATCGACGGCTACCGGTCGACGTTCGGCCGCACGTACGCGGGGGCGCCCGACTCCCTCGTCGAGCAGCTGAAGGCCGACGCGGCCGTGCAGGCCGCGGACACGCTGATGCTGACCATCCCGTCGCAGCTCGGCGTCGACCTGAACCTGCGCATCCTGCAAAACTTCGCCGAGCACGTGGCACCGGGGTTGGGCTGGAAGCCGAGCACCGAGGGCCCGGTGCAGGGAGACCCGATCGGCTGACGACTCACTGCGGCCGAGCCCGCCGGGTGGCGGCTGCGCCTCCCACGTTGGTTGAGCAACGATCTCCTGAGCTCGCGAAGGGGATCGGCGTCGAAGCCCCGCACCCGAGCGCCAGCGAGGGTGAGCGGTCACGCTACGCCGATCGTCGTACGGTTCTCCCATGGCCGAGCTCCGACCCGCCGAGCCCTCTGACGCCGAGGACATGGCCGAGGTGCAGAACGCGATCTACCGGGCTGGTCTGCGGCAGAGCCCGGTGGACATCACGTGGGTGCGCGAGCGTTACCTCGGCGAGGAGCACACCGTGGCGTGCACGGTGGCCGTTCAGGACGGCCGGGTGGTCGGGTTCCAGTCGCTGAAGAAGGCGTGGCCCGGCAACCCGTACGACGTCCAGGTGGGCTGGGGCATCATCGGCACCCACATCCACCCAAACGCCGGGCGGACCGGCCTGGGCCGCCGGCTCTTCGCTGTCTCCCTCGCCGCGGCGCGTGAGGCCGGGCTGCAGCACATCGACGCCACCATCGGTGCTGACAGCGCTCCGGCCTCGCGTACTACGCCGCCATGGGGTTCGCGCCGTACCGCGACGAGGCCGACGGGGCCATCCCGCACCGGTTCGACCTCTGACCCAGAAACGGCTCGCTGACCGCTCCGAGCTGTCACCCTGGAGCTCATGTGGCCGGATGAGAAGCAGCAGCGGCTCCGTGAGGCCGCGCTCGAGTGGCTGTCTGTACGCACCCACGACGGCCTGTATCCGCTCACGCACGAAGACATCGCCGAGTTCTGGTTCGAGGGCGAGCGCTTCCGGCTGATGGACCCGCAGCGCGGCATCCGGAAGCCGGCCGTGTTCTCCTCAGCGTTGTCGATCCGCACGGTGTGGCGACCGACCGGAGCCGACCGGCCCTACGACGACGAGGTGGGCGCCCATGGGCTGATGGTCTACAAGTGGCGCGGTGACGACCCGGACCATGCCGAGAATCGTGCCCTGCGCGCCGCGATGGACGCTACGGCGCCGTTGATCTGGTTCTGGGGCGTCGGGCCGGGGCTGTATCAGGTCGTGTTCCCCGTCTACCTCGTTGGCGAGGACCGTTCGCGGCAGGAGTTCACCGTGGCCACCGACGGCCTTCAGCACCTGCGGCCGACCGAGCGGCCACTGGAGGAGGTGCTACGGCGCTACTTCCTCAGCCAGACCGTGCAGCGGCTGCACCAGCCGGTGTTCCGCGCAATGGTGATGAGGGCGTACGAGAACACGTGCGCGGTCTGCTCGCTGAGGCACCCGGTGCTGCTGGACGCCGCGCACATCGTCGAGGACAAGCACCCCGAGGGCATCGCCGCGGTCACCAACGGGCTGGCCCTGTGCAAGATCCACCACGCTGCGTACGACGCTGGGATCGTCGGCGTCCGGCCCGACCTGGTGATCGAGGTGCGCTCTGACATCTTGGAAGAGGTCGACGGGCCACTGCTCGAGCACGGCATCAAGGGTCTGCACGGGCAGCGCCTGCGGATGGTGCCTCGCAGTAGACGAGAGCAGCCCTCCGAGGCGCTCCTCGCCATGCACTACGAGCGGTTTCGCGCCACTGCCTGAGCGTCACCGCCGGGGTGTGGCGCCTCTCAGCTGCGGGGCTGCGGGCCGTCCTGGGGGCCGGCCGCCGGCGGAACAGGGGCTCCTGGCCCGGGACCGTACGCTGCGCCGCTCTGCGGACCTGGCCTTGGGGGCAGCCGGTAGCCCGACTGCGGGTCGAGAGGCCGCGACAGCAGAGGGACCGCGGTCTGGACCGAACGCATCGGGGGCGTCGTCGAGTAGTCGACGCCCGGGAAGCGACCGAACTGGGGGGACACGTCGGCGGGGCGGGCCCGGTCGGCCGCGTCGAGCATGGTGAGCACCTCGTCGGGCGTGGGCCAGGGCTTGCTGAAGACGCTGCCCGGCGGCAGCGGGCCGCCGAACCTGGGGGCACTGGCCGCGCCGGGCCACCCCGAGAATCCTGGGCGGAACCAGAGCTTGCCCGCCCTGGATCGGTCGCGAAGCGCGTGGGTGCGCCAGGTCAGGATCGGGTGGGACGCCTGCCAGTTGACGATGTGGAGCCACAGGCCGCGCTCGGTGACCGCGCGGTCGGCGAGCTCGTGGACGTTGACGTCGGCGTTGAGGTACTTGCCCGCTCCCAGCACCGCCATCGCCCCGACCGAGCCCTGGGGGGACACCGAGTAGCCGTAGTTGTCCGCGGTGTACTCCTGGGTGCGCGAGAGCGCGGCGCCCAGCAGCGGCACCTGGTAGACGAGGTTGGTCAGCAGCAGCCGGAAGTAGGACGTGTGGCCGGCGGCGAGGTGCCCCACCTCGTGACCGATGATGAAGCGCAGCGCCTCCGGGTCACGGACCTGCCCGCCCACCTCGAACAGGTCGGAGTAGATGACGACGAAGCGTCGGAAGCCGTGCCCTGAGGCGAAGGCGTTGATCGTGCCGTTGCCGAGCGCCACGTACGCATCCGGCACCCGGCGCATCCCGTGGTGCCGCGCGGCTTCGACCACCATGCGGTACCCCTCGGGGAACTGCGTGGGGCTCATCCGCACGGAGCTGGCGCGCATCTGTGCGTACGTGAGGGCGCGCAGGACCCAGATCGCGACAGGCATGATCATGACGATCACGAAGATCTGCGTCAGCAGCCCTGAGTCGTCATCGAGGATCGACGGCTCCACGCCGTTGGCCAGGTCTCCGACCACTCGGACGACCAGGACCAGCCAGATGCCGTACGCCACGAGTGTGAAGAGCGCCGCCACCACGACCAGGGGCAGCTCCCACGGGTGACGGATCCCCTTGCGCCCCATGACGCCGTGGACCGTGGACCCGTTGAACAGGCTCGGAGCCTCGGCAGATGAGACTCGCGGCGCCAGGTTGGCGCCGCCGGGGCCGAGGGGAGCTCCGGGCACGGGGGACGGGGGCAGATAAGGGGACGAAGGCGGCTGGCTCATCGGCTCTCTCTTCCACAGGTCGCGTCCCGGTCAGTCGCCGGGGCGGGCGGTGCCACTGTAGGTGGCAGAGCGGTCGGGGGCCTTGGCCCGCACGCGACGCGGGATCGTTGGGGACGGCGGAGCAGCCGCCAACGGCGGGTCCGGCACCGTTGCGTGCGAGCGGTGCCGGACCGCCTGTCAGGCCTCAGCCGCCTTCGCGATGAGGTCGGCCAGCTCCTGCGGTCGCGACCACATCGGCCAGTGCCCGGTGGGCAGGTCGACCAGCTCCAGAGCCCGGTAGTCGGGGAGCGCGGTGAGGAAGTCAGCACCCTGCTCCGCGTACGCCCGGTACTCGTTCGCCGAGAACGCCGTGCAGATGATGGTGCCGGGCACATCGAGGCGACGGTCGTCGGTGAGCGTGACGGGGGTGCTCACGACCAGGCCCGGCTCGGGCACCGCCCGCTCGCGGAACGTGGTCAGCTGCTCATCGGTGAGGTCGCGCATGGAGCCCTGGGCGTACTCCTCGTCCCACGCCGCGTCGATCGGGAACGGCTCGCTCCCGGACTCCTCGTTCATGGCGAACCCGTCGCCCGCCGGCGCCGTGTCGACCCACACCACGTGGTCGACGAGGCCGGGGTGCTGGTCGAGCACGAGCGTGCCCGGCACCGCGGCGCCGCTGTGCACGACCAGCACGCGGCGGGTGGCCGCCTCGTCGAGCGCCTCCGCGATGGCGTCCGCGTGGTCCTGCAGCGTGACGCCTCGGGTGGGGCTGTCGGCCTCGAGACCGGGCAGCGTGAGGGCGGTGACCTCGTGGCCGCGCTGCCGGAGCAGCGGGACGACCTCGTCCCACGCCCAGGCGCCCAGCCAGTAACCGGGGACCAGAAGGATCTGCGTGTGCGTCATGAGAACACCCTGGCACCCGTCTCGGACAGTTTTCGTCCTCACGCGTTGCGGTTCGACGAACGTACGACGCCGGTCAGACCCGCCACTCGTGGCGCTTCGGCTTCAGCCGCGTCGGGGCTTCGGTCGCAGGAACCCAGTCGCAGGTGAACGCCCCGCGGTAGCCGAAGAGGAACCCGAACCGGTGGTTCGTCACCTCCAGGTCGACGTGGAACTGCTGCTCGGCGTCGTCGTACCTCTCCCTCAGCGTCGCCCGGCCCGATCCGATCATGGGGAACAGGAACCAGAACGGGCCCTCGAAGAACCGCTGCTCGTCGCTTGTCAGCAGCAGGGAGCCGTCGGGCTCGGCGTGCATCTCGAGGTCGACGGCGAGGTGCTGGTGCGTGCCCAGGTAGTCGATGATCGTGCCCCCGGTCTCGATCATCGTGGCGTCGAAGTGCCGCTCATGGCCACGGAGGGCATAGCTGCGGGAGAAGGTGACGGTCTCGCGCCCGTACGGGTCGCGGTAGGGGTAGTTCTCGATCGTGAACGGCACGTCGCGGCCGACGTCGGGCACCAGGATCCGGCGCAGGCGCCCGATCTGGAGGAAGGGCACCGTCCACCACGGTCCGCGCCGGATCTCGCTCATGACACCCGTGCCGATGCACGCCTCGCCGCTGTCGAGCCCGACGCCGAAGCGCCGCTGCAGCATCGGGTGCAGCCGGTCGAACTCCTCGCCCATGGCGCGCTGGAAGATCGAGGTCATGCAGGGTTCTCCTCGGTGGTGTCCGACCCTGTACGCGCCGGCGCGGGCAGCGCGCTCAATGTCGCCGGGGCGTCGCACAGGTGGTCGTCGCGGCGGGTGCCTCCGGCAGGGGCGCGCAGGCACCGGGCGGCACGTGGCCGGTCGGGCCGCCAGACCATCAGCACGCTGGCCAGCGGCCACCGCTCGGGCGCCTCGCCGCGCTCGACCCAGATCCGCAACCGGTCGAAGCTCCAGGCCGTCGCCCAGCCGAGCAGCGGCCGCGCGAGGCGGTCGAGCAGCGATCCCCAGCCGGGCTCGTAGTCGTACCCCGTGATGAACCGCGTGCCGTCGCCGTCGGCACGTAGCGCCAGTAGCCCCGGCCGGCCCCGATCGGTGACAGCCAGTCGTCGGTGCTGAACTTGAGCGCTGATGTACGGGTGCCGTCAGGCCGCTGCGTCTCGCCGATGGAGATGCCCTCGCCGGCGACGGTGCGCAGGGGCGTGCGGCGGCTGTACGTGAACCGCTGCGCCCCGTCAGGCGTCAGGTCGGTCGGGGTGATGGTCGAGAACCGTACGTCCCAGCGCGTGTGCTGGTCCGGCACCTGCGTGTGCTCCCAGACGACCTCGACGGGCGCGGCGATGCGGGTCTCGACGTAGATGCCCCGGGCCATGCGCGAACGCTACCGGCAGTGCCGATCAGTTGATCGGCACGATCCCGAAGACCTCGCCCAGGTGGCCGTCGGGCAACGAGTGCGTACGGCCGACGGCCTCCCCCCACCCGCGCAGCATGGCCTCGAGCTCGGTGTTGTGCGCGGTCTGGGAGGCGTGCTGCTTGAGCGCGGCGACCTTGCGGTCGAACTGGCCCGTGACGTCGATGACGTGGTGCGCCGTCGGGTGGGCCATCAGCCAGAGCTCGCCGACGTGCCAGAACGGCAGGTTCATCTCGGGCCAGGCGAACGGGTTCTCCGAGGCGGGGTACGCGGCCCGGATCGTGGCATCACCCGCCGCCAGGTGGTCGGGGTGGCTGCTGCGGATGCGCTCGTAGTTGCGCTCCGGGCTCTGGCAGAGGATGCGCTGCGGCCGTACGTCGCGGATCACCTCCACGATCGCCCGCTGCAGCTCGAAGCCCGGCGTCAGCCAGCCGTCGCGGAACCCGTCGAGGAACCGGACGTCGCTCACCCCCAGCTCGGCGCTCGCCGCCCGCTGCTCCTGCTCGCGGAGCGCAGGGATCGCCTGGATATCGGCGTCGGGGCGCGCGCCCTGCTCGCCGTGGGTGCAGCACAGCAGGGTCACCGCGATGCCGGCGTCGGTCCAGGACGCGATGGTGCCCGCCGCGCCGAAGTCGGCGTCGTCGGGGTGGGCGGCGACGACGAGGATGCGCTCGATCTCGGTGTCAGGCTTGGGCTCAGGAGGCACGGGTCGACTGTACGAGAGGTCGTCGCTGTGGCGAGGGGCGGTCTCGCCAGAGTGAGCGCAACCGCAGTCGGGGTGCCTCGTCGCCTTCGCCTAGGAGCGCGTTCGCACCTTGATGACGATCGGACTGCCCAGCACCACGACGGCCGCGACGGCAGCGGCGACCCCGGTCGTCACGGAGTGTGGCTCGCTCGTGAGCCGGCCCACCGCGATCCACGCCAGGCCCCGCGCCACCGCCAGGGCGGGGGCGAGGCGGCCGCGGGTCCCGTACGCCATCAGTACACCGATCACCGCGACGACGACGAGCAGCGCGATCGCGTACGGGGCGACGGGATGCGGGTTCACGTCCAGGGAGGCCAGCCAGCCCGTGATGTTGGCGACCGCCGCCACGGCCACCCAGCCCAGGTAGAGGCCGAGCGTGCCGTCGGTGACGAGCGCGTCGACGCGAGAGAGGGGAGGGTGCGTGCCGAGTCGGGCCGCGATGACGACGAGGCAGGCCAGCAGGCCGAGGATGACCACCACGCTCAGCGCGAGCTGGCCCCACTGGGTGACCATGAGCCACAGGCCGTTGCCGAGCAGGGCTGGCACCAGCCACCAGCCGATCGCGCGGTGCCGGGCGGCCGACCGCTGCCGGGGGAGCAGCTGCCACACGACGAGCGCGGTGAGACCGAGGTAGATGACGCTCCAGATCCCGAACGCCGGGCCTGCTGGTGCCAGCGGTGTCGCCGTGGCCGAGAGCCAGCCGCCGGAGGTCTCCGAGGTGGGGGTGCCACCGAGTGCTCCCGAGCCAACGAGCACCAGCGGCGCGGAGGCCAGGAACGCGACCAGGACGGCTAGGGAGCGGACGAGGTCGGAGCGAGTCGGGGCCATGGAGCCGGACCCTACCGCCGTCGCGCTGCCGGGCAGCGAGGCCTCATGCGTCGGCATCGGGAACTCCCGTGGTCGCCGCCGTGGCCCGGGCGGAGCGCGAGGCGAACCAGGCGAGCAGCCCGCCCACGGCGAGCAGCGGCAGCCCCAGCACCCAGGTCGAGGCCTCGACCTGGGTGAACAGCAGCAGGCACGACACCAGGCCGAGCACCGGCAGCACCGTCGGCACGCGGAAGTGATCGGCTCGGCCTCGCGGGTCCTTGCGCAGCACGAGCACGGCGACGTTCACGGTGCTGAAGACCACAAGCAGCAGCAGCACCAGCGTCGAGGCGAGCAGGTCGATGCTGCCGACGAGCGCCAGCACCAGGGACAGGCCGGTGGTGACGATGATGGCGACCCAGGGCGTACGGCGGTTGGGCAGCACCCTGCCCAGCACCGGGGGCAGCAGCCCGTCGCGGGCCATCCCGTACGCCAGTCGCGACGACATGATCCCCGTCAGCAGGGCGCCGTTGGCCACGGCCATCAGGGCGATGACGCCGAACAGCCACAGCGGCACCCCGCCGGCGATCCGCACCACCTCCAGCAGCGGGCCCGACGAGGCGGCGAGCTCCGCGGTCGGCACCACCGCGCTGGCTGCCGCGCCGACACCTGCGTACACGAGACCGGCGACCAGCAGCGCGCCGCACAGGGCCCGCGGGTAGGAGCGGCGCGGGTCGCGCGCCTCCTCGGCGACGTTGACGGAGCTCCCGGATCCCACGTACGAGTAGAACGCCAGCACCGCCCCGCTCAGAACGGCCATGACGGGGCCGTCGGTGGGGGTGCCGAGGTGGGTCAGCCGGCTGAGGTCGGCCTGCCCGCGCGCGGCCACCACCACACCGAGCACGATCACGAGCAGCAACCCGCTCACCTCGATTATCGTGGCGGCGCTGTTGGCGCCCATCGACTCCTTGATGCCGCGCATGTTCAGCAGGACGAGGAACACCGTCGCGGCCAGCGGCACCGGCACGTCGAGGAACACCGCGAGGTAGTCGCCGGCGAAGCCCAGCGCCAGCGCGCCGACCGACACCACGCCGGCGAGCAGCATGCAGAAGCCGTTGAGGAACCCGACGAAGGGCCCGAACGCGCGGTGGGCGTAGTAGGAGGAGCCTCCCAGCGCGGGGGAAGCGGGTCGCGAGCTCCGCGTACGACCCGGCGGTCAGCATCGCCAGCACGGGGCGACGACCATCGGCACCCACACCGCGCCGCTGGCGGTCTCGGCGACGCGGCCGGCCAGCACGTACACGCCGGCGCCGAGCACGTCGCCCAGGATGAACAGGAACAGGGCGAAGGTGCCCACCTCAGCGCGCAGCCGCCGGGGCGTCGGCGGCTGGGCCGGGGGACTCGATGGCGCTGCTCATGCGCGCCACTCCACACGACGGGATCGCCTGGGTCGTGCGTCTTCACCCCGCAGGGGAGGCGTGCTCACCCCGGTGGTGGCCGCGTGGTGGACTGGCCCTGTGGGAATCCTTCTTCGTCTGCCCGGCATGGTCGGGGCTGGTGCCGCCGGCGCCGTGCTCGGGGCTGCAGCGCTGGTGGCTGCGCACGTGCGTCGTACGAAACCGCTGCACCCCGACGGTCGCGCCGGGCGCGGCACCCTCCACGTGGACCCGGAGGGCGGCAGCGGGGGCAGCGGTGTGCCGCTGCTTGACCAGCCAGGCGATCACGACGTGCAGGTGCGCTGGTCACGGGGTGGAGGGCTGCCGAGCTGGGCCCCCGATGTCGAGGGCCTCGCGATCCGGTTGCTCGACCACGGGCCCGCGGACGTACTGCTCGCCGGGAGCGGCACGGGCATCGTGGGCCGTCACGTGCTGCACCCGCGCACCCGTCGTCGGCACGGAGAGATGTCGACGCTCTTCCCGTACCGCACTGCTGGGGGCTCGCTGGTGCTGATGGTCTCGCCTGGGGACGTCGATGGCGACCTCCCCGGGTCGTGGGAGCTGTCGTGGTCTCGCGTCGGCGGCCCGTGGCATCGGGTCGGCCGACTGAGCGTGACGTTCTCAGACGGCGACGAGATCACCCGCTACGACCCGGTCACCCACCAGCTGCCCGGCGCCAGCCAGTCCCCCGCGGTCGTCGCGATCCGCGAGCCTGCGTACGCGGCCGCGCGGACCGTACGAGCGAGGCTACGGCCCGTCTAGGAGTCGCCGAGCGCTGGGTGACCGGTTCGATCGGGGCGCGGACGCCTGGTCAGCAGGTCCGGTTCGCGAACGGCCGGGCGCCGTGGTGAGCGGTGAAGGCGGCGATGAGCTGGGACTCGACGACGCGCGGCACGTCGTCTGCCGAGAGCTCGCGCCACGCCACGAGCAGGGTCGCCGACTCGGTCAGCTGCCAGATCGAACGCCCTCCGTTGTGGTTGGTGCCCCCGACACCGGCGCGCCTGTACTGCGACAGCCGCGTGCGCAGGCTCGTCGCCTTGCCGATGTAGATGACTTCGGCGCCATCCACCCACAGGCTCGTGAGGACTGCCAGCGGGTAGGCCGGCGACTGCTTCGCAGTGGTCACCGGGCGCTCCGCCAGAAGCCCGGGGGCATCGGTCGACGTGCGCACGATGACGTACACACCTGGACCGGCAGGGGTTTCTGCGGTCGTCAGTGTGGTGAGCGGGACGAAGCCCGTGAAACCCGCGCGGACCAGTCCTTGACGGTCCCATGTGACAGGCAAGCCGGACAAAACCGGGTCGGCCCCGTTCGCGTGGGTGTCGATCGGCTCCGTCATGTCTCCAGCCCTTGAGGAAGATCCGCAGCGACGCCTCTCGTCACAGGCGGAGGTTTCGACGCGAATCCTCTTCGTTCCTCAGAGGATTCTTGCTCAACCGACGGTTTGTCACTGGCCCTGCTTGGCGTACTTCGCCTCGGTGGCGTCCTTGGCGCCGCGCCACCAGGACTCGTTGTCCTTGTACCAGTCGATCGTGGCCCTCAGGCCCTCGGAGAAGTTGCGGTACCTCGGCTCCCAGCCGAGCTCCGAACGCAGCTTCGAGGAGTCGATCGCGTAGCGCAGGTCGTGGCCGGGGCGGTCGGTGACGAGGTCGTACGCGTCGTTCGGCTGGCCGAGGATAGAGAGGATCTCCTCGATCACGTCCTTGTTGTTCTTCTCCCCGTCGGCGCCGATGAGGTACGTCTCGCCGATCTGCCCCTTCTCCAGGATCAGCCACACGGCGGCGTTGTGGTCGTCGACATGGATCCAGTCGCGCACGTTCTCGCCGGTGCCGTACAGCTTCGGCCGCAGGCCCGACAGCACGTTCGTGATCTGGCGCGGGATGAACTTCTCGATGTGCTGGTAGGGCCCGTAGTTGTTCGAGCAGTTCGACAGCGTCGCCTTCACACCGAACGAGCGCACCCACGCCCGCACCAGCAGGTCGGAACCGGCCTTGGTGGAGGAGTACGGCGAGGACGGGTTGTACGGGGTCGACTCGCTGAAGCGCTCGGGGTCGTCGAGCTCCAGGTCGCCGTACACCTCGTCGGTCGAGATGTGGTGGAACCGGGTGTCGTGCTTCCGCACCGCCTGCAGCAGCGTGTACGTGCCGATGACGTTCGTCTCCACGAACGGCCACGGGTCGTTGAGCGAGTTGTCGTTGTGGGACTCCGCCGCGAAGTGCACGACGGCGTCAGCCTCGGCCACCAGGCCGTCGACCAGCTCGGCGTCGCAGATGTCGCCCTTCACGAGCCGTACGCGATCGGTCGGCAGATCGGCGAGCGAGTCCTCGTTGCCCGCGTACGTCAGCTTGTCGAGCACGACCACCGACGCATCGGTGTTCGCGACGACCCAGCGCACGAAGTTCGAGCCGATGAACCCAGCACCGCCGGTCACGAGGAGTCTCTGCATGGGCCCGTATGCTACCGGGGAGCCGCCGGGGGCGCCTGTCTCCGGCGATGACAAGGAGGCTGGCGTGAAGGGGATCATCCTGGCGGGAGGCGCAGGCACGCGTCTGCACCCCCTGACGATCGGGTCGAGCAAGCAGATGCTGCCCGTCTACGACAAGCCGATGATCTACTACCCGCTCTCGACGCTGATGCTCGCTGGCATCCGCGAGGTGCTGGTCATCTCCACCCCGCACGACTCCCCGGCCTTCCAGCGCCTCCTCGGCGACGGCTCGCAGTGGGGCCTGTCGATCACATACACCATCCAGCAGGAGCCCAACGGCCTCGCCCAGGCCTTCGTGCTCGGCAAGAGCCACGTCGGCGGCGACAAGTCGGCGCTGGTGCTTGGCGACAACCTGTTCTACGGTGCCGGCCTCGGCCATCAGCTCACCGCGTTGCAGGACGTCGAGGGCGCCTCGGTCTTCGGCTACTGGGTCGCCGACCCGAAGGCGTACGGCGTCGTGGAGGTCGACGAGTCGGGCACCGCGCTGTCGATCGAGGAGAAGCCGGCCGAGCCGAAGTCGCACTGGGCGGTGCCGGGCCTGTACTTCTACGACGAGTTCGTCTGCGACTACGCAGCCGACCTGCAGCCGTCGGCGCGGGGTGAGTACGAGATCACCGACCTCAACCGCATCTACCTGGAGCAGGGCAACCTCAAGGTCTCGCTCCTGCCGCGCGGCACGGCATGGCTCGATACCGGCACCTTCGACTCGCTGGCCGAGGCGGGCGAGTTCGTGCGCACCATCCAGAAGCGCACCGGCCTGCTCGTCGGCTCCCCGGAGGAGATCGCGTGGCGCAACGGGTTCATCGACACCGAGCAGCTGCTCAAGCACGCCTCCACGCTGGGCAAGTCCGGCTACGGCACGTACCTGCAGGACCTGGTCAAGCAGGAGGGCTGAGCCCCAGACCCGCACCACCCACAACGCGGCAGTCTTGTTCCGACATCGGAACCAAGTTGCCGCGTTGTGCGTGCGGGCGCCCCGGTCAGGCCTTCGAGACGCCCAGGACCAGGGTGCTGGTCGTGGGGATCGCCGAGCCCTTGACCCCGTTCCCCTTGTAGTCGAAGCCGCCGTTGGCGTAGCGAGAGCCGGTCATGGCGTAGCCGGCGGCCGTCATCGCGGCGAGCTGCAGGTCGGCGATCTCCTTGCCGGACTTGCCGTTGGCCTTGAGCATCCAGGCGGCCGGGTTGTCCGCGGGGGTGGCGGTCACCCCGGCGGCCAGCGGCAGGCTGGTCACCGGCAGGCCGAGCGAGGCCGGGACCTCGATCGATCCGGTGCTGGCCCCTGTCGCAGCGGAGGCCGAGGGTGCGGCTGAGGCGGAGGTAGAAGCGGTCGAGGCCTTCGACGATGCGCTGGGGACGCTGCTGCTCATGGGCGCGCTGGGTGCGGACCCGCTCGTCGTCGAGCTTGCGCCGCAGGCGGACAGGCTCAGGGCAGCAGCGACGGCAACGCTGACCGAGGCGATGGCAGACGCCTTGCTCAAAGACATGAGGGACCTCTCGAGTGACGGCGCCCTCCGCGATGTGGGACGCGTTCCCCCGCATTATCGCAAAACCGTGCCGCCCGTCACATCCGCTGGCAAGGACGCCACGATGTCGTGGCGATCGGCGCGACGGCTCCGCGCAGGTGGTTCACGTGAGCACGGCGACCCCATCGGGGTGGCCGAGGTAGTGCAGGCGCGGTGCCGGCGGCCCGCCGCGGGCGGCTGCGGGCATCAGGCGGCACGGAGGGCTTCGGCGTACGCGAGCAGGCCCAGCCCCTGGCCCCACAGCTGCATGGCGTCGGCGCGGATCACGGAGTAGCCGAACGGCAGGAGCTGCAGCACCGTCCCCGCACTGACCAGCTCGAGGGTGCCGTCGGCGGCGACGTATGGCTCCAGCGCCGCGATCGTGCGTAGGCCTGCAGCCGCGTACGTATCGCCCAGCCCGAGCCGCGTCGCCGCGAGCAGCGCGGCAGCGATGCCTGCAGAACCGGAGGTCTCCACGATCCCGCGGGTCTCGGGGTGGCCGTCGACGAGCACCTCCCACAGGCCGCCGGGCAACTGCACCTGGCACAAGGCGTCCAGCAGCGTGACCAGGCGATCGACGACCTCGGGCCGGTCGACCCCGGCCTCCAGCAGCGCGACCCCGGCCAGCGCGTGCCACGCGTTGGCCCGCGCCCAGAAGCTCCAGATGGTCTTGCCCGCCCAGGTGCCGTGGGCGATCAGTCCCGACCGAGGGTGCTGCAGCAGCGCCCCGTGGGCGAGCCACTGCCGCTCGGCCAGGGTCACGTCACCGGTGGCGATCATGAATGTGCCCGCCATGTAGCTGGTGTCGGCCCAGACGCTCCCGGGCCAGTGCTCTATCGCGCCTGCGGCGTCGCGGGGGGCGGTCGTCGCCCAGCTCAGGTAGGGCGCCACGAGGTCGTCTCGACCGGCCGCCAGCGCGGCGGCTCCCGGCAGCAGGTTGTTCACGTGGCCCACGGCGATGCCGCCGTCGAACTGGGCGAGGTAGTCGTGCACCAGCCCCGGGACGGGGCGGCCCAGCGCGGCGGCATGGGCGAGCAGGCCCTGAAGGGCGACACCTTCACCCCAGAACCAGCGCGGCAGATCACCCAGCGACAAGCGAGCAGCCAGGCGGTCAGCGGTCTCGGTGAGTCGGTCGCGCGTGAGCGTGCTCAGGTCGGCCGGGGGCCGGGCCGGCGCGGCCCGCACGCTGGACGTGGGGTCGAGCGACGGGTCGGTCGCGGCCATGACTGGGATCGTAGACGTTCAACCCAGCCAGGGACCCGCGAGTCCGCACCCGTCGCTCCCCGGCTCGATGCCCGTGCCGTCAGGTCACCTGCGAGACGAGGGATGCCAGGTGCACGCCGGGTCTGGGGAGCCACGACTCTGCTGCTCGGGGATTCCTGCCGCGGACGGTCTGCCGCTGGACCAGTACGCCAGACCCTCGACCTGGCACCCCAGACGTCCCCGCGGTAACACACCCGCGGAGTCTGCGAGCACCGGTCTGAGCACCAGCACGACCCGTGGTTCACGGTCCGCAGGGTGCTGGTTGGCCTGCCGCAGCGGGTCAGCCGCGGCGCCCCGAGGGACGGAGATCGATCCGGTGCGAGGCCCCTCCGGCGGTGACGGTGACGCCATCCGCGTCCAGACCTGACCAGTACGGGCCCCACAAGGCTGGCGTCTCCACCAGTCGCCCGTCGACGACCCCGACCGGTGAGCCGTCCACCTCGAACGGGCCCTCCCAGCGAAGCCGCAGGTCACCGTCGCGCAGCGTCCGCCACTCGATCGCCGGCCCCTCGGGCTCCTCCCACACCAGCGGTGTGGTGAGCGAGTCGGCGTATGCATCGAACGACCCGTCCAGCGCCGCCGACCCGACGCAGCACGCCCACACCCGGCCGGGCCCGACCGGGTTCAGCTCCTGCCCCGCCTCGCCGCCGGCGACGGTGAACCGGCTGCCGCCCGGCGTCCAGAGCGCCACGTAGCCGTCCCCCCGGCGCCCCACCGCCCACTCGCCCTGACGCCGCCACTCGTCCATCTCGGCGGCGGGGAACCACGCATGCGTACGCCCCTCCGGGTCGTCGGCCGGCAACCGGTACAACGCGACCAGCGCACCCCGGTGCTGCCGTACGCGCGGCATGACCCGGTTGCCCGCCCACGCGTTCGGTCGGGACGACGGCGAGGTCGACCGGTTCGGCGGGTGCGTCACGAAGACCTGCGTCTCTGGGCCGAGCGTGGCCCCGAACACGTGCTCCTGCAGGCCCGGCAGGCCGCTGCGGTAGTCCTGCACCGACGCCAGCATCACGTCGGGCGTGCGGTAGACGACCGACTCCGACCCGTACGGGCGTTCCAGCAGGTCGTGCTCGAAGCGGTACCGGCCCTCGAAGCGCTGCCCGCCCCAGTACTCCGCCGGCGGCTCCGTGGCGATGCGACGCACCACCTCTGGGACCTCGTACGAGGGCGACGACGCAATCACCGCCGTCGGCAGCACCGCCGCGTTGAGCGCGCCCACCCCGGCGCACAGCCACAGGATCGGCGCGGTCTCCTCGAGGCGGCTGCTGCGCAGCGTGCCGACGTACGACCGCCCGTGCGCGCACCCGTGCACCCCGCGCCAGGCGTTGGTGGCCAGCGACACCAGCAGCCGGTCAGCCAGCGAGCGCGCCAGCTCGGCCAACTCCCGGTCGGCCCCCAGCTCGACGAGCGAGACCGCCGCCAGCGTGTCGATGGCCAGGTAGGCGTTGGAGTCGAACTCGGCGAACCCGCCCGGGAGGCGGATGTCGAACCACTGCCGGGCCAGCTCGCGGCCGTGGGCGGCGTGCTGCGCGCCGCTCCAGCCGGTGGCCGTGAAGGTGCGGTCGCCGAACAGCTCGCCCATCAGGATCTCGGCGGTGTGCCAGATCAGCTGGTGGTTCTCGGTGAAGAAGCACATCGCGTCGAGCCCGGGCTGGTCGATCCAGTAGCGCAGGCCCGTCACCGCCGTCTCCACCGACTCCCGCACCCCGGGCGCCCAGCGGCGCGCCTTGTGCAGCAGGTGGGCCAGGCCGATCACCTCGAAGTCGGCGCAGTCGGCGCGGTTGTCGACCATCCACAGGGCACGGGCCACGTCGTCGGCGGTGACCTCCCGCTCCGGGTCGAGCTGCAGCCCCGCCAGCGCGCCGCCCACGCCAGCCACGGTCGCGGCGTGCTCCAGGAACTCCCGGCGCCAGTCCTGCGGTTCGCCCACCGGTTCACCCCGGTACGCAGCAGGCAGCACGCTGATCGGCAGCTCCCGCGACACCGCCCGGCCGCGCGGATCGGCGACGCGGATCACGATCCGGTCGTCGGCGCTGAGGATCGCGACCGGCACGTCCTCCTCCGGCTCGGGCAGCGACCCGAGGTCGACCGGCGTGGGGCCAGAGCCGAGGACGATCTCCGTACGTCGCCGCCCGTACGCCACCTCCAGCGCCAGCCCGGCCGGCCCGGTCAGCAGCGCGGTGTTGTCGTGGACGCCCCAGCGCAGCAGCCCGACCCCTCCGAGCAGTCGCTCGGCCAGGGTGCAGGCGTGCTCGTCGGCGCTGGGGTCGGGCACCACGACGCGGACCGGCAGGCCACGTACGGTCACCGACAGCACGTGCCGCACCTCGCGGAACGCCACCTGCCAGGTGACCACCGTGAGCACCGAGGTGCGGGAGGGGAGCGACACGGTCACCTCGGTGACGGCGGGCTCCATGTAGGTGACGGCGTGGGAGGAGGCGATCGGCTCCCCGTTCAGGAACGCCTGCCAGGGGCCGGTGGCGGCGATGGCGAGCGTACGGCGGTCGGCCTGGTCGACCTCCAGCACGGCGGCCGCGCAGCCCAGTCTGTACATCGGGGTGAAGCAGAACTCGCTGTGGTCGACGACCCCGTCTGGGGCGTGGAGGCGGCTCCACACACCCGTACGACCCGCGTACGCGACCTCGCCCCCGACCACCGGCTCGCCGGCCGGGAGCTCCCCGGTCAGCGGCCGGCGGGCGTACAAGGCCTGCTTGAGGCCCGACACGTCGGGGCCGTTGGTGAGCACCCACCGGCCCGTACGCCCCGGGGCCCCCCACGGCGACCCGTCCGCCTCCAGCACCTCGTTGAGGTCGTCGGCAGGCTCAGCCCAGACCGGGCCGACGAGCCAGTCGCGGATCTCGCCCCGGGGGCCGAGCGCGTGGGGGGAACGACCTGTCACTTCAGCCCGGTGCTCGCGATGCCGGTCACGATGTGACGCTGCAAGAACAGGAAGATCACGATCACCGGCAGCATCGAGACGATCGACATCGCCAGGATGAAGTTGAACGGCACGATCAGCTCCGAGCTGAACTGCGCCAGGGCCACCGGCAGCGTGTACTTCGACGAGTCCTGGCTGATCAGCAACGGCCACAGGAAGTCGTTCCAGCGCCACATCACCGAGAAGATGGTCACCACCGCGATGGGGGCGCCGCACAGCGGCACGATCACCTGCAGGAACGTCCGCAGCTCCCCGGCGCCGTCGATGCGCGCCGCCTCGATGAGCTCGTCGGGCAGGCCCAGCATGTACTGACGCAGCAGGAACACCCCGGTCGGTGTCGCCGCCGGCGGGATGATGAGCCCCCACAGGGAGTTCACCAGACCCAGCGACGACGCCATCTGGTAGACGGGGATGAAGATCACCTGCAGCGGGATCATGATCGTCGCCAGCACCAGCAGGAACAGCAGGTTGCGGCCGCGGAAGTTGTACTTCGACAACCCGTACGCACACATGGTGTTGATGACGACCGTGAGCAGGGTCGCCGCCGTGGTGACGATGACGGAGTTCGTGAGGTAGGTCCCGAAGTCGAACCGCTCCAGCGCGCCGGTGTAGTTCTCGAACGTGAACCGGGCCGGGAACAGCGTCGGCGGCCGGGCCGCCAGCTCGGTCTCGGTCTTGAAGCTCGACAGCAGCGCCCACAGCAGGGGGCCGACGACGAGCACGGTGACGCCGATCAGCACCACCAGGCGGATCACGGACCAGGCGCTGGGTGGCGTACGCCTGGTGGTCGACGTCCAGGTGGTCGGGGAGCTGTTGCTCATGCGGCCTCCTGACGACGCCCGTTGAGGTAGTTGACGAGGGTGAACGCGAACACGCAGACGAACAGCACCACCGATCCCGCCGACGCGATGCCGTAGCGCACCGGCGAGAGGAACGCCTTCTCGTACACGTACTGCACCATCAGCGTCGTCGCCCCCACGGGGCCGCCGCCGGTGAGCGTGTAGATGAAGTCGAACGACTGGAAGCCCGAGATCGTCGAGAGGATCAGCACCACCAGGGTGGTCGGCCGCAGCAGCGGCCAGGTGATGTGGCGGAACTGCTGCCAGCCGGTGGCGCCGTCGACACGCGCGGCCTCGTACAGGGCGGGCTCGATGCCCTGCAGCCCCGACAGCATGATGAGCGTGTAGAACCCGACGTGGATCCACAGGCCCACGAACACCACCACGCCGAAGGTCAGCGTGTCTTGTGTGAGCCAGGCCACGCGGGTGCCACCGAGGGCGACCAGGATGTTGTTGACCACACCGTTGGTGCGCTCCAGCATCCAGCCCCAGATCAGGCCTACGACCACGGCCGACAGCAGCGACGGCAGGAAGATCACGGCCCGGAAGAAGCCGCGGCCCCGGAAGCTGTCGTTGAGCAGCACCGCCCCGAACGTGGCGAGCAGCGTGGTGAGGGTGACGTAGAGGGCGGTGAAGATGACGGTGCGCAGGAACACCGCCCCGAACTCCGCGCTGCTGAGGATCTCGGAGTAGTTCGCCCCGCCCACCCACGTGAACTGGCGCCCGTTGCTGGAGTTGTAGAGCGAGATGTTGAACATGTTGATGGCCGGCCAGATCGTGAACAGGCCGAAGATCAGCATGTTGGGAAGGACGAACAGGTACGGCGCCACCGACCTGCTCGTCAGCCGGAGCCGGCGACGGCCACCCGGGCGGGTGGCCGTCGCCGTCTGCTCACTGACCGGCATCCTTGAGCGCCTTCTCAGCGCCTGCCCTGATGTTGGTCGCCGCCTGCTGCGACGTGGTCTTGCCCTGCAGCACCGAGCCGAGCTCGGTCATCATCGTCTTGCCGGCGGCGCTGAAGGCGGGGGAGTACGTGGTGCCGTACGTGTCCTCCGGAGTCACGGCGACGTCGGCCAGGAAGGTGGCCATGTCGTTGGCGCGGGTCGAGTAGGTGATCCCGTCCTTGATCAGGTCCTTGCGGGTGGGCAGGAAGTTGGCCCCCTGGGCGTACTTGGTCTGCGCCTCCTTGCTGTTCATGAACGCGACCAGCTGCGAGGCCAGCGTGGGGCTCTTGGACGCCTTGAAGGCCGCCATGAACTTGCCGCCGGGCATGCCACCGCAGCGCTCCTGGCACGGGTTGGGCACCGCCGCCCACTGGAACTTGGCGCTCTTGTCGAACGCCGCGACCTGCCAGTTGCCCGAGAGGTAGACCGGCACCTGCTGGGCCAGGAAGATCTCGTTGGCCGCCTTGTACTTCGAGCCGGCCGCGAGGAACAGGTCCTTCGGCATCAGGCCGGAGTTGTTGACGTCGGCGAACTGCTGGATCGCCTTGGCGGCCTTCGCCTCGTCGAGGGCGGACTTGCCGTCCTTGGAGTAGAGCGTGGTGCCGTACTGGCTCAGCATCGTGGAGTAGCGGTGCGCCGAGACATCCATCGCGATGCCGTACTCGGTGCCGGCCGCCTGCTTCACCTTGGTCGCGGCGTCGATCATCTCCTGCCACGACTTCCACGGCTTGTCCTTGGTCGGCACCGGGACGCCGGCCTTGGTGAACAGGTCGACGTTGATGATCGGGCCGTTCATGGTGAGGTCGCTCGGCACGGCGAGCAGCTCGCCGTTCGCGCCGGAGGTGATGGTCTTGGCGCCGTCGATGAACACGTTGTCGAGGTCGGCCTTCGACGCCTTGTTGAGGTCGAGCAGATCAGCCTTGAAGGGCGTGATGTTGGCCAGGCGGGCGACGTCGGGGGCGTTGTTGCCGGCCAGGCGTGCCTGCAGGGTCTGCTCGAGGTTCGCGAAGGGGACCACCTCGAGGTTCACGGTGGCGCCGGTCTTGGCCTCGAACTGCTTGAGCAGGTCCCGGGTGACGGCCTCGTCGGGGCCGTCGGTGAAGTAGAGGTACGAGAGCTGCTTGGGCTCGTTCGCGGCGGCCGACGTGCCGGCCGGGGTGGTGGGCTCGGACTGGCCGGGAGCGCACGCGGTCAGCGCCAGCACCCCTGCCATCAGGGCGCCCAGCAGGCGCAGTGGTCGGTGGGTCATCGTGTCCTCTCAGGTTTCGGTGTCGGCCCCGGTCAGGCGCGACGCTGCAACGGGGTGGACTCTGTGTAGCCGAGGCGACGGCTGATGGCCTCGACGGTGCGCAGCAGCAGGCCGCTGAGCTCGGGCTCGCGGGGCTGCATGCGGTCGATGGGTCCGGCGACCGACACCGACGCCAGCGGCCGCCCGCTGCTGTCTCGGACGGCGGCGCCGAAGCACATCACGCCGACGTCGTTCTCGGAGTCGTCGATGGCGTACCCTCGCAGCCGTGCGGCGTCGATCTCGCGCCGCAACTGGCCCTTGTCGGTGATCGTGCGGTCGGTGACCCTGACCAGCGTGGTCTGGTCGATCCAGGCGTCGCACTCGGCGACGGGGAGCGCGGCGAGGTAGGCCTTGCCGAGGGAGGTGGTGGCCAGCGGCCGCCGCACCCCAAGCAGGCGCCGGACGCCGACCGTGTGGCGGCTGTGGTCCTCGTGGGCGATGTAGACGATGTCGTCTCCGTCCACGACGGCCATCAGGACCGCCTCCCCCACCTCGGCAGAGAGGTCGGCGATGTGGGCTCGCCCCGCCGCGTACGGGTCGAAGTTCGCCAGACCTGCCATGCCGAGCTTGATGGCCGTCTCCCCGGGCACGATCTCGCCGGTCGAGCCCGCCTCCCAGTCGATGAGGCCGTGCTGACGCAGGGCGCCCAGGACGCGGTAGGTGGCGCTGCGGGAGAGGTCGAGCCGGGCGACGATGTCTGCGGCGGTCGGCCGCTCGCCGGCAGCGAGGAGATCGAGGACGGCGAGACCGCGCGCCAGAGTCCCGCTCAGGGAGGCGTCGTTGTCGTCCACGGTCCTTCTCGTCCCGATCAGTGGTTCACCGTCGTGGTGAACGGGACGCACGTTAGTGAATGTGCGCTCGGTTGCGCAGCAGGTGAGACCAGATCGTGACGCCCCAGCTGGGCAGGGAGGTTGTCATTGCGGACAGCATCTGACCGGAGGTGCTCCTAGCGTGAGTGTCAGCACCGACACGAAGGAGACGACGTGGCCACGCAGTCGCAGGAGCGCACCGACCTGATCGATGCCCTGAATCGTCACCGCGGCTTCCTGCTGCAGACGGCCGAGGGGCTGACCGAGGAGCAGGTACGCATGCGCAGCACCGTCAGCAGACTCACCATCGGCGGCATCCTGAAGCACGTCGCCGACACCGAGGAGGGCTGGTTCGAGTTCGCCGAGACGGGGACCGACTCCTCCAGCGAGGTGTACGGGCAGGACGTCGACTGGGACCAGGTCGCCGCCGACGCAGCAGCTGGCATCGCGCAGGACGACCCCCGGTTCGAGCTCACTGACGACGAGACCCTCGACGCGCTGCGGGAGCGGGTGGCGGCTGTCGCGGCACGTACGGAGGAGCTGCTGAGCACCATCGACCTCGACCTGGCCCACCCACTGCCCGAGGCCCCGTGGTTCGAGCCCGGCACGACGTGGACCGTGCGCCGGGTGGCTTACCAGATGCTCGGTGAGATCAGCCAGCACGCCGGTCACGCCGACATCATCCGCGAGGCGATCGACGGCCAGAAGACGATGGGCTGAGGCCCCAGGGCTACGCGAGACGCGCGAGCGCTGGGGTGTTTCTCGTGACGGTCAGTCCCGGCGGCCCAGGCGCTCGCGGAACCAGCTCACGGTCTCGTTGAGACCCTCGGCCAGGGCGACGTTGTGCACGTCGGGGAACAGTGAGCGCATCACCGTGTTGTCGGCGAGCGACTTCTGTACGTCGCCGGCTCGCCCCGGCCCGTACGCGACGTCAGCGGTCAGCCCCGTCACCTGCTCCAGCTCGCCGATCAGGTCGCGCAGCGAGGTCTCCGTGCCGAACGCGGCGTTCACGGGCTCGTCGTGCGACACCCGGCGGGTGACCGCGTCCACGAGCAGGTCGGCCAGCGCGCCGACGTAGATGAAGTCGCGTGTGATCGACCCGTCGCCGTTGACCTGCAGCGGCTGGCCGGTGAGCAGTCGGTACGTCCACGTGGGCACCACCGCCGCGTACGGATGGAACTCGTCCTGACGCGGCCCGTACACGTTGAAGAACCGCAGCGCGAGCGTCGGCAGGCCGTACGAGGTCCCGTACGCGAGCGTGGCCTGCTCGGTGTACAGCTTCGTGGAGGCGTACGGGGTGAGCGGTCGCACCCAGTCGCGCTCCGTCTTCGGGAGGGTGGGGTTCGACCCGTACACGGCGCTCGACGAGGCGACCACCACCTGCGCCCCCAGCGCCCGCGCCGTCTCCAGCACCCGCACCGTGCCCGTGGCGTTCACCTCGTGGCAGGCCAGCGGCTGCTCGATCGACTGCGGCACGCTCACCATCGCCGCGAGGTGGATGATGCTCTCGGCTCCCGCGGCGGCGTCGGCCAAGGCGGCCTCATCGAGCACCGACCCGCGTACGAGCCGTGCCTCGACCCCCTCCAGGTTTGCCTCGAAGCCGCTGGACAGGTCGTCCAGCACCGTCACCTCGTGCCCGGCAGCCACCAGACGGCGGGTGACCTCCGACCCGATGAACCCGGCCCCGCCGGTGACGAGCACGTGCATCTAGCTCTCCTTCGGTTCGGTGATGACGGTGAGCAGGTCGACGAGACCGGAGGCGAGCCTCTCCGGCCCGGCCGGCTGACCGCTGGCGTGGCCCAGTCGGAGCACATGGTCGAAGTACCCGGCGATCATCTCTGCTGTGAATCTCCGGGAGGTGCACAGCCGGCGCCCCATGGGCTCCAGGACGGTCTCGATGATGTCCATCGCCGTCGACAGCGTCTGCTCGGTGACGGCGGTGTAGGTCGCGCGCACCTCCGGCGTACGGATCGCGAACAGCTCTAGCTCGGCCAGCAGCAGGGTGTCGTCGACGTCGTGCGGCTGCAGGCCCACGAACACCTCCAGCGCGGCCGTGGCCACACCTGCGAAGTCGTCGGCCCCCAGCCCTCGTACGCGGGCCGCCGCCTCCTGCATCGCCGCCAACCTGCCGGCTCCGACCTCCTGGACCAGGTCGCTCACGAGATCGGCCATCGAGGCGTAGTTCGAGTAGAACGCACCTCGCGTGAAACCCGCCCGCTCCGAGACGGCCTCGACCGTCGCCCCGCCGGCCCCCCGCTCGGCGATCACGGCGCGAGCGGCGTCGAGCAGACGCGCTCGGGTCTTCGCCCGCCGGGCCGTGACAGCCATCTGCTGCGTCAAACTTGTCTCCTGCTGCGTCGTGGCGCTCACCCTATCGACCGGGGTCCCGCCCCTCCGAACAGCCACCCCGCCGCATCCCCACAGTCACTCCGCCGCATCCCCACAGCCTGGATCGATCCGCGCAGCCTTCATGCACGCTGCGCGGATCGACAGCGGCTGTGCGGATGCGGGCCATCGGGTGGAAAAGGCCACCGTCCGCATCCGATACGATTGTGTATCGAAGGGCGCGGGGGCGCCCGCCAGCAGCCGAGGGGACACATGTCGGGATTTCTGTACGACGTCGGGCGCTGGTGCTTCCGCCGCCGCGGCCGGGTGGTCATGGCGTGGGCGGCGCTGCTGCTGGTCGTCGGTGGCCTCGCGGCCCTGATCTCGCGCCCGATGAGCGACAGCTTCTCGATCCCCGGCGCCCAGAGCCAGGCCGCGCTCGACCAGCTGAAGATGACGTTCCCGGAGGCCGCGGACGCTGGCGCCACGGCGATCGTGATGCTGCCCGACGGCGTACGCGCCGACGACCCGAGCGTGAAGCAGCCGATCGAGGCTTGGATCACCACGGTCGAGAAGCAGCCCGGGGTGGCGGGGTCGATCAGCCCGTACAACGAGTACATCAAGGGCCGCGTCTCCACCGACGGCAGCGCCGCGCTGATCGGCATCCGGCTCGCCGGCACCATCTCCGAGGTCACAGACGAGACCAAGGACAACCTGCAGGAGCTGTCCCAGGACCTGGCGCGCCAGCTGCCCCAGGGGGCCACGGTGCTCATGGGCGGTGACGCGTTCGCCGTCCAGATCCCGCAGATCTCCATCGTGGAGGGCCTCGGCGTCGCCGTCGCCCTGGTGGTGCTGATCGGGGTGCTCGGCTCCGTGCTGGCCGGTGTGGTCCCGCTCGTGAACGCGCTGATCGGGGTGGCGCTGGCGATGGCCGTGACGTACGCCGCCACCCGCTTCTCCGACATCTCCTCCACGACCCCGATGCTGGGCCTGATGCTCGGCCTGGCCGTGGGCATCGACTACGCCCTGTTCATCCTGTCCCGCCACCGCGACCAGCTGGCCGACCCTGACCTCACCGCGGAGGAGTCCACCGCCCGCTCGGTGGCCACCGCCGGCTCGGCCGTGGTCTTCGCCGGACTCACCGTGATCATCGCCCTGGTCGGGCTGGCGGTCGCGGGCATCCCCTTCCTCACCACCATGGGCGCGTACGCCTCCGTGGCCGTCGCCATCGGCGTCGCGGTCGCGCTCACGCTGCTGCCTGCGGTGATGGGTTACCTCGGTGACCGCGTACGCCCGAAGGCCCGCAAGCGTGGCGCGCACGCGGACCCCGCCCCGACGACGACGCGTCCGCGTGGTGGCATCTCCGGCTGGTGGGTGCGCGCCGTCACCAAGGTGCCCATCCTCACCGTGGTGCTCGTCGTCGGCGCCCTCGGCGCGCTGTCGTACCCGGCCAAGGACCTGTGGCTGTCGCTCCCGAACGCGGGCCAGCTGCCGGCTGCGGAGCCGGCGCGCCAGACGTACGACGCCATCTCAGAGAAGTTCGGCCCGGGCTACAACGGCCCGCTCGTGGTGACCATGCAGCTGGTCGAGTCGACCGACCCGCTGGGCGTGCTGAACGGCATGAAGGCCGACATCGAGAAGATCCCCGGGGTCGTGCTGGTGCCTGCGGCGGTGCCCAACCAGAACGCCGACACCGGCATGATCCAGGTGATCCCCTCAACCGGGCCTGACGACGCGCGCACGGACAGCGTGGTCAGCGGCATCTACGCCCACGCGCAGGACTGGAAGGACCGGTACGGCGTCGACGTCGCCGTCACGGGCATGACCGCCGTGGGCATCGACATCACGAGCCGCCTGGAGGGGGCCCTGCTGCCCTTCGGCATCTTCGTGGTGGGGCTCTCGCTGGTGCTGCTCACCATGGTGTTCCGCTCGATCGCGGTGCCCATCAAGGCGGCCGTGGGCTACCTGCTCAGCGTGGGGTCGGCGTTCGGCGCCACCACCTTGGTGTTCAACCAGGGCTGGCTGAAGAACGTGGTCAACCTGCACGACACCACGTCCGTCATCTCGTTCTTCCCGATCATGACCATGGGCATCCTCTTCGGCCTGGCCATGGACTACGAGGTGTTCCTCGTGTCCCGCATGCGCGAGGAGCACGTGCACGGCAAGGACGCCCGGCTGGCCGTGCACGACGGCTTCGTGCACTCGGCCAAGGTCGTGGTCGCCGCCGCTCTCATCATGTTCGCGGTGTTCGCGTTCTTCGTGCCCCGCGGCGAGGGCGCAATCAAGCCGATCGCGTTCGGGCTCGCCGTGGGCGTGGCGGTGGACGCATTCATCGTGCGGCTCACGCTGGTCCCGGCGGTGCTGCACCTGCTGGGCGAGCGGGCCTGGTGGCTGCCGCGATGGCTCGACAAGGTGCTGCCCTCGTTCGACGTCGAGGGAGAGACCCTGTCGCGGCAGCTGAGCATGGCCGACTGGCCAGTCCCGGGCGACACCCATGTGGTGGCCGCCGAGGACGTGACCATCGGCGAGGACCCGGTGATCGTGGAGCCGGTGTCGCTGACCCTCGCCCCCGGTGAGGTGCTGGTCGTGACCGGCTCGGCGGTGGAGCGTGCGGCCCTGCTGCTGACGCTGGGTGGCCGGATGGCCCCGGCGTCCGGGCGGCTGAAGGTGGCCGGTCACTCGGTGCCCGACGAGGCGGGCAAGGTGCGACGCCGTACGGCGGCTCTCGACCCGCTGACCCCGAACCTGCCCGCACGGCTCCGGGCCCGCGACCACCAGCTGGTGCTGGTCGACGACGCCGACAAGCTGCACGGCCCGGCGCGTACGGCGCTCGCGGAGCTGCTGCGGCAGCCCGGCGAGACCGCCGTCGTGCTGGGCGCCACCACCGCGGAGGGTGTCCGCGACCTGATCACCAGAGGCGGCATGGTGCTGCCCCTCGACACGGGGACGGCTGCCGCCGTGCCCGCCGGAGCCCGAGGAGGGTCGGCATGAGACTGCTGGAGAACGCACGGCGTGGCCCCTGGTGGACGAAGGTGCTGGGCCTGGTGCTGGTACCGGTGCTGATCGCCGCCGGGCTGCTCGGCGCCACCTGGAGCTCGGACTCCCGGCTGCACCGGGTCGAGGCGGCCGTGGTCAACCTCGACGAGGCCGTCACCGTCAACGACCAGCTGGTGCCGCTGGGGCGGCAGCTGACCGCCGAGCTGGTCGACTCCGACAAGGAGCAGAACTTCCGGTGGGTGCTGGCCAACGAGAAGGCCGCCCGAGAGGGCATGAAGTCGGGCCGGTTCGCCGCGGTGGTCACGATCCCGAAGACCTTCTCGAAGGCCGCCACCTCCTTCGGGCGGGCGGCAGGGGAGGCCGAGCAGGCCACCATCCGGGTCGAGACCTCGCCGCAGGCGGGCATCGCCGACACCGCGCTCGGCCAGGCCGTGGCGCAGGCAGCGGCGCAGGCCCTCAACCGGACGCTCACGCAGACCTACCTCGAGAACATCTACCTCGGCTTCAACGAGATGGGCAAGCAGTTCCAGACCGTCGCCGACGCGGCCTCCCAGCTCGCCGACGGCCAGCAGAAGCTCACCGACGGCCTCGGTCAGGCGCGCGACGGCTCCAACCAGCTCAGCACCGGCCTGGAGACGGCGTACGGCAACGGCCCGGCGCTGCGCAGCGGCGGTACGCAGCTCGTGGGCGGTGTGAAGCAGTACACCGACGGCATCGGCCAGGCCGCCAGCGGCGCCCAGAAGCTCACCGACGGCCTTGGCCAGATCTCCGCCGGTTCGCCGCAGCTCCGCTCGGGCGGCACGCAGCTGGCCAGCGGGGCCAGCGGGCTGGCCAGCGGTGCGTACGCGCTGCGGGACGGCCTGGTGCCGTACACGCAGGGCACCACCCAGCTCGCCACCAGCACCTCGCAGCAGCTCGACATGCTGATCCAGCTGCGGATCCTGCTGGACAAGATCCAGGCGACGCAGGGCGGCGCCGACCAGACCCAGGTCGTGCCGCAGCTGCAGGTGGCGATCGCCGCGCTGCAGCAGCAGGTAGCCACCTCGCAGACCACCGCGAAGCAGCTGTCGGCCCAGGTCGGCGGTCTGCAGACCCAGATCACCACCGGGCTCGACCAGACCGCGAAGCAGGTGGCCTCGCAGTGCCCGCCGCAGGTGCAGCAGCTGGGGCCCGAGGCGTGCCAGGGGTACGTCGCCGGCGTGATGGCCATGACCCAGGCCGGCAAGCAGACCGTGGCCCAGGTGTTCTCGACGCCCGACCCGGCCACGGGGCGCACGCTCCAGCAGTCCTTGCAGCAGCTGTCGGCCGCGCTGGGTGCGATCGACGACGCCTCGCTGCGCGACATCCTCGCCCAGGTGAACGTGGTGCTGGGGATGACGCAGCAGATGCTCGCCCAGGGCGGTCAGCTGTCCTCGGTCGCCGACATGCAGGCGCAGAAGGGTCAGCTCGCCCAGCTCGCCGGGGCGGGGCCGGCGCTGGTCAGCGGCGCCACCCAGCTCGGTGACGGCGCGAAGCAGCTCTCCGGGGGTGTCTCGCAGTACGCCAACGGCGTGGCGCAGTACACGGGTGGCGTCGACCAGGTGGCCGGCGGGGCCGGGCAGCTCAGCTCCGGGCTGACGACCGCCGCGGCGGCCGGGCCGCAGCTGGTGTCGGGCGTCCAGGCGTACACCGACGGCGTCGGCCAGCTCGTCGACGGCATCGGTCAGGCCGCCGCGGGCTCCCGGGCGCTCACCGACGGCCTCGCCCAGACCACCGACGGGAGCAAGCAGCTGGCCGACGGCACTCGCCAGCTGGCCGACGGGCTGGAGAAGGGCGCCACCCAGATCCCGAGCTACACCGACGCGGAGCGCACGCAGCTCGCCACCGTGGTGGCCTCGCCGATCTCGGTGAGCGACCTCGACGGCCTCGTCACCCCGGCCGCCGCCTGGGCCAGCCTGCTCATGGTGCTGGCGCTGTGGGTGGGCGCGCTGGCGACGTACCTGGTGCTGCCCGCGCTCCGCAGCCGTCTCGCCCTCTCCAGCCGGGGTGCCGCGGCACTGGTCGGGGAGTCGCTGCTGCCGGGCCTGGCCGTCGTGGGCATCCAGGCGGTCGCGGTGGCCGCGCTAGGGCAGCTGTTCCTGCACCTGCCGGCCGTGCGCTGGTTCGGCCTGCTGGGCGTGCTGCTGCTCGCCGGTGTCGCGTTCGTGGCCGTGAACCACGCGCTGGCCGCGTGGCTGGGCGGCGCGGGCCGCGTGGTCGCGGTGCTGATGGCGACCCTCACGGTCGCCACCGCGGTGACGGCGGCGGCGCCGGCCTTCTTCGACAGCATTCGGCCGCTCTCGCCGGTGTCACCGGCGCTCGATGCCGTACGCACCGTGGTCGCCGGCGGCACCGGCGTCACGGGCTCGGTCTTCGTGCTCATCGGATGGGCGCTGATCGCGACCCTGCTCACGACAGCGGCGGTGCTCAAGGCGCGTACGGTGTCGCCGAAGATGCTGCTCGCCGCGGCGTGAGCCGCGCGGCCGGCGTGAGCGGTGGGATGATCCTGCGATGAGCACCTCACGGGTCGCGGTCTACCTCGACTTCGACAACATGGTCATCTCCCGCTACGACTCGCTGTTCGGCTCCGGGGCGTGGCGCAAGGACAACGCGCGTACGGGCACCGGCGAGCGGGTGGCTGAGCGGCTGACGCAGGCGACCGTCGACATCGGCGCGATCATCGACTACGCGACGTCGTTCGGCACGGTGTCGATGGTGCGAGGGTACGCGGACTGGACGGTGCCAGCCAACGCGGCGTACAAGCACCAGCTCGTCGACCGCGCCGTCGACCTGGTGCAGATGTTCGCCAACTCGGGCACCAAGAACGGCGCCGACATCAGGCTCTCCATCGACGCCGTGCAAGACCTGCTGCGCCACCCCGACATCACCCACCTGGTGATCGTGGCGGGCGACTCCGACTACGTGTCGCTGGCGCAGCGGTGCAAGAGCCTCGGGCGCTACGTGGTGGGCATCGGCATGGTCGGCTCCACCAGCCGCGCGCTGGTCGCCGCCTGCGACGAGTTCACCGACTACGCCGACATCCCGGGCGTGCAGGCACCGGCGGCGCCGCCGAAGGCCGTACGCAAGAGTCCGACTCCTCCCGAGCCGCCGGCCGTGGTCGACGACGGGGCGGTGGCCGGGACGATCACGACCAGTGACGCGGCGCCGGAGGAGGCGCCGAAGCGGCGGCGTACGGTCAAGGCGGTCGACCCGCAGGTCGCCGCGACGACGCTGCTGGTGCGGGCCATGGAGGTCGGCGGTGCCAGCGAGGACGGCTGGATGAACAGCGGCGGGCTGAAGAGCCAGATGCAGCGGCTGGACCCGGCGTTCAAGGAGAAGTCGCTGGGCTACTCGTCGTTCCGCGCGTTCGTGGAGTCGCGCGAGAAGGCCGTGGAGACCAAGGTGCAGGGCAACGGGCAGCTGGTGGTGCGGCTGCTGCCGGCGGCGACCGGGAAGACCGTCTGAGTCAGGGCCACGCCAGGGGGCGGCGGCTGATGAAGGTGCGCTCGCTGCCGTCGACGGGGTCGGTGAAGCTCAGCTCGCGGGCCACGAGCTGCAGCGGGGGCCCGATCTCGTCGGGGTTCCAGTCCAGGATCTCGGGGTAGAGCGGGTCGTTGACGATCGGGATCCCCAACGAGGACAGGTGGATCCGCAGCTGGTGGGTACGCCCCGTGGTCGGCGTGAGCCGGTAGCGGGCGGTGTCGCCGCGCACCTCGGTGCGCTCGATGTACGTCTCGGCGTTGGGCGGTGCCCCGGGGATCTCGCGGGCCTGGAAGAAGCCGCGCTCCTTGACGATGTGGCTGGTCACCCGCAGCGGCAGCCGCAGGTCGGGGTCGTGGCGGCCCAGGGCCTCGTACGTCTTGTGCACCTGCCGCGCCGCGAACGCCTCCTGGTAGGGCCGCCGCCACTCCTGCCGGGTGGTCAGCACGAGCACGCCGGCGGTGAGCAGGTCGAGCCGGTGGGCGGGGCCGAGCTCGGGCAGGCCGAGCTGCTGGCGCAGCAGCACCACCGCCGACTGGGTGACGTGCCGACCGCGGGGGATCGTGGAGAGGCCGTGGGGCTTGTCCAGCACCACGAGGCGGTCGTCTCTGTGGAGCAGGGAGAGGTCCCAGTCGCGTACCGGCTCTGGACGCAGCTCGCGGTGGAACCAGACGAAGGTATGGGGCGTGTACGGCTCGGGGCCGGTCACCGGGGAGCCGTCGGCCAGCACGAACCGGCCCTCGGCGAGCATCTCGGCGACCGGAGCGGTCGGTGCCAGCCGCGCGTGGAGGAAGTCGCCGAGGGTCGCGTACGGCGCGGGTGCGCCCGTGACCCGGTCGGGCGTACGGACCCAGGCGGCCTGCAGCCCGTGGCGCGGCGGGAGGGGAGAACGAGGCGGCACGGCTAACCGGTCTGCGGACCGCTGGTCGCGCAGGCGTGGCAGGGGTGTCGCATGCCGTGACCCTACGGGACGCTGCAGAACCGCACAGATCCGAGGGGTGCCGCGGCCAGGGCTGATCGCTGCGCTGGTCGCCGTAGGGGTCGAGCCCGCCTCGTGCGGCAAGCCGCGGCGGTCAGTGGGAGAATCGCGGGGTGACTGACGCGTCGACGACCGCCCCCCGCCCCGCGGGTCAGGTCAACCTCACGAAGTACGCCTGGCTGTCGATCGCTGCGGCGATCGTCACGATCGCGCTCAAGGCGGGGGCCTGGCTGCTGACGGGGTCGGTGGGTCTGCTGTCCGACGCCGCGGAGTCGGTGGTGAACCTGGTGGCGGCGTTCGTGGCGCTGCTGGCGCTGCGGGTCGCCGCCCGCCCGGCCGACGAGGACCACATGTTCGGCCACAGCAAGGCCGAGTTCTTCTCCGCTGCCATCGAGGGTGTGATGATCTTCGTCGCGGCCGTGGTGATCCTGATCACCGCGGTGCAGCGGTTCATCCACCCGCAGCCGCTGGAGAACGTAGGCGTCGGCCTGGCGATCTCCGCCGTGGCGTCGGTGCTCAACGGAGTCGTGGGCTGGGTCCTGATCCGTGCGGGTCGTACGCACCGTTCGCTGACCCTCATCGCCGACGGCAAGCACCTGATGACCGACGTGGTGACCTCGATCGGCGTGGTCGTCGGAGTGCTGCTGGTGTGGCTCACGGGCTGGGATCGCCTCGACTCGATCGTGGCGTTCCTGGTCGGCGTGAACATCGTCGTCACCGGTTGGAAGCTGGTGACCGAGTCCACCGCCGGGCTCATGGACTCGACCATGGCCCCGGAGGAGAACGCCGCCATCGTGGAGATCCTGCGCCGCCGCAGCAGCGACGAGGTGCTGTTCCACGGGTTGCGTACGCGTCATGCCGGCCGTCACTCGTTCGCCATCTTCGACATGCTCGTGCCAGGAGCGTGGTCGGTGGAGAAGGCCCACGACCTGCTCGAGGAGATCGAGCAGGAGATCAAGACCGCCCTCCCGGGCATCGACCTCCGCGTGCACCTGGAGCCCAGGGAGGACCCGCGCGCGTACAACGACCATCCGGTCGAGATCCCGATCGTCCGCGCCGACGACTGACCGCGCGTCAGTTGTCGAGCACGACCTCGTCGACCGTGGCCGTGGTCAGGCGCAGCTCGACGGGGACCTCGTCGCCCACGGCCGGGGCCGGCGCGGAACCGGGGAGGAACACCAGCGACGACTGCATGTGCGGCGGCTCCACGAACCAGCGCTTCTTGCCGCCGATGGTGAACGGCGACTTCGCGAGGCCGACGGCCTCCATCGAGCCCGAGACCACGGAGACGAGGCGCTGGCGAGCCGTGGCGGCCGAGGTCGGTGCCTCCAGACCCACCCCGTGGGCCGTACCTCCCGACAGCACGACCACGTGCCCGTCGGCAGGCATCGGCCGCTGCCAGTAGCCGATCCGGTCGCCGCGCGAGACCGCATGGACATCCAGCACTGTCGCGCTCGTACGCCGGCTCGAGGCCGCCCCGAGCCAGAGGTTCGTGCCCATCCGCAGCCGGTTGTCCGTTCCGCGCAGCCGCTCGTACTCCGCCGCCGTCACGTGCGAGAACCACAACGGGGCACGGCGCACCGCCGCAGCTGCCGCGCCCAGTCGCTCCGCCTCGGCGAGGTTGCCGCCGGTCGCCGCCGGCATCGGCAGGTGGATGGTCCAGCCGACCAGCTCCACGCCCTCGATCGGCCCGAGCTGCCCCAGGTCGTCGAGCGACAACCCGTGGCGCCGCATGGAGGTCAGCAGCTCCAGCACCACCCGCGGCCGGTGCCCGGAGGCCGTGACCGCCTGGAGGTCGTCGACCCTCGACACCGTGTGGATCACGCGCGGGTCGGCGAGCAGCTCGTGCGCTCCCGGCTCGAAGGGACGCCACGGCTGCAGCACCACGATGCTGCCCTGGAACGCGTCGCGCACCGCCGCCACCTCGGGGAGCGTCCCGACGGCCAGGCTGTCCACGCCCAGTCGTTGCGCCTCAGCGGCGAGCAGCCCGAGCCCATACCCGTACCCGTTGCCCTTGGCCACTGGCACCAGCCCGGGCGCCTGCTGGGCGACCGTGCGCAGGTGCGTGCGCCACGCACCACCGTCGACCCGCAGCCGGACGCTCATCGCCTGACCGCCCGCCGTGCCTTGCCGACGAGACCCCGCACGCCGGCCACCGCGGACCGGGCCTTGCCGAGGTAGCGGTCACGGTTGAGGTACGCCTGGAACGCCGCGTACAGGGCGCGGTTGACGGGCTTGTCCCACTCGCCGAGATACTGGACGGCCTCTCCGCCGGTGCCCACCTTGAACTGGATCAGCCCGATCTCCGGGTCGTCGGCACCGACGCCCTCGGTGATGCCCCGCAGGTCGTACACGGTCGCCCCGGCCTCCACCGAGTCGCGGATCATGCGCCACTGCACCGCGTTCGACCCGCGCACCTCGCGCTTCTGGTCAGACGACGCACCGTACGAGTACCAGGCGTGCGTGCCCACCCGCACCCACGTGGTCGCCGCGACCAGATCGCCCTGGTGACGGGCCAGGTAGAGGCGGATGCGGTCGGGGTCCTCGGCGCGCAGGGCGTCCCACATGGTCTCGAAGTACGCGAGCGGGCGGCCCGTGAAGTGGTCGCGCTTCGCGGTCTCCAGGTAGAGGGCGTGGAACGCTGCCAGGTCCTCACGGCCACCCTGGCTGACCTCGACGCCCTCCTTGTCGGCCTTCTTGATGTTGCGCCGCCAGAGCTGGTTCATGCCCTTGAGCAGGTCGTCGGTCGACTTGCCGGCGAGCGGGAGCTGGAAGTTGAACTCGGGCTGCCCGGCCGCGAATCCCTCCTCGCTGCCCGGCGGCAGCCAGCCGGCGTGCAGCAGCTGCGCCCGCAGCCGGGTCGCGGCGGGGTCGAGCGTGTCGGGCGTGACCTCGGACAGCCTGGTCACGGCCTCGTCCGCCACGGCCGCCTTGATGGTGTCGGCGCCCCAGCGCCGCCAGACGAGGGTCGGCCCGATCCGTACCGCGAACGCGCCCTTGCCCTTGAGGTAGGCGACGAGCGGGTCCAAGAGCTCCGTGATCGAGGGCGTGGTCCAGTCGAGCACCGGGCCCTCAGGCAGGTACGCCAGCGAGCGACTGATCGTCGGCAGCGAGCGGTAGAGCACCAGCCCGACGCCGACGAGCCGGTCACCGTCGTACCAGCCGATCGTCTCCGACGCCCACTCCGGCTTCACGGCGGCCCACGCCGGCGTCTGGAGGAAGCTCGCCGTGCCGCGCTGCTCGATGAACTCGAGGTGCGCCTCGGCGGAGACCGGCCTGATCTGGATGCTCACGGGCTGAATCTACCGGTCGCCGAGCGAGAGGCCTCGCGGGGAGGGCCGGGGGCGACTCGGGCCGGTCGCAACGCTTGGGGTCGTTGCGGCCGGCCGCGAGCCCTTCCTCCGCCGTCGGCGCCGGCCAGAGGATGGGCGCTTGGGGTCGTCCACCCTCCGCGGCTCGGGCCCTTGGGGTGGCCCGACCCGGTTCTACCGTCGTGCCGACACCTGGACGCCCGCGGGCGGCTCCGTGGCGGAGACCATCGGAGCGGCCACCGCGTACGTGGCGGCGACGAGGCCGAGAACGATGGTCGTCCGGGCGGCGGGGCCCGCGAACGCGTCCCTGATCGAAGCCACCAGGCTCTGGGTCCGACTCATCACTCGTGCCTCCTCTCGGGGCCGGAGTCTTCCCTCAGCCCCACGAGAGCCGTTGGCTCTATGAGTGACTTCTCACCGAGTCGTACTCCGCGGTGGGGGAGCTCCGGCGCGTACGGGTGAGCAAGCGCTCACTCGATCGGAACCGTTTGCTGGGGCCCAACTACCCTGAGAGCGCCACGTTCTCGTGATAGCCCGTCGTGCGGGCACTGGAAGGCACTTCATGGACGCCCTGTCTCGGTTCTCCCTGCGCAACCGCGCGCTCACCGCCCTGCTCACGGTCTTCGCGATCGCGGCCGGCTTCTGGTCGACGGTGACCCTCAAGCAGGAGCTCTTCCCCAGCCTGCAGCTGCCGGTCATCGGCGTGGTCACCACCGTGCCGGGCGCGAACGCCGAGGTCGTCGAGGGGCGGGTCACCAAGCCGATGGAGGCGGCGGTCCTCAGCCTGCGTGGCGTCGACCAGGTGACGGCGCGCAGCCAGGGCTCGGTGTCCACGGTGCTGGTGCAGCTCACGTACGGCGAGGACCTGGGTCGCGCCCAGAACGAGGCGCAGCGGGCCGTGATGAACGTGCGGAACCTGCCCGAGGGTGCCTCCACCAGCGTCTTCGCCGGGAGCATCGACGACTTCCCGATCATCTCGATGTCGGTCTCTGGCGGTGCCGACAAGTACGCGCTGCTGTCAAAGGTCCAGAAGATCGCGGTGCCGAAGATCGCCGACATCGAGGGCGTGAGGGACGTCCAGGTGAGCGGCGTGGCGGCGCAGAAGCTGACCATCGACGTCGACCAGGCCAAGCTCGCCCAGCTGGGCGTGAAGCCGGAGGCGCTGGCGAACGTGCTGCGTGACAACGGCGTCGAGTTCCCGGCCGGCACCATCCCGGGCGCCGACGGCAAGGAGCTCTCCGTGCAGGCCGGCTCGACACTGCGATCGGTCGAGGAGGTGCAGCGCCTGCCTCTGGCCGCACGCACCGGCTCGGTGAAGCTCAGCGACGTCGCGTCCGTGACCCTGCAGGAGCCACCTGCCACCAGCTACACCCGCACCAACGGCGAGCCGAGCCTGACGGTCTCCATCGTGAAGACGCCCGACGGCAACACCGTCGCCATCTCGCGCGAGCTGAACGCCATGCTCGCCGACCTCGAGAAGGACATGGGCGGCGACGCCAAGATCAACGTCGTCTTCGACAACGCCCCGTTCATCCAGGAGTCGATCACCGACCTGGGCACCGAGGGCGCGCTGGGTCTCGCCTTCGCCGTCCTGGTGGTGTTCGTCTTCCTGCTCAGCGTGCGGCTCACGCTCGTGACGGCCGTGTCTATCCCGCTGTCGCTGCTGATCGCGCTCCTCGGCCTGCGGATCGGTGGCGGCACGCTCAACATCATCACCCTGGCGGCTCTGACCATCACGGTCGGCCGTGTGGTCGACGACTCGATCGTCGTCATCGAGAACATCCAGCGCCACATCCATATGGGGCAGGACAAGCGGACGGCCATCCCGCGGGCCGTGAAGGAGGTGGCCGGCGCCGTCACCTCCTCGACCCTCACCACGGTGGCCGTGTTCCTGCCGCTGGCTCTCGTCGGCGACGTCACCGGGGAGCTGTTCCGCCCGTTCGCGCTGACTGTAACCCTGGCGATGCTGGCGTCCCTGTTCGTGGCGCTGACGATCGTGCCGGTGCTCGGCTACTGGTTCCTGAAGTCTGCGCCGGTCGACCAGGTCGTGGAGGATGACAACGCCTTCCACGAGCCGGTGACCCGGGTGCAGCGGGCGTACCTCCCGGTGCTGCTGTGGTCGCTGCGGCACAAGGTGATCACGTCGCTGCTGGCGCTGGCGCTGCTCGCCGCCTCCCTGTACGGCGCCACGCACCTCAAGACCGACTTCATCGGCAGCGCCGGGGGCAACACCCTCACCATCAGCCAGCAGCTGCCCCAGGGCACCTCGCTGGCCGACACCGACGCGAAGGCGCGCGAGGTGGAGCGGGCGCTGGCTGACCGGGACGACGTGGAGTCGTACCAGGTCACGGTCGGCGCCGGTGAGCTCGCCGTGTTCACCGGCGGCAGCGCGAGCACCGCGACCTTCAACCTCACGCTGAAGGCCGGGGCCGACGCGACCAAGACGCAGCGCGACCTCGAGGCGTACGCGGACGCGCACCCCGCCCTGGGTGCGCTGACGGTGTCGTCGGGCCAGCAGGGGTTCGGCAACCAGACCGAGATCGTCATCACCGCCCCCGACGACGCGGCCCTTCGGACCGCCGTGGACACCGTGTCGGAGCGGATGAAGTCGCTCTCCTCCGTGCGCGACGTGACGTCTGACCTGACAGCGCTGGTGCCCTCGGTGGTCATCACAGCCGACCGTACGAAGGCGGCCGAGGCTGGCCTCAGCGAGGCCGCCGTGAGCGGCCTGGTGTCGGTCGCGCTGCGCGGCCAGAACCTCGGCCAGGTGACGTTCGACGGGCTCACCCACGACGTGCTGCTGCGCATGTCGGCGGCCCCGGCAACGCTCGACGGCCTCAAGAAGGTCGTCGTGGGGGTCGGCCCGCGCGGGCCGCTGACCCTCGCCGACGTCGCCACCGTGAAGGAGGAGATGAAGCCGGCCACGCTCACGCGCATCGACGGTCAGCGCTCCGCCTCGGTCTCGGGCACCCCGACCACCGACAACCTCAGCGAGGTGACCACGCAGCTGCAAGAGATCGTCGACTCCGTCGAGCTGCCGGCGGGCGTGAAGGCGTCGGTGGGTGGCGTGTCGGCCGACCAGGCGGAGGCCTTCCAGCAGCTCGGTCTGGCCATCGTGATCGCCATCGCGATCACGTACGCGATCCTCGTCGCCACCTTCAAGTCGCTGCTGCAGCCGCTGATCCTGCTGGTGTCGATCCCGTTCGCGGCCACCGGCGCCATCGCGCTGCTGCTGGCCACCGGCACGCCGCTGGGCCTGCCCGCGATCATCGGCGTGCTGATGCTCGTCGGCATCGTGGTCACCAACGCCATCGTGCTGATCGACCTGGTGAACCAGTACCGGGAGCGGGGCGCGACCCTGCGCGTGGCGGTGATCGAAGGCGCGCGGCACCGGCTGCGACCCATCATCATGACCGCCCTGGCGACGATCCTCGCGCTGACGCCGATGGCGCTCTCGCTCACCGGCGGCGGGGCCTTCATCAGCCAGCCGCTGGCCATCGTCACCATCGGTGGACTCTTCAGCTCCACCCTGCTGACGCTGATCCTCGTCCCGGTCCTCTACGTCTGGGTCGAGCGCGCCCGCGGGCGGCGGAGCCGCAGGCGGGAGCTGGCGGCGGCCGAGGCGACCTTCCGGGCTTT
>ERZ501047.48-NODE-48-length-41075-cov-7.643588_pt1 | contig 41075 bp, 41 predicted proteins | sample MGYA00510868_ERZ501047 | MGnify/ENA primary metagenome ERZ501047 (study PRJEB25958, sample SAMN03398593) | human skin metagenome | study: EMG produced TPA metagenomics assembly of the Human Skin Microbiome Metagenome (human skin metagenome) data set. | reverse complement strand
GCGGCGGAATGGCCGACGCGCTCGCCGCCCGCACCCGCGCGAACTATCGCAGCGATGATCAGTTCGAAGCGGCTGAGCGGCTCGTTCGGCGACTGACGCTGCGGGGGCGGGGCAGGGCAGCGTGGGAGCAGGGTCGCTGGGCGCAATTCGCGCGCGAACAGGGCCTGGCGATGGTCGAGGCTCAGCCGTATTTCGGCGCGACCTGGGCGGCGGTGGAGGCGGCGACGCCCGCGTTGTCGCATCAACCGCTCGACGTTTCCGCGCTCGAACGGGCGGTCGGTCAGCTGGAGGAGATGTTCGCATGACGGATGCGCTGACAACCATCGCCTCGCTCGATGAGGGGCTCGACCGCGGCACCGCGCACCCGCGCGAGGGCGTCGCTTTGCTGCGCGAAGCGGGGTGGCTGGGGGAGGCGGTCGAGGCAGCAACGGCGGCCGGCTGGGAGGTCGCGTTCGCACGCCTTTACGCGCTCGGGGCTGCCAGCCTCACCATGGCGCGGCTCTACGAGGGTCACCTCAACGCGCTGCGCCTGGTCGCGGACTGCGGCAGCGCGGCGCAGGATGCGCGGGTGGCCGAAGCAGCACGCGAGGGCACCATGCTCGGGGTGTGGGGCGCCGATGCGCGGGAGCCTGCGACGTGGAACGGGAGCCTTCTGCATGGCGCAAAGGCGTTCGCCTCCGGGCTGGGCGCGGTCGACCTCGCCATCGTCACCGCACGCCGCCCCGGCGCGGAGGGCGGGCTGCAGATGCTGCTCGTCGACGCGCGCGACCCTGCCCGGCATCGGCCCGAGCAATGGGACGTGGCGGCGATGGTCGGCAGCGCGTCCGGCGGGTTCGATTGCGAGGGCCTCGCTGGCGAGGAGTTAGGGCCGCCCGACGCGATGCTTGCCGAGCCCGCGTTCCACGGCGGGCTGTGGCGGCTGTGCGCCGCCTACGCCGGGGCGATGGCCGACATCGCCCGACAAAGCGCCGCGGCGCTCGCGGCCCGGGGCCAGGGAGAAGATCCGCGGCAGAAGCACCGCCTCGGCCTGATCGCGATGGAGGCTCGGGGAGCGGACCTCTGGGCGCGCCACGCGGCGCGGTCGGTGGAAGCGAGCGGTGATGCGAACCTCGGCGTGATGGCCGCGCTGCAGGCGCGCGAGGCGATCGAAGCGGCAGCGCTTCGGCAGCGCGCGCTTGTCGAACGCGCGCTCGGCACCGCGCTGTTCGCGCGCGGGTCCGCGCTCGGTCGGCGGCTGCGTGACCTCAGCTTCTACCTTCGTCAGGCGACGCTCGACGCGAAACTCGATTACGCCACCAACCTGTGGCGCTCAGAATAGTCCGTCGAAGTCCGCCGCGCTGTGCCGTTCGCGCAGGATGCGCCCACCCTCTGTCCGGTTGACGATGCGCCCGCGTTGCACCCCCGGTCGCGCGGCGAGTTGATCCGCCCAGCGAATGACGTTGGAATATTCCTCCACCGACAGGAAGCGTCCCGCTTCGTAGACCTTGCCTTTGACCAGCGCGCCGTACCACGGCCAGATCGCCATATCGGCGATGCTGTAGTCCGCGCCCGCGACAAATTCATGCGCGGCGAGCTGCTGATCCAGCACCGACAGCTGCCGTTTCACCTCCATCGCGAAACGGTCAATCGGATATTGCAGCTTCTCGTTCGCATAGGCGTAGAAATGCCCAAACCCTCCGCCCAGGATCGGCGCGGCGCCCTGTAGCCAGAACAGCCAGCTGAGCACCTCCGCACGCCGCGCGCCGGTGGGGAGGAAGGCGCCGAACTTCTCGGCAAGATACAGCAGGATCGCGCCCGACTCGAACACTCGCACCGGCTCCTTGGCCGATCGGTCGAGCAGCGCGGGGATCTTGCTGTTGGAGTTTACCGCGACAAACCCGCTCGAGAACTGTTCGCCCTCCATGATGTTGACCAGCCAGGCGTCATATTCGGCGTCGGCGTGTCCGGCGGCGAGCAGTTCCTCGAACAGGATCGTCACCTTCTGCCCGTTCGGCGTGCCGAGCGAGTAGAGCTGGAACGGATGGTCGCCGACGGGCAGCTCCGCCTCGTGTCGCGCGCCCGCGGTGGGGCGGTTGATGGCGGCGAAGCGGTTGCTGTCGCTCGGCTGCCAGGTCCAGACGGCGGGCGGGGTGTAGGGTGCGGTCACGGGCGATCCTCTCTCACGTCTTTAGCCCAGTCACCCCGGATTTGATCCGCGGTCCAGCTTGAAGGCGCGCAGTGGTGTGAAGCAGGGCTGGGTACCGGATCAAGTCCGGTGCGATGATTAGCAGGAAAAGAGGCGCTGGCGCCGCCAGTCGCTCTCTATCTCCCTGGCCGCAGCGCAGGCACTGCCCTCGTCGCTTCCTCGAGCCGGGTTCCGGGCGCGGCGGTGGCGGGTGCGCGTTCCTCGCCCGACATGATCCGCCGCGCCCGCGCGATGGCGAGGCGAACGCGGGGGTAGGTGCCGCAGCGGCACAGGTTGGGGAGCGCGGCGATCTCCGCGTCGCTCGGGTCGGGGTTGCGTCGCAGCAACGCGGCGATCGCCATGATGAAGCCGGGATCGCAAAATCCGCACTGCGTCACCTGCTCGGCGATCCAGGCGAGTTGCACCGGGTGGCTGCGGTCGGGGGAGAGGCCCTCGATCGTCGTCACGCCAGCGCCCTCGCACGCGCCGAGCGTCACCTGACAGCTCATCACCGCCTGCCCGTCGATGTCGACCGTGCACGCACCGCAGTCGCCGGTGCCGCACGCATATTTGGTGCCGGTCAGGTTCGCCGCCTCGCGGATGGCGAACACCAGGGGTGTCGCGGGGTCGAGGCGGATATCGACCGCGCGGCCGTTGATCGTCAGCGCGGTCACAGGTTGGCGGGCGTCGAGCCGCGCGTCGCCAGCGCCGCGGCTTCATCGAACTGACGCAGCGTGTCGGCGGAGGGTTCGGGCGTCATGCGGCTCACCAGCCAGATGGCGAGGCTCGCGGCGATGAAGCCGGGGACGATCTCGTACATGGTGTCGGATAGCCCCGCGCTCATCCAGGCGATGACGACGGCGGTGCCGACAATCATTCCCGCCAGCGCGCCCGCACGCGTGGTGCGGCGCCACCACAGCGCGGCGATGATCACCGGCCCGAAAGCCGCGCCGAACCCCGCCCACGCGTTGGAGACAAGGCCGAGGATCGAGCGCTCCGGATCGAGCGCCAGCCAGGCCGCCACCGCGCTCACCGCCACCACCGCGGCGCGGCCGAGCAGCACGACGCTTGCTTCGCTGGCGTCGGGTTTGAGGATGCCGCGATACACGTCCTCGGCGATGGAGCTGGCGGTGACCAGCAGCTGCGAACTGATCGTCGACATGATCGCGGCGAGGATCGCGGCGAGCAGGAACCCGGTGACCAGCGGATGGAACAGCACGCGCGCAAAGGTGATGAAGATTGTCTCGGCGTCGGCTGGGGCCGGGTTGCCCTTGGCTACCCAGGCCGCGCCGATCAGCCCGGTCAGCACCGCGCCAGCGAGGCTCACGGCCATCCATATGATGTTGATGCGCCGCGCGGTCGGCAGGTCGGCGACGCGGCGGATGGCCATGAAGCGGACGATGATGTGCGGCTGCCCGAAATAGCCGAGCCCCCACGCCGCAGTGCTGATGATGCCGAGTACGCCGCCAGCCCCGAGCAGCGCGGTGAGCGCGCCGGGGTCAAGGCCCTTGCCATCCTCCGCCAGCGCCAGCGACGGTGCCAGCTCGCCCCAGCCGCCGATGGTAGCGATCGCCACCAGCGGGACGAGGACCAGCCCGACGAACATGATCGTGCCCTGCACGAAGTCGGTGAGGCTCACCGCGAGGAAGCCGCCGAACAGCACGTAGATGATGACCACGCCGGTCGCGAGCGCAACGCCTGACAGGTAGTCCATGCCCAGCGCGGCCACCGCGAACTTGCCCGCCGCAACCATCCCGGCCGAACAATATAACGCGAAGAAGAGGATGATGACGGCGGCGCTCACCAGTCGCAACAGATGCCCCGGATCGCCGAAGCGCGCCGCGAGGAAGTCTGGGATGGTGATCGCGTCGCCCGCAATCGCCGTATAGGTGCGCAGCCGCGCGGCGACGACGCGATAGTTCGCCCAGGCTCCGAGCGTGAGCCCGATGCCGATCCATGCCGCGCTGATTCCGCCGGTGTAGACCGCGCCAGGCAGGCCCATCATCAGCCAGCCGGACATGTCCGATGCGCCAGCCGACAGCGCGGTCACCGCAGGGCCGAGGTCACGCCCGCCGAGGAGATAGCCCTCCGCATCTGCCTTTGCCTTGCGCCAGGCGTAGAAGCCCAGCGCCAGCATCATCACGAAATAGGCGCCGAGCGACACCCACGTCATCGAACTCATCGCGTCACTCTCCCCGACGCGTCCGCGCGCGCCCTCCCGTTGCGCGAGGGCTAAGCCGCAGGGCGGGCGGTGACAAGGGCAGCACGGCGCGGGAGCTTCACATTCTAAATCCCCGCCCGAAACCGCTCCGCAAGCTCGCTCGGCACGCGCAGCGGGCGTCCGCTCGCGCGGTCGATCATCGCCCAGGTGGTGCGCGCGTCGATCAGGAGCTTGCCGTCCCCCTCCCGCACAAAGGCGACGCGGCGGTCGAAGCGGGCGCCGCGTGGCGGGTCGGGCACCCAGGTCGCGCCGATCGCCGCCTCCCCCGGGAGCAGCGCGGCGCGGTAGTCGATCTCGTGCCGGGTCACGACCCAGTAGGCCGCCTCATGCTCCTGCGCGGTTGCGAGGCTGTACCAGTGCGCCACCGCCACGTCCTGGATCCAGCGCACCCATACCGCATTGTTGACGTGGCCCAATTCGTCGATGTCCGCCTCGCTCGCGACGACGCGCTGGCGAAAGGCGTGGGGCGGGATGCGGTCCGGCATGTCAGCGATGCCCTTTGAGCTCGTCCCCGGTCAGCGTAGCGACGTGGAGCACGTTGGTCGATCCGGGCGTCCCGAACGGCACCCCGGCCATCATGATGAGCTTGGAGCCTGCTTGCCCGATGCCGTGGCGCATCGCCATGCGGCGGCCCTTGGCGATCATCTCCTCAAAGCTGCCGATGTCGCGCGTGTGCACCGCGTGGACGCCCCACAGCAGCCCCATTCGCCGCGCCGCGTCGAGCTTTGGTGTCAGCACCAACAGAGGTGCGCGGGGCCGCTCGCGAGAGACGCGGCGCGCGGTCGATCCGGTGCCGGTGAAGCAAACGATGCCGTCCGCGCCGACGATCTCCGCGACCGCGCCCGCCGCTTCGGAAAGCGCGTCGGCGGTGGTCGGCTCGGCCTTCGTTTCGGTGAAGTGCAGCCGCGCGTGGTAGCCGGGGTCGCGCTCTACCGTGCGGCCGATGCGGTCCATCATCCGCACCGCCTCTACCGGCCACGCCCCCGCGGCGGTTTCGGCGGAGAGCATCACCGCGTCGGCGCCGTCGTACATCGCGTTTGCGACGTCGCTCACTTCGGCGCGCGTCGGGGTCGGCGCGACGATCATCGACTCGAGCATCTGCGTCGCCACCACCACCGGCTTGCCCATCGCCCGGGCGAGCGTGACGATGCGCTTCTGTGCGATCGGCACGCGCTCAGGCGGCAGTTCGACGCCAAGATCGCCGCGCGCGACCATGCACGCGTCAGCAAGTTCCATGATCTCCTCGAGCCGCTCGAGCGCCTGCGGTTTTTCGAGCTTGACCATCACCCCGGCGCGCCCACGGATCAGCGTGCGCGCCTCCGCCACGTCCTCCGGGCGCTGCACGAACGACAGCGCGATCCAGTCGACATGCGCGTCGATCGCGAAGCTGAGGTCGCGGCGGTCCTTTTGCGTGAGCGCGGCGAGCGGCACCACTACGTCGGGCAGGTTCACGCCCTTGCGATCGGACAGGCGCCCGCCGACTTCGACGATGGTCTCGATCGCCTCGCCGTGAACGCGGGTGACGCGCATCACCAGCTTGCCATCGTCGAGCAGCAGCCGGGTGTCGGGCTGGAGCGCCGCGCGCACTTCGGGATGGGGCAGCGCGACGCGGGTCGCATCGCCCGGCGTCGGGTCCGCGTCGAAGTTGAAGCGCTGGCCGTCCTCCAGCATCACGCCCCCCTCGGCAAAGGTGCCGACGCGCAGCTTCGGCCCTTGAAGGTCGGCGAGGATGGTCGTGGGGCGGCCCGTCTCCTTTTCCATCGCCCGGATCGCCGCGACGTTGGCGGCGTGCATGGCGTGATCGCCGTGGCTCATGTTGAGGCGGAAGGCATCTGCGCCGGCGTCGAACAGCGCCCGGATCCGCTCCGGGCCGCTCGACGCAGGCCCCAGCGTGGCGAGGATGCGAACGCGGCGATCGCGCGGCGGGGTAATGGGGGGCAAAGCTGGTCTCCGTCTGGCGCGGGGTGCTTTGGGGCAGGGGTGTGACGGTGACAAGGCGGTGTCGGCCGCATGAGTTGGCTCGATGGGTTGCTAACGAAGCTCGCGCACCTTCCCCCGCACCGCCGCCCCGGCTATCGGCGCGCCGCACCCTCATGGAGAATCAGCCCGCGATGGCCGACGACGAAGCCGAACCCACCGACAACCAGCTCAAGCTGTTCATCGAACGCGTCGAGCGGCTCGAGGAGGAGAAAAAGGGCATCGCCGACGACATCCGCGACGTCTACGCCGAGGCGAAGTCGCAGGGCTATGACGCCAAGATCATGCGCCAGATCGTGCGGCTGCGGAAAATGCCGCTGCACGACCGGCAGGAGATGGAAGCGCTGCTCGATACCTATAAGGCAGCGCTGGGGATCGGCTGAGCGCGCTGCAGAACCTACGCCCCGGGTCGAGCCCGGGGCGACGGAGCGTGAGGCCTAGCGTTCGCCCCTCAGCTGCTTCACCACCGCCTCGGCGACGCCCTTCGCGCTCGACGGGTTCTGGCCGGTGATCAGCCGCCCGTCCTCGACCACATGGCCGCCAAAGGGCAGCATCGCCGTCGAATAATCCGCCGCTCGCCGGGTGAGTTCGTCCTCGAGGCTGAAGGGGATCGCGTCGTCGCGGCTGACGGCAGATTCTTCCTTGTTCGAAAAGCCGGTAACCTTGCGGCCCGCCAGCAGCGGCGTGCCATCCGACAGCTTTACGTCGAGCAACCCCACCGGGCCGTGGCACACGCCCGAAACGATCTTCCCGGCGTCGTAGAACGCCCCCACCAGTCGCACGAGCGCCGGATCTTGGAAGTCAAACATCGTGCCGTGTCCCGGTCAGGTAGATCGCGTCGAAATCGTCCACCGACACGTCGGCGATGGCCACCGTGTCGTTGAGCCGGTCCATGAACGCGCGGTCTTTGTAGCGATCGGACACCGCTCCGCCCAAGCCGACCTTATCCGCCATTCCGGTCACCGACAGGCTCTCTGGGTCGATGGGCACGAATCCGCCCTTGGGGCTGGCGATGGTCATGGCGCAGCCTGCCTCCTCGCCCACATCCCAGAAGTGCGTAAGCTCCCCCAGCCACAGGCCGGTCCGGTAACCGACCTTTTCGTACTGGTTGACGTTGGTGACGATGATCAGAATGCGACCGGCAGGCGACATGATGTTTCTCCAGGGACGACGGTTGGCGGCAAACGTGCCGTGCTCGCGCTTCGTTCCGGCGATTGCCTCTCGACTGGCCGCTGGCTAACAGGCGCGCCAAGCGAACCTGCCAGCGAAAGGACTGCGGCGCATGGCCGGCCATTCCAAATTCAAGAATATCATGCATCGCAAGGGCGCGCAGGATAAGAAGCGCAGCGCGCTGTTTTCCAAGCTCAGCCGTGAAATCACCGTCGCGGCAAAGTCCGGTCTGCCCGATCCCGACCACAACCCGCGGTTGCGTGCGGCGGTGCTCGCGGCGCGCTCGGGCGGCATGCCCAAGGACAATATTCAGCGCTCGATCGACAAGGCGAGCGGCGGCGACGCCGATAATTACGAAGAGCTGCGCTACGAAGGCTATGGCCCCGGCGGCACCGCGATCATCGTCGAGGCGCTGACCGACAACCGCAACCGCACCGCCACCAACGTGCGCACGGCCTTCTCCAAGAACGGCGGCAATCTGGGCGCGAGCGGGTCGGTGGCGCACGGTTTCGAACGGCTCGGGCTGATCGAATATGCCGCGAGTGCCGGGGACGAGGACACGGTGCTCGAAGCCGCCCTCGACGCTGGCGCAAGCGATGTCGTATCCTCGGAGGACGGCCACGAAATCTGGACGGCGGTCGAGGACCTGCACGAGGTCGCCCGCGAGCTGGAGGCGAAGCTCGGCGAAGCGGAAGGCGCCAAGCTCGCGTGGAAGCCGAACCTCACCACCGCGGTCGACGACGCCGGAACTGCGGCGACGCTGATGAAGCTGATAGACGCGCTCGAGGACGATGATGACGTCCAGACCGTGTGGGGCAATTACGAAGTCAGCGACGCGGTGATGGAGCAGCTCTGAGCAGCACCGCGCGCCTGATACTCGGGATCGATCCGGGGCTTGGCACGACCGGTTGGGGGATTGTCGCTTGCGAGGGGTCGCGGCTGCGGCATGTGGCCAATGGTTGCCTCAAGACGCGGCCGGCAGATGCGCTGGCGGTGCGGCTGGCGGAGCTGGATGCGGCGCTCACCGCGCTGATTTCTGAGCATCGGGTCGCCGGGGTCGGGGTCGAGGAGGTGTTCGTCAACGACAACCCGCGCTCGACATTGAAACTCGCACAGGCGCGCGGGGTCGCCCTCGCAGCGGCGGGGCGCTTGGGCGTTACGGTGGGCGAATATGCGCCGAGCCTCGTCAAGCAAGCGGTGAGCGGGTCTGGCCGCGCAGACAAGGCGCAGGTGCGCGCCATGGTCGAGCGCCTCCTGCCAGGGTGCAAACCAGCCGGCCCCGACGCCGCGGATGCGCTGGCCGTGGCGATCTGCCACGCGCATCACGCGGGGCGGGGGTAGGGCGGCGCTTCCCTCCCCAAACGAGGGTCGCGAAGAGGGGAGTGTTCATGCCCCTGCCGCTTCGCTAAGCCGCCAGCATGATCGCCAAACTCACCGGCACGCTCGACCAGACCAGCGTTGGGCATGCGGTGATCGACGTGGCGGGGGTCGGCTACCTAGTTGAGGCATCCGCGCGCACGCTCGATGCTCTGGGCGCGGTGGGCGATCGGGTGACGCTCCACACCGAGATGCTGGTGGGGGAGGATTTCCTCCGCTTGATCGGCTTTGCGAGCGCCGAGGAGCGCGACTGGTTCCGGCTTCTAACCGGCGTGCAGGGCGTCGGCGGCAAGGTTGCGCTGGCTATCCTATCGGCGCTCGGCCCGGCGGAGATCGCGCGCGCCATCGCCGCATCGGACAGCGCCGCCATCGCGCGCGCGCAGGGGGTGGGTCCCAAGCTCGCGCAACGCATCTGCAATGAGCTCAAGGACAAGGTCGGCAGCCTCGGCGCCGTCACTGCCCCGGGAAGCGCCCCCCGCCCCGCCGCTGGCCCGCAAGCGGACGCGCTCGCCGCACTCGCTGCCCTCGGCTTCAAACCGGGTGAAGCGAGCGCCGCCGTGCAGGCCGCGAGCGAGGAAATCGGTCCCAACGCCACCCTCGACGCGCTGGTGCGGCTGGCGCTGCGCAAGGCGGGGTAGGGGCTACCCCGCCAGGCTTTTGCTCGCCTGCTCCGCGACGTCGCGCGACAGGCCCGGCGTCGCTAGAATGCGCTCGAGTTCGGCGCGCATCAGGGCGGCGCGTGCCTCGTCGAAGCGCTTCCAGCGGCCGAACGGCGGCACCATCTTGGCCGCAGTCGATGCGTTCACGGGGTCGAGCGCGATGATCAGGTCGGCGAGCAGGCGGTAGCCCATGCCGTCGGCACGGTGGAACGCCCACTGATTGACCGACAGCGCGCCGTAGAGCGAGCGCACGCGATTGGGGTTGGTGAGCGTAAAGTCCGCATGTCGACCGAGCGCCTCCACCTGTTCGGGCACATCGGCGCGAAGCGACAGCGCCTGCGTCGAAAACCACTTGTCGAGCACCAGCGCATCGCCCCGATAGCGTTCGTAAAAGTCCGCCAGCGCCGTGTCCCGCTCCGCGCCTTCGCCGTGGGCGAGGACCGCCAGCGCGGCCATGCGATCGGTCATGCCGCGCGCACCACGATAAAGCTCGAGCGCGCGCGCTTCGATGCCCTCGCTGCCGCCAGCCCACAGCATCATCAGCGCGAGACCGGCGAGCTTGCGCCGCCCCTTGGCGGAGGGTGAAAGGTCGCCCGGATCGCTCGCGCTCCCCGTGAGGATCGCAGACCATTGCGCGGCATGCGCCTCGCCCAGCCGCCGCTGCAGCGCGCGACGGGTGGCGCGAATGGCGTCGGGATCGACGCGCTCGAGCTGGTCGCCGACAAAGGCTTCAGCGGGCAGCGTCGCCGCCTCTGCGATGAAGGCGGGGTCCTCCTCCCACCGCGCGATGAGATTGCCGACCGCGGTCACCACCGCATCGTTCGCGGCCGCGTCCGGCGCCCCGTTGGACCCGGCGACCAGCGCGCGCAGCATGAGCGCCTGTAGCGCTTCGTAACGCGCAAAGGGGTCGTCATCGTGCGCTGCGAGCCAGTCGAGCTCGCCCTCCGCGCGCTCCACGTCGGCGATGATCGGCGCGGAAAAGCGGCGATTGAACGACAGCATCGGCCGCGTCGCGAAGCGGCCAAGGTCGACGCTGTCCTGCTGCTGGGTGAGCAGCACCAGCCGCTCCTCCCCCAGCGAATTGCCCTGCGCGTCGTGCGCGGCGACGGCGAGGGGGAGGACCATCGGCGCCTTTACCGGCTGCCCCGGCGTCGGCGGCACGCTTTGCGTGAGGTGTAGCACAGCATTGCCGCTCGCCGCATCATGCTCGACGAGCGCGGTGACCTTGGGCGTTCCCGCCTGTTCGTACCAGCGGCGGAACTGGGTGAGGTCGGCCTCCGCCCCGTCCTCCATCGAGCGCACGAAATCCTCGCACGTCGCCGCCTCTCCGTCGTGACGGTCGAAATAGAGGTCGGTGCCCGCACGGTAGCGGTCGGGGCCGACGATCGTCTCCATCATGCGGATTACCTCCGCGCCTTTATTGTAGACGGTCGCGGTGTAGAAGTTGCCGATCTCCTGATAGCTCTCCGGGCGGATCGGGTGCGCGAGCGGTCCTGCATCCTCAGGGAATTGCGCCGCGCGCAGCATCCGCACCTGACCGATGCGCTCCACCGCGTGGCTCCCCATGTCGCCCGAGAACACCTGGTCGCGATAGACGGTGAACCCTTCTTTGAGGCTCAGTTGGAACCAGTCGCGGCAAGTGACGCGGTTGCCCGACCAGTTGTGGAAATATTCGTGCGCGACGACGCGCTCCACCCCGTCGAAATCGAGGTCCGTGGCGGTGTCGGAGTCGGCGAGGATGTAGCGGCTGTTGAAGATGTTCAGCCCCTTGTTCTCCATCGCTCCGGCATTGAAGTCGGCGACCGCGACGATGTTGAACCGGTCGAGGTCATATTCGCGGCCATATTTCTCCTCGTCCCAGCGCATCGACGCCTTGAGCGCGGCCATCGCGTGGTGCGTGCGGTCGAGGTCGCCGTCGCGCACCCAGATGCCCAGCGCCACCTCTCGCCCCGACATGGTGGTGAAGCGGTCGCGGTTGGCGACAAGGTCGCCCGCCACCAGCGCAAACAGATAGGAGGGCTTGGGCCAGGGGTCGTGCCACTCGGCGAAGTGGCGTCCGCCCTCAAGCTCACCGGCGGCACGCTCCTCGCCGTTCGACAGCAGCACCGGAAAGTCCACGCGATTGGCGACCATGCGCACGGTGTAGACGCTCAGCACGTCGGGGCGGTCGGGGAAGGGAATGATGCGGCGGAACCCCTCCGCCTCGCACTGGGTGCAGAGCAGGCCGTTCGAGGCGTAGAGCCCCATCAGCTGCGTGTTGGCGCTGGGATCGAGGCGGGTTGTGAAGGCGACGGTCGCGTGATCGCCCGCGATCGGGACAAGCACATGATCGGCGCCACGGGCGACCTCCACGGGCGTGCCGTCGACCGTCAATCGCTCAGGCCAGGTGCCGTCGACGTCGAGCCGGAGCGGTTCCGAATGCGCGCCGTTGCGCGTGACCTCGAGCTGCGCGGCGACTTCTGTCGCGTTCAGCGACAGGTCGAAATCCAGCCGAACCTGCGGCACCAGCCACTCGGGTGGCCGATAGTCCTCGCGGCGGATGGTGGGGTGCGCGGGCGCGATGGCGTCGGTCGAGATCACGTCGGTCATGCCGACAAGCTAGGGCCTCGCGACCGAGCTCGCCAGTGCGAAGGCAGAGGCGGCTCCCTCTTCCACGGGAAAGCGCTGGGGTGAGGATATCGAGCGCCGGAGCGGTGCCGGGGACGGCGACCCTCACCCAACCCTCTCCCGGCGGGAGAGGGCTTTCGTCTCACAGCATCACGTCCACTGCGTGGATCAGAACGCCGACCAGCCCGCCGACCAGCGTGCCATTGATGCGGATATATTGGAGGTCGCGGCCGACGGCGCCTTCGAGCCGTTCGGTAACGGTCCCCGCGTCCCAGCTGCGCACCGTGTCGCTGATCAGCCGCAGCGCGTTGTCGCCATAGGCCTCGACACCGCCGATCGCCGCTCGGCGGGCGAAGCGGTTGATCGTGGTGCGCATGCGCGGATCGTCGGTGAGCATGGCGCCGATGTCCTTGAGCGCCTCGCCCAGTCGCCCGGCCATGAGTGCATCGGGGTTGCGCGCCGCGTTGAGCAGCGCCCCGCGCGCCTGCTCCCACAGGCCGTCGAGCCAGCGCGTCACTGCCTGATTGGCGAGCATTTCATCGCGGATTGCCGCAACCCGCGCCTGCATCGCCGGGTCGTGCTGAAGCTCGTGCGCGAGGCGGGCGAGCCGCTCCTCGATCTGCGCGCGAAAGGGGTGATTGGGGTCTTCCGCCATCGCCGCGGTGAGCTTGCGCAGCCCGGCGATGATGCGGTCGGCGATCACCGTGTCAAGCGTCGCCACGCGGATCCAGGTGTTGGAATTGTCGCGGACCGTCTGGCGGATCGTCGCCTCATTCTCCTCGAGCAGCTTGGCGAGCCATTTGACCGCCGCGTCGAGCACGGGACGATGGCGCCCGTCGACCATTGCCGCGCTCAATGCCTGACCGAGCAGCGGGGCGACGTCCATCGCACGGATGCGATCGGCGACCGCGCCTTTGAGCATGCCGCCCAGCCGCGCGGGGTCGAGGCTCGCCAACGCGTCGGCGATCATGCGCGACGCGCCGCTGCGCATCCGCCCCGCTTCTCCCGACGGTTGCGCGAGGAAGCGGCCCATCGCTCCCGCGACGTCGATGTGGCGCATCTTGCGCGCGATCAGGCGGGGGAGGAGGAAGTTCTGCTTGATGAACACCGCCAGCGTGTCGCCGATGCGGTCCTTGTTGCGCGGTACGATCGCGGTGTGCGGGATGGGGAGGCCGAGCGGGTGCCGGAACAGCGCGGTGACTGCGAACCAGTCGGCGAGCCCACCAACCATCGCCGCCTCGGCGAAGGCGCGGAGGTACCCCACCGCAGGATGCGCATCGGCGTAAAAGCTCGTGCCGACAAAGATCGTCGCGGCAACCAGCAGCAGTCCGGTGGCGATAGTGCGAATGTCGCGCGCGCCGTTCTGGGTTGGCAACGCCAGCGCCATCCCGCTCGAATCGAGCCGTAGGCGGGGAGGGCGGGGGGCGTTCATCGGCTCGCCTTTTGGGGCAGCGACCCGCCCCCCGCAACTATTCGGCTGGCTGGAGCCTCGGCGGGGTATCACCGAAGCCCTGCCGTGCGCGGTCTTCGGCGTCGTCGCCCTCACGGTAGGTCAGCAGGCGACGCCGGAGCCAGGGGCCGACGCGGCTCTCGAACCCGAGCGCGAGGCTGAACATGGCGGGCACGATCAGCAGCGTCAGCAGCGTCGACACGACGAGCCCGCCAATCACCACGATGCCCATCGGCTGGCGCCACGCGCCGTCGGACGACAGGGCGAGTGCGGTCGGCACCATGCCCGCGGTCATCGCCACGGTGGTCATCAGGATCGGCTGCGCGCGCTTGTGGCCGGCGTCCATGATCGCGGTGAACTTGTCGACGCCCTTGCTGATCTCCTCGAGCGCGAAATCGACCAGTAGGATCGAGTTCTTGCCGACGATGCCCAGCAGCATCAGAATGCCGATGTAGACCGGCAGCGAAACCGGCATGTCGAACAGCATCAGCGCGAGCATCCCGCCCAGCGGCGCCAGCAGCAGCGAGAACATGTTCACCAGCGGCGGCATCAGGCGGCGATAAAGCAGCACCAGCACCGCGAAGACGAGACCGAGCCCCGACAGCACCGCGACGATGAAGTTCTGGATCAACTCGCCCTGCCACTTGGCCATGCCCAGCGTCACCTTTTCGACACCGACCGGCAGGTTGCGCATGGTCGGCAGGGCGTCGATCTTCTTCCAGGCATCGCCGCTGACCACGCCGGGGGCGAGGTCGGTGCCGATGGTAACGCGGCGCGCCATGTTGGTGCGCTCGATGCGCGTCGGACCCGAACCATAGCTTATGTCGGCGACGAGCTTGAGCGGCACCGATCCGCCCGACGTGGTCGGCACCTGCAGGTTTTCGATCGTCGCAAGGCGGGTGCGAGCATCCTCCGCCAGCCGCACGCGGATAGGGATCTGTCGGTCCGAGAGCGAGAAGCGCGCGCTGTTCTGGTCGATGTCACCCAGCGTCGCGACGCGGATCGCCTGGCTGAGCGCGACGGTCGACACGCCGAGGTTGGCGGCGAGGTCGAGCCGCGGACGCAGCAGGATCTCCGGACGGCGAAGGTCGCCCGAGACGCGCGGCGCGACCAGCTCGGGCACGCCCTCCATCTCACGCACCAGCTGCTCGGCGGTGCGTTGCAGCAACGCGGGATCGTCCCCGCCCAGCGTCAGGTCGAGCGCACGGCCGGTGAAGCCGCCGAACTGCGACCGCACGCTCACCCGCGCGTCGGGTATCTCGGCGAGCTTGGGGGAGAGGGCGCGCTCGAATTCGAAGCTCTTGCGATCGCGCTCCTCCTTGAAACGCACCACGACCGAGGCGTTGCCGACGCCGATGCGGCTGAACAGCGAATCCACCTCAGGCTCACGCCGAACAAGCGTTTCGACCTGACGCACGACCGCGGATGTCTGCGCAAGCGTGGAGCCCGGCGCCATCTCGATGCGCACGATGCTCTCGTCCTGATCTTGTTCGGGCTGGAAGGTCTGCGGCACAACGAAGAAGGTCCCGACGGTCGCGACCAGGCACAGCACCGCACCCAGCATCACCCATCGGCGGTGCGACAGCGTCCAGCGCAGCACCTTCATATACTGGTCCATCAGCCAGCCTTCGCCGTGGGTGGCGTGGCCCTTGGCCTTGAGGAAATAGGCCGCCAGCATCGGCGTAATCAGGCGCGCAACCGCAAGGCTCAGCAGCACCGAGGCGACCACGGTGAGGCCGAAGTTCTTGAAGAACTCACCCGAAATGCCCGGCATCAAACCAACCGGCAGGAACACCGCGACGATGACCGATGTCGTGGCGAGCACCGCCAGGCCGATCTCGTCCGCGGCGTCGATCGCTGCCTGATAGGCGGATTTGCCCATCCGCATGTGGCGCACGATATTCTCGATCTCGACGATGGCGTCGTCGACAAGCACACCTGCCACCAACCCGAGCGCGAGCAGCGTCAGCCCGTTGAGGGTGAAGCCGAACAGGCTCATGAACCAGAAGGCAGGGATGGCCGACAGCGGGATGGCGAGCGCGGAAATGACCGTCGCGCGCCAGTCGCGCAGGAACAGGAACACCACCAGCACCGCCAGCACGGAGCCTTCGATCAGCGCGGCCATCGAGCTGTGATATTCGTCACGGGCGCCCTCGACGTTGTTCTGCAGTTCGACGAAACGGACGCTGGGATTGCGCTCCTCAAGCTTGTTGAGCGCCTCACGCGCGGCGTCGAATACGGTGACGTCGCTCTCACCCTTGGCGCGCTGGAAGCTCACCGAGAGGATCTGCTGACCATCGTAGGTGCCGTAACCGCGCTGCTCGCCGTAGGAATCCCGGACGTTGGCGATATCGGCGAGCTTCACCGTCCGCCCGCCGCCCAGCGCGATCTGCGTCTGGCTAAGATCGTAGGCGTTGCGGGCGTTGCCGAGCACGCGCACCGACTGTTCGCTCTGCGCAATCTCTGCGCGACCGCCCGCGGCGTTGAGGTTGACCTGCCGCAGCTGCGCGTTGACCTGGCTCGCCGTAATGCCGAGGCTCGCCATGCGCGCAGGGTCGAGATCGACGCGGATTTCGCGGTTGACGCCACCGTTGCGCTCGACTTTCGCCATGCCCGGCACCGCCAGCAACTCGCGCGAGACGGTGTTGTCGACATACCAGCTCAACTGCTCGAGCGTCATCGAGGTCGACATCACAGCAAAGCTGCCGAGATCGTTGCCGCTGGTGTTGACCCGGCCAATATAGGGTTCGAGGATGCCGTCGGGCAGGTCGCCGCGAATCTGTTGCACCGCGTCGCGAATGTCGTTGACGGTGCGGTCGATCGGCGTGCCGATGTCGAGCTGGACCATCGTCATCGACGATCCCTCGTTGACCGTCGAATTGAGCTCATCAACGCCGGGGATCGACCGCAGCGCGCTCTCGACGCGGCGGGTTACCTGGTTTTCGAGCTCGGTGGGTGCCGCCCCCGGCTGGCTGATCTGGACGAACGCCACCGGGAAATCGACGTCCGGCTGCCCCTGCACCTCGAGCTTGGCAAAGCTCACCAGCCCGGCGATGGTCAGCGCCAGGAACAGCACGATCGGCGGCACGGGATTGCGGATCGACCATGCCGAGATGTTGCGGAAATCCATCGCCGCGTGCCTCGCCTATCGCTTCGCTGCGGGGGCGGAGGGCGGTGTCGCCCCGGCCGGCGTCGCCGCGGGCGCAGGGGTGGGCGCGCTCGCCGCCGGCTCCGCAGCCGGTTGCGTCTGGCGCACCGGCACCACTTGCTGACCGATGGTGAGGAAGGGCGCGGCAGATTGCACGACGGCTTCGGTGCCATCGAGCCCGCTCGCGACAGAGATACCCGCGTCGGTCACGTTGCCGATGACGATGTTGCGCCGCGCGACCTTGTTGTCGCTTCCGATGATGTAGACGTAGCTGCCGTTGTCGTCGGACTGCACCGCCGATTGCGGGAGCTGCGGGGCGGTCGCGCCGCCGGCGGTGATCCGCGCCTCCGCAAAGCCGCCCGGCCGCAGCCCCGCGGCGTAGGGGATCGCGATCCGCGCCGTGCCCTGACGCGTGGTCGGATCGATAACCGGAGAGATCTGCCACACCTGGCCGCGGTAGCTGCGATCGCTGCCAACCGGCGTAACGTCCGCGCGAACCCCGGTCGAAAGGCTGACGAGGTCGCCTTCACCCACCAGTGCGCGCATCTCCATCTCACCGCCGCGGGCAATGCGAAACAAGACCCCGCTTCCCGGGCTGACGATCTGGCCCGGCTCCACCGCACGGGTGAGGACCAGCCCAGCCTCGGGCGCGCGGATGTCGAGACGGCCGGTGCGCGCCTGCGCTTCGGCGAGCTGCGCGCGCACGACGTTGACGCGTGCCGCCGCGGCATCGCGCTGCGCGGTGCGGCGCTCGATGTCGGCGCGACTGACAAAGCCGCGCGCGACGAGCTGCGACGCACGTGCGAGCTCCGATTGGGCGAGGTTGGCGTCCGCCTGGGCGACCGCGATCTGCGCGCGGAGCTGGGCAATCTGCTGGCCCTGCACCTGACGATCGACCGACGCGAGCACCTGGCCTGCGCGCACCCACTGGCCGGGCTCCACCCATACGCGGGTGACCTGTCCGCCTTCGCCCGCAACCCCGACCGGCATCTCCCGTCGTGCGGCGAGCGAACCGGTGGTGGAGATGACACGCGCCACCTGCGTGCGACCGGGGACGATGACCGTCACCCGCGGCGCCGCCCGGCCGCGGCCACCCTTGGTTTCGGTTGCGGTGGTCGTTGTCGTCGAAGTCGTCTGGGTCGCCTCACCCTCTGGCCGGGCAAACGCGAAGTACCCCGCGGCGAGCGCTAGCACGATACCGGCGCCGATGCCCGCACGCTTGATGTTGCGGCGGCGGTTATCGACCGCGGCCGGCGCGTCGCGGACGTGACTTTCGACGAACACGGTTTCGTTGGAGGGAGCGGCGCCGATCGCGCCCGGCTCATAGTTCATGCCCATCTCGGACCTTGTGCCGCGGGCAACGCCCGCCTGAGGAGAGGGGCGTGTGTTATCGATCTAAATCACTTACCGCAAGCGCTACCGTGCGCTTTGCAGACACGAAAAAGGCGGCGGGTTTCCCCGCCGCCTTTTCTTTGGTCGTCGAAGCTCGAATTAGCGAACCGAACCGCGACGCACCAGGTTTACGATCGCCAGCAGGATCAGCGCACCGATAAAGGCGCTCACCAGCGACATGATGTTGAACGAACCGTCGTTAATGTTGCCAGCGCCGAGCAGCGGGCTGATCAGCCAGCCACCGACGAACGCGCCGACGATGCCAACGATGATGTTGAGGAAGATGCCCTGCTGCGCATCGGTGCGCATCACGATGCTTGCGAGCCAGCCGATGATGCCGCCGACGATGAGCCAAATAATGAAGTTCATGCTAACCCTCCTTGCGACCCCCTAATTCACCGGGCCGGATTGCACCCATCACGTTGCCGTGAAGGTTGACCAGAAAACGTGTCGTCGCCGAAACGGTTCCTGTCGTCGGGTGCGAAACAATTGAAGGGCGTTCTGATCCTTTTGAAGACGCGGTTCCGTTGGCGTCACTCAGTACCGCTGCATACGGTCGTAGAGGTCGCGATAGTGCCGGATGCGGGTCACTCGCAGGCCCGGCATCCCCGCCCGATCGATGGCGCGCTGCCATCCGGCGAATTCCTCGAGCGTCAGCGAATATCGTTCGCACGCTTCATCGACGCTGAGCAGCCCGCCGGTCACCGCCGCGACGACCTCCGCCTTACGCCGAACAACCCAGCGACGGGTTTCGGGCGGAGGGAGGGTGTCGAGCGTGAGCGGCTCGCCCAGCGGCCCGATGACATGTTCCGGGCGGATGAACGTATCGTGCTTCATGCGAACCTCGATGCCTTGGCGGCGTCGTCATCCGACGCCTCTTCGTTGCCGATCGAGGTACCGCCTGCGCCCTCAACTTCGTTTGAAGCGGCTTGGTTAACGCCGGTTTCACGCAGTGGAGGGCGGGCACCGCTCATCGCGAAGAAGGAACCGGTCAACCGCTCACGCCCCAGCAGCAGGCCGTGCGCTGGTTGAGCGGCCTGCGCGTTCATGCCGCGATGCAGCGCTCGCACGGTCGGCGTTTCGCGCTGCTGCTGGGCGATCATCGCGCGTAACAGATCGAACGGCACCGCATCGAGCGGATCGATCCCGGCCGCATCCGCGTGGGGTATGAAGCTGTGCTGCATCCCCCTCGATTAGGCGAACATGCTGAAGAGGGGGTAAAGAGCAGGTCCGCTCCGAGTTTGCCCGACGCACGTCCGCGGAGTATGGTGCCATTCCCGTGCTTCCCGTCGATCTTCAGTTGCCCCAGCCGCTTAGCGCGCGCCGGATCGTCGTCGCCATGTCGGGCGGCGTTGATTCGAGTGTCGTCGCTGCACTCGCGCATGCGAGCGGGGCCGAGGTTATCGGGCTGACGCTACGCCTGTACGACTCACCCTCGGGTCCCCGCCGACCGGGGGCGTGCTGCGCGGGCGACGACATTCGCGATGCGGCGGCGGTGGCGGCGCGGCTGGGGTTCCGACACCACGTCCTCGAACATGCCTCGGCCTTTCGCAGCGACGTGGTGGAGCGCTTCGCCGACGCCTACCTCGCTGGACGCACGCCAATCCCGTGCGTCACGTGCAACGAAGGGCCGAAGTTCACCGACCTCCTGACGTATGCGCGGGAGCTTGGCGCGGATGCGCTCGCGACGGGGCATTATGTGCGGCGTGTCGAAGGCGCGGGCGGGGTAGAGCTGCATCGCGGTGCCGATCCCGCTCGCGACCAGAGCTACTTTCTATTCGCCACCAAGCGCGAGCAGTTGGATTACCTCCGCTTTCCGCTCGGCGACCTCCCCAAGACGCAAGTGCGCGCGATTGCGGAGCAGCTTGGCCTGCGTGTTGCGGGCAAGCCCGACAGCCAGGACATCTGCTTCGTGCCCGATGGCGATTACGCCGCGGTGGTGGAGCGGGTGCGCCCAGGGCGCGTGGCGCCGGGGCCGATCCTGACGCGCGAGGGGACCCGCATCGGCACGCATCGCGGCATCGTCCACTACACCGTCGGCCAGCGTCGCGGACTAGAGATCGGGGGCCTTACCGAGCCGCTCTACGTCGTCGCGATCGACGCTGCCCCCAACGCGGTGGTTGTCGGCCCGCGCGCGGCGCTCGCAGTGCGCAGCGCGCGGCTTGAACGCTGCAATCTCCTCGCCTCGCACGAGGAGCTAGCCGGGCAAATCGAGGTCAAGGTGCGCTCGTTGGCGCGCCCGGCTCCCGCACGGTGGGATGGCGGTTCGGTGCATTTCGACGCCCCGGAGTATGGCGTCGCCCCGGGACAGGCGGCGGTGTTCTATCGCGGGTCGCGCGTTCTCGGCGGGGGCTGGATCGCAGCGACGCAGCCATGGGAGGCGGACGCTCAGTCGCTTTCGAGCAGGCAGCCAGTTCCGGCGACGTAACGCGCCCGCGCGCTCGCCAGCAGCGGCACGCGCGCCTCGATCCCCGGCGGGTCGCTGGTCTCGCTGATCGAAACGAGCTCCATGCCCGGCTCGAAATCGGTTGCGCAGCTGTTGAGGTCGCGGCCCTGGACGAAGCGGCACGAACAACCGATGCGGGCGCCGTAGTTGGCGCCGACCTGCGCCTGCGTCAGCCAATAGGGTCCGCGCCAGACAAGCACCGCCGCAATCGCCGCCAGTGCGATCCACAGCCAAGTGCGGGCGCGGGCACGCGGGCGGGTTGAGGCGGGGCGGGGGGCTGGGCTACGCACCGCGGCCATGAACCGCAAAGCCCTCGCCTTGGCAAGCCTCGCGCTGCTCACCGCTCCGCTCGCCGCATGCGGGAGTTCCCGTGCACCGGCCGCGGGCGCTGCGCGGGTGCTGACGCCCACCGGAGCGCTGCCGTCGGCCAGCGTTGCGGCGCTCGATGCGCTGATGTCGGACCGAGAGGCGATGGGCGAAACTCGCGCGCTGCTGATCCTGCGCGACGGCCAGCCGATCTATGAAGCCTATGCGCCGGGGTTCGGGCCCAATTCGCGGCTTATCAGCTGGTCGATGGCCAAGAGCATCACCGCGGCGATGATCGGCCAGCTGGTCGCCGACGGCCGCCTCGCGCTCGATGAGCCCGCGCCCATCCCGGCGTGGCGGCGGCACGGCGACCCGCGCGGGCGGATCACACTGCGGCACCTTCTCCACATGAGCTCGGGCCTCGACCACCTGGAGGAGAGCGATCCGCCGTGGAACGCGGATACGGTGAAGATGCTGTTCGGCGACGAGGTGCGCGACATGGCCGGTTTCGCGGAGGGCAAACCAGCGGTGGCGACCCCCAACGAACGCTTCGTCTATTCGAGCGCCACCAGCGTCATCCTCGCCGACATCGTCGCGCGTGCGCTGACCGACAGCGAAGACCCTGCCGTGCGGCGGCAGGCGGTGCTGGAGTTCCTGCACGGGCGCCTGTCAGGGCCGCTCGGCATGACCAGCCTGACGCCGGAGTTCGACGCGCGCGGGACGATGATCGGTGGGTCGATCATGCACGCCACCGCGCGCGACTTTGCCAAGTTCGGTGAGCTGTTGCGCCGCGGCGGGGTGACGCCCGAAGGGACGCGGCTGCTGCCTGAAAGCTGGGTCGACTTCATGCGCACCCCCTCTCCGCGCGATGGCGGCTACGGCGGGCACATCTGGCTCAACCGGCCGCGCCCGTCGGGGAGCGACCCCGCGCTATGGCCGGAGCGTGGACCCGCCGACCTGTTCGCCTGCATCGGGCATCAGGGGCAGTATATCGTCGTCTCGCCCTCGCAACGGCTGACGGTGGTGCGGCTGGGCATTTCGACCGACGCGCAAATCCCCAACGTCCGCGCGAAGCTCGCGCAGGCTATGGCGGCGCTCTAGGCGAACAGGCGGCCTTCGATGACGGTCACCGCCTGACCGATGAGGATGACGCGGTCGCGCTCCACCCGGCAGCGCAAGTGTCCGCCGCGCACGCTCGCCTGAAACGCTCGCAGCTCGTCGCACTCCAGGCGTGCCGCCCAATAGGGGGCGAGGACGGCATGTGCCGAGCCGGTCACCGGATCTTCGTTCACGCCCGCCGCGGGCGCGAAAACCCGGCTGATGAAGTGGGCGCCCGCCGCTCGCTCCAACGTGCCCGCCGGGGCGGTGGCGATGTTGAGCGTGTCGCCCATTTCCGCCAACGCCGCGAAGTCGGGCTTGAGCGCCAGCACCTCCGCCGCGCCCGCGTAGACGAACAGCGCATAACCTGCGGGATGGTGAAGCGCCGCGACGGGATCGCCACCCATCGCCTGTTGCATCGCCGTCATTTCGCGCGGGGCGGGCGGGTAGGCGGGGAGCGACATGGCGTATCCGCCATCTTCCCGCGCGACGGTCAGCACCCCGGCCTGCCGAGTCGCAAACCGCACCTCCTGCCGATCGGGCGCGTCGCCAAGGTGGACGTGCCCGGCCGCGAGCGTCGCGTGGCCGCACAGATCGACCTCGCACGTCGGCGTGAACCAGCGTAGCTCGAAGTCCGCCGCGCCGCTGGCATCGGGCACGGTGAAGGCGGTTTCGGAGAGGTTGTTCTCCGCCGCCACCGCCTGCAGCCAGCTGTCGTCGGGCCACGTCTCCAACGGGACGACCGCGGCCGGATTGCCCTCGAAAGGCCGGCACGCAAAGGCGTCGACCTGGACCAGTCGGCGGGGCGTCAGGAGCAGCCCTCCACCCACTGCACCTCATCCCAACGCCCGACGCGATAGCGCTCGACTTTGCCCGAGGCGTCGGTCTCGAACACCAGTCCTGTGGTGCGGTCGGGGCTGCGGACCTTGAGATATTTCCCGTCGGTGTAGTTATGCGGCTCCTCGACCACGCCGGGGTAGGCGGCGCGGACCTGAGCGGCGGTGGAGCCGATCCGGATGCCGCGGTCGGTCGCGATATTGCCTTCGTCGACATCCACCCGGACGATGCGGTCGCCGTCACCCAGCATTGCCGCCACACCATTGCGGCGCGCGTCCTCAATGTAGCGGCAGGTGCTGCCCTCCATCGCCTCGTCGACCTCGAGTCCCGGGATAGCGCGGCGCACGTTCGCGAGCGTGGCGCCGAGGCGGAAGTCGCCGATACCGTCACTCGCCACCTGATCGAACGGCCGGGGACCGGTCGGCACCGCCGTTGCAGGAATGGGCGGTGGGGCTGGCGGCGGGGCAGGGGGCGCGTTGCGGTCCGCTCCGGCAGGCGCCTTTTCCTCGGTGGTGACGGTTGTCGTCGTGGTGCTTTCGCCGGCTCGCTCGCAGGCAGTGAGCAGCAACGCGGTGGCCAACAACGGCACGGCAAGCTTTGGACGCATCGTCACTCTCCACATTGGGCGCGGTGGCGCAGCCGGTGGTCCGCGAGGACGATGGCTAGCATGGCCTCGACCACGGGCAAGCCTCGGATTCCGACACACGGGTCGTGCCGCCCGGTGGTGCGCACCTCGGTGGTCTCACCGCTGCGGGTGATGCTGGGGACGGGGGTGAGGATCGAGCTGGTCGGTTTGAACGCGACGCGGACGCGGATCGGTTGGCCGGTCGAGATGCCCCCCGCGATGCCGCCAGCGTGATTGGTGTCGAACGCCGGCGCTCCGTCCGCACCGGGGCGCATCGCGTCGGCATTCGCTTCACCGGTTAGGCGCGCGGCGGCGAAACCGTCGCCGATCTCCACCCCCTTCACCGCGTTGATGCCCATCATCGCGTGCGCGATCTCGGCGTCGAGCTTGGCATAGATCGGCGCGCCCCAGCCGGCGGGCACCCCGCGTGCCTCGACCTCGACCACCGCGCCGAGCGAGGAGCCCGCCTTCCGTGCCGCATCGACCCGCTCCGCCCAGCGCGCGGTAGCGGTTGGGTCGGGACACCAGAAAGGGTTGCGCGCGATTTCGCCCGCGTCGAACGCCGCGGGGTCGATCGCATCGCCGCCGATCTCCGCGACCCAGCCGCGGATGGTCACGCCGGGGAGGATCAGCCGAGCCACCGCGCCAGCCGCGACCCGCGCCGCGGTCTCTCGCGCGCTCGATCGGCCGCCCCCGCGGTGGTCGCGGTGGCCGTATTTGGCGTCGTATGCGTAATCGGCGTGGCCGGGACGATAGGCACCCGCGATGCTCGCATAATCTTTGGAACGTGCGTCGACATTGTCGATGACGAGGCTGACCGGCGTCCCCGTCGTCCGCCCCTCGAATACGCCCGACAGGATGCGCACCGCATCGGGCTCCTGCCGCTGCGTCGTATAGCGCGACGTGCCGGGCCGCCGCCGGTCGAGCCAAGGCTGAATATCCTCCTCTGCCAGCGCGATCCCCGGCGGACACCCGTCGACAACCGCGCCGATCGCTGGCCCGTGACTTTCGCCCCAGGTGGTGACGCGGAAGAGGTGGCCGAAGCTGTTGTGGCTCATGGCACGAAGGCCACGATTGCGGGGAAGGCGGGTTCCATGACGGTGCCGGCGGCGTCGGTCTGGGCGGCGGTACCTAGCCTCACCGCGCGTGTCGCGCCTGCGAGCGCCGGCGGGAGTTGTTGCGCTTCGAACCAAGGAAGGCACGGGTCGGCGGTGCACATCAACTGCTCGACCGCACCATTCGCGCGGCGCACGTCGAGGTAGCAAATGTCGCCGCAGGTCACCGACAACAGTGTCACACGCTCGACGTTGCTGGCCGCTCCTGGCTCGGCAGGGGCGCACGCTGTGAGTGCGAATGTTAGGGCTATCATCGCGGCGGACCCGGCGCTCCGTAGGACCATCGTCGTGACGGACAGCGCGGAAGTGCCCATCTCAGTCACGCCAACGCGATGTCCGGGGCGTCTTCCTGCTTCATGCCGACGACGTGATAGCCATTGTCGACGTGGTGGACTTCGCCGGTCACGCCGCTCGACAACGACGAGAGGAGGTAGAGGCCGGCGCCACCGACGTCCTCGATCGTTACAGTGCGGCGCATCGGGGCGTTGAGTTCGTTCCATTTGAGGATGTAGCGGAGATCGCCGATGCCGCTCGCCGCGAGCGTCTTCACCGGCCCCGCGCTGATCGCGTTGACGCGGATGCCGTCGGGGCCGAGGTCGTTGGCGAGGTAGCGCACGCTCGCCTCGAGCGCCGCCTTGGCGACGCCCATGACATTGTAGTGCGGGATGACCTTCTCAGCGCCATAGTAGCTGAGCGTCAGGATCGCTCCCCCCTCGCGCATCATGGCGCTCGCCCGCCGGGCGACGGCGACGAGGCTGTAGGCGCTGATGTTCATGGTCATGAGGAAATTGTCGAGGCTGGTGTCGACGTAGCGGCCGCGCAGCTCGTTCTTGTTCGAATAGCCGATCGCGTGGACGACGAAATCGAGCTCGCCCCACTGGTCCTTGAGTGCGGCGAAGGTCGCGTCGAGCGAGGCCGCATCGCTCACGTCGCAGTCGAGAAAGATGCTTGCGCCCAGGCTCTCACCCAGCGGGCGAACGCGCTTTTCGAGTGCCTCGCCCTGGTAGGAAAAGGCGAGCTCCGCCCCCTCTCGCGCCAGCGCCTGCGCAATGCCCCAAGCAAGGCTGCGGTCGTTGGCGAGCCCCATGATGAGCCCGCGCTTGCCCGCCATCAAACCGGTCATTTCGATCCCTCCAATGTTGCCTTCTGGCGAGCGCGTTCGTCGCCCTGGCCGATCCGGTTCTGCGTTTCCTCAGGCGTTTCGGCCAGCGCGGCGTTGAGTTCTGCCCCGACGACCACGCCCAATCCGATGAGGTAGAAGAAAAACAGCGCGACCATCACCCCGGCGAGGCTGCCATAGGTACTATCGTAGTTGAGGATGCTCGCGAGCAGCGGTGGCAGCGCCAGCGTCACGCCCACCCACCACAGCGTCGTCACCAGCGCGCCCGGCCATTTGGGATAGCGGCGACTGCGATAGACCGACGGCGTCAGCGAATAGAAGATTAGGTAGAGCGAGAAGAACAACCCTCCCGCCGACAGCCCCCGCGACAGGGCGAGCGTGCCCCAACCTTCGAATTGGTCGGGCAAGATCCGACTGATCGCGGCGTCGAGCGCGACCGTGACCACCTGCAAGCTGAACGACACCAGCAGCAACATCACCGCCGCGACGGTAATGCCGATCGCATACAGGCGGTAGGTGAAGAAGCTCTTCCGCGCGACCGTGCCGTAGGCGCGGCGGAGGATGTCGCGTATCGTTTCGATGAGGCTGCCGACGGTCCAGAATCCAACCGCCGCACCGAGCCACAGGAACAGCCCGCTGCGCCCGGCAAGCACGTCGCGCACCGGTTTTTCGAGCGTCTGCGCAACGCTGTCGGGCATGGTGTCCAGCACCACCTGAAGTGCATGGACGCCTTCGCTGGTGCGTCCGAACGCGCTCATCAGCGCGGTGGCGGTGATGAAGAATGGGAACAGCGCGATCAGCGACATGTAGGCGAAATTGCCGGCGTGGATGAAGCCGTCGAAATAGGCGCCGGTGAGCACGCGCTTCGCTACCTCGAACGGCCGAGTGCCGGGGCGGACACGCGCAACCACCTTATTGAGGCGGCGCCGACGGTGCTCCTCGTCGATCCGTACCGCGGTTTCGCGCCGCGCCTCGGGCGAATTGGGGGAGCGTCCGCGCTGCGCGAACAGCTCCTCCACCTCGGCTTGGACGGTGGCGGCGATGTCTACTGTCGTCGCGAGCTCGTGATCGGTGGCGACGTCTTCCGGGATTTGCGAGGCGGTCATCGCGTTCGCCCCGTGACCCCTGCCACAGGGGGCGGAGGCGTAATCGGATGCAAACTCACCCCAGCCCCGCGCGGACGTCGCGATCGTCGTCCCAGCCCGCGACGAATTCGGTGAGGCGCGCGTCGTCCTTCGGCAGGTCGATCTCGATCGTCACCAGCTGGTCGCCGCGCGCGCCGCCTTTGCGGGAGAAGCCTTTGCCTTTCAGCCGAAGGACCCGGCCGGAGGAGGAGCCTGCAGGCACCTTGACCATCACCGCGCCGTCGACGGTCGGCACCCGCACCGACGCCCCAGCAACTGCCTCCTTCAACGTCACGGGGAGGTCGAGCCGGATGTCGTCGCCGTCGCGGCGGAAATGGGCGTGCGACTCGATCTCGACGGTGATCAGCGCGTCGCCCTTGCCCCCGGTCCCCGCCTCGCCCTTCCCAGCGAGGCGCATTTGCGTGCCGGTATCGACGCCCGCGGGAAGCTTTAGATCGACCGTCGAGCCGTCCATCAGCGTGATCCGCTGAGGCGCGAGGCGCGCGGCGTCGACGAAGCTCACCGCCAGCCGATAGGCGACGTTGGCGCCCTTGCGCGGAGGTGTAGTCTGCGCCCGCTGGCGGGCGCGCGCCTGGCCGAACAGTTCGTCAAAGATGCCGCCGAAGTCCGCTTCGCCTGCGTTGCCCGCGAATGGCCCGCCATTGTAGCCGCCCCCGCGCGACGTCGAATAGCGCGCCCCGCCGCCCGGAAACCCGCCCCCGCCGAACCCGGCGAAGCTGGGGTTGCCATCGGCGTCGATCTCTCCACGGTCGAACTTGCCGCGCTTGTCCTTGTCGGAAAGGAGGTCGTAGGCGCCGGTCACCTGCGAAAAACGCTCCGCCGCCTTAGGATTGTCCTTGTTGCGGTCCGGGTGCAGCTCCTTGGCGAGCTTGCGATACGCCTTCTTGATCTCGTCGTCGCTCGCGGTGCGGGGTACGCCGAGCAGCGCATAAGGGTCGGAAGCCATGCGCGCCTAGCTAGTGCAGGGGTGCGTGGTGGGCAATGGTGTGCGCTGCCAGCCACATTCTACCCGTGATGCCGGGGAGGGAGAAGGTCAGCGGCCCCGCTCGACCCACCCGCCGCTCGTCGCTAAAGCGCGCGCTATGTCTGTCGATCCGCTTGCTGACGCCGCCGACCCCTTTGCCCTGTTCGACCGCTGGTTCGCCGAAGCGCGCGCGAGTGAGATCAATGACGGCAACGCCATGGCGCTGGCGACCGCGGACGCCGTAGGCCGCCCATCGGTGCGAATGGTGCTGCTCAAGGGCCACGGCCCTCACGAAGGCGAAGGCGGGGGGTTTGTGTTTTACACCAACCTCGACAGCCGCAAGGGCCGCGAGCTGGCCGCGAATCCCAACGTCGCGCTGCTGTTTCACTGGAAGAGCTTGCGCCGTCAGATACGCATAGAAGGCCCGGTGGCGCCGGTCGCCGATTCCCAAGCCGACGCCTATTTCGCGACCCGCAGCCGCGACAGTCAGCTCGGCGCCTGGGCGAGCGAGCAATCGCGCCCGCTCGATGCGCGCGCCACGTTCGAAGCGCGCTTCGCTGACGTGCAGGCCCGGTTCGAGGGACAGGATGTACCGCGTCCTCCGCGCTGGTCGGGGTGGCGCGTGACGCCACTCGCCATCGAATTCTGGCTCGACCGCGAACATCGCCTGCATGAGCGGCGCCGTTTCGAGCGTGCCTCTCCCACGCAACCCTGGTCGAGCGGGCTGCTCTATCCGTGACGCCGACCCACGCCCCCGGTGACCTCACCACCCGCGGCGCGCTGACCAGTCGCGCCGCGCTGTTGAGCGTCGCGGTCGCATCGCTGCTCGGGCTGGTGAAAGCGTGGGCGTTGTGGCGCACGGGATCGACCGCGATGCTGGGGAGCCTTGCGGACACGGCGCTCGACCTCGTCGCCTCGGTCATCACGCTGGTTGGCGTGCGCATCGCCGCGATCCCGGCGGACGAGGATCACCGTTTCGGCCACGGCAAGGCGGAAGCGCTGGTGGGCATGATCCAGGTCGTGCTGATCAGCATCTCCGCGCTGTTTCTCGGCTGGCGAGCGGTCAACCGTTTGCTCGAGGGCGGCAATGTCGCGGCGCCCGAAGCGGGGATCGCGGTGTCGCTGCTGGCGATTATCACCACACTCGGCCTGCTCGCCTACCAGCGCCGGGTGGTGAAGCAGACCGCGTCGGTCGCCATCGCCACCGACAGTCTGCACTATCGCTCCGACCTGTTCCTCAACATCGCGGTGATCGCCGCGCTGGTGTTGGAGGTCTACGCAGGCTTGAACGGCGCTGACGGGGTGTTCGGGCTGGTCATCGCGCTGTGGCTGCTGTGGGGCGCATGGCGCGCGGCGAGCGAGGTCGTCGACCAGCTGATGGACAAGGAATGGTCCACCGAGCGCAAGAGGGCGTTTATCGAGGTCGCGCTGCAGGAGCCCGAAGCGCGCGGCATCCACCATTTGCGCACCCGCACCAGCGGGACGCACGACTTCGTTCAGCTCCACCTGTGGCTGCCACACGACATGACCGTCGCTGCCGCGCACGAGGTCATGGACCGCGTCGAAGCCCGCCTCCACGCCGCCTTTCCCGGGGTGCACATCATCATCCACCCCGATCCCGAAGGCCATGTCGACACGATCGATTATGAGCCGTCGGAGGGTTATCTCCACAACGCTGCGCGGGTCTGATCCACCCTGTGCTCCTGCGAAAGCAGAAGCCTAGGGAGGTCAAGCGCTGAGCCATGTTGGCTTGGGCTCCTGCTTTCGCAGGAGCACGACGTTCCGCCAACGCTCGGCCGTCGCCGGAGCGCGTAGCGCCAAAGGTCAGATCAGCTCGATCGCCACCGCGGTGGCTTCGCCGCCGCCGATGCAGAGGCTCGCAACCCCGCGCTTGCCACCCTTCGCTTTGAGTGCGCCGATCAGCGTGGTGACGATGCGCGCGCCCGAAGCGCCGATCGGGTGGCCGAGCGCGGTGGCGCCGCCGTGGACGTTGAGCTTGTCATGCGGGATGCCGAGGTCGCGCATTGCGAACATGGCGACGCAGGCGAAGGCTTCGTTGACCTCGAACAGGTCGACATCGTCGACCGCCCAGCCCGCCTTTTCTAGAACCTTGGTGATCGCTCCGGCAGGCGCGGTGGTGAACTGGGCCGGCGCCTGCGCATGCGCGGCGGTGGCGACGATCCGCGCGACCGGCTTGCCCGCAACCGCACCTTCGCGCGCGATCACCAGCGCCGCCGCGCCATCGCTGATCGAGCTGGAGGTCGCAGCGGTGATGGTGCCGTCCTTGGCAAAGGCGGGCTTGAGCGTCGGGATCTTGTCGGGCTTGCCGCGGCCGGGGGCTTCATCGGTATCGACAACCACCTCGCCGGTGCGGGTGGCCATGGTCACCGGGACCACCTCGCTCGCAAAGCCACCACCGTCGATCGCCGCCTGCGCACGACGCAGCGACTCGATGTAGTAGGCGTCCTGCTCCTCGCGGGTGAGCTGATATTCGTTGGCGGTGTCCTGCGCGAACGTCCCCATCGCGCGCCCCGCGTCATACGCGTCCTCGAGCCCGTCGAGGAACATGTGGTCGTAAGCCGTGTCGTGCCCGATGCGCGCGCCCGAGCGGTGCTTTTTGAGGAGGTAAGGCGCGTTGGTCATCGACTCCATGCCGCCCGCGACGATCACGTCGGCGTTCCCGGCAGCGATCGCCTCGTGCGCCATGATGATCGTCTGCATGCCCGAGCCGCACACCTTGTTGACGGTGGTCGCGCCGACGCTGGTGGGGAGCCCCGCCTTGATCGCCGCCTGCCGCGCGGGCGCCTGGCCGAGCCCGGCGGGAAGCACGCAGCCCATGTAGACGCGGTCGATATCGTCGCCCGCGACGCCTGCGCGCTCCACCGCCGCCTTGATCGCGGTCGCGCCGAGGTCGGTCGCGCTCGCCTCGCTCAGCGCCCCCTGCATCGCCCCCATCGGGGTGCGCGCGTAGGACAGGATGACGATGTTGTCGGCCATGGGGGAAAGCTCCGGGAGAGTTGTTTCCCTGCGACTTAGTGCAGCGCAGCATGAGGGGAAAGGGGGGGCCACTCCGCTCCCTCTCGCCGGGAGGGCCGCGCGGTCGCTAAACGCCCGTCACGCCCTCCATCGCCGCGAGCATCGCGCTCGCGCCGCGTTCGGCGTCGTCGGCGGTGAGGCGTTGGAGCGCGAATAGTTCGCGTGCCGTGCCGATCGGCGGGGGCGGCGGGAGGGCGGCTTCGCGCGCGGTCCACTCTGCTGCATCGACCAGCGCGTCGAGCGTGCCAGCCTCGCCGTCGACGCGCACCACGTCGCCGTCGCGCAGCCGCGCCAGCGGGCCGGGCGGGGCCCCCGCGTGGCTCAGCGCCTCGGGCGAGAGGTGGATGGCCGCGGGCACCTTGCCGCTCGCACCGGACATGCGCCCGTCGGTGACCAGCGCCACGCGATAACCCTTGTCCTGCAGCACACCGAGTGCGGGCGTGAGCTTGTGCAGCTCGGGCATGCCGTTGGCGCGCGGCCCCTGAAAGCGCACCACGACCACCACGTCGCGGTCGAGCTCCCCCGCCTTGAAAGCGGCAAGCACCGCGTCCTGATCGGCAAAGATGCGCGCAGGCGCCTCCACCTGCCAGCGTTCAGGCGCGACCGCACTTAGCTTGATCACTGCGCGGCCGAGGTTGCCGGTGAGCAGGCGCATGCCGCCCTCCGCCGCGAACGCATCGGCGGCGGGGCGGAGGATGTCGAAGTTGCTCGACTCACCCACAGCGCGCCACTCGATCCGAGCGCCCCCGTCCTGCGGGCTGGGGTCGACGATCGAGGAAAATTCCGACGCGTCGCCCGGGAATGGCCCGTCGCGCACCAGCGTCGGCGCCTTGGCATAATCCGCCATCGTGCCGCCGACCGTGAGGATGTCGCTATGGATTAGCCCCGCTCCCAGCAGCTCCTGCGTAACGAACGCCATTCCGCCCGCGGCGTGGAAGTGGTTCACGTCGGCGCTGCCGTTGGGATAGACCCGCGCGATCAGCGGCACCGCGCTCGACAGCCGATCGAAATCCTCCCAGTCGATGACGATGCCCGCCGCGCGCGCGATGGCGGGGAGGTGGATCATGTGGTTGGTCGACCCGCCCGTCGCGAGCAGGCCGACGATGGCATTGACGATCGCGCGTTCGTCGACGCAGGCGCTGAGCGGACGGCGGTCCTCCCCGCTGCCGATCTCCACCAACCGCCGCATCGCTTCCCGGTTGAGCGCCTCGCGCAGCGGCGTGTTGGGGTTGACGAAGGCCGCGCCGGGGATGTGCAGCCCCATCAGCTCCATCATCATCTGGTTGGAGTTGGCGGTGCCGTAAAAGGTGCAGGTGCCGGGGCTGTGATAGGAGGCTGCCTCCGCATCCAGCAGTTCCTCGCGCCCCGTCTGCCCAGCGGCGTAGCGTTGGCGGACCGCCGCCTTCTCTTTGTTAGGAAGGCCCGAGGGCATCGGCCCGCCGGGGACGAAGATCATCGGCAAATGTCCAAAGCGCAGCGCGCCGATCAGCAGCCCCGGCACGATCTTGTCGCAGATGCCGAGCAGCAGCGCGCCTTCGAACATCGCGTGGGAGAGGGCGATGGCGGTGCCCTGGGCGATGTTGTCGCGGCTGAACAGCGACAGGTCCATGCCCGGCTGACCCTGCGTCACTCCGTCGCACATCGCCGGAACTCCGCCGGCAACCTGCGCGCTCGCGCCATATTCTCGGGCGTAAAGCTTCAGCCGCTCGGGGTAGCGGCCGTAGGGCTGATGCGCGGAGAGCATGTCATTGTAGGCGGTGACGATGCCGATGTTCATCGCAGCGCCGCTGCGGATGCGTGGCTTGTCGTCGAGCGCAGCAGCAAAACCGTGGGCGAGGTTCCCGCAGGAGAGGCGCGTGCGATTGATCCCGCGCTCACGCTCGGCGGTCATCAGGTCAAGGTAACGACCACGCGACTCGCGGCTCCTCTCGACGATGCGATCGGTGACGGCGGCGATGGTGGGATGGAGAGCCATGCGCCGGAGGGTGCCCCACGCTCCCGGCGGGCGCAACCGAGCGCGCTTCCGCCACGCTTCCCGGCGAGTCGCCACTTGCGGTTGGGCAGGGCGAGTGGACCCGGGGTGGCCACGGCGCCGCAAAAGCTCGACCTTGCCCTCGTTCCGAAAGCGTGCGGCCCGCCCCCATGTGCCGCCGCCATCAGGAGAGATCGAATGAGACACTTCCGCTACTGGCTGCCCGCCGGTGCTGCTTGCGCGCTGGTGTTGAGCCTGCCGCTCGCAGCAGAAACCATGCCGCCGCCAACCAACCCTACCGCTCCGACAAGCCCAACTCCGCCGACGCCCCCGACCGAGCTGGACACCCCGACGCCCCCCGCGAGCGAGGCGCCCCCCGCGCCAGAGGCGCCGCCGACCATGCCGTCACCGGAGTCGCCTCCTGCGGGCCAGCGGCGTTCCCCCGACGCCGGCATGCCGCCGGCGCCTCCTCCGCCGAGCCCTCCCGCGCCGCCGGCCATGGTGCCCAACCCACCGCCCGCCGCCGCGCCGGTCGCTCCGGCGTCGATCCCGCGCTGCTCGCGCACCGTGACCGACAATTGCGTGCAGGCAGAACGGCGTGCCACGCCCCGGGCGCGTCCGCGCCGGCGCTGATCGACCGCTCATCCGACCTGGCCCGCGCCCCCCCCCCCTGCGCATCACGCAGAGGAGAGGGGCGGGCGCCTTGTGCAACAGCGGGGCGGCTGGCGCGTTGTCCTGCCCTCACCGCGCCCGTTCGAGCGCGCTCGAGGGAGATAGATCATGCTTCGTATCGCCATCGCCTCTGCCATCGCGGCGCTCAGCTTTGCCGCACCCGCCGCTGCGCAGGACATGCAGACCACAGGCAACATGCAGCCCGGCACCACCAATATGGGCAACCAGTCCTATCCGGTATGCACTCGCGGCGTGACCGATAACTGCATCCAGGCGCATGAGCGCGGTACGACGATGAGCACGATGCGTCGCAGCACCCGCGCGACCACGCATCGCACTCCCAATCACCGCGCCACGCGCACCAGCACCAGCTGGACCGACCGCAATGGCAAGGTGCATCACCGCACCACGGTTCGAACCCGCACGCGCCGCTGATCCTGCAGCATAGCTTGCAATGAAAGGGAGCGCCTCCACAGCGGAGGCGCTCCCTTTTTGCTTGCTTGCGAGCCCCTGACTGTGTTGCAACTGACACGCTTGTTCACAACGAAAGGCCGATCCGATGGCGACGCTGGCTGCCGACCTACCTCCACTATCGGCCGCGCCCGGACTCACAGAGACTTCACCCGAAACGATGGCGGCGCTGCTAGAGCGCGCGCGAACCGCATTCACCGCCGAACTTCCAGTCAGCGCGGCGTCACGCAAGGACCGGCTCACGCGCGCCATCGCGCTGATGATCGACCACGCCGACGACTGGGCGCGCGCCGCATCGGAGGACTTTGGCAATCGCTCGCGAGAGCTGACGCTGATCAGCGACGTGCTGGCTGGGGCCAACGCGCTCAAGCATGCGCGCAAGCACGTCGATCGCTGGATGCGCCCCGAAAAGCGCTCGCCGATGTTTCCGCTGGGGCTGCTCGGCGCCAGTGCGCGGATCGAATTTCAGCCCAAGGGTGTGGTGGGCATCGTCGCTCCTTGGAACTTCCCGATCGGGCTGGTGATCGGGCCGCTTGCCGGCGTGTTCGCCGCGGGCAATCGCGCCATCGCCAAACCCTCCGAGTTCACCCCCCGCGTGGCGGAGATGTTTGCCCGGCTTGTGCCTCAATATTTCGCGGAGGATGAATTCGCCATCGTCACCGGCGGCCCGGCGGTGGGGGAGGCGTTCACCAAGCTGCCGTGGGACCACCTCATCTTCACTGGCGCGACGAGCATCGGTCGGCATGTCGCGCGAGCGGCGGCGGACAATCTCGTCCCGCTGACGCTGGAGCTTGGCGGCAAGTCGCCGGTGATCGTCGGGCAGGGCGCCGACCTCGCGCAAGTCGCGGATAAGGTGGCGATGGGCAAGATGATGAACGCCGGGCAGATCTGCCTCGCGCCAGATTATGTGATGATCGACGCGGCACGTGAGGGCGCTTTCGTCGAGGCGCTGGGGAAAAGCGTCGAGGCGATGTATCCGACGCTGCTCACCAACGACGATTACACCTCAGTGGTCAACGATCGCCATCACGCTCGTCTCACCGGCCTGATCGACGACGCGCGGTACAAGGGCGCGGACATCACCGTCATCAACCCGGCGGGCGAGGATTTTGCGAGCGCGAACAGCCGCAAGATGCCGCTCCATGTCGTGCGCGGCGTCACCGACGAAATGGCGCTGATGCAGGAGGAGATTTTCGGCCCCGTGCTCCCGATCCGCACGACGCCGAGCGCGGGGGAGGCGGTCGCCTATGTCAACGCAAATCCGCGCCCGCTCGGTCTCTATTATTTTGGCCCCGACCGCGACGAGGAGCGCCGTGTCCTCGACACGATCATCTCGGGCGGGGTGACGGTCAACGACGTGATCTTCCACGTGGCGCAGGAGGATCTGCCGTTCGGCGGGGTCGGCCCCTCGGGCATGGGCGCCTATCACGGCGTCGACGGCTTTCGCACCTTTAGCCACGCCAAGTCGGTGTACCGCCAGGCCAGGGTCGACGTCGCCAAGCTCGCGGGGCTCAAGCCCCCGTTCGGCAAGGCGACCGCCAAGACGATCGCCCGAGACCTCAAGAAATAGGCGAAGCGCGCGAGCCGGGATTAGCACCATCCCGCTTGCGCCCGCCGCGCGCCACGCTATGGCTCCCCACGCGTGCCCCAGTGGCGGAATGGTAGACGCATTCGACTCAAAATCGAACGCCGCAAGGCATGCTGGTTCGAGTCCGGCCTGGGGCACCACTTCCGGTCAAATGTGGGCACTACGGCCTTTGGCCGCAGTGCCGCCGCGGTGGCGCCCCTTTCGAGGGCTGCCATTGGACCGGAAACGACGATTTTGTGTTCCGAGACGCTCACCTCTGACACGAACATGCGCAGGTAGGCGGACCGGAGTGCCGGGTCTTCGTCGCGCAGCTTTTCCGAAAGCAGCGCGCCGAAGCGATCGACGTGCGCCTCGGTGATCCGGCGACGGCCATGCGCCAGCTGGACTTCCAAGGTTTGGATACGGCTGGTGACGGCCGCGAGTTTGGCGCGATTTGCGGCCATTCGCTCAGCGAATTGCGGATCACGCGGCGCCATGACGCCCTCTTCGACGAGAATCAGCAGCTGGCTGATCGCTTTCTCTGCGCGCGTCTGTTCCGAGCGCGCAGCCGCCAACTCAGCAGCGCGTCGCTCGCGCTGCTGATCCGACAGATCGAGGACCTCCGCCAAAAGCTGACGCAGCCGGTCCTTAGCCAGGATCTTCTTCTCGACGAGTTCGAGGACGATGCCGTCGAGCTGCTCGCGACGAATGTTGGGACAGGCGCATTTTTCGCCGCGGTTAACGCGCGCGTTGCAGCTGTAGTAGGCATACCGCCCACCTTTGCCGGTGCGGATGGTCAGCCCGCTTCCGCAATCCGACATGCCGCAGCGGGCGATGCCAGTGAGAAGGGTGGTGCCGGCGGCGACGTGGGGGGCGGTGTTGCGGGGGCTGCGGGCGATCCGGGTGGCCGCCACCCGCTCAAACTGCTCCCGTTCGATGATGGCGGGGCACGGCACGATGATCGCGTCTTCGATCTCGGGCCTGTTGCCGTCATCGTCCGCTGTCCGATCCCGATATTGGCCGATGTAGGTTTCGCGCGTCAGGATGGCCGCGACATTGCTGTTGCTGAATTTGGCGCCGCGCATGGTGGCGCCCTCGCTGTTCAAGGTCGTGACGATCCACCGTCCGCCGCGACCCTGATCGGCCCAGTCGAAGATCCGGCGGATGACGTCGGCCTCTTCGGGCACGACCTCGAGCCTCATTCGGCTTTTCTCGCCGTCCTGCCTGGCGACATAGGTCCGATAGCCGAACGCGACAGGGCCGCCGTTGAAGAAGCCTTGCCGGGCGTTCTCGCGTCGGCTCTTGCGCGTGAGAACGGCGGCATCGCGAGCCTGCTCTTCGGCGATCAACGCGGTAACGATGTTAGCGAGCCGCTGGCCTTTACCCGTGCCGAAATTCTCAGTCGTCGAAATGACCTCCACGCCCGCTTCGGCCAGCGTCTCGAGCGTCTGAAGGAAAAGGGAAATATTGCGCGCGATACGGCTGATCGCGTACATAAGAATTAGGTCGACGGGACGGGCATCCGAGGTCGCCTGAGCAAGCATTTGCTGGAATCCTGGCCGCCGATCGGTCTGACCGCTCATGCCGCTATCCACAAATTCGCCGACGATTTCGATATCTCGGGACGCCGCAAATGCTTGAATTGCGTGACGCTGTGCTTCGATCGACTGCGCGTTGCCATTTTCCTTGTCGACCGACAGCCTAAGGTAGATAAAGGCTTTGTGCGGGCCCTGGCGCTTGACGTGCGATTTCAGGCTCACGCTTCAACCTCCTCGAGAATCGCCATCAGCGCCGCGGCAAGGGCGGTCGAGACTATATGGGTCTCGCGGGAGGTGACGGGCAAGGCAGTTAGACGGTCGATGATGTCCCAGTCTGACTCAGGCGACCGCGACGCTGACCGCGTCGAGGCGCTCTCCGGCAGCTGCACATCTCGATTGCCTTCCATCGCCTCGGGGTGGGCCGAGCGCGTGCTTAAATAACGGGTGGCTAGGGCCGCCTAGCTGATTTCCTGCTGCGACAGCCGGACTGTCGTTGAACTTCGAACGTCACCCGTCGATGGGCGGATGAGGAAGGTCGGACGGTTCTGGAAACGACGTGTTGCGATCGTCGGCCTTCGTGTGGCTATCCTTCACCTTCTTACGTTCGACACGGCGCCGTGACTCATGTCGTTCCGACTTTTTCGGCTTCTGATTGGCTCGCGGAGAGCTCGGCGATGGCTGCGAACCTGTCTTTCGCCGAGCTTTGAGAAATGCAGCACTTCCAGGGATGATGCGATGGCTGACATCGCGTCGCGATGCGGACTTACCGTCGTCCGCTTCTTGCGTGCCTTTCGTTTGAGGCAGGGTATCGAGCAACTCTTTCAGCGCTCGGGCGAGCGCACGATTTGTGCTGATCGCGCTGACAGCTGTTGCGAGGTCACAGGCGGCCATGACCGCAAGCCGACCATCCTCCGTCGTGCCTCCGACCAGGGCTGCGGAAAAGTCGCTGCGCGCCGCGGCGAGCGCGTCATCAAACGCCTTGGCTTCACGTTCCGAGAGTTCGAGGGCCTTGAGCGACTTGCTGTCGCCACGCAGAAGCGCCTGCCAAAGACTGGTATCGGCATAGCGATCTTGCCAGAGCGACGGACTGAAGCGGGGAGCTGCTCCCGGCTTTCCCGCTGACGGGAGTTGGTATTTACTGTATCCGCCCGCTCCCTTCTGAAGATTGGCGAGCGTTGGCATTCTGCCATCGGTCCGACTGCCGGCCTGACGAGTCGACCGTTGGTCGAGCGTTTCTGCCGTCACCGGATCGCAGTGGCGCGCGATGACCTGCGCAAGCGCCGAGCGCGCGTCGCCGCTGATGTGGCCTCGCTTTCGAATTCCGCCCTTATACTCTTCGGCCAATTGCACGCGCGCTAGCCGCGAAATCAGTTGATTGTCGAAGTTCCAAAAGGTCGCGGCATCGCCGTTCTCGACACTGCGTCGCGAGTCCGGGGGACTTGCGAACGCTTTCAGAAGAGCCTGCCGCGCCCAACTTCCGCGGTCGCCGAGGATCTCGATCGGATCGCCGAGATTGGAGGTCGACATTCCCGCCGCTGCGGCAAACCACGAGGACGAACCCACCTTGAGGGCGTCTTTGCTGCCGGTTTCTTCCATCGCGCGCGAGAGAGCGTCCGACTGGACCAACCCGTAGGAGAGCAGCCGCTTCAGATTGGGCGCCTTGCTGACCACACGCCCAAGTTAGATCTTGTCGGCGTGTTCCAACAGATTTCTGAGCTGAGACCTGTTCATCTCCCGATTCAGCTGGGTGAGGTCCTTGGAGATGCACGCTTCGCGCTCCATTTCACCCAGAAGCGGGAAACCATCAATCGCGGGCCGGTTAAAGTGCGGCGCGTTCTGTGGAGGTTGCCACAAAACTGCAGTGGCGCTGTTCTTCTCAAGAAGGTTGAATTCACGCGAAAGGAGGAGGCGGAAGTTGGGCCAAGGCTCTTCCTCCCGGTCACGCACCTCCATCGCGATCTCCCCAAGAGCCGTTGGCGTGATGCGGTAGACCGCTTCAAAAAGCTCACCCTCGTCCGGACCGATCCCGGTGACCGCCTGGAACTGCCGGACGAACTCATCCACGTTCGTCGGCAAGCGAAATGCCCCGGCCGGCAGCTGCTCTTCACAGAGCCAGGGAGAATACGCCAAGCGCTCCAGTCGAACGCCAGCTGGAATCGGAAAACCAGCGTTCGGATCAGCGGACAGGAGGTCGACGCCGTTCACGAGCTGATACTCAAGTTCACGTGCGAGCTGATCGTCTTTTGGCGCCCCTTTGAGGTCAGATCGACCGCCGAGAGCGGCAAGCAGCGCATAACGACGGAGAAATGCCTCCGCCTCTCGCCCAACCGGATCTCGGTGAAGGAGACACTGGGAGACGGTCACGGGAGGCTTACTCATGGGACATGCCCTTCAAATTGTTTAGCTGCTGAATCTTGGCCCGACGACGCGCTGTCTCCTCTTGAATTTCGAAGGATTCCTTCCTCTCCGCAAACCGTTTGATGAGGAACGGAACGATCGTCCCTTCCAGATGGTCAAATTCCCGTTCAGCCGCCCGCGCTACCTCGAGGTCCAAGCTTGCCATCTCTTGGGCGAGAGCCTCACGGATCTCGCCAACTTGTTCAACGAGCCTATTCCATTGCTCGAGGGTTTCGAACGACCAGCTGACGCCAGCTGGGATGAATTGATGCGTCATAATCAGAAGGCCTTTCGATAAACGAGATTTGCACCGTAGGTATTTAGCCAGTCATGCGCCTCGCCACGCGACCGCAGCTCTGGGATGTCAATCTTGAGCAATAGGGCGGTCGTTCGAATGAGATGGCGCTGTGGGCTGGTCATGTGCAGGTCGCGCCAACCCCCGTCCCGCGTACGCAAATCTGATGCCAGCCAAGCCTCGCTCTCGGCTTGGTAGGCAGCCCAGCGCCGCCGCCATTGTACAAGCCGTCCCCGCGCCTCGAGTTCGTCGCGGTGAGCGTTGAGGATCGAGGGCAACAAACGCAAGACGTAGGTTGCCGGGTTAGTCTCCGCCGCGATCATGAGCAGTTTTGCGACGTTGGCGGGCCCTGTTGACCAGAGACCAGTCAGTGCCGTGGCATCGGCCGCCGTCAGACCCGCGAAGTGAAGGTCGGCGCCGAGCGCGTACGCGTGATAGTCGCGATGCGGTTCTGCCGCAGGGCTGCGATCGAGCGCCTTGCGGAGCACTTCGATCTGATCCTTCGTCGCAGCAACTTCCCTTTCGAGTTGCTCAACCTCAGCGCTCGCTTGTCGGCGCTCTGTCATAGGATCGGCCCGCACCTGGGCCGCAAGATTGCGACGCAGGCGCTCTATCATCTCCGGTGTCATGCGCGGGATGGGCCGATGAGGGTCCGACGAATTCATACAAATACGATACGGCTAGCCATTTCACCAAGAAGGGTGGCTAGGGCCTCAGCCTGCAAAGACAGGACCACTTTGACAGCCGCCGCTAGCAAATATCAGCGGCCCCTTGAGGCGTGCGAAAGCGCCGCAAATATTTGTGGTGCTCAGCCCTAGCCACCCCGGACGCGCTCGCTCCTACTCGGCACCCTCGGGCCGATGTTTAAGAACGGCGAAAGAAATGTTTTGCGTTGCAAAACGAAGGGCGGCGGCGCCGAGGTGGGCGCCGAGCGGGCCTGCGTCGCACGCGCGGCCCGCGATGCCGCTTCATGCCGCAGGCGAGAGCTTCGCCGCCAGGCGACGCTGCGCGCCATGGCGGTCGAAGATCGCAAAGCTCGCGACAAGCTGTTCCGTGAGATCGCTGCCAATGAGCGCAGCTACGAGCGTTTCTGGCTCGACTTTTTTCGCTCGCGGCGCACACCCCCGCGCCCGCGGCCCGCTCCGACCCACACCTCCGCCAAGACGAAAAGCCTATCGGAGCAGCCCGATCCCAGCAGGGGCGCAACCCCTCGGGCGATCGCTCGATACGGGGCACCCGTCATCGATCGGCGGGGACAGCGCGGCATTTTCCTGAAAGCCACCTACTTGTCCGCCCGCACCGCCAC
>ERZ501047.46-NODE-46-length-42123-cov-7.540244_pt1 | contig 42123 bp, 42 predicted proteins | sample MGYA00510868_ERZ501047 | MGnify/ENA primary metagenome ERZ501047 (study PRJEB25958, sample SAMN03398593) | human skin metagenome | study: EMG produced TPA metagenomics assembly of the Human Skin Microbiome Metagenome (human skin metagenome) data set. | reverse complement strand
CGTACGGCGGCGGCCAACGACCCGTGCTCGCGGACCGCGCCCGCCAGCCGCGGCTGAACCGCCCCGAGCTCCAGGGTCTCCGGGTCGGCCGAGTGCACGCCACCGACCACCGGGGCGACGAGCCGCTCGGCGACCCTGCGCCCCATGCGACGACGGACGTACGAGCCGATCGTCACGCCCTCGTCGAGCGCGTACGCGGCGTGCAGGAAGCGCTCCGCCCAGGCCCGCAGGGCACCGGGCAGGCCGAGCACGGCCCGTGCATCGGGCGCCAGCGGGTCCCCCGGGATGCCAAGCAGCCCACCGGCCGGCGACGGCAGCGAGCCCGCGTCGGAGACCAGCCGGCTGCCCAGCCCGGCCACGGGCGAGACCACCCGGTCGCCCAGACCCAGCTCGTCCACCAGCGCGCCCACCGACCCCGAGGTGAGCGCGTACGCCTCCGCTCCGGCGTTCACGGAGATGCCGGCGACCTCGCAGTCGGCGACGGCACCACCGAGGGTGTCGCCGGCCTCGACCAGGGTGACCCGCGCACCCTCGGCGGCGTGGCGACGGGCGGCGAGCAGCCCGGCCAGGCCGCCGCCGACCACCACGGTGGAGGTCACGAGCGCTCGGCCTCCTCCGGCCCTCCCGCGGTCGTGTCGTGCAGGAAGGCGACGAGGTCGGTCAGCACCTGCGGGTCGGTCTCCGGGGGCACACCGTGGCCGAGGTTGACCACGTGGCCCGGAGCCGCAGCACCCCGGCGAAGCACCGTACGCGCCTCGTCGTGCCGGGCCCGCTCACCGGTGAACAGCACCGCGGGGTCGACGTTGCCCTGCACCGGCACCTCACCGCCGAGCTCGGCGACTGCCTGGTCGAGCGGCATCCGGTGGTCGACACCCATCACGGTGGCGCCCGCCTCGTGCATCGGGCGGAGCAGGTGGCTGGCGCCGACACCGAAGTGCACCCGCGGCACGCCGAGGTCGGCGACCGCGGCGAGCACGGCGGCGGAGTGCTCGAGGACGTGCGCGCGGTAGACGTCCTCCGACAGCGACCCGACCCAAGAGTCGAACAGCTGCACCGCTGAGGCCCCGGCGAGCACCTGGGCGCGCAGGAAGCGGCCCGACAGCTCGGCGACCCAGGCGGCCAGCCGCGCCCACGCCTCGGGGCGGTCGCGCATCAGCGCCCGGGTGCGCAGGTGGTCGCGGCTGGGGCCGCCCTCCACCATGTACGACGCCACGGTGAACGGCGCCCCGCAGAACCCGATCAGCGGGGTGGTGCCGAGCTCGGCCACCGTGAGGCGCACGGCCTCGCGGATGGGTGCGAGCGCCTCCTCGTACGCGTCGCCGAGCGGCGGCAGCGCGTCGACGTCGGCCTCCGTACGGACCGGGTGGGCGAACACCGGGCCGCGACCGGGCTCGATCTCGACGCCGAGGCCGGCGAGGCGGGCGGGCACCACGATGTCGGAGAAGAAGATGCCGGCGTCGACGCGGTGGCGGCGTACGGGCTGGACCGTGATCTCGGCCACCAGGTCCGGCCGCAGGCAGGCGTCCAGCATGGTGGTGCCCTCGCGCACGGCGCGGTACTCAGGCAGCGACCGTCCGGCCTGTCGCATGAACCACACGCTGGCGGGAGCGTCGACGGGCTGGCCTCGATACCGGCGGATCAGCGGGGCGTCCGAGGTGCCACCCTCGGCGGCGGTACGGCCCAGAGGGTGCTCGTGCGACGTGCTGCTGATCGTCTCCATCGCGGTCCATTCTCCGCCGCCCTCCAGGCTGCTGATGGCGACGGTGGTGTCCCGATCAGCACCTCCACGACGTGCCTACGATGGGGCGATGCTCGTCGCCCTCCGCGCCACTCACGAGCACCTCGACCTCGGGGTGCTGGACGCGCTCACCCAGGGGTCCGACCGCCTGCCACAGGTCATCGAGCAGCTCAACGCCGCCGCGACTTCCCTCGAGGGATGGGTCGTCGTCTCGACCTGCAACAGGCTGGAGATCTACCTCGACGCCCGCCGCTTCCACGAGGGCGTGGCCGTCGCCGCCCGGGCAGTAGCCACCACCAGCGGACTGTCGGTGGATCAGGTGTCGTTGTGCCTGGAGACCGCGATGGGCCGGCCCGTGACCGAGCACCTGTACGAGGTGGTGGCCGGTCTGCGCTCGATCGTGCTGGGCGAGGCGGAGGTCGCGGGTCAGGTGCGCGCGGCTTTCGAGCGGGCCCAGAACGACGGCCACGCCACCCCCATGCTGAACGACCTGTTCCAGATCGGGTTCCGGTTCGCGAAGCGGGTGGCCAGCCGCACGCCCGTCGGTGCCGCGGGCCGCAGCGGGGTGTCCGTCGCCCTGGACCTGGCCGAGCAGGCGGTGGGCCCCTTGTCGGACGCCGCCGTGCTCGTCGTGGGCACCGGTGCGTACGCCCGCGTCGGCGTGGCCGACCTCCACCGCCGCGGGGCGCGGCGGGTTCAGGTGCACTCCCCCTCGGGCCGCGGCGACGCCTTCGCGGAGCGGCACGGCATCGATGCCGTACGCGCCGGGGAGCTCCCGGCCGCCCTCGCCAAGGCCGACCTCGTCCTCGCCTGCTCTGGGCGCGGCCCGAGCCTGTCGCCGGAGATGTTCGACGGTGCCGGCCGCACCTTGGTGCTGGACCTCGCGCTCCACTCCGACCTGCACCCTGGCGTACGGGACCTGAGCGATGTCGACGTGCTGGGCCTGGCCGAGCTGTCGGTGACGGCAGATGCCGGTACGGCCCTTGCGCTCGCCGAGGCCCGCAGGATCGTCGCCGACGGGGTGGAGCACTTCGCGTCCCGGCAGGAGTTCCGCCGCGTCGACCCCGCGATGGCCTCGCTGCGCCGCGCCCTCGACGACGCCGCCGAGGCGGAGGTGCAGCACCTCGTGGCCGACCGCCCGGACATCGCGGAGGAGGTCGAGCGCAGCATCCGCCGCATCCTGGCCAAGGTCATGCACTCCCCCACCACCCGCGCCCGGCAGCTCGCGCAGGAGGGCAAGACTGACGAGTACGTCGAGGCCTTCCACACCATCTTCGGCATCGACATCCGCACCGAGGGAGAGGCCACCGCGGTCCCCGACGGCGGGCCCGCGGGATGGATGCGCCTCGACACCACGGTGCCGCCCGACCTCGACGCCGCCGCCGTGCGCGAGGCGCTGCGGCTGGGCGCCGAGACCACCCGGTAGCCCCGCCCTCACTCCGCCACGAGGCGAGCGATCACCTTCGGCTCGGGCAGCAGGGTGCGCTGTGCCGGTGTGGTGCCGACGGCACCCGACAGGGCCAGCTCGGCGTCACGCTGCCGCGACATCATGACCAGGACCCCCACGCCGCCGGAGATCGCGACCACCAGCGCCATGCCGGTGATGATGACGAACGTGCTGAGCCCGGTCTTCTCGAGAGGTCCGCGAAGCCGTTGACCTCCAGCGTCCGCTGCAGCGTCGTGCCCATGGCCGTGTTGCCGAACGTGATGCCGATCGCCATCGCGCCGGGCACGACGGACTTGACCAGGCGGTCGGCCCTGGCGATCACCATCGACCGCGCCAGCCCCCACAGGGCGAACCGGACCGGGACGACGCCCGTCCAGAGCCGTGTGACCGGTGACACCAGCAGGGGTGCCAGCAGGGCCAGCAGGGCGCCGGTGAGCATCAGCACCCCGAGCGACGCGATCAGCACGTTCGAGACCGTCTCCTTGCCCGCCACCTGGGCGTTCAGGGGCAGCACCGCGACCATCAGGGCGAGCACCAGCACCACCGCGACCGGGCCCGCCCAGCGACCCCTCGTCATGGGCTGCTGGCGCGCCGACTGCGACTGCCGGAGCGCCTCGACCGGGGGGATGTCGCTGGCACGCGTCGCCTGGCGCAGGCCACCCAGGACGGCCACACCCACGCTCACCACGGTGGCCACCAGCAGCGCCAGCGGAGAGTAGACCGCGTCGGGCGGGTGCGTGATGTCGTCGGAGGCCCGGTCGGCGGCCAGGAACGCGAGCGTGGGCCGCAGCGCGAGCAGAGCCGCGGCTCCGGCCGCCACCGAGCAGGCGAGCGAGACGACCGTCAGCTGGGTCAGCAGCGAGGCGCGCACCTGGCCGGGTGTGGCCCCGGCCAGCAGGAAACGGGCGACGGCGCCGCGCCTGGCATCGACCACCAGGCCGGTGGCCGACGAGATCACCACCAGGCCGATCAGCACGCTGGTGCCCAGGTTGACGCCCCCGATCACGTGGCAGCCGGCCGAGTCCCAGCGGGTCATCGCCCCTGCCGAGACGGCTCGCTCCACCACGCAGGCCTTGCCCGGTCGACAGAGGTGGCGGCGGGGTGTCTCGGGGAGGGCGCTGCGCACGCGCACCCGTACGTACGCGGGTGGGCTCGCAGACGACGCGGGCCGTGATCTCGGTGCCCCGGTGGCCGTCGTTGGTGACCGCCCCTTGCAGCACCCGGCTGACCGTACGTGCCGTGGTCGCGTCGAGGGCGTCGCTGGTCTGCCGCGAACGGGTCGCGCTCACCGGCGGCACCTTCAGCTCCGGGCCACGCGATGGCCACTGGGTCGTCGAGGCCGAGGTACCCAGGGCACCGACGTCCTGAGGGTGTCGGGCAGGGGTCAGTCCTGAGTGGCACCCGATGCCGCCTGCCCCGGTGCCGGCGACCTTGTGACCGTTCTCGCGATGGCCGCTAGAAGCCGAAACGTCCGCGCAGGGCCTCCCGTGTCCTCTCGTCGCGCAGCAGGCAGGCGCTGTTCTGGTTCGCGAACAGGCCGCGCTCGCGGAAGGCCTCCTCCTGGGGCACGGTGACGTCCCAGTCGATGGGCAGGATGTACTCGACCAGGCCCTCGTCGTAGCGGTAGGACGCGTTCAGGTCAAGGTCCCGCAGGCGGTGCTGCTCACCCTCGACCGTGACCAGGGAGTCCTCGAACTCCACAGCGACACCGGTCGTGACCCCGGTGCCCACGTACCCCCTGCCCGGCATGTACACCCAGACCCGCACGCCTGCCGGCACCCGCCGTGGGTCGGGGTGGGGTGCTCGACATGGCCGCCCAGATTCGTGGCCGTACCTACGACATGAGCGAACTCCACCGCTTCACCGATTCTGAGTACGCCGCCCTCACGCTCACGATGCGAGACCGCGAGAACCCCGGCGAGGTGTTCGACCGGCTCGCCACCATGAACCTCGTGACCCTGCACGCCGACGACGATCAGGCCCGCGAGCACATCACCGACCACGCCCGTGACGGCGAGGCGATCACCGTCGCCACCAACGACGAGGCCGCCGCGCTGAACGAGCGCATCCGCACCGGACGGATTGAGACCGGCGAGGTCGACGACACGATCACGGCGACCGGCAGCGACGGCCTCAGCATCGGTCGAGGTGATCTGATCCAGACGCGGAGGAACGAGAGCGACCTCGGAGTGGCGAACCGGCAGCAGTGGATCGTGCAGCACGTCAAAGACGACGGCACCGTGTACGCCCGTGAGGTCGGCAGTGGTCGCAAGAACCCCCGCACCGTTGCCCTACCTGCCGAGTATGTGGGTGAGCACGCGCACCTGTCCTACGCCGCGACCGCCTACGGCGTCCAAGGCGCCACCGTCGATGACTCGCACACGATGCTGTCGGAGGCCACCAGCGCGGCGGGCGTCTACGTCGGCATGACCCGAGGCCGCGAGACCAACCGGCTCCACGTCGTCGCCGCAGACCTGGCGGATGCTCGGGCGCAGTTCATCGAGGCGATGGAACGCGACCCGGCAGATCGCGGCCTCGACCACGCCACCCGCGCCGCGCAAGAAACCGTGCGCGGCCTCATCGCAGACGGCCCAGTTCGGCTGGTCACCGAAGAACTCGCCCGGCTCGACCACGAGGCCAAGCGTGCCGAACGGCAGGCGGCACGGTGGGAGCAGATCGCCGCACGCCTCGACGCCCAACGCGCCACCCACCGAGCCGAGGACGACGAGAACACGACGGTGCTCCGCAAGGCCCACGAAGCCGCCGAGCGGATACGTGCCGAGGTCACTGGGCCGCTCACCGTCCAGGCCGAGCACGACGGCGCGGCCTACCTCGCCGCCGTCGAGAACGAGACCGCCACCAGCGCCCGCCTCGCCACCGTTGGGCGGTTCGGCAGGCGCAAGGCCCGCGCCGAGCACCGGGCCGCGACCGACCAGACCCAGACGAGACGAGCACAGGTACGCGAGACCTGGGGCGAGCCTCCACGCACCAGCGAGGCACTGCCCGAGTGGGCGCACCGGCAGGCCCAGCGACGCGTCGAACACCACCCCCGCGTGCACGACGCCGCCCGCGCCGTCGAAACGGCACAGGCCGAACGGGAGGCGCTGCGCGAGCGGCACACGCAGGAACAACGGGCACTGCTGGTCAGCGAATACGGGCCAGAGCGAGTCCGCCGCGACCACCTCGGCATGCGCACCACCAACCCACGCCGCGACGCACGAGACGCCCGCACGCGAGCCGCGATGCTCCGCGCCGAGGCCAACGAACTCCGCAGCCTCCCCGTCAACGAAGCCGCCCGACGCATCGAGAACAAGCAAGCCGAGGGGGAGGATCAGCGGCGTCGGGCGGCGGAACGGGCGGGGCAGTTCGGCGACCCGTTCGAGCACGACCCCTACCGCAGCGGGCCACGGCGCGAGGGGCCGAGACTTGGGCTGTAATCAGGGCTTCAAGGAGGTGGAGACCTTGCTGATCCAACGTCGTTGTTGGCGCGTTTCCACCGCACGCCGGTGATAGTGCTTCCGCACCCAGGCCACGGCATCATCAGCAGGTATCCCGCTCAGGATCGCGAGCACTGACAAGGCCGTTCCGGTGCGCCCGACGCCACCGCCGCAGGCGATCTCGACCCGCTCCGACACCGCTCGTTGGTTCGCTTCACGGAGGGCGTCCAGAGCATCTGCGGTGGAGTCCGGCAGCCGGAAGTCGCGCCAACGCACCCAGCGATACGGCCAGTCCTTGATGCGCGGGTCACGGCCCACCAGGTAGACACCGAAGTCGGGATCGGGGCCGTCAGCAGGCTTCCTCCGCAGCCCGCGCCCTCGAACGCGACGACCATCAGGGAACTCAACAACCCCTTCCCCGACGTCCCAACTACCCATATCACCAGGCTAACGTCGCGCCGCATAGTCTCGACAGAGTGGACGTGCGAAGCCGACGAACTGCGCGGACTCTCGATCAACGAAGCCGCCGACCGCACCTCGTCGACGACGAGCTGCGCCACCTTGAGACGGTGGCGTGGGGTGAGGGCAGCGTTGGGGTGTGACATGGTTTCCTCGACAAAGAGTCGTGGCGGCGAGCTGCTGCTCGCCGCCACGCAGGGGATGGGGTGGGATGTCAGTCGACGGGGCTGACGCGGATGAGGTTGCCGTCTGGGTCGGCGATCACGAAGGTGCGGCCGAACACGTCGTCGTGGGGCTCCTCGACCACCCGGATGCGGCCTGGACCCGGGCGACAAGTTCACGCACGCTGAACGGTGCTTCGCGCGCTCCCCGTGGCGTAGCCGGCCTTCACGAGGTATGCCTGCACGACGTCCGAGAGCGCGACTTCGTCTTCGACAACGAGAACCGTCGCTGCAGCTCGAGCCGATTCACTCCTCATGGGCTCCAGTCTGATCTCCGTTCCTGGGCGCCGTGGAGGTCCTGCTCGAGTCCGACCGGGAGCTGGCCGAGCCCGCGCGGCTCGAAGACTGGGTCGTCGACACCGAGGTCGAGCTCTCGCGGCCGGCCAGGCGCGCCGCGCTCTTGGCAGGGGTCAGATCCAGTCGGCGCAGCATCTGCGCATTCAAGGCCACAACGACAGTGGACAACGACATCAGGATCGCGCCGACCGACATGGGCAGTACGAATCCGATCGGCGCCAGGACACCGGCGGCCAGCGGAACGGCGGCGATGTTGTACCCGGCAGCCCACCACAGGTTCTGCTTCATCTTGCGGTAACTGGCACGGGAGAGCTGGATCACCGAGAGTACCGAGCGGGGATCGTCGGAGGCCAGGATCACGCCAGCGGAGGCGATCGCGACGTCGGTGCCGGCACCGATCGCGATGCCGACGTCGGCCTGCGCGAGGGCGGGGGCATCGTTGACGCCGTCGCCGACCATCGCCACGGCTCGTCCGTCGCGCTGGAGCTCGAGGACCTTCTCGCTCTTGTGCTCCGGGCGCACCTGGGCGAAGACCTGGTCGATACCGAGCTCGCCGGCCACGGCGCGGGCAACGGGCTGGGCATCGCCCGTGATCATGACGACGCGGATTCCCAGCTCATGCAGGGCGTCGACGGCCTCACGGGATTCCTGACGGACCTCATCGGCCAAGCCGATCCCACCTGCGATCTGCCCATCGACCAAGACGTGGAGGACGATCGCTCCGTCGGCCGACCACGGCCCGGTCGCCGGCAGCGGCTGGTGACCGTGCTCGGCCAGCAGGTGGGGTCCGCCGACCTGGACGGTGCGCCCGTCCACGGTCGCGCTGACGCCGACCGCGGTGGTGGACTGGAATGCGGTGGCGCGCGGCACGTCGAGCCTGCGGTCGTCGGCGGCGGCGGCGATCGCCCGGGCGAGGGGGTGCTCGCTGTCGGCTTCGGCCGCGGCGGCCAGCGCGAGCAGCTCGTCCTCGCCCAGGGTGCCGACGGTGGTGACGTGGTTCAGGGCGGGCTCGCCTTTGGTCAGCGTGCCCGTCTTGTCGAACAGGACGGTGTCGATGGTGCGCATCCGCTCCAGGGCGGCACGCTCCTTGACCAGGACGCCGCCCTTCGCGGCCCGCTCGGTCGAGATGGACACCACCAGCGGGATCGCCAGACCCAGCGCGTGAGGGCAGGCGATGACCAGAACGGTGATCGCGCGGACCAGTGCACTCTCGGGCACCCCGACGACTGTCCACACGATCGCGGTGACGATCGCCGCGATCAGCGCGTACCAGAACAGCCAGCCGGCGGCTCTGTCCGCGAGCAGCTGGGCCCGGGTCGTGGAGGATTGGGCGTTGGCGACCAGGCGCTGGATGCCCGACAGGGCGGTGTCCTCACCGATCGCGGTGACGCGGACGCGCAGCGCGTTGTCCGTGGCCACCGTGCCGGCGACGACCTGATCACCGATCTCGCGACGCACGGGGCTGGACTCGCCGGTGATCATCGACTCGTCGACGTCGGCGCCACCATCGATGACTTCCCCGTCGGCCGGGACCCGGCCACCGGGTCGCACGATCACGACGTCTCCGAGCTGCAGCTCGGCCGGGGAAACCGCGACGATGTCCTCGCCCTCGATCTTCTCGGCCTGGTCGGGCAGGAGCGCGGCCAGGGAATCCAGCGCGGAGGAGGTCTGCGCGAGGGAGCGCATCTCGAGCCAGTGGCCCAGCAGCATGATCACGATCAGGAGGGCGAGCTCCCACCAGAAATCGAGCTCGTGGGAGAGCAGTCCGAGGCTGGCGCCGAGCGAGGAAACGAAGGCGACCGTGATCGCCATCCCGATCAGGAGCATCATGCCGGGCTTGCGATCCCGGATCTCCTCGACCGCGCCCGTCAGGAACGGTTTCCCGCCCCACAGGTACATGACCGTGCCCAGGACCGGCGAGACCCACCGCACCCAGGCCGCGTCCGGCAGCGCATAGCCGAGCAGGTCAGCGAACATCCCGTTCAGCAGCACCGTCGGGATAGCAAGGACGAGCATGATCCAGAACAGCCGACGGAACATCCCCACGTGATCACCATGACCCGCATGGTCCCCGTGACCCGACATGTCGTGCCCCGCGTGCGGGTCGTGGTGCTCGTGCCCCGCGTGCGGGTCGTGGTGCTCGTGGCCCGCCATGTCGTGCTCACCGTGCCCGGTCATGTCATGGCCGGTGTGAGTGGCGGTCGGCAGGGCATGCCCCTCGTGCGCCATCTGCTCGGCATCGTAGCCGCCATGACGGTCCCCGCCCGGCGGAGCGTCCGCCGGGCCGTGTGGGCCCGTGCCGCGGTGATGCCCGTGCTGGGCCATGTCGTGCCCGGCGTGGTCGGGTTCGGGGGTAACCGGGTGGTCGTGGCGGTGGTGGTGGGGGGTGCTCATGGTGTCCCTTCCGCAAGGCCCCGGACGGGGCTGGGTGTTGCCGGGGTGGGTCAGGCGTCGGCCACGGTGTAGCCGGCCTCCGCGACGGCGGCCGGTGCGGCAGCTCCGGCCACGGTCACGGTGGAGATCCCACCGGGCGCCAGGTCGATCCGTACTTCCTCCACGCCCTCGAGAACGGTGATTGCCGTGGTCACGCTGTCGGCGCAGTGACCACAGGTCATGCCCCGCACCGGATACGTCGTGGTCTCGGCCGCGGACGTCGCAGTCGCCTCAGCAGCGGCGCGGTCCTCCACCGGGGCGGTGGCGCAGCAGGAACAGCCGGTGGAAGCCATCGGCAGGGGTCGAAGTGTCTCGGGGCTCATGAGGTACTCCTCGCATCAGAGGGTGCAGCAGCGGCGGAAACTGTCGTTGCTACCCTCAGTTTATACCCCCCGGGGGTATTTGGCAAGTGATCCACTGCGGGAGCATGGGGTCGACCGGTCGCTCGGTGCCGGCTGCGCGGCTCTCGTCGGACACGCTCTCGTCCGCGATCGAAGAACGGCCGAGCCTGCCCGTCCTGCTGCTCGCAGTTGCGTGCGGCGCCGCCATTAGCAGGAACCCCTGAAATCACGCCCGCGGCCCGGGCAGCCGCTTTTGAGCTATTAAGGTCCCGGCCCCAACGGGCGCTAGCCGGAAAGACCAGCTATCGGCTAGTGCCGGCCGCGGCGGTCCGGGCTAGCCCGCGGCGCCGCGGACACGCCGCTGCGGCATGCCCGAGCGCGCCGCGGGTCGGGGTCGGCCCATAGGGTGGCGCGCCCGCTGGAGGGGAGGGGGTGAGTCGGGAGATCACAGAGGCGCTGGTGGCGGTGGCGGCACTGGCGACGGCGCTGCTGAACCTCTGCGCAGCCGTACTGCGGCTGCGTGAGGCCGAGCAGACTTGGAGCCGGGAGCAACGGGGTCGCGGCGGACGACACCGACGATGAGATGACGGGAGGGGCGGGAGCAACCCGCCCCCTCCCGTCATTGCGGGACTCTCGAGCTGCACGGAGCGTTCCTACTGAGACCCGGCAGGGTCTCCGCCCGCTGGTGACACCATGGAGCGTGCCCACCAACGCTGAGAACATCCGCGCCCGCGACATCAAGATGGTCAGCCCAGGAGTGCATACGTTGCGCAGCTCGCGATGACCATTCGAACGTTGTCAGCTGATTGGACCCTGAACCGAGGCCACCTCGATGTCGACATCACCGACTTTCGTCACGGTCGTTAGAGCACGCCGAACTTCAGCAGCAAAGCTTGATCCCAACTCGGAGATCCACGGATCCGCCCTTGGCAACGAAGCAGGCTGTAGTCGGACATCATGGAGTTCTAGTCACTCACGCAGCTTATGCCCGCTCACTCATTCGTGCCCAGCAACTGGGTCGGCACGCGCACTCAGAGCTTGGCGAGCATCCCCTTCATCTCATCAATCTCGGCCTTCTGGCTGGTGATGATGGTGTCGGCGAGCTTGAGCGCTTCGGCGTTGCGTCCCCGATCCTTCTCGGTCTTCGCCATCTCCAGGGCACCCTCGTGGTGGGCGATCATCGAGGTCAGGAACTGCTTGTCGAACCCCTTGCCCTTGAGCCCACGCAGCTTGGCCATGACCTGCTGCTGATTCATGCCGTGCATGTCCATGCCGGGCATGTCGTGGTTCTTGTGCGGCATGTCGGTGGGTTCGCCCCAGGCCTTGAGCCAATCCTTCATCTGCTGGATCTCGGGGGTCTGCGCCTTCTTGATGCGGGTCGCGAGCGCCTTCACGTCGGCGGTCTCGGCCTGCTTCTCGGCCAGGGCCGACATCTCCACCGCACCCTCGTGGTGGACGATCATCATCTGGGCGAACATCGCGTCCTGCGAATTGTGGTCAGAACCAGGGCCGGACGAGGCAGGTCCCGCTGAGGTGGTGTCATTCCCGCAAGCGGCCAGGGCCAGCAGACCCACACCGGACGCGATCAGAGTTCGGCGGTTCATGATTCCTCCTCTTCAGGACAGCTTCAGGGTGGTGATGCAGGTGGGGTCCTCGGCACCGGTGCTGAGCGGGATCGAGCCCTTCTTGCCGATGCCCTCGACGGTCAGCGTCCCCTTGATGTTGCGGGGCACCCAGAAGCCGACGAAGCCGTTGTCGTAGGTTGTGACAGTTTCCTTGAGCACCTGCTTGCCGGACTCGTCGGTGATGGTGACCGTGAACTCCTGGCCGACCTGCTCACCCTGGCAAGTGCCCAGGTTGTGGTTGAAGCACTCATGGGTCTGGTCCACATAGGGAGCGATCGACAGATAGGTCTTGTCGGCCGGCATTGGCATCGAGATCTGCTCCTTGCCATCGGTGAGCAGCAGTTCGTTCTGCCGCACCGACCCCAGGAAGCTGGCCTCGTTGTCCTCCTTGCTGCGGTCGAGCGCGTTGATGATCTCGACCACCGACTTGCCCTTGAGTCCGAAGCGGTCGAGCTTCGCTTCGACAGCCGGGTTGGACGCGGCAGCCGGGCTGCTGGCGGTGGGGGTCGAGGTGCCGCTGCAGCCTGCGAGCGTCCCGAGGCCGAGGGTGCCGGCGACCAGGACGGACAGGGCGATGCGCTGGGCGCGTGCAAGAGGTAGTGCCATAGCTCCATCCTCTCCGAGGAATCTCAGGACCTTGTCAACGCAATGTTGAGATGTGGTCAAGATCAGGAAGCGGGCAGCGTCAGCGTGAACTCCGTTCCCCGTCCGGGCCCGTCACTTCGCGCCTCCAGCGAACCCTCGTGGGCCCGGGCGATCGAGCGCGAAATGGCCAGCCCCACGCCGGTGCCCTCGTCCGCGTCGTGGTGGCGGGCGCTGTCGGCGCGGTAGAAGCGCTCGAACAGGTGCGGCAGGTGTTCGGGGGCGACGCCGGTTCCTTGGTCAACGACCCTCAGCTGCACCGAGTCACCCCGAACGGTGGCGCGCAGCGTGACTGTCGATCCGACCGGGCTGTGCTGCAGGGCATTGCGGAGCAGATTGTCCAGCACCTGGCTGATCCGGGTGGGGTCGACCTGCACCGTGGGGTCATCAGCCACCGTTTCGACCACCAGCCCCACCGATCGGGCGACGAACGCAGGGGCGGCCGCAGTGCGGGCGTCCTCGAGCAGGTCGCTGACCCGGACGCTGCGCGGATGCAGGTCGAGGCGGCCCTCTTCAGCCGCCGAGACGTCGCGGATGTCGACCGCGAGCCGGGTGAGCCGTGCGGTCTGGGCACGCAGGGTGGCCAGGGTGCTGGAGTTGAGGTCCACCACCCCGTCCTCGAGGGATTCCAGGGTGACGTCGATGGCCGCGATCGGGGTGCGGAGCTCGTGGGCGAGGTCGGTGAGCAGGCGGCGTCGGGTGGTTTCGGTGTCGGCGATCTGGTGGGCCATGTCATTGAAGGCGCCGGCCAGCTCATCGATCTCGGGGCCAGCGTCGGCCACCTGCACCGGCTCGTCATAGTCCCCGGACGCCACCCGGCGAGCGGCCGCGCTGAGGGCGGTCAGGCTCCGCCCGATGCGTCCGAAGAGCAGGGCGCCCACCAGGGCCGTGGCGAGGGCAGCTGCCAGCAACCCCGCTCCCGCGGACGTGAGACCAGCAGCGCGGAAGGCCTCCTGGGCATGTTCGAGCACGTGCGGCTGGTCGCCGTGCCCGGCCTCCCTCAGGTGCTCATCGAAAACCCGCGGCCCCACCAGCCAGGCCACCAGGGCCAGCGTGGCGGTCATCACCACCAGCACCAGCACCTGGGCCAGCACCAGCCGCCCGGTCAGCCCAACCCTCGCCCTGGTCACTGGCCGGTGCCCATCCGGTAGCCGACCCCGCGCACAGTGGTCACGAACCGCGCCCGGCTGGGGTCGTCGCTCAACTTCTTGCGCAGGTGGGCGATGTGGACGTCAACCAGGTGGTCATCACCCACTCCCCCGCCCCAAACCCGGTCGATCAGCTGCTGGCGCGAAATCGCGACCCGCGGCTGGGCGCTGAGCGTGTCGAGCAGGTCGAACTCGGTCGGAGTGAGGTCGATGATCTGGCCGCCGAGCTGCACCTCGCGGGCGGCCGGGTCGATGACCAGATCGCCGAAGACACGCCGCTGGGCACTGGCTGTGGGCGTCCCGGTGCGGGGGCGGCGCAGCACGACCTGGACGCGGGCAACCAGCTCGCGGACGCTGAACGGTTTGGTGAGATAGTCGTCCGCCCCGACCGACAGGCCGACCAGGGTGTCGACCTCGTCGGCGCGGGCGGTGACCATCAGCACATAGCAATCCGAGAAGGTGCGAATGCGGCGGCAAACCTCGACCCCATCAAGCCCCGGCAGACCGAGGTCGAGCACCACCACATCGGGTGACCAGTCGCGGGCGACCTCAACAGCCTGCAAGCCATCTGCCACCGTCTGCACCTGGTGGCCAGCGCGGTCAAGGTAGGTGGCGACGGTCCCGGCCAGCACCGGCTCATCCTCCACGACGAGGACGCGGGAACCAGCCGGGCTGGTGGGGGTGCTCATGGACCCATTGTGCTGGACACCAACGATCACCACAGATCAGCGATCCGAGACCTGCCCGCGCTGCCTGAGGCGGTGGGTTTCGGGTGGCCGCCTCCGGGTGGCTGCGCAGATGTGCCCAAGATGGTCAGGAATGCCTGACATGTTGGGCATTCCTGCGAAGGGCTGACGATCGTGGCGCGCAATCCGCTGCGGGCAGGGCGTTCCAGCGTCCCGGGGGCCGGGCTCGGCCTGGTCGGTCTGGCCGAGCGCGCCCAGGTCGCGGGAGGCTGGCTCACGAAATCGCAGGACAACGGACAGTTCGAGGTGAAGGTGTGGTTGCCATGGTGACGCCGTGCGTCTGCTGCTGATCGACGACGATCCCCTTGTCAGGGCGGGTTTGCGGCTCATCCTGGGTGGTTCGTCAGGGCTCGAGGTGGTCGGCGAGGGCTCCGATGGCTCCGAGGCCGTCGCGCTGGTCGAGCAGCACCGGCCCGACGTGGTGCTGATGGACATCCGCATGCCCACCCTCGACGGGATCGCCGCCACCGAACAGGTGCTGGCCCTCCCGGACGCCCCGCGCGTGGTGGTGCTCACCACCTTCGATGCCGACGACATGGTGCTGCGGGCCCTCGGCGTCGGCGCCCACGGATTCCTGCTGAAGGACACCCCTCCGCCTCGCATGGTCGAGGCGATCCGACAGGTTGCCGCCGGGGAACAGATCCTCTCCCCCACGGTGGTGAGCCAGGTGATCTCCTTCGCGACACAGGGCGCCGCGTCCAGTCGCCGGGACGCCGCCCGCGCCGACCTGGCCGAGCTGAAGGTTGGTGACGTGGACGGCACGCCGCGCATGTAGAGCAAGTCGAGCCGTGCATGGTAAGTGCGACAATGGCAGTGCAGCGCACGATCAAGCAGAGGAGGAGACCGCGATGATTGACACAGGTCTGAACGGTGCCGTCGTCTTGGTTACAGGCGGCGCAAGCGGGATCGGTGCCGCAATCTCGCGGGCCTTTGCCGAACAAGGCGCGAGAGTCGCGGTGCACTACCTCGACGATGCTGACGCGGCCCCAGAGGGAACGACGTGGGAACACGTAATCCCCGCACAGACGGAAGCAGAAGCACTCGCGGACTCGCTTCCGCAGGCTACCGCCATCGGTGCCGACCTCTCCCAGGATGGTTCCGAGACGGCGCTCCTAGATGCAGTCGCGGCATCCTTGGGCGAGGTCGATGTGCTCATCAACAACGCCGCCCACTGCGAGAGCCCTGATACCTACCAAGAACTCTCCGACGCCAGCCTGACGAGGCACTATCGGGTCAACGCAGTCGCTCCCACGATGCTGGTCTCCGAACTCGCCCGCAGACGCGCCGGGAAGGAAGCTCGTGTCGTCAACATCAGCACCGATGCCGCTCGCGCGTTCCCCGGACAAGTCGGCTACGGGTCATCCAAGGCGGCTCTGGAAGCACTGACCAGAGGCGCAGCCATCGACCTCGGCCCTCACGGGATCAGGGTCAACGCGGTCGCTCCTGGCCCGGTTCAGACGGGGTGGATGAGCGAAGAACTCGTCCAGGAGGCGGTAGCAGCAATCCCGCTGGGTCGCGTCGGCACGCCAGAGGACATCGCCGATGCGTGTGTGTTCCTGGCCTCACACCAGGCGCGATGGATCACCGGCCAGGTCCTCCAGGTCGCGGGCGGCCACGCACTCTAGCCGCTCCCGAGCGTTTGATACCCCATCCGCTCGTCCAGCCGATAGACTAGAAACCGCAGAAACTAGCCGATCAAGACGCGACTACTTTTGCTCCCCCACGGGGTCCTCTGCTCGACGTGGTCGAGCAGAGTCTGAGGATGGTCGAGCGGCCGGAGCTGGCCGCACCCTTCGGCGACAACCCGGCGCTGGAGAACGGCGCCTTCTACCGCGGCTGGCGGCTGTGGCTGATCCAGGGCCTGACGCTTCCTGACGGGAGCGGGCGGCACACAGCGTACGCGGCCCGCGCCGCCGAGGAGGCCCGACAGATCCGCACGGCGCTGACCGCGTCCCCCACCGGCATGGTCACGAGCTATCCGGGCCGTACGTGGCCGTGCGACAACGTCGTCGCCATGGCCGCCGTGGCCGCGGTCGAGGGGCGACAGCAGCCGGCGTGGGCAGCGTCGGTCCAGCGCTTCGCCGACCCCGCCACCGGCCTCCTCCCCCACGAGGTCGACACGGCAGGACGGCCCCTCGAAGGCCCTCGCGGCTCGTCGCAGACGATCATCCAGACCTTCTGGCCCCGGGTGACGACCGACGGCTCCTACGACTCGTACACCGCCGCCTTCGTCACCCGAGAGCTGGGCCTCGTGGGCGTCCGCGAGCACCCGCACGGCGACGGCTCCCCCGGCGACGTCGACTCCGGCCCGCTCGTCGCCGGCGTCTCGCTCAGAGCCTCCGCGGTCGGGCTCGCCGCCGCCCGGGCCAACGGCGACGCACGCCTCGCCGACACCCTCGACCGCGAGGCCGACCTGCTCGGCCTGCCGCTCGACTGGCACGGCACCCGCTCGTACGCCCTCGGGCTGCTCCCCGTCGGCGACGCCTTCGTGGCGTGGGCGCGCTCGATCCCCCGACCAGCGATCATCGCCAGCAGCCACAGCCCCAGCCCGCTCTGGGGCTGGACGGCCTCAGGGGGCGCCGTCCTCCTCGTGGTCGGCCTCTGGCTCGGGCAACGGCGGCCGCGGCATCGCCCCTGACTCGTGGTCATCACCCAGCTCGTCGAGGACCAGCGTGCCGTCGAGGTGCCCGTACCGGTACGCCGACCGCGCGACCATGTGCGACGACACCGGCGAGGTCGCCAGCTGCAGCGCGATGGCGAGGAGACCCAGCGTGACGACGATCGGCTCCCGCAGGCAGAGCGCGACCCCAGCGACGACGCAGATCATCCCCAGCACCTGGGGCTTCGCGGCGGCGTGCATCCGCGACGCCACGTCCTGAAACCGCCGCTGCGCCACGGCCGCCGACAGCGCCAGCAGACAGCCCAGGGTCAGCAGCACCAACCCGGCCACGTCGAGAACCACGCTCATCGGTTCCTCCGCGTCTGGATGAGGCGCGCGATCGCGACCGCCGACGTGAACCCGAGCAGCGACAGCACCAGCACCGAGGGCAGCAGCAGGTTCGTGCGCCGCCAGACCATCACCAGACCCATGGCCGCGATGACGACCGCGACCAGCACGTCCATGGCGACGCTGCGGTCGAGGGCCCGCGGCCCCCGTACCACCCGCCGCAGGGTCAGGGCCGCCGCGACCGCGAGGACCACCCCGTTCAGCGCCAGCACCGCCAGCGTCACCGTGGTCATGCCTCCCCCCTGCTGCGCCGGATCTCCGCGTCAGACCCGATCGCGCCGAGCACCAGCCGCTCGGCCTCCAGCGCCCGCTCCCGCTCCTGGTCCGCAGCACCCGGGTTCGAGAGGTCGAACACGTGCAGGTACAGCCGCCGGGTCGACCTAGGAGCCTCCACCACCAGGGTGCCGGGCACCAGCGACACCATGGCGGCCGTCGCCACCTGCACCAGGTCAGACCGTGTGGTCAGGTCCACCCGGATCACCCCGGGCCGCAGCACCGTGCCCGGGTTCCAGATCGCCTTCGCGATCCGCCATGAGGCGCTCGTCAGGTCGATCAGCAGCCGCCCGAGCAGCCGTACGAGGCCGAACGGCCGCAGCCGTCCGACGACCCGCACCGGCGGCAACGGGAACACCACGCCCACCAGGTAGCCGACCAGCACCCCGGACAGCACCGTCACCAGGTCGACCCGCCCCCACAGCAGCACCCACACCAGCGTGAGCACCACCACGGCGCGGCCCTGCCAGCGGAACCTCATCCGCGTCCGGCGGCTCATCGGGTCACCCCCGCCAGCACGACCCGTACGTACTCGCCGTCGGCCAGCGCAACGACCGCACGGTCCGTGTACGCGTACAGCGGCCCGGCCACCACCGTCAGCGCCAGCGTCACCAGCACCAGGGCACCGGCGACCGCCGTCTGCAGGCCGGGCAGCCGCACGTGCTCCACGGCCCGACCCGGGTCGTCCTCCGGCGGGGCCCAGAACGCGCGGTTCCACACCTTCGCCATCGCGTACAGGGTGAGCAGGCTCGCCACCACGCTGCCGACCACCAGCACCCAGGCCAAGGGCGTGCCGACCTCGGCACCCGCGGCGAGCAGCCCCAGCTTGCCGAGGAACCCCGACATCGGCGGGATGCCGGCGAGGTTCATGGCCGGCACGAAGAACAGGGCGCCCAGCACCGGCGACATCACGGCCAGCCGGCCCAGGCGGATCGTCGACGTCGACCCGCCGACCCGCTCGATCAGCCCGGTGACGAGGAACAGCGCGGTCTGGATGGTGATGTGGTGCGCGGTGTAGAACATGGCCGCCGACAAGCCCTTCGGCGTGGCCAGCCCGATGCCGAACACCATGTAGCCGATGTGGCTCACCAGCGTGAACGACAGCACTCGCTTGAGCTCGGTCTGCGCGACGGCGCCCGCGATGCCGATCAGCATGGTGAGCAGGCCGGCCACCATCAGCAGCGTCGACAGCGGCCGCTCCGTGAACAGCACGGTCTGGGTGCGGAAGATCGCGTACACGCCGACCTTCGTGAGCAGCCCCGCGAACACCGCGGTCACCGGAGCGGGAGCGGTGGGGTACGAGTCGGGCAGCCATGCCGAGAGCGGGAAGACCGCCGCCTTGATGGCGAACACCGTCAGCAACATCAGCTGCAGCGCGCCTTGCGTCGACGGGTCCAGGTCGCGCAGCCGCTCCGACAGCTGCGCGATGTTCACGGTGCCCGTCGCCCCGTACACCGCCGCGATCGCCACCAGGAACAGCGAGCTGGAGAGCAGGTTCACGACCACGTACGTCGAGCCGGCCCGTACGCGGTCGGCGGTGCCGCCCAGGGTGAGCAGCACGTACGAGGAGAACAGCAGGATCTCGAACCCGACGAACAGGTTGAACAGGTCGCCGGCGAGGAACGCGTTGGACACCCCCGCCGACAGCAGCAGGAACGTCGGGTGGAAGATCGACACCGGCGTCTCGACCTTGCGCTCCTCGCTGTCTTGACCGATGGCGAACACGTGCACGGTGAGGGTGACCACCGAGGCCACCAGCAGCATCAGCGCGCTCAGCCGGTCGGCCACCAGCGCGATGCCCAACGGCGGACGCCACCCCGCGACCCAGAGTGCTACGACGCCCCGGGAGTCGGCCAGCACCATCAAGGTGGCGGCGATGACGACGACGGCGGTCAGCGCGGTGACCGCGACGGCCCGCTGGGCACGGGGCCGGCGCCCGAGCGCGAGCGCGATCCCGGCCGCGAGCAGCGGCACCAGGATCGGGAGCGGAAGCAGGTTCGTCATTCGCTCACCACGTCCTCACCGGTGTCGGCGAACGCCGCGTTCTCGTACGTGTCGGAGGCCTCGTCCCGCTCGGCGAGCACCCGGATCCGGGCGTCCTCGACGTCGTCGCTGACCTCGTCGTGCCCGTGCAGCTGGAAGCTGCGGTAGGCCAGCGCGAGCACGAAGGCGGTCACGGCCAGGGTGATCACGATGGCCGTGAGCACGAAGGCCTGCGGCAGCGGGTCGGACAGCGTCCGCGTCTCCCCGACGAACGGCGCGTTCTCGGCCGGCCCGGAGGCGACCAGGAAGCAGATGTTCACGCCGTTCGAGGCGATCACCACGCCCATCAGGATGCGCGTCAGCGACCGTTCGGTCAGCAGGTACACCCCACAGGCGACCAGGGCGCCGGCCACGACGGCCAGGGTCAGGTTGGGGCTCATGCGCGGGCCTCCTGCCCCGGGGCCAGGCCGGGCTGGGCGCGGGTCGACTCCGCGTACGGGACCGGGGCCACGTCCTCGGCCGTCTGCACGTCGATGCCCTTGCCGAGCGAGCGGCCGATGTCGAGCAGCACCCCCATCACCACGAGGTAGACGCCGATGTCGAAGGCCGTCGAGCTCACCAGGTGCAGCTCGCCGAAGAGGTTCCAGGTGCCGAACGGGGTGGCCACGTGCTCCAGCGCGGGCAGGTGCACCGAGACGTCGTAGCTCTGGAAGATCCGGCCCCCGATCAGCGCCGGCCACACGGCGCTGCTGAACGCCACGATCAGGCCCGCCCCCAGCAGCTTGCCCGCGTCGTACGGCGCCGCGTGGTCGAGCTCACGGTGACCGGCGGCGAGATAGCGCAGGAACAGCCCCATGCCGCCGACCAGCCCGCCCGCGAAGCCGCCGCCGGGGTAGTTGTGCCCTGCCAGCAGCAGGTAGACCGACACGGCCATGACCACGGGGAACAGCAGGCGGGTCATCACCTCGAAGACCACCGACTTGTCGGAGACGGACAGGTCGCCCGCGGTCGCCAGCCAGCCTGAGGGCTCAGGTGTCGAGGTCGAGGGCTCCCGGTGGGCCTCGACCACCCGCGACCGCAGGTGGATCAGGCTGGCCACGCCGGTCGCGGCGACGACCAGCACCGAGATCTCGCCGACCGTGTCCCAGGCCCGGGTGTCGACGAGGACGACGTTGACGATGTTCTTGCCGTACCCGAACTCGTACGCCGCCTGCTTGAGCTCCACCGACACCGGCACCTCGACCCGCGACCCGGACGCGAGCAGCACGAGCAGGGTGACCGTCGCCCCGACCACGATCGCGAGCACCAGCCGCCACCAGCGGGTCGCCAGCAGCGGGCGGCTCGTGAAGTACTTCGGCAGCCGCCGCAGCACCAGGAGGAACACGATCACCGACACCGTCTCGACGAGCAGCTGGGTGAGCGCCAGGTCGGGCGCGCCGTGCAGGAAGAACAGCGTCGCGGTGCCGTACCCGGTGACCCCCACCAGCAGCACGGCCCGGATGCGGCCCCGGGAGACGGCCGCGGCGAGCGCGGCGGCGATCATCAGCACCCCGGCGGCGAGCTGCGGCCAGCTGTCGTACAGGCGGTAGGCCTCAGGCCAGGCCCGGGCGGTGACCAGCATCGAGCCGACGAGCACCACCAAGGTGGTGAGGATCATCGACAGGTACGCCGAGACGGACCCGCGCTGCGTCAGCGCCGTGATCTCCACCGACAGCCGGTCGACGAGCCGCATCAGCCGCTGGTACCAGAGCTCCGCGCCGTCGACGCGCGGGAAGGTGGCCTGCAGACGGGCGATGCCGTCGCGCTGCCAGAACAGGAGGCCGCCCAGCACCACCGAGACCACCGTCAGACCCAGCGGCAGCGTGAACCCGTGCCACAGGGCCAGCCCGTGGCCGGGCTCGCCGGGCAGGCGCTCCGCGTACGGGGTGAAGACCTCGGTGAGCGTGGGCCCGACGAAGGCGAACCCGAGGCAGGCGAGCCCCAGCAGCATCGCGGGGCCCACCATACCGGCCGGGTTGTGGTGCGGCAGGGTGGGCTCGACCCCAGGCTTCACGGAGAAGGCTCCCCACCAGAACCGCAGGCTGTACGCGAGCGTGAGCGCGTTGGCGGCGACGATGCCGGTCACCAGCAGGCCGGCCGCCAACGGCGGGAGCACCCCGTCGTGCCCGAGCGCGAGCAGCCCCTCGAGCGCGGACTCCTTGGCGATGAACCCGAACAGCGGCGGCAGGCCCGCCATGGAGGCGACGGCGAGGGCGGCGGTGGCGGCGACGTACGGCATGCGACGGCCCACCCCCGAGAGCCGGGTGAGGTCGCGGGTGCCGCAGCCGTGGTCGACGATGCCCACGACCAGGAACAGCGCGCCCTTAAACAGGGCGTGGGCGAGGGTCATCGCCAGGCCGGCGAGCGCCGCGGCCTGGGTACCGATGCCCACCAGCAGCACCAGGAAGCCGAGCTGGGAGACGGTGCCGTACGCGAGCAGCAGCTTGAGGTCGGTCTGCCGCAGCGACCGCCAGCCGCCGACGACCATGGTGGCCACGCCGAGCACCGCGACCGCCGGCCGCCAGCCGGGCACGGTCGCGAAGGCGGGTGCCATCACGGCGACCAGGTAGACACCGGCCTTCACCATGGTGGCCGCGTGCAGGTAGGCCGAGACCGGGGTCGGGGCGGCCATCGCGCCGGGCAGCCAGAAGTGGAAGGGCACCAGCGCCGACTTGCTGAGCGCTCCCACCAGCACCAGCAGCGCGCCGGCGGTGGCGACCGCGCCCGTGGGCGGGTGGGCGACGAGCTCTGCGAGCGAGTACGTGCCGGCGCGGGTGGCGAGGGCCACCAGGCCGACCAGCATGGCGAGGCCACCGAACGTGGTGACGATGAGCGCGGTGAGCGCCGCTCCCCGGTTGGCCCGGCGGGTCGGGTCGTGGCCGATGAGGAGGTAGGAGAACACGGTGGTGAGCTCCCACGCGACGTACAGACCGATGAGGTCGTCGGTCGTCACCAGCAGCAGCATCGCCCCGGCGAAGGCCGTCAGCAGACCCCCCGTGCGCGCCGCGGCCGTCGCGGTGGTGAAGTACCACCGCGCGTACAGCAGGACCAGCGTGCCGATCCCGGTCACGATCATGGCCAGCACCCACTGCACCAGACCGAGCCGGAGGTCGACGGAGACGCCGAGAGAAGGGATCCAGTCGTGCGTCTGGGTCACCACCCGCCCCCCCAGCACGTCAGGCGCCCTGGCCACCAGCCACCCGAAGGCGACGGCGGGCACCACGGCCAGCAGCAGGAACGTCCGCTCCCGCAGCAGCCGGGTGAGTGCGGGTGCGAGCATGCCGGTCACCAGATGGGCGGCGATCAGGCCTACGAGCACGCGGCCCTTTCCGGCGCGGGGCTCCCCGCCTGAGGTCGGTGACAGGACGCGCACACCTTATCGAGACCCGCACGGATTGCTCCCGGCATCTCCTGCTGAGAACCCTCAGGGGGGTAACCGGCCACCAACCAGTACGGCAAGACGTCGGGCATCGTCGGCATGGGCCAGAACATCGTCATCATGGGAGCGACCTGGCTGGGTGCGCTGCTGGACACGAACATGCTCTTGCTCTTCACGGTCCCCGGCATCATCGGTTTCGTCTTCCTGGTGGCGTACGCGCTCACCATCCCCGACCCCGTGCTCCGCGAGAACCGCTATCCCTTCAACCTCCTCGAACGTCAGCGTCACGCTCCTCCCACCTTCACGACGGCGCGACTCCCCTGCCATGTCAGCAGCCATCAGCGCCTACCGCCGCGAAGCGTGGCCAGAATCGTGGCCTGACGGCGACAGCACCGGGCGCCGCTACGGTGACACAGACGGCTGCAGCATCCCCTGAGGAGCACGCATGACGACGTTCGCGGTGATCGGCGCCGGGTTCAGGGCCCAGATCTTCTGGCAGGTCGCGGCCGGCCTGCCCGGTGTGGACTGCGTCGGTGCCGTCGCCCGCCGCCCGCGGGAGCTGCCCGTCGACTGCTACGCCAGTCTCGACGACCTGCTCGCCGACCGGTCCCCCGACTTCGTCGTCACCTCCGTGAGCAAGGACGCGAACCCGGGCATCCTGGCTGAGCTGGTGTCCCGCGGCATCCCGGTGCTCACGGAGACGCCGCCCGCCGACACGCGCGACGAGCTCACGGCGCTCTGGGCTGAGGTGGGTAGCTCCGGGCTGGTGCAGGTCGCCGAGCAGTACCCCTCGATGCCGATGCACGCGGCACGCATCGCGGCCGTACGGGACGGGCTCATCGGCACCCCGACGCAGGTGCACGTCTCGTCGACGCAGCTCTACCACGCGGTCGCCCTGATGCGGGCGTTCCTGGCACCGGACGCCGGCCCGGTCACCGTACGCGCCATGCGCACCACCGCACCCCTGGTGAACCCGCTCACCCGAGCCGGCTGGACCGACGACGTGACCCCCGTCGACACGGCCACGGTGCTGGCCACGCTCGACTTCGGCGGCACCAGCGGCCTGTACGACTTCACCGACAACCAGACCCGCAACCTGCTGCGGTCCCGCCGGCTGCTCGTCCGCGGCTCGCACGGGGAGATCAGTGACACCGAGGTGGTGCGGCTGATCGACTCCCGCTCGGTGGTGCGCACGCGCTTCACCCGCCGGCAGACCGGCCACGACCTCGACCTCAACGGATACGCCACCGAGCACATCGCCGTGGACGCCGACGTGGTGTGGCGCAACCCGTGGCCCGAGCAGCGCTGGAACGACGACGAGCTCGCCGTCGCCACCTTGCTCGACCGCATGGGCGCCTGGGTGCACGGAGAGGGCGAGGCTCCGTACCCCCTGGCTGAGGGATGTACGGACCACTGGCTCGCCCTGGCCGTCGACGAGTCCCTCGCCGCGGACGCCCCCGTCACCGTGCAGCCAGGCCCCTGGGCGGCCTGAGCGCTGGCAACGCGAAGCGCCCCCCGCTCCGCAGAGCAGGGACGCCCATGCGCGGTGTGACTCAGTAGCCGATCGAGCGCAGGTACTCGCGGGAGTCGGCAAGGCAGTCAAACGGGTCGCGCCCGTACGTGTCGTCCTGCTCGACGAAGTAGAACTCGGCGCCGGCCTTCTCCGCCTCCGGGAGGATGGCAGGCCAGTTCATGTTGCCCGCCCCCACCTCGGCGAACTGGACGAGGTTCGTGAAGTCGTAGAACGCGCCCCGCATGTCTCCGCTGGCCGCCTTGTCGAGCGCGGCCTGGGGCAGCACCCCGACGCGGTAGTCCTTGACGTGGATGATCTTGCACACCCCTGCGTACTCGCGCAGCATGTCGATCGGAGCCATGCCGCCGCGCTGCACCCAGTGCAGGTCGACCTCGAACTTCATCGACGGCGCGACCCGGCGCACGATGTCGAAGATCTTCTCGTCGCCGAACTTCGTCAGGTCGACGTGGTGGTTGTGGTAGCAGAGCGTGATGCCCTCTGCGGCCAGCTGCTGCGCCTTCGGCTCGCACTGGCCCGCCCACGCCTCCACGGCCTCCCTCGAGACCATGGCGGTGAACGGCATCATCCCCATCCGTACGAACCGGGTGCCGAGCCGCTGGCAGTCGGAGACGATCTTGTCGAAGTTCTCCGTGAGGTTGTCGATGCCTGGCATCGGCCCCTTGTCCAGGGCCACCGACAGCGCTCCGACCTCCACCCCGAGCTCCGAGACACCCCGCTCCAGGTCGGCGGTGTTCTCCTCCGTCATCGGGATCTGCGAGACCTCGACGGCGTCGTACCCGAGGTCGGAGACCTTCTGCAGGGTCGCCCACATCCCGTCGGCGGCCACCTGGTCCTTCAGCATCATCATCTGTACACCCAGGCGCGGCATGTCAGGCCTCCCTCTGCTCGAACTTGCCCTCGTCGGCGATGCGCTTGTTCAGCTCCGCCAGGTACGTCTCCTCGTCGAAGTCCTCGATCGAGACCTCCTGCCCGAGCCAGGACGACAGGTGCATGGCGTTCGCCAGCCGTACACCGTGGATGCCGTCAGCAGCCGGAGCGAGCAGGTCACCGCCCTTCTCGACGGCCGCGGCGAAGTTCGCCAGCACCTCCGCGTGCTGCTCGCCCCACACCGACCCGTACTCCTTGGTCTCGGTGGTGAACAGCTCGTCCTTGTCGAGCTTGCCGGTGAACAGGTTCTTCACGAACTCCATGTCGGCGGTGTCGCTGATCTCGCGCTCCGACCGCACCAGGCGGGTGATGGTGACCTTCTTCGAGTCCTCGACGACGATCTTGCCCTTGTCGCAGAGGATCTCCAGCCGGTCGGTGCCCACCAGGTCGCTGGTGCTGGTGAGGAAGTGACCGGTGGCGCCGCCGCCGAAGTCGACAAGCGCGTTCACCTCGTCCTCCACGGCGATGTCGCGCTGGAACCCGAAGGCGCACTTGGCGAAGACCGACTTGGGTACGCCGCACAGCCACTGCCACAGGTCGAGCTGGTGCGGTGCCTGGTTGACGAGCACGCCGCCGCCCTCGCCGCCCCACGTGGCCCGCCACTCGGACTGCTCGTAGTAGCCCTGCGGCCGGTACCAGGTGGTGATGATCCACGAGGTGTGCCGCAGCGCCCCCAGCTCGCCCGACGACAGCAGCTCCTTGAGCTCGCGGTAGAGCGGGTTGGTGCGCTGGTTGAAGAACACACCGGTGACCAGCTCGGGCTTCGTCGCCGCGTGGTCGATGACCGCGCGGGCCTGCTTGGTGTACACGCCGACAGGCTTCTCCAGCAGCACGTGCACCCCCTTGTCGAGCGAGGCGATCCCCATCTCGGGGTGCAGGTAGTGGGGCACGGTCGTCACGACGGCGTCGACCTCGCCACCGTCGAGCATCTCCAGGTAGTCGGTGTAGAACGGCACACCGGCCTTCTCGGCCAGGGCCCGCTTCGACTCGTCGATGTCGCACACGGCACCCAGCGTCATCGACGGCACCCGTCCGTCAGCGAGCAGCTTGGCGTACATGCCGCCTTCTGCTCCGAGCCCGATGATCCCCAACCGCACAGCCACGTCGTCCTCCTGGGTTCTAGGTGTTCCTCCCACCCAACACCGTCTCGCTCGGGGCGGCGCTCGGTGTCAGTCTGTTGCCGCCCACGGGCAGGGAGCGGCGCGCGGGTGGGCCAGGCGCGCCCGGGTCCGTACGCTGTCGGTATGCCGGACTGGTTCACAGAGCAGTTCCGCGCCGAGTTCGACCGCCAGGCGGCGGCGATCGGGCGCTTCAACCTCGCCGTGTTCGGCAAGACGGGTACGGGGAAGTCGACCCTGATCAACGCCGTGTTCGGCGCCGACGTGGCGCGTACGGGGATCGGGGAGCCCGTCACCCAGGGCAGCCACGTCTACATCGACAAGCGCGGCACGTTCGGGCTCATCGACACCCAGGGCCTGGAAATCGGGCGCGACGACGACGCCCTCATCAAGGACCTGAAGAAGACCGTCGGCGAGATGCGCAAGCAGCCGCTCGGCGAGCAGATCCACTGCGCCTGGTACTGCGTGCGCGGCATGGACCGACGCTTCGAGGAGCCGGAGGCCAGGTTCATCCGTGCCCTGGCTGACCTCGAGGTGCCGGTGATCGTCGTGTTCACCCAGGTGCCGATGCGCGACGGGCGTTTCCACCCCGACGCGGTGGCGCTGGCCCGGCACGTGGAGAGCCTCCAGCTGCCGATCGTCGGTGGCCGGCCGTTCATGACCTACGCCATGAGGGACCAGTTCTCTGGTCAGCCGCCCTACGGCTTGACGGACGTCTTGCAGGCGACCTTTCGCTCTGTGCCCGAAGCCGTCCACGCGGCTCTCACGGCTGCGCAGCGCATTGACCTCGCCGCTAAGGCGCGCGCGGCGCAGGGCTACATCGGCGCGACGGTGACCGCGGCCGCCGCCGCGGCGGCCACCCCGATCCCGTTCTCGTCGGCGGCGGTCCTGGTGCCGCTGCAGCTGGCGATGATGGCGCGCATCGCCCAGATGTACGGGCTCAGCGAGCAGAAGGCCGCCATGGCCGCCGTCGCCACCACGGCCGTGGCCACCAGCGCCGGACGGGCCTCCTTCACCCAGCTGCTGAAGCTGGTCCCCGGCGCGGGCCAGGTCGCCGGCGGCGCGATCTCTGCCGGCGTGGCGGGCGCGTTCACCTTCGCCATGGGCCAGGCGTGGCTGGTGGTCTGCCAGCGGATCGTGGGCGGTCAGCTGCCGAGCCTGAACGGCATCCTCGACTCCCGTGCGGTGCAGGAGCTGTTCATGGAGGAGTTCAAGAAGCGCATCCCGGGCGTCCGAGCGAAGGCGTAGTCACGCGCCCATGGTGCGCCGCCGTCTCGGCAGTCAGACGAGAACGCTGACGCGGCCGCCCGCCGCGGGCTAGAGTCCGTGCCCCCCGCCGTCGGCGACGCCGGCACCCGAAGGAGCACCCCATGAACCTGCTGCGCACCAAGAGCATCGAGCAGTCCCTGCAAGACACGGACGAGCCGGAGTACCAGCTCAAGAAGTCCCTCACCGCCCTCGACCTCACGGTCTTCGGCGTCGGCGTCGTGATCGGTGCCGGCATCTTCACCCTCACGGGCAAGGTTGCCCACTCCATGACCGGCCCCGCCATCGTCATCTCCTTCATCGTCGCCGCCGTCTGCTGCGGCCTGGCCGCCATGTGCTACGCGGAGTTCTCCAGTGCGGTGCCGGTCTCCGGCTCGGCCTACACGTTCTCGTACGCGAGCCTCGGCGAGCTCTTCGCCTGGGTCATCGGCTGGGACCTGATCCTGGAGATGTTCCTGGGCGCCAGCGTCGTGTCGCAGGGCTGGTCGGCCTACCTCGGGGTCTTCCTGGAGAAGATCGGCATCCACATCCCCGCCTCGATCGGGTACGGCGGCTCGGTCGACCTGGTCGCCATGGCCCTGGTGGTGGTGCTGGGCATCCTCATCACCGTCGGCATCAAGGAGTCGATGCGCGTCAACCTGGTGCTCGTCGCCGTGAAGCTGTTCATCGTGCTGTTCGTCATCGTCATGGGTCTGCGCTTCGTGTCGGCCTCGAACTACGCCCCGTTCGTGCCCGAGCCGGTGGCGATCCCGGCGAGCGAGGGCTGGTCGGCCCCGCTGATCCAGGTGCTGACCGGCCAGACCCCGTCGGCGTTCGGCATCGGCGGTGTGCTCGCCGGTGCCGCGCTGGTGTTCTTCGCGTACATCGGCTTCGACGTGGTGGCGACCACGGCCGAGGAGGCCCGCAACCCGCAGCGCGACATCCCGCGCGGCATCATCGGCTCGCTGGCGATCTGCACCGTGCTCTACTGCGCCGTGGCGGCCGTCGTCACGGGCATGGTCCGCTACGACCAGCTCGACCCCAAGGCGGCCCTGGCCAACGCGTTCGCCTACCACGGGCAGAACTGGATGGCCACGGTGATCTCCGCGGGTGCCGTGGCCGGCCTCACCACCGTGGTGCTGACCCTGATGATCGGCGCCACCCGCATCATCTTCGCGATGTGCCGCGACAACCTGCTCCCGATGGGCCTCGCGAAGGTGCATCCCCGCTTCCAGACGCCGTACCTGATCTCGATCCTCGTCACCGTCGTGGTGGCGCTGGTGGCCGGGCTCACCCCGGTCGGCAAGCTCGAGGAGATGGTGAACATCGGCACCCTGTCGGCGTTCGTGCTGGTGTCGCTGGGCGTCCCGGTGCTGCGGCGCCAGCGCCCCGACGTCGTGGCCCCGTTCCGGGTGCCGTTGTCGCCCGTGCTGCCGATCGTGTCTGCGCTGATCTGCCTCTACCTGATGCTGAACCTCGGCCTCGACACCTGGGTCCGGTTCCTGGTCTGGCTGGCCATCGGCTTCGTCATCTACTTCACCTGGAGCTACCGCAACTCCCGCGTCGGCACCGGCAAGGCGCTCCGCCCCGACCTGGAGAACCTCCTGAGGAGGGAGTGACGGCCCTCGATCAGAATCAACCCCGGCGTGTCGAGCGCTGATGGGGCTCACGAGACACGGACGCCGCTAGATTCCGGACCAGACTTGCGATGGCGACATCGCGTGGATCTTCCCCCCGGGCAACCGGACCACCCGGCCGCGAGGCCGACGAGTCGAACGGACGTTCACCATGTCTCCACGCACCTCTAACCGCGTGACCCCTGAAGTGCTCGGCACGTCGGCCGAGAAGCGCGTACGCGCCGTGCTGCGCGCCGCTCGCGACGCCTCTGAGGACGAGATGTTCCGTGAGGAGGTGGACGAGGTCCTGCGAGGAATGCTCACCCTCGAGGCGTTCGCCATGCGGCAGCCCAAGCGGATGGCCGTCTGACCCGATCGCCGCCGAGGCGTACGCGTCAGGGCCAAGGCGCACACCGGTGCCTGACGCCCGCGGGCAGTGGCCGGTCGGGGCAAGAGGCGTGCACCCCGTACACTCGTGCAGGCTGCGCAGCCGCAGCCTCCCATCTTCGTACGAAGGACCCCGCATGCCCGTACGCGCCGACCTGCGCAACGTCGCGATCATCGCCCACGTCGACCACGGCAAGACCACCCTGGTCGACGCCATGCTGTGGCAGTCCGGGGCGTTCCGCGCGAACCAGGACGTCGACGCCCGCGTCATGGACTCCATGGACCTGGAGCGTGAGAAGGGCATCACGATCCTCGCGAAGAACACGGCCGTGGAGCACACCATGCGCTCCGGCGAGACCGTGACCATCAACATCATCGACACCCCTGGCCACGCCGACTTCGGCGGCGAGGTCGAGCGCGGTCTGGAGATGGTCGACGGGGTGGTGCTCCTGGTCGACGCCTCGGAGGGTCCGCTCCCCCAGACCCGCTTCGTGCTGCGCAAGGCGCTGGCCAAGCAGCTGCCGATCATCGTGGTGGTCAACAAGGTCGACCGCCCCGACGCCCGCATCGCCGAGGTGCTCGACGAGACGTACGCGCTGTTCATGGACCTCGTCGAGGACGAGCAGGCGCACGTGCTCGACTTCCCGGTCGTCTACTGCTCGGCGAAGGCGGGTCGCGCGTCGCTGACGGCCCCCACCGACGGTGGCATGCCCGACTCCGAGGACCTGGAGCCGCTGTTCGAGACGATCATGGAGACCGTCCCGGCACCCGTATACACCGAGGGCGCCACGCTGCAGGCGCTGGTCACCAACCTCGACGCGTCGCCGTACCTGGGCCGTCTCGCGCTGTGCCGCATCGTCGCCGGCGAGCTGAAGCGCGGCCAGACGGTCGCGTGGTGCAAGCAGGACGGCACCGTGAGCAACGTACGGCTCTCGGAGCTGCTGATCACCAAGGCGCTGGAGCGGGTGCCCGCCGAGTCGGCCGGGCCCGGTGACATCGTCGCCATCGCCGGCATCCCCGACATCACCATCGGCGAGACCCTGTCCGACCCCGACGACCCGCAGCCGCTGCCGCTGATCACCGTCGACGAGCCGTCGATCTCGATGACCATCGGCATCAACACCTCACCGCTGGCTGGCAAGTCGGGCAAGAACCTCACCGCCCGCCTGGTGAAGGGTCGCCTCGATGCGGAGCTGATCGGCAACGTGTCGATCCGCGTCAAGCCCACCGAGCGCCCCGACACCTGGGAGGTGCAGGGCCGCGGCGAGCTGCAGCTGGCCGTGCTCGTGGAGATGATGCGGCGCGAGTCGTACGAGCTCACCGTCGGCAAGCCGCAGGTCGTCACCCGCACGGTCGACGGCAAGCTGGAGGAGCCGGTCGAGGCGGTCACCATCGACGTGCCCGAGGAGTACCTGGGCGTCGTCACGCAGCTGCTCGGCCTGCGCCGCAGCCGGCTGGAGCAGATGGTCAACCACGGCACCGGCTGGGTGCGGGTGGAGTACACGGTGCCCGCGCGCGGCCTGATCGGGTTCCGCACCGAGTTCCTCACCGAGACCCGCGGCACCGGGATCATGAACCACGTCTTCAGCGGGTACGAGCCGTGGGCGGGCGAGCTGCGTACGCGGCCCACCGGCTCGCTGGTGGCCGACCGGCAGGGCACGGTGACCTCGTACGCGCTGTTCGGCCTCCAGGAGCGCGGCACGCTGTTCGTCGCTCCCGGCGCCGCCGTGTACGAGGGGATGATCGTGGGCGAGAACGCCCGCATCGACGACATGGACGTGAACCCCACCAAGGAGAAGAAGCTCACCAACGTGCGCTCCTCGACCGGTGACGAGCTGGAGCGTCTGGTGCCGCCGAAGCTGATGAGCCTGGAGCAGGCGTTGGAGTTCTGCCGCGAGGACGAGTGCCTCGAGGTCACCCCCGACGCCGTGCGCATCCGCAAGGTCGCGCTCAACGCCAACGACCGCGCCAAGCTGCGCAACAAGGCCAAGGCGAACGGCTGACCTGACTCCAGCGCCCGGTAGCGTCCCGAGCATGGGGACCCACGGGTGGAGCGACGCTGACGCCGATGCTGACTGGTCCGTCCCCAAGCGACGACCTGGTGACACCGACTCTCGACGCCCGGCGCCGGGCCTCGTCCGTGGGCGCCGCCCTGGCTGTCGCGGAGGTCCTCGTACGGGTCGTGCTGCTCGTCGTGCGTGCCGCCCTGACGATTCCGTACCTCGTCTCGAGCACCTACATGGTCATCGTCACCCGCAGGCCGGCCTGAGATCAGCCCAGCAGCCAGCTCACCTCGTTGAGCAGCAGCCGCGCGCGGCTGGGCGACTCGTACGAGCGGGCGTCGTGGCCCAGACCGTCGTACAAGACGTGCCCGCCGTTGGCCCACCCCATCACCTCGGTGACTCCGTCGGTCACGTGCTGCACGAGCCGTACGGAACCGGGAGCGACCTCCATCGAGGAGTAGCGCTCGTCGTCGGCCTCGACCGTGTCGAGCCCGTCCCACACCGGGTGCTTCGCCGCGCCAGGGCAGGGACCGAAGCTCGCCTCGGAGCGCTCGGGGTGGAACGACGTGCCGCGCACCCAGCGTCCGCCCAGCCGGGCAGGCCAGTCGGGCCAGTCGGGAAAGGCGTTGGCCGCGGTGTGAAGGCCCAGGAGGCGTCCGCCCTGGTCCAGCCAGCGTCCAAGGTCGTCGAACGCCGCGGCCCACTCGGGGTCCGGCACGATCTCCTCGGTCGGCTGGCCGCCCGCGTTGACCACGAGCACGTCGACCGCGCCGAGGTCGGTCAGGGACGCGGGCAGGTCACGCACGACCTCGGTGCCGTGACCTGCGCCCGTCAGGATGTCGGCGACCGCCGCCGACGTCTGCGTGAAGGGGTGCCACGGGTCGCCGTAGCGTCCGCCGCCGCTGAAGATCCTCACCCTTGCCACGAGCTCACCCTAGGCGCAGGCGTACGGGATCAGGGCAGACGGACCGCCCGTACGGTGCCCACAGGCTCGCCGTGGCCGAGCACCGGCGAGGTGGCCAGCCCGGCGAGCCCCGGGGCGTCGACGCCGACCTGGCGCAGCAGCGCCACCAGCAGCTCTCGGCGGCCACGGGAGGCCCCGTCCATGATCTTGAGTGCGATCCCCGTACCGTCGGGAAGACCGGCGGCCAGCACGCCCTCCGCACCCGCCTTGCAGATCAGTCCCGGGACGGCACCTTGCAGCAGCGCGTCGTCCGCACCGGTGCCGGAGGCGTACTCGGGGTGCTCACGGTAGGCGTTGGCCACCTGCGCCGCAGGACCGGCGGTGGCCGATGCGACGGTCCCGAACGTCCGCGCCAGGCCCACCAGCGAGGTGGCGAAGGCGGGCGCTCCGCACCCGTCGACGGTCGGCTCCGGCACCGGCTCGTGCGAGAGCTCCGCGATCACGCCACGGATGGCGCTCTGCAACCGGTGGGCCGGCGACAGGTAGGACTCCGTCGGCAGACCGGCTCGCACGCACGTCCGAAGCATCGCGGCGTGCTTGCCCGAGCAGTTCTGGGCGATCGAGGCCGCTGCCAGCCCGGCACGGATCCAGTCGGTGCGGGCCGCCTGCCCGATCGGCAGATCGGGGGTGTTCTGCAGGGCCGACTCCTCCAGCCCCGCGCCCTGGAGGATCCGTCGCACGCCGGCGATGTGGAAGTCCTCTCCGAAGTGGGAGGCCGCGCTGAGCGCCAGGTCGGCACCCTCCACGTCCAGCCCCTCGCGCAGCATCGCGATGGCCTGCGCGGGTTTCCAGGCCGACCGGGCGTACACGGGGGCCTCGACGTCGCCGACGGCCCACGTCCTCCCCGACGGCTCGACCACCACGGCGCGCGCGTGGTGCACGCTCTCCACGAGCCCACCCCGCACGACCTCGACCAGCACCGGATCCGTCACCCGCCCAAGGTAGCCCGTCGCGCGCCAGAACACCCCCGCGCGTGCAGCCAGCACGCTCCAGGTCGCGCCGCCCGTGCCCGTACGAGGTCACGCGCGCCGAACGACATGGTCCACGCACGGCCGGGTCGGCCGGTCGGCCTTAGGGTGAGGGGATGACGACGGAGGCCCGGCCCGGCTCGTACTCGAGTCTCGATGCGCTGGCCGTCCGCGACACCGTCGACCGGCTGCAGCAGCGCATCGCCGCACGCTTCCCGAACCGCAACCTGCGTAACGTCTGCTCGGAGATCTCCGACGTCATCGACGATCTGCTGATCCGTCCGGAGTCGCCGTGGTACGGGGTGCTCCGCATCGTGAGCCGGGTCGCCATGATCGCCGTGGCCCTGTCCGTGCTCGTCGGCGTCGTGGTGGTGGTGAGGCAGACGGCTGCGGTGAACACGCCCAGCTCGATCTGGGAGTGGGTCCAGATCGTCGAGAGCGCGGTCAACGACACCATCTTCGTCGCGGTCGCGATCTGGTTCCTGTGGGAGCTGCCCGGCCGGGTGCAGCGGCGCCACGACCTGGCCTCGCTCCACCGGCTGCGCTCGCTGGCGCACGTGATCGACATGCACCAGCTCACGAAGGACCCAGAACGGCTCCGCACGGACTTCCGCCGCACCAGTCGCACCCTGGAGCTCGGCATGTCGGCCAGCGACCTCGGCATCTACCTCGACTACTGCTCGGAGATGCTGTCGCTGCTGAGCAAGACCGCGGCTCTGTTCGCTCAGGACAGCGACGACCCCGCTGTCGTCAGTGCTGTCGAGGGCGTCGAGGCGCTGACCACGGGCATGTCGCGCAAGATCTGGCAGAAGATCGCCCTGCTGCCGTCCGCGCCGCGGGACGACCACGTGGAGATCGTGCGGCCCTCGAGGTCGGGCTCCCGTCTCCCGCCGCACGAGCTCCAGCCCTGAGCCCCTCGGGGTCGCGCGCCGACGCGTACGTCTCATGAGCTTGGTGCTCTCACACCGGCGCGTGGAACCATACCCGTCGTGGTCAGCACCCGTCGGCAGCTCATCTCGCTCGGCTCTGTCGCCCTGCTCGGCGCCTGCGCCGAGCAGGCGGTCCCGTCTCAGTCCCCCGGCCCCACCGCCCCCGTCGCGCCGACGGTCTCGGTAGGCACCACCCCGCCCAGCGCGGCCCCGTCCAGCGTGACCACGCCAACACCCACCTCGGCCACCCCTTCAGCCACGTCGGCCACGCCGACCGCGTCCAGCCCGGCGACCACGCTCCCGACGGGCGGGACACTCAAGGCCGGCGCCAACCACAGCGTGGCGGCGGCGCCGTACGTCTACGACGCCGGCAGCGTGCACACCTGGCTGCAGCAGGGAGGTGGCCCCGGGCGCAAGGTCGCGTTCCTGACCTTCGACGACGGGCCGAACAACACCCTCACGCCACTGATGATGGACACGCTGCGTCAGCTGGGTGTGCCGGCCACCTTCTTCGTGATCGGCAAGCTGATCGCGGGTGCCGCCAGCCTCCCGGTCCGGGCGATCGCCGATGGCCACTCCGTCTGCCTCCACAGCTACTCGCACGACTACAAGACGCTCTACCCAGGCCGGGTCGGCAGCGGCAAGGCGATCGCGAGCGACTTCGACAAGGCTCTGGCAGCCGCACGCGCGGCGCTGGGCGCGGGGTACGCGACGAAGGGCTACCGCTACCCCGGCGGCCACCAGTCCTGGAAGGGCCTGGCCGAGGGCGACGCCGCCCTTGCGGCGCGCGGTGTCTCCTGGATCGACTGGAACTGCATGAGCGGCGACGCGGACGCCGCCCGGCCGTCGACCGCGCAGGGGATGGTCAACCTGATGGCGTCAGAGCTGGCGAGCGGCCCGCAGGTCGCGGTGGTCCTCAACCATGACGCGGACCCGACGGGCCGGCTCACGCGCGAGGCGCTGCCCGGCATGGTGGGCTGGCTGCGCGACCACGGCTACGGCTTCGGCGTCATCAGCTGACGGCCGGAGCTCGACCCGACGGTCCTCCGGTCGGCACCTCAGGCTCCGGGAGCTGAGGCCGGCCCCGTCGTCTCGACGCTCGTAGTCACGCCCGAACGGTCAGCGAGCGCGGAAGTGCACCCCGACCTCGGGATCGACCAGCACCTCCTGGCCGGCGGCGATCCCGTCGACGACGAGGTCGGCGGCCGTGTCGGTGGTCCGCTTCACCAGGCCGAGCGCGATCGGGCCGAGCTCGTGATGACGGGCCGACAGGCCGACGAACCCGACGGGCTTGCCGTCCGGCTCCGTCGCCAGGTGCAGCGGCGCACCCGGGGTCGGCAGCATCGAGAGCGAGCCGTCGAGGTGGAGGCCGACCAGCCGCCGAGGCGGCCGGCCGAGGTTGTGCACCCGGGCGACGGTCTCCTGGCCCCTGTAGCACCCCTTGTCCAGGGCCACCGCGGCCGAGGGCACGCCGAGCTCGTTGGGGATGGTGCGGGCGTCGGTGTCGTGTCCGATCCGGGGCACCGCGTGCTCGATGCGGCGGGCCTCGTAGGCCCAGACCCCCACTGGCGCCTCCGCCACCAGGCCGTCGACGTCGCCCCGCGGCACGAACGTCTCGTACCCGCCGAGCGAGTCGGCGCCCAGCCGATGACGCCCCTGGCCCTGCGGTTCGCCACGCCGCCACACGATCGCGAGCTCCGGCCGCAGCGCCACCTCGACGCGCATCATGAACCGCATCGAGTCGAGCCACGCCACCAGGGCCTCTCCCTGGCCGGGCTCGGTCCACGCCCAGAAGGTCTCGCCGTCATCGACCCCGTGCAGGGCGTGCTCGACATGACCCTGCGGCGAGAGCACGTACGCGGTCGTGCCGGCCCCCTGCTCGAGGGTGTCGAGCACCTGCGACGTGAGGGAGTGCAGCCAGCCGAGCCGCTGCGGCCCGGACACCGAGATCACGTCTCGGTTGGAGAGGTCGACCACCCCCTCGCCGGCCTCCAGGCGCCGCTGCTCGCGCACCGGGTCGCCGTAGTGCCAGGGCAGCCCGGCGTCGGGGCCGTCGGGGACGTCGACGCGGCTCACGCGACCCTGCTCAGCCGGGCCCAGAGGTAGTTCTGCAGCTCCTGGTCCTCGGTCGCTCGGTCGAAGGTGAACATCAGGTCACCCTCGACGTTGCCGTAGAGCCGGTGGCCGCCCGTGTAGGACTCGGTCGCGTTGACGGTGCGGGCCACCGCATCGGTCGTGAGCTGGATCTTCGCGCCCTCGATCTTGCCGAACCACACCTCCGCGTACCCGTCGGGGTGCGCCATCACGACCTCCAGCGACGCGTCGGGCTGCGGCCGCCAGAACCCGGTCTCCATGAACATCGGCTTCACGGGGGTGCCGTTCTCGTCCAGCTCGTACGCCTGGCACAGGTAGTGCAGGAAGTCGCCACCGTTCTCGGCGAAGTCGACCTGGATGCCGTACGAGAACTCGCCCCGGCCGGGCCAGGTGCCGTTGCCCGTGCCCTCCCAGCGCCCGACCATCCAGGCCAGCGCGATCAGCTTCGGGTTGAGGTCGCTCGGGATCTCGAAGGGCATGTCACTCCTTGTCGTCGCGGGTGCCGAGCACCAGGCGCACCAGGGCCACGAGCGCGGCGATACCCATGAGGGCGGACGCCACGATCAGGACCCACGCGCTGGCTGTCGACACCTGCAGGAGTCTACGACCGGGGCCAGACGCAGACGCACGCGGCCACGAGCAACGCGCCGCTGAGCACCAGCGACAGCCAGGTCAGCCAAGCCTGGCGCGTGGGCACGGTCGGCAGGGTCCGCAGCCTGGGGAGAACGGCCACGACCCCGTACGCGGTCGCGCCGGCGACCAGCGCGAAGACCCAGCCCGGCACCACGGCCCAGGGCCCGAACGCCGCCAGCAGAACCAGCCCTGACAAGGCCGTGAGCGCGTGGCCGGCGGCGCCGAGTCGCGAGTGGGTGCGCCAGAGGCCGACCAGCGACCCCAGCACGACAAGCAGCATCACGCCAGGTGTGATCCAGTCCTCGGTGGTCTTCAGCCCGGCCACCGGTGTCGTCGATCCGGTCACAAGACGGTTGCCGAGCCCGTCGACGGCACGCGTCGTCGACCCGAAGACGAGCACGGCCTTGCCCGCCTCGCGGTCGAGCACCAGCAGGGTGCTGAACCTGGCGGTGGCGCCGTTGTGCCAGGTGACGGTGCGGCCGTCACGCTGGTTCGTGAACCAGTGGTAGCCGATCGTCGCCCGGGGGCCGGCCTCCCAGCGCGGCGTCAGGGCATCCATGCCAGGAGCCGTTCCCTTGAGGAGCGCCTGGGCGTAGCGGGCCATGTCGTCGGCCGTGGTCCAGGTGGCCGGGCCTGCAGGGGCGAACCCGTCGGCCAGCCAGGGGCCCACGGACCGGCCGCTCTCCAGGACCCCGGGCAGTGCGCCGGCGGGGATCTCGGAGCGCTGCGCCGCGAACGCGGTGTGGGTCATGCCCAGCGGGGTGAGCAGGCGCTGCGAGACGTACGACTGCCAGCTCTGCGCCTTCGCCGCGGCGGCGAGCGCCTGGCCGAGCAGCGCGGCGCCGAGGTTGCTGTACTGCACTGTGCCCGCACCGGAGATGGGCGTGGTCTTGGCCCAGGCGATCACCTGGTCGCGGCTCGCCGTGTACGGGTTGCCGCCGGTGAGGTCGCCGACAATCACGGGCGAGGTCATCTGGGCCGGCAACGACGGGATGCCGGCTCGGTGGGAGGCGAGAGCCTCCAAGGTGGCCTCACCGATCGGGGAGCCCGCCAGGTCGGGGATGTGCTGCGACACCTTGTCGGTGGCGCGGACCTCGCCACGGGTGACGGCGTCGGCGAGCAGCTGCCCGTTGAAGGTCTTGGTGATCGAGCCCAGCTCCAGCGGCATGGTCGCGTCAGGCGTACGCCCGTCGGAGGCCGTGCCAAGCCCGGCGTGACGCACGGAGTCGCGGGTGACCACGGTGACGTGCAGGGTCTGGTACCCGTTGTCGTCCGCGAGCAGTGTGCGCACCTGCTGGGCCAGCTCGGCATCACCGGTGGTGGCTTCGCTGACATGGGGGGTGCGCGGCCCGGCAAGGAGGGCCACCACCGCGACGGCGAGGGCGGCCAGGACGGCGACGAGCTGGGGGGCGAGCTTCTTCATCACGACTCCGTTCTCAGAGGTCCCCGCCTGCCACGAGGCAGACGAGGAGGGGGACGACGCGCTGAGGGACGATCTCGTACGTGCCGCGCCGGGCCGACCGCAGCCAGCCGGCTGCAGTGAGGGCGCGGAGGTGGTGGTACAGCTGGCCGGTGGTGCCGATGCCCTCGATCTCGGCGAGCTCGCCCACGTCGTGGGTGCCGGCGAAGATGCGCTGCAGCAGCGTGAGGCGCACCGGGTTGCCGAGAGCGGCGAACGCCGGCGCCAGGTCGGCCCAGCTGACCTCGGTGACATCGGGCAGCGCGCGGCCGTACTGCCACCGCAGGCGCTCGGCGGGGTCGGCCCCGACATAGCCGCTGAAGACGACAGCACCCTCGGCACCAGGGGTCCGCTCCTCCAGGCCGTGGAGGGCCCAGAACTGGTCCCCCGGGTCGTCGGCCGGCGGCGCGACCGAAGCCCGCTCCTCCAACGCCGCAAGGCGGCGCTCGATCTCCGCGAACCTGTCCATGGGAGCCATTTTACGTAGTTACGTACTTCTTTGCCAAGAGGATCGGCGAACAGACACTCTCGGCGTCATAGGCTCTCGGTCGACTCGCGCACGCCTTCCCCAGAGGTGGTGAACGCAGCGAGCGTCCGGTGCCCGTAGGCAGTCCCGCTACGGTCATCCCATGGGTCGGGGCGAGCTCGGGCGAGGCGAGCGGGTGCTGTTCGCCGCTGGTGACTCCTTCGCCGGAGGTGGCGCCTCGCTGATCTCGGTGGTCTACCTCGTGTTCCTCACCGACGTGGTTGGTCTCAACCCAGCACTGGCCGGCACCGCCGTGCTCGTCGCCAAGCTCTGGGACGCGGTCAACGACCCGCTCACCGGAGCGCTCAGTGACCGCACCCGGACGCGGATGGGCCGCCGCCGCCCGTACATCCTGGTGGGCTCCCTGCTGCTGGTCTTCGGCATGGCCCTGCTCTGGCTGCCCGACGGACCCGCCGTCACCCAGGTGCAGAAGATGGCGTGGGCGATGGGCACGTACATCGTCTACAGCACGATCCAGACCTCCATCGCGGTGCCGTACGCGTCGTTGTCGACCGAGATCACCACTGACCCGCGGCTGCGCAACCAGGTGAACGTGCTACGGCTGGCGTTCTCCACCGTCTCTTCGGCAGCGGTGTCCCTGCTGGCCAGCGAGCTGATGAGCCGCTATCGCCGCGGCGAGGTCGGGGTGGAGACCGTGTACGGGGTGATCGTGCTCGGCTTCGGTGGCGTCTGGGCCCTGCTGATGCTGGGGGTGGCGCTGGTTGCGCGGGAGCGCGTGCCCCTGCCGACCACCCCGGCGCCGCCGGTGCTGCGCGGGTTCCTGACGCCACTGCGGGAGCCGTCGTTCCGGGTGCTGCTGGGGATGTACCTGTGCCAGGCCATCACCTTCGACATCATCTCGGCGACGGTGCTCTACTACGGCGCGTACGTCGTTGGCGGGATCTCCTCCACCGTCTTCCTGGCGATGTTCATCGTGGTGCAGCTGGCGGCGTTCCCGGTGATCGGGCGGCTCGTGCAGCGGGTCGACAAGCACCGGATCTACCGCACCCTGCTCCCCCTCGGCCTGCTCGGCCTGGTCGCTGTCGCGCTCTACCCCGCGTCCGGCCCCCCCGTCGCCGTGTACGCGACCGCGCTGCTGCTCGCCTTCGGCCTGGTGGGTGCGCAGCTGACGCCGTGGGTGATGTTCCCCGACGTGCTCGATGCCGCCGAGCTGCGTACGGGTCGTCGCGACGCCGGGTCCTTCGGCGGCCTGATGACGTTCACACGCGGCGTGGCCACGGCCCTCACCATCCAGGGCATCGGGCTGGTGCTGCACCTGACCGGGTACGTCGCCCCGGCCGGTGCTGTGGTCGCGCAACAGCCGGCGGCCACGGTGTGGGGAATCAGGATGGTGCTGCTGGTGGGACCGGCTCTGCTGCTGACCACCGGCTGGCTGATCTCCCGGCGCTACCCGCTCACCCAGGCCGCGTGCCGCCACCAGCAGGATGAGCTGGAGCGTCGGCGAACGTTGTGAGTGCGATCGCGTGGGATCGGCTCTGACGCCGCGCTACGCCCCCGTACTGTCGCCCCATGAGCCAGACCCCCGACCCCCTGCCCGCCCCAGCCGGAACCGCCGACGAACGGACGATCCTTGAGGGGTTCCTGGAGCAGTACCGCGCCATCCTGATGCGCAAGACCTCCGGGCTGACCGACGACCAGGCACGCAAGCGGCTGGTGGCCTCCGGCACGACCGTCGCGGGCCTGGTGCGCCACCTGGGTTGGGTCGAGGAGGCCTGGTTCGCAGAGACCCTCGACGGAGGGCCACGGCCCGCCTGGCGCGACGAGGCACCAGAACAACAGTTCGAGCCCGGTGACGAGCCGATCGACCAGCTGCTGGCCGACTACCTGGCGGCCTGCGAGCGCTCCCGCGAGGTCGCGGCCCGCCACGCCCTCGACGACACGGGCGCTCACCCGCGGCTGGGGACGGTGTCGCTGCGCTGGATCTACGCCCACATGATCGAGGAGCTGGCCCGTCACGCCGGTCACATCGACATCCTCCGCGAGCAGATCGACCAGACCGTCGGCTTCGACTGAGCGCCTTGCTGGGGTGAGGTGCAGCCCTTCACCATGGAGCACCGGCCGCCGCAGGATGCTCGCTCGCCAGCCCCATCTCAACCAGCTCGTCCCCAGGGCCGCCATCGAACCGGCGTCGGCGCCCAAGGGATCCGTGTGCCCTCTCAGAGGACGCATCACGCACCGAGCGGCTCGCCAACTGAATCGGCCGCCCGAGCCGGCGTTTGTGGTCCGACGGCCGGCCCCGGGAGCAGCCTGCACAGCGCGGCAGTTGTGCTCCGACATCAGAACGAAGCTGCCGCCTTGACGTTGACTGGCCCGCAGGATCGCCGGCTCACCCGGGTGCCCCAGCGCTACGCACGGAGCTACCTGGCGACGCAGCGAGCAAACGGTTCTTGGGAACATGAAACACCCCCCGCGTTGTGCATTGCTGCACAACCCGGGGGGTGTTGAATGTCCGGCGACGACCTACTCTCCCACAGGGTCCCCCCT
>ERZ501047.45-NODE-45-length-43167-cov-7.715833_pt1 | contig 43167 bp, 33 predicted proteins | sample MGYA00510868_ERZ501047 | MGnify/ENA primary metagenome ERZ501047 (study PRJEB25958, sample SAMN03398593) | human skin metagenome | study: EMG produced TPA metagenomics assembly of the Human Skin Microbiome Metagenome (human skin metagenome) data set. | reverse complement strand
GGGCGGTGGTGGGGGCCGGGGCGGGAGCGGTGGCGTCGGCGGGGGGGGGGGGGGTGGTCCGGCCGGGCATGTTGAAATAGAGCGCTATCAGCAGCGCCGCGGCGAGGCCGCCGAACAACAGGATCCCGTTGCGCCCCTTCATCGATTCGCGCCGCGGACGGGTCGTGTCGTAAGGCACCGGATCGCGCGCACGGCCGATGGCGGTGCGCTCGCGCCCGTCGATGTCGATGCGCAGGGTGGCGCGATCGCCCATCACTTCGGCAAGTTCTGCGGTCACCGGCTGGTCGCGGTCGAGCCGACGCCGCACGAGCTCTCGGTGGGTGTCGAGCGGGCCCAAATCGACGTTACGCGCGCTCAGCACACGCACGGCGAAGGCGTCGTCGCTGTGCCGGTCGGGGACCAGGCTCACTGCCTCACCCACCGACCCGCGACGCAGCTCGCCCTGCGCCGCGGCGTCGAGCGACAGCACGCTGTAGAGCAGCGTGTCGGCACCCGGCGACGCGCCCTGTTGCTCGCCCACGCCAGTCTCCATCACGCGACCCCCTTCGTCAAAACCCTCGTCGGCGACGCCCCTCGTCAGGCGGCGAGGCGGCGCAGCACATAGCGAAGGATGCCACCGTGGCGGAAATATTCCAGCTCATTGGCGGTATCGATGCGGCAGAGCGCGGGGAAGGTGAAGGTCGTGCCGTCGGCGCGGGTCACTTCCACCTCCACTCGCTGGCGCGGCTCCAGCGTCGCCACCCCGCGAATGGTAAAGCTGTCATCGCCGGTGAGGCCCAGCGACTGACGCGTCGCGCCATCGATGAACTGCAGCGGGAGCACGCCCATGCCGACGAGGTTGGAGCGGTGGATGCGCTCGAAGCTTTCGACGATGACCGCCTTCACGCCCAGCAGGCGCGTGCCCTTTGCCGCCCAGTCGCGCGACGAGCCGGTGCCATATTCCTTGCCCGCGATCACCACCAGCGGCGTGCCGTCGTCGCGATGCTTCATCGCCGCGTCGTAGATCGACATGACCTCACCGCCGTAGCGGCTCATCCCGCCTTCGACGCCGGGCACCATCTCGTTCTTGATGCGGATGTTGGCAAAGGTGCCGCGCATCATCACCTCGTGATGCCCGCGCCGCGCGCCGTAGCTGTTGAAGTCCGCGCGGGCGACCTGATGCTCGGTCAGCCACTTTCCCGCCGGGCTGTCGAGCTTGATCGAACCCGCCGGGGAGATGTGGTCGGTGGTGATGCTGTCGCCCAAAATCGCGAGCGGCTTCGCACCGACGATGTCCGACAGCGCCTCGGGCGTCATCGTCATGCCCTCGAAATAGGGCGGGTTCGCGATGTAGGTCGAACCCGCGCGCCAGCCGTAGGTGTCGGAGCCCTCGACCTCGATCGCGCGCCAATGTTCGTCGCCCTGATAGACGTTGGCGTAGCGCGCCTGGAACATGCCGCGGTCGATCGCCGCGGTCATCGTGTCGTGCACCTCCTGATTGGTCGGCCAGATGTCGCGAAGGTAGACGGGCTGACCGTCGCTGCCGATGCCGATCGGCGTCGCCACCATGTCGGTCACCACCGTGCCCTTCAGCGCATAGGCGACCACCAGCGGCGGCGAAGCGAGGAAGTTCGCGCGCACGTCGGGGCTGACGCGCCCTTCGAAGTTGCGGTTGCCCGACAGCACCGACGCGGCGACGAGGTTGTTCTCGTTGATCGCCTTGCTGATCGGCTCGGCGAGCGGGCCCGAATTGCCGATGCAGGTCGTGCAGCCATAGCCGACGAGGTCGAAGCCGATCGCGTCGAGGTGCGGCTGCAGCCCGGCCTTGACGAGATAATCGGTGACCACCTGCGACCCCGGAGCGAGGCTGGTCTTGACCCAGGGCTTGGGCTTCAAACCACGCTCGTTGGCCTTTTTCGCGACGAGGCCGGCGGCGACCATCACCCCCGGGTTGGAGGTGTTGGTGCAGCTGGTGATTGCGGCGATGACGACGTCGCCGTCGCCCACGTCATGATCGGTGCCCGCCACCGCGACGCGATTGCTGCGGTCGCGCTGGTAGGTCGCGTGGAGGTCGTTGCAGAAGGTCTCGTCGACCTCGGTCAGATTGACCTTGTCCTGCGGACGCTTCGGCCCAGCAAGACTGGGAACGACGCTGCCCATGTCGAGCTCTAGCGTGTCGGTGAACACCGGGTCGGCCATGTCGGCGTGACGCCACAGCCCCTGCGCCTTGGCATAGGCTTCGACCAGCGCGATCTGTTGCTCCTCGCGACCGGTCAGGCGGAGGTAGTCGAGCGTCTTGTCGTCGATGCCGAAGAAGCCGCACGTCGCGCCATATTCGGGCGCCATGTTGGCGAGCGTCGCGCGGTCGCTGAGCGTCAGCGCGTCGAGGCCGGGGCCGTGATACTCAACAAAGCGCCCGACGACGCCCTTGGCGCGCAGCATCTGCGTCACGGTGAGCACGAGGTCGGTCGCGGTCACGCCCTCTTTGAGCGCACCGGTCAGCTTGAAGCCGACCACCTCTGGGATGAGCATGCTGACCGGCTGGCCGAGCATCGCCGCCTCCGCCTCGATCCCGCCAACGCCCCAGCCGAGCACGCCGAGGCCGTTGACCATCGTCGTGTGGCTGTCGGTGCCGACGCAGGTGTCGGGGTAGGCGAGCGTGCGCCCGCTCTCATCCTCGTGCGTCCACACCGACTGCGCGATATGTTCGAGGTTCACCTGGTGGCAGATGCCCGTCCCCGGCGGCACCGCGTTGAACTTGTCGAGGCTCTTTGAACCCCATTTGAGGAAGTCATAGCGCTCGAGATTGCGCTGATATTCGATCTCGACGTTGCGCTCGAACGCCTTGGGATGGCCGAATTCGTCGACCATCACGCTGTGGTCGATGACGAGGTGCACCGGCACCAGCGGGTTGATCTTGGAGGTATCGCCGCCCAGCCGCGCGATCGCATCGCGCATGGCAGCGAGGTCGACCACGCAGGGCACGCCGGTGAAGTCCTGCAGCAGCACGCGCGCCGGGCGATACTGGATTTCCTGGCCAGTAACCGGATTGTTCGCCCAGTCGAACAGCGCGTTGATGTGCTGCGCGCCGACGGTGAAGCCGCCGTCCTCGAACCGCAGCATATTTTCGAGCAGCACCTTCAGCGAGAAGGGCAGGCGCTTGGCGTCCTTGCCCAGCGCCGTCGCCGCCTTGTCGATGCTGTAGTAGTCGTAGCTCTTGCCGCCCACCTCCAGCGTCGAACGCACGCCGAGCTGATCCTGGGGAGTGGCGGTCATGGGCGTATCCTCTTCGCTGCCAATTGGGGAGTTAGGGCGGCCCTAATCCAACATCGCGCGGAGGAAAAGGCGGGGGCGCCGCCCCCGCCGCCGCGTCAGCCGACCGACTGGGTTCCGCCGGCGAAGATCAGGAACATCGCGATCGCCGCGAGTGCGATCGAAATGCCAAGCACATAACGCATGACGCCGAGCTTGCGCCCGCCGCTCGCTTCGGTGGTGGTGACCCGGACTTCGTCCCCGCGCTGTTCCATCATAATCTCCTGAAATGCGGGGGAGGCCCGCGCGGTCAGATAGCGCGCCTGCGCCCGCGCGGTTCCGCCCCGCGACCGATCAATCCGCGTCGATCGAACTGCCGAGCGATGCGTGCACCAGCCCGCCGTCGACCGTCAGCGTCTCCCCGATGACATAATCGCCCGCGCGACTGGCGAGGTAGATGGCCGCCGCCGCCATATCTTCGGGCGCGCCGATGCGCCGCGCCGGGATGCCCTTCCCCACCGCGTCGCCATGATCGCGCGCGGCCTTGTTCATGTCGCTCTGAAACGCGCCGGGTGCGATCGCGGTGACGTGGATGTGATCGCGCACCAGCCGCGCCGCCATGCGCCGCGTGAGGTGCAGGATCGCCGCCTTCGACGCGGCATAGCTGTACGTCTCCCACGCGTTGAGGCGCAGCCCGTCGATCGAGCCGACGTTGATGACCTTGGCCGGACGATCCGCGCTGGCGGCAGCTTTCAATTGCGCGTGCAGCGCCTGGGTGAGGAAGAAGGGCGCCTTGACGTTGACGTCCATGACCTTGTCCCAGCCGCTCTCGGGGAAGGTCTCGAAATCCTCACCCCAGGCAGCGCCCGCATTGTTGACGAGGATGTCGAGCCTGTCCTCGCGCCCTACGATCTCCGCGGCGATGGCACGGCAGCCCTCGACGGTGGAGACATCGCCGGCAAAGCCGACCACGCGGTCGCCGCCGAAGCGCTCGACCGCCGCGGCGATCTGATGCTCCTTGCGCGCGGTGATGTAGACCCGCGCCGCGCCCGCGGCGAGGAAGCCCTCCACGAACATCGCCCCGATCCCGCGCGACCCGCCGGTGATGAGCGCGGTGCGCCCGTCGAGGGTGAAGAGTTGGTTGAGGTTCATCGCGTCGCTTCCTCTTGTTTGCTCATCTCCCCTCCCGCTTGCGGGAGGGGCCGGGGGTGGGCTTTGGTTTGCACAGAGGTCAGCGGCTCCGCGCCCACCCCTAACCCCTCCCGCGAGCGGGGGGGGGGGATCCATTCTCAATAACCATTCATCCGCGCCACGCGGTCGGTGTGGTATCGCGCATCGCCCATGAACTCGGAGAGCGCGCGGTCGCGCTTCATGTAGAGGCCGATGTCATATTCGTCGGTCATGCCGATGCCGCCATGCATCTGCACCCCTTCGCGCACCGCGAGGTTGGCGGCAGCGCCGACCTTGGCCTTGGCGACCGAGACCATCAGCTCCGCACCCTCGCTGCCCTCATCGAGCAACGCTTGCGCTTTCATCACACTCGCCCGAGCGATCTCTAGCTCGGAATAAAGATGCGCGGCGCGATGCTGGAGCGCCTGGAATTCGCCGATCAGCCGCCCGAACTGCTTGCGCTGCTTGAGGTAGCCCATGGTCATATCCATCGCCCCCTGGCCGACGCCGAGCATTTCCGCCGCGGCACCGGTGCGCGCCGCGGCGAGCATCGGCTTCACCGCCTCCCACCCCGCATCGACCTCACCCACCACGGCGTCGGCATCGACCGTGACGCCCTCGAAACTCATGTGACTGGCGAGGCTCGCATCGACCAGGCGGCGCGGGTCGGCGGTCATGTTGCCGGCGTCTTTCGGCACCGCGAACAGCGTCAGGCCCGCCTCCTCGCGCTCGCTCCCCGCAGTGCGCGCGAGGACGAGCAGCACGTCGGCGACGTGACCGTTGAGCACGAACTGCTTGGTCCCCGACAGGCGAAAGCCGTTGCCCGAACGCTCGGCGCGCATCGCGGTACGTTCCGGTGCGTGGCGCGGGCCTTCGTCGATGGCGAGCGCGGCGATGGCTTCGCCCTTGGCGATCTTCGGCAGCCATTGGTCGGCCAGCGCGCCGCCCGCCGCGCGGAAGGCCGACGCGGCCGCCACCGACGTGGTGAGAAACGGCGACGGGGTCAGGTTACGCCCGATCTCCTCCAGCACGATCCCCGCTTCGGCATGGCCCATCCCCATGCCGCCCTGCGCTTCGGGAACGAGGATGCCGGTGAAGCCCATCTCCGCGAACTGCTGCCAGAGGTCGCGCGAGAATCCGGTTTCGTCCTTCGCGTCGCGCAGCGAGCGCAGGTGCGCGACCGGCGCGGTTTCGGCGACGAACGGCGCCACCATGTCCTTGAGCATCGCCTGATCGTCGCTGTGGTAGAGGGGCATCGTTTTCTCCGGTCCCCCTCCCGCTTGTGGGAGGGGCTAGGGGTGGGCTGATCCGGCGATGTCGCGTGTAGCCGCGCCCACCCCCGGCCCCTCCCGCAAGCGGGAGGGGAGGTGCGGGGCTCAACCCCCCGGCAGTTCCAGGATCCGCTTGGCGATGACGTTAAGCATGACCTCGCTCGTGCCGCCTTCGATCGAGTTGGCCTTGGTGCGCAGCCACGTCCGCGCCTTGGCGCCGCCGACGCTCGCTTCGCTTTCCCATTCGAGCGCGTCGCTGCCGCCGCCGGCCATGACCAGCTCGTAACGGCGCTTGTTGAGCTCGGTCCCGGCATATTTCATCATGTTCGAGCTCGCGGGATGCGCGCGGCCGGTCTTCCACATGTCCATGAAGCGTTCGCCCATCGCGCGAAAGGCGAACACGTCGACGTCGAACGCCGCCATCTCCGCGCGCAGGATCGGGTCGTCGAGCTCGCCGTTCGCGTTGCGCCCGAGCGACTGCGCATAGAGCGCGCCGACCGAGAGCATGTCGCCGCCCGCGCCGCCGCCGGAGATCATCTCGCGTTCGTGGCCGAGGAGATATTTGGCGACATCCCAGCCGCGGTTGATCTCGCCGATATACTGGTCCTTGGGCACCTTCACATCGTCGAAAAAGGTCTCGCAGAAGGGCGAGTTGCCGCTGATCAGCAGGATCGGCTTGGTCGAAACGCCGGGGCTCGCCATGTCGAACAGCATGAAGGTGATGCCGCGATATTTGTCGCTCTTGTCGGTGCGGACGAGGCAGAAGATCCAGTCGGCCTGATCGGCGTAGCTGGTCCATATCTTGGACCCGTTGACCACCCAATGGTCGCCCGCATCCTCGCCAAAGGTCTGCAGCGAGACGAGGTCGCTGCCCGCACCGGGCTCCGAATAGCCCTGGCACCAGCGAATTTCGCCTCGCGCGATCGGCGGCAGATATTTGAGCTTCTGCTCCTCGGTGCCGAAGTGGAGCAGCGCCGGGCCGAGCATCCAGATGCCGAAGCTGGAGAGCGGCGAGCGCGCGCCGATCCCCGCCATCTCCTCGCGCAGCACCTTGGCCTGTTCGGGCGAGAGGCCCGCACCGCCATATTCGGTGGGCCAGTCAGGGACAGTGTAGCCCTTGGCCACGCAAGCCTCGAGCCACTGGCGCTGCGCCTCGTTCTTGAACTGCCAGTTGCGTCCGCCCCAGCAGACGTCGCCCTCACCGCTCGCGGGGGTGCGCATTTCGGGCGGGCAGTTCGCCTCGAGCCAGTCGCGCACCTCGGCACGGAAAGCGTTGAGGTCTTGGGTCACCGCATCTCTCCTATGGCTCGCGCGGCGTCGCGTTCGTTGCCGAATCCGCCGGGCGTCGCTTGGGGCCGATCATTGCCCCGCTATTCACTTGACGCAAACGTAAACTCGTCGGAACAAAGACGCCAACGGCGCGCGGAGCCTTCGCTTCGACAGACGCCCGGGAGGAGAGTCGCATGCGCCTCAAGGATAGAGTGGCCGTGGTGACCGGCGCGGCATCGGGCATCGGCCGGGCGAGCGCGCTGCGGCTGGCCGAGGAGGGCGCGCGCGTCGTCGCTGCCGACCTCGACGCCGCGGGTGGCGAAGCGCTTGCCGATGCGAGCGACGGGCGCATCCGCTTTCGCCGCTGCGACGTGACCTCTGCTGCGGAGATCGCGGCGCTGATGGACTTCGCCGCGGAGGGTGCGGACGGGATCGACATCGTCTTCAACAACGCCGGCGCGGGCGGCGCGCGGGGCGGGATCGCAGAGGCGGAACCCGACAGCTGGGACGCGACGATGAACCTGCTGCTGCGCTCGGTCGCGCTCGGCATTCGTTACGCCGTGCCGCATATGCGCGGGCGCCGCACCGCCTCGATCATCAACACCGCGAGCGTCGCGGCGCTGCGATCGGGCTACGCGCCGACCGCTTATTCGGTCGCAAAGGCGGGCGTGCTGCACCTCACGCGCATGGCCGCCGCGGACCTTGCCCAGCATGGCATCCGCGTCAACGCGGTGCTGCCGGGGTTCATCAACACCAACATCTTCACGAGCAGCGTCGGCCTCTCCGGCGCCACCGCCGATCAGGCCAAGGCCGTCATCGCGCAAATGTCCTCCAACGCGCAGCCGATTCCGCGCCCCGGCCAGCCCGAGGATATCGCCGGCGCGGTCGCGTTCCTCGCCAGCGACGATGCGAGCTTTATCACCGGCACCTCGATCCTGGTCGATGGCGGGCTGACCATCGGCGAACGGCATAGCTGGGACCCGGAGATGCCGGGCCTGTTCGAATCGCTCGACGCCTTCGCCGCGCAGGCCGGCGCCAGCGCATGACGAGCGCCGCCCCTCCTGTTGCGGGGCGCGCAAGCGAAACCATCCGCCCCGCCCCGCCCCCGGCGCAGGTCCCGCTGGGGCAGCGCATCTACTACGGGCTGGGAGCGATCGCCTACGGGGTCAAGGACAACGGATTTCAGGTCTTTCTCCTCATCTACCTCAACCAGGTGATGGGGCTCGACCCGGGGCTGGTCGGGCTCACGCTGCTGGCGGTGCTGGTGCTCGACGCGCTGTTCGATCCGCTGGTCGGGCACTGGTCCGACGGCACCCGCACCCAATGGGGCCGTCGCCATCCGTTCCTCTACGCGAGTGCGCTGCCGATTGCGCTGTTCTGGGGGCTGCTGTGGATGCCGCCCGCTGCCGACGCAGGCTGGGTCGCCTATGCCTGGGTCTTCGGCTGCGCGCTGGCGGTGCGCATGGCGCTCTCCCTCAACGAGGTGCCGAGCCTTGCGCTGCTCCCCGAGATGACCAGCGACCCGCACGAACGCACCGCGGTGCTCGGCTGGCGCTATCTGTTCGGCTGGATCGGCGGGCTGGTGACGCTGGCGCTCGCCTATGGCGTGTTTCATCTGATCCCGGTCGAGCGCGCGCGGGTGGAGAGCTTTCACCTGTTCGCCTGGACCGGCGCGATCGCGATGTTCGTCGCCATCCTGCTGTCGGCGTGGGGCACGCATCGCCGCTACGCGCATCCGGTGCCGGCGAGCGTGCCGCACCCTGCGCTGCGCGACATGGTCGGCTGCATCCGCTTTCGCCCGTTTCGCGTGCTGCTGGTGGCGGCGGTGTTCGGCTTTGCGAGCCAGGGCGTCACCTTTGCGCTCACCAACTATATGCTAGGCTTCGTCTGGCGACTGAGCGCGCAAGGGCTGCTGATCTATGCGTTGATCCTCGGCGTCGGCGTGCTGCTGGCGCTGGCGCTGGCGCGGCAGATCGGCCCGCGGCTGGGCAAGCGGCGCGCGGCGCAGCTGCTGACGCTCGCGACCCCGATCCTCGCCGGTATGCCCTACGTCCTCCACCTCTTCGGGCTGCTGCCTGACGCGCAGGCGGCGGACCGCGCGGCGGTCTTTTTCGCCTTCGTCATCGCCTCCACCGCCACCGGGGTCGCCGGGCTGGTCATCGCCGCGTCGATGATGGCCGACGTCGCCAGCGCCTACCGCGCGACAACCGGCCAGGCGCGCGAGGGGGTATTCTTCGCCGGGCAGTGGTTCACGCAGAAATGCGTCACCGGGCTCGGCATCTTCCTCGTCGGGCAGATGCTGGTGCTGGTGGGCTTCCCCGCCAATGCGACCGCTGGCGAAGTCGCGCCCGACGTGCTGCGCCGCCTGATCGCGCTCTACATCGCGACCATCGTGCTGTTGCACATGGGCGCGGCGTGGGCGCTGTCACGCTTCCCCCTCGACGAACGTCACCTCCCCCCCGTTCAGGAGTAAGCCTGCTCATGGATTTCGCGCTCACCGACCGGCAGACCCATTGGCGCGACCGCGTCCGGCAGTTCATCGCCGACCGCGTGCGCCCCGCGGTTCCCACTTACGAGGAGCAGGATCACGCCGGGGGCCGCTGGAAGGTGCTTCCGGTGGTTGAGGAGCTCAAGGCCGAGGCGAAGCGGCAGGGCATCTGGAACCTGTTCATGCCGCCGCGCTCCGACCATCATCACCACGTCGATGACAGCTTCGAATTCGAGGGGCCGGGCCTCACCAACCTCGAATATGCGCTGTGCGCCGAGGAGATGGGCCGCGTCGGTTTCGCGAGCGAGGTGTTCAACTGCTCCGCGCCCGACACGGGCAATATGGAGGTGTTCCACCGCTACGCCACCGCCGCGCAGAAGGAGCAATGGCTCCGCCCGCTGATGCAGGGTGAGATCCGCAGCGCCTTTCTGATGACCGAACCGCAGGTCGCCTCGTCCGACGCGACCAACATCGAGACGCGGATCGAGCGCGACGGCGACGACTATGTCATCAACGGGCGCAAATGGTGGTCGTCGGGCGCAGGCGATCCGCGCTGCAAGGTCGCGATCGTTATGGGCAAGACCGACTTCGCCGGCGAGCGCCACCGCCAGCAGTCGATGCTGGTGGTGCCGATGGACGCGCCGGGGGTCACCATCCTGCGCCACCTCCCCGTGTTCGGCTACGACGACGCGCCGCACGGACATATGGAGATCGAGCTCATGGACGTGCGCGTGAACGCCACCGACGCGATGCTGCTCGGCGAGGGGCGCGGGTTCGAGATTGCGCAGGGGCGATTGGGGCCGGGGCGCATTCACCACTGCATGCGCACCATCGGCGTCGCCGAAGAGGCGCTCGAGCGGATGACCAAGCGGCTTCTTTCCCGCGTCGCTTTCGGCCGCACCATCGCGCAGTTTTCGGTGTGGGAGGAGCGCATCGCCCGCGCGCGCATCGACATCGAAATGACGCGCCTCCTCTGCCTCAAGGCCGCGGACATGATGGACAAGGCGGGCAACAAGATCGCGCAGAACGAGATTGCGATGATCAAGGTGCAGGCGCCGATGATGGCGCTCAAGATCATCGACGACGCCATCCAGGCGCACGGCGGCGGCGGGGTGAGCGAGGATTTCGGCCTCGCCAAAATGTACGCCCACCAGCGCACGCTCCGCCTCGCCGACGGCCCCGACGAAGTCCACGCCCGCGCCATCGCCCGCAGCGAATTCGGCAAATATGGCGGGCGCGAAGCGATGGCGCAGGCGCGGGAGATGAGTTCGGGGCAGCTCGGCGTGACGCGGTGAGCCCCACCCTCCCCTCCCGCGTGCGGGAGGGGCTGGGGGTGGGCGCGGAGCCACTGACCTTCGCGCTGAACCCCGCCCACCCCCGTCCCCTCCCGCAAGCGGGAGAGGAGAAGCGCAATAGGATGAAACCATGACCAAAGCCGCCATCCTCACCGCCCCCGGCCAGCCGCTCGTGATCGAAGAGGTGCGCGTCGCCGACTGCGGACCGCATGAGGTGCGCATCCGCACCGCTGCGTGCGGGCTGTGCCATTCGGACCTGCACTTCATCGAAGGCGCCTACCCCCACCCGCTCCCGGCCGTTCCGGGGCACGAGGCGGCGGGCATCGTCGAGGCGGTCGGCAGCGAGGTGAGGACGGTGAAGGTCGGCGACGCGGTCGTCACCTGCCTCTCCGCCTTTTGCGGGCACTGCGAATATTGCGTCACGGGGCGCATGTCGCTGTGCATGGGCGCGGAGACGCGGCGTGGGCCGCAGGAGCCCCCGCGCATTACCCGCCCCGACGGCAGCGTCGTGCATCAGATGCTGAACCTCTCCGCCTTTGCCGAGACGATGCTGGTGCACGAACATGCCTGCGTCGCGATCGACCCCGACATGCCGCTCGACCGTGCGGCGGTGATCGGCTGCGCGGTGACGACGGGGGCGGGGACGATCTTCAACGCCTGCAAGCTGACCCCGGGGGAGACGGTGGCGGTGATCGGCTGCGGCGGGGTGGGCCTAGCGACCATCAACGCCGCCAAGATCGCAGGCGCGGGGCGGATCATCGCCGCCGACCCGATCCCCGAAAAGCGCGAGCTCGCGAAGAAGCTCGGCGCGACCGATGTGGTCGATGCGGCGAGCGACGGCGCGGCAGCGCAGATCGTCGAAATGACCAAGGGCGGCGTCGATCATGCGGTCGAGGCGGTCGGGCGGCCGGCGTCGGCGAGCCTCGCGGTCAAATCGCTGCGGCGCGGGGGGACGGCGACGATCCTCGGCATGATGCCTTTGAGCGAACAGGTCGGGCTGGGGGCGATGGACCTCCTCTCGGGCAAGAAGCTGCAGGGCGCGATCATGGGCGGCAACCGCTTCCCGGTGGACATCCCACGGCTGGTCGATTTCTACCTGCGCGGGCTGCTCGACCTCGACACGATCGTCGCCGAGACGATCCCGCTCGAGCGCATCAACGACGGCTTCGACCGCATGAAGCGCGGCGACAGCGCGCGCAGTGTCGTGGTGTTCGGATGAGGGTGGTGCTCGCTACTCCCCTCCCGCTTGCGGGAGGGGCTGGGGGTGGGCGCGGAGCCACGAACCTCTGCGCTGAACCCGGCCCACCCCCGACCCCTCCCGCAAGCGGGAGGGGAGAAAAGGCGATGTCTCCCCTATGAGCATGATCAACGCCGAGGAAGCGTTCACCGGCACGGTCGAGCCGCAGGGGCAGGACCGGCTCGACGAAGCGCGGCTGACCGAATGGATGGCGGCCAATGTCGAGGGTTTCGCGGGCCCCTTGCGCATCGCCAAGTTCAAGGGCGGGCAGTCGAACCCGACCTATCGGCTCGATGCGGCGTCGGGGTCGTATGTGCTGCGCCGGAAGCCGTTCGGGCCGCTGCTCCCCTCGGCGCATGCGGTGGACCGTGAGTATCGCGTGATCGCCGGGCTCCACCCCACCGGCTTCCCGGTCGCGCGGCCCTATGGGTTGTGCACCGACGACAGCGTCATCGGCGCGATGTTCTACGTCATGGCGCTGGTCGAGGGGCGGACGATCTGGGACGGCGCCATGCCCGGCGCGACGCCGGAGAGTCGCCGCGCGCACTATGACGCGATGGTCGACAACCTCGCCGCGCTGCACGCGATCGATCCCGACGCGGCGGGGCTTGGTGACTATGGCAAGCCGGGCAATTACTTCGGCCGCCAAGTCGAGCGCTGGTCGAAGCAATATCGCCTCAGCGAAACCGAGACGATGCCGGAGATGGAGCGGCTAATCGCGTTCCTGCCCGCCAGCCTCCCCGAACAGACGCGCACCAGCATCGTCCACGGCGATTATCGCATCGACAATCTGATCTTCGCGCCCGATGCGCCGCAGGTGCGCGCGGTGCTCGACTGGGAGCTGTCGACGCTGGGCGATCCGCTGGCGGACTTCAGCTATTTCCTGATGGCGTGGGTGACCGACAATGGCGGGCGTTCCGGCGTACAAGACCTCGACCGCAAGGCCCTCGGCATCCCCGAGCTGGACGAGGCGGTGGCGCGCTATTGCGCGGCAACAGGGCGCGACGGGCTGCCGCAGCTCGACTGGTACTTCGCCTATAATTTCTTCCGGCTCGCAGGCATCATCCAGGGCATCAAGAAGCGCGTCATCGACGGCACCGCCACCTCCGCCCACGCCCGCGCGATGAGCGAAAAGGTCGGCGAACTGGCGGCGCGCGCGTGGCATTTTGCACAGAGGGCGGGGGCGTGAGGAGCGATAACCTTCCCCCCTCCCCTTCAGGGGAGGGGCCGGGGGTGGGGTCTCTCCGGCAAGCGCAGCGTGAGGGCGAAAAACCCCACCCCAACCCCTCCCCTGAAGGGGAGGGGCTTCGGATGAGGACGAAAGCATGACCCTGCTGAACGGCAAAGTGGCCATCATCACCGGGGCGGCGTCGGGGATCGGGCGTGCGGCGGCGCGGCGGTTTGTCGCGGAGGGCGCGCGGGTGGTGCTCGGCGACCGCGCAGGCGGCGTGCACGACGTCGCGGGCGAGCTGGGCGAGGCGGCGGTGGCGCTGGAGGTCGATGCGGGGAGCGAGGCAGACGTCGCGCGCCTCGTCGCGACCGCGCGAGAGAGCTTCGGCGCGCTCGACATCGCCTTCGCCAACGCCGGCGTGTCGGGCGGGCTACCCGGCATCTTCGACGAGACGCCCGAAGCCTTCGCGGAGCTTTTACGCATCAACCTGATCGGCCCGTGGCTGATGGTGAAGCATGCGGGCAAGGCGATGTGGGACGCGGGACGCGGCGGATCGATCATCCTCACCGCGAGCGTTGCGGGGTTGCGCTCGGGCGCGGGCGGGCCGGCCTATTCGGCATCAAAGGCGGGGGTGATCAATCTCGCCGCCACGTCGGCGCAGCAGCTGTCGGAGACGGGGGTGCGCGTCAACGCGATCTGCCCCGGGCTCACCGAAACGGGGATGACCCAGCCGACGTTCGACTATGCGCGCGGCAAGGGCGTCGAGCACAAGCTGGGGCAGCTCAATCCGCTCCGCCGCGCCGCCCAGCCGGAGGAGCTGGCGAACGCCGCGCTGTTCCTGGCGAGCGACCTTTCAAGCTACGTCAACGGCCAGGCGCTGGTGGTCGACGGCGGCTTGTCGTCGAGCCACCCGGTGACGCGCCAGCTGACCGGGCGGACCGCGGTGTGATGGCCGCCGGTCACTGACGGAGCGTCGGGCGTGCTGAACGGTTTGGTGATGGATTGCTTCGTCGCGTCGCTCCTCGCAATGACGAGCGGCAAGCGTCGAGTTGGGAAAGGTCACAGCCATGCAATATCGTAACCTCGGCGACAGCGGCATTCGCGTGTCGGAGATCTGCCTCGGCAGCTGGCTGACCTATGGCGTCGATGTCGACGACAGCGTCGGGCGCGCGTGCGTCGACCGGGCGTTCGAGCGCGGCATCAACTTCATCGACACCGCCAACATCTACGGCAAGGGCGCGGCGGAGGAGTTTCTGGGCCGCGCGCTCGAGGGGCGGTCGCGCGACAGCTACATTCTCGCCACCAAGCTGTTCTGGCCGATGACCGAACAGGACCGCGGATTGAGCCGCGCGCAGGTCGAAAAGCAGCTCGACGCGAGCCTCAAGCGGCTCAAGACCGATTACATCGACCTCTACCAGTGCCACCGCTACGACCCCGACACGCCGCTCGAAGAGACGATGGAGGCGCTGTCGGCGGCGGTGAACAGCGGCAAGGTGCGCGCCATCGGCTTTTCCGAATGGTCGCCCGACCAGATCGAGGCGGCGCTCGCGCTGTCCCCGCCCAACGTCAAATTCGTGAGCTCGCAGCCGCAGTACAGCATGCTCTACCGCCGGCCGGAGGCGAAGGTGTTTCCGATCAGCCACGCCAACGGCATCGGCCAGATCGTCTGGTCGCCGCTGGCGATGGGGGTGCTGACCGGCAAATACCAGCCCGGCGCGCCCGTGCCCGAGGGGAGCCGCGCGACGACCAGCGCGGGCGATAACTTCATGGGCCAGTATCTCGAAACGCCCGTGCTGGAGGCGGTGCAGCGGCTGCGTCCGATCGCCGAGGAGGCGGGCTGCACCATGGCGCAGTTCGCCATCGCCTGGGTGCTGCGGCGCCCCGAGGTGACCAGCGCCATCGTCGGCGCGAGCCGGCCCGAGCAGGTCGACGACAACGCCGCGGCATCGGGGCTCAACATCGACCCCGCGCTGTTCGCGCGCGCGGAGGCGGTGCTCGAAGGAGTGCGCGTTTCGTGAGTTCAGGCGGCATGGATAAGGCGCGGCTGGAGCGGATCCCGGCGTTTCTCGAGGAACATTACGTGCGCCCCGGCAAGCTGCCGCACGCGGCGGTGCTGGTCGCGCGGCGGGGGGAGATCGTCCACCGCTCCGCCATCGGCGAGGCGCGCGCAGGTGAGCCGCTGAAGGACGACGCGATCTTTCGCATCGCGTCGATGACCAAACCGATCACCTCGGTCGCGTTCATGATGCTGGTGGAGGAGGGCAAGGTCGCGCTCGACACCCCGCTCCACGAGGTGCTGCCGCAGTTCAAGAACACTGGCGTGTTCGTTGCGGGCGGCGGCGCCATCCCGTTCGTCACGCGCCCGCCCGCGCGCCCGATCCTGATGGTCGACCTCCTCCGCCACACCGCGGGCCTCACCTATGGCTTTCAAGAGCGCAATCCGGTCGACGCCGCCTATCGCGCGCAAAAGATCGACGATTTCGACGCCGACCAGTCGATGGACGAGTTCATCGAACGCATCGCCAAACTGCCGCTGCTGTTCGATCCGGGCACGCGCTGGTGCTATTCGATGGCCACCGACGTGCTCGGCGCGGTGATAGAGAAGATTGAGGGGCGCCCGTTCGCGGATGTGCTGAAGGACCGGCTGTTCGACCCGCTCGGCATGAAAGATACCGGGTTCGAGGTGCCCGAGGGCGAGCGCCACCGCCTGACCGACGCCTATGTCTTCCACCCGCAGGGCAAGCGGTTGTGGGACGGCGGCGCGGACAGCCGCTGGGCGAAATCGCGGCGGTTCCATTCGGGCGGCGGCGGGCTCGTCTCGACGCTCGACGATTATTACCGCTTCTGCGCCATGCTGCTGGGGGACGGGGCGCTCGACGGCACGCGCATCCTCTCGCGCCGCACGCTCGAGCAGATGGGGCTGAACCACCTTCCCGGCGGCGGCGACCTCACCGAACACAGCATCGGCCTGTTCAGCGAGGATGAGAATGCCGGGGTCGGTTTCGGGCTCGGCTTTGCCACCACCATCGACCCCGCTGCGACGCTGCTGCCCGCGAGCGTCGGCGATCTTTACTGGGGCGGGATGTTCTCGACCGGCTTCTTCGTCGATCCGGCGGAGCAGCTGGCGATGGTGTTCATGACCCAGCTCTCCCCCTCCTCCACCTACAAGGTGCGGCGCGAGTTGAAGACGCTCGTCCACGCCGCCATTGCCGACTGATCTCTCCCAACCAGCCAAGGATGTTCCTGCGATGACCGATGAAGCGACGCCGATGACCGTCACCACCACGCGCGACGGGGATGTCGCGATCGTCGTGGTCAACAATCCGCCGGTCAATGCGCTGTCGTGGCACGTGCGCGAAGGGCTGCAGCGCGAGATGACCGCCGCGCTCGCCGACGATGGGGTGAAGGCGATCGTGCTCACCTGCGACGGCCAGACGTTCATCGCGGGCGCCGACATCACCGAGTTTTCGAAGCCGCCGCGCGGGCCCGACCTCAACAGCGTGTTCAACATGATGGAGGGCGCGGCCAAGCCGATCGTCGCCGCGATCCACGGCACCGCGCTGGGCGGCGGGCTCGAAACGACGCTCGCCTGCCATTATCGCGTGGCGGTGCCGTCGGCGAAGTTGGGCGTGCCCGAAGTGAAGCTCGGCCTGCTGCCCGGCGCGGGCGGCACGCAGCGGCTGCCGCGCGTCGTCGGGGTCGAGGCTGCGGCGCGCATGGCGGCGACCGGCGACCCGGTGCCCGCGCCAAAGGCGCACGAGCTGGGTTTGGTCGATGCGCTGACCGGTGAGGACAGCCTGCGCGCCGACGCGGTCGCCTTTGCCCGCAGCAAGATCGCCGAAGGCCCGCGCCCGACCCGCGAGCGCGAGGTCAAGGGCGATGCCTCCGCGATCGAGGCCCTCAAGCAGGAGTTCGGTCGCAAGTGGAAGGGTTTTGACGCGCCCTTCGCCAACCTCGCCTGCGTCGAGGCGGCAACGCGCCTCCCCTTCGACGAGGGCATGGCGTTCGAGCGCGAACAGTTCATGAAGCTGATGTTCGGCACGCAGTCCGCGGCGCAGCGGCACATCTTTTTCGCTGAGCGTAAGGCGGCAAAGATCGACGGCCTTCCCGAGGACACCAAGCTGCGCGACATCAAGAAGGTCGGCGTCATTGGCGCGGGCACGATGGGCGGCGGCATCGCGATGAACTTCCTGCAGAAGGGCATCCCGGTCACCATCGTCGAGACCGCGCAGGAAGCGCTCGACCGCGGCATCGCCACGGTGCGCAAGAATTACGAGGCGAGCGCCGCCAAGGGCCGCTTCAAGCCCGAACAGGTCGAGCAGATGATGGGGCTTCTGACCCCCACGCTCGCCCTTGAGGACCTCGCCGATGCCGACCTCATCATCGAGGCGGTTTACGAAAATATGGACGTCAAAAAGGATATTTTCGGCCGATTGGACGCGATCGCCAAGCCGGGCGCGATCCTCGCCAGCAACACCAGCTACCTCGACGTGAACGAGATCGCGGCGGCGACCTCGCGCCCGCAGGACGTGGTGGGGATGCACTTCTTCTCGCCCGCCAACGTCATGAAGCTGCTGGAGGTGGTGCGCGGCGACAAAACCGCGCCCGACGTGCTCGCCACCGCGATGGCGACGGGCAAGAAGATCGGCAAGGTCGCGGTGGTGGCGGGCGTATGCCACGGCTTCATCGGCAACCGCATGCTCGCGCCGCGGCAGCTTGAGGCGCAGAAGCTGCTGCTCGAAGGGGCGACTCCGGCGCAGATCGACAAGGTCCACACCGATTTCGGCATGCCGATGGGGCCGTTCCAGATGGCCGACCTCGCCGGCACCGACATCGGCTGGCACCGCGACGAAAACCGCATCGAAAGCATCCGCGACGCGCTCTGCGCGGAGGGGCGCTGGGGGCAGAAGAAGCAGGCCGGCTTCTACGACTATGACGACAAGCGGCAGGCGTCCCCCTCCGCCCGCGTCGAGGAGATCATCGAGCAATTCCGCCAGAAGGAAGGCGTCACCAAGCGCGAGATCACCGACCAGGAAATCGTCGAGCGCACGCTCTACCCGATGGTCAATGAGGGCGCGAAGATCCTCAGCGAAGGCAAGGCCCAGCGCGCCAGCGACATCGATGTGGTGTGGATCTACGGCTACGGCTGGCCGGTCTACCGCGGCGGCCCGATGTTCTGGGCCGGCCTCGAGGGCACCGACAAGATCGTTGCGGGGCTCGAGAAGCACGGGCTGGAGGTGAGCCCGCTGCTGCGCGAAAAGGCGGAGGCGAAGGCGGGTTTCTGACCCGAGCGCTAACGATGCTCACGTCGGTCCGGGCTCGATCCGGGCCGACGGGTAGCTGGTCATGGCTGGCGACTAGGGGGCCGATCCCGTCCTTGAGCGCGGCCGCGTTCTTGCCTACCGCGCGCGAAACCGCTACAACCCTAAGTCACTGAAATACAACAAAACCACACCTCGATTTGGTGTGAACTTAGCCTGAGCTTTCAAATGAAACTATCCCGCCTCACCCCCCGGTGAGGCGCGCCCAGCCCCATCGGCACGGCCCCTGATATTCGCGCGCGTTGCGTAGCGGGCGGGCGATGTTGCACGCATCGAAGTTCTGGCCGGGCGCGGCAAAGACGATGCCGGTGAAACCGTCCGCGGTGTCGCAGGCGGCGACCTCCCCGCTCACCTGCGCCTTTACCGGACCACCCTCCGGCGACCAGTAGACCGGGGTCGCGGCGTTGATTGTCGTCGTGCGGCAGGCGGGGGTGCGCGGGCCGCCGAGGCCGATGCGCACCGCGCGTGTCGGCACCGGCTGGAGCGTCCCGTCGGCGCCGCGCATACCGTCGAAGGCGACGTTCGCAGCATCGCGCTGCGCGGCGTCGGGCTGGCTACACGCAGTGAGCGCCAGCGGCAGGAGGATAGCGGCGAGCGCGCTTGGGAAGGGTCGGTTCATGACAGGAAACTAGGCCGGGGAAGCCACGCTCGCCAAGCGTAAAATCTTGGGCCCCGCGCGCGGCGGACGTGGAGCGCGGCATTGGCTTTTCGGCGGGGTTTGCCTATAGGCTGGGCATGGCAGAACCGACCGAAAATCACTCCTCCGACCACAGCACCGCGACCCAATATGGCGCGGATTCGATCAAGGTTCTGAAGGGCCTCGACGCGGTCCGCAAACGCCCCGGCATGTACATCGGCGACACCGACGACGGGTCGGGTCTGCACCACATGGTGTTCGAGGTCAGCGACAATTCGATCGACGAGGCGCTCGCCGGTCACGCCGATCGCGTGCTCATCACGCTGCACCCCGACAACAGCGTCAGCGTCGAGGATAACGGTCGCGGCATCCCGGTCGACATGCATGCGGAGGAGGGCGTCTCCGCCGCCGAGGTCATCATGACCCAGCTCCACGCCGGGGGTAAATTCGACAACAGCGAGGATGGCAACGCCTACAAGGTGTCGGGCGGTCTCCACGGCGTCGGGGTCAGCGTCGTCAACGCGCTCTCCGAATGGCTCGAGCTCACCGTCTGGCGCGACGGCGGCGAATATTGGATGCGCTTTCGCCACGGCGATGCGGAGGCGCCGCTGGTGCGCCGCGGCGATGCGCCGCTGAGCGAAGACGGCGCGCCCAAGCGCGGCACGCGGGTCCAGTTCCTCGCCTCCACCGACACGTTCAAGAACGTCACCGAATATGACTTCGACAAGCTCGAGCATCGCTACCGCGAGCTCGCGTTCCTCAACTCCGGGGTGCGCATCGTGCTCGGCGACGCGCGCCATGCCGAGCCGCGCGAGGTCGACCTGCGCTACGACGGCGGGATCGCCGCGTTCGTGCAATATCAGGACCGCAACAAGACCGCGCTGATGGAGGAGCCGATCGCCATCTCCGCCAACCGCGACGGCATCGGCATCGACGTCGCGCTGCAGTGGAACGACAGCTATTACCCGACCGAGCTCGCCTTCACCAACAACATCCCCCAGCGCGACGGCGGCACCCACCTCGCCGCGTTCCGCGCCGCGCTGACGCGAACGCTCAATGGCTATGCCGAGCGTTCGGGCCTCCTCAAGAAGGAGAAGGTCGCGCTCACCGGTGAGGATATGCGCGAGGGGCTGACCTCGATCGTCTCGGTCAAGCTGCCCGATCCCAAGTTCAGCTCGCAGACCAAGGACAAGCTGGTCAGTTCCGAGGTGCGCCAGCCGCTCGAGAGCTTGATGAGCGACAAGCTCGGCCAGTGGCTGGAGGAGAACCCCGGCCCCGCCAAGGGCATCGTGCAAAAGGTGATCGACGCCGCCGCCGCGCGCGAAGCGGCGCGCAAGGCGCGTGAGCTCACCCGGCGCAAGGGGGTGATGGACATCGCCTCGCTCCCCGGCAAGCTGCAGGACTGCGCCGAGCGCGACCCGGCGAAATCTGAGCTGTTCCTCGTCGAGGGCGACAGCGCCGGCGGCTCCGCCAAAAAGGGGCGCGACAGCCATTATCAGGCGATCCTCCCGCTGAAGGGCAAGATCCTGAACGTCGAGCGCGCGCGGTTTGACCGCATCATCTCCTCGAAGGAGGTGGGCACGCTGATCCAGGCTCTGGGTGCAGGGATCCGCGACGAATTCAGCCTCGACAAGCTGCGCTATCACAAGATCGTCATCATGACCGACGCCGACGTCGACGGCGCGCACATCCGCACGCTCTTGCTGACGTTTTTCTACCGCCAGATGCCGCAGATCATCGAAGCGGGGCACCTCTATATCGCGCAGCCGCCGCTGTATAAGGTCGCGAAGAACCGGTCGGAGGTCTACCTCAAGGACGATGCCGCGCTCGACCGCTACCTGATCGACAGCGGGGTGGGTGCGTTGCGTTACGACGGCGTCGGCGGCAGCCGCAGCGGCAACGACTTGCGCACCATGATCGAGGCCGCGCAGCGGCTGCGCGCGGTGATGCGCTACGTCCCGCGCCGCTACGATCCCGCGCTGATCGAGGCGCTGGCGCTGGCAGGCGCGCTAGGCGAGCTCTCCCACGACGAGCGCGCCGCCGCCGCCAAGCGCACCGCCGACCACCTCAACGCCAGTGAAACCGCACGCGGCGAGGACGGCAAGTGGGAGGTCGGGCTCGGCGAGGACGGCGGCTATTATCTCCGCCGCGCCTGGCGCGGGGTGACCGACCACCACGTCATCGATGCGAGCTTCGTCACCAGCGGAGAGGCACGCCGCCTCGCCGCGATCGGGGCGGAGGTTGCGGAGGATTACGCACGCCCCGGCCAGATCGTCGCGGGAAATGCCGAAGCCGCCGCTGCGGTCGAAACGCCCGAAGCCGACAGCGACCCGCTCGCGCCCGAGGAAGCGCAGCCCGACGAACCCGGCACCCAGACCGCGCGCGGCGGTGGCAAGGGCAAGAAGACCACGGGGCCGGTCCACGTCGCGCGTCCGACCGAGCTGCTCGACGCGGTGCTCGCCCACGCCAGTCGCGGGCTTGCCATCTCCCGCTACAAGGGTCTTGGGGAAATGAACGCGGAGCAGCTGTGGGAAACCACGCTCGACCCGACCGTGCGCACGCTGCTGCGGGTGGAGTTGGAAACCGCAGACGTCACCGACGACGTCTTCACCCGCCTGATGGGCGAAGAGGTCGAACCCCGCCGCGCGTTCATCCAGGACAACGCGCTGAACGTCGCGAATTTGGACGTTTGAGGGGCGCGCTCGTGGAGGGCGCCGCGCGCTGAGCCGACGCTCCCTTTCTCCCTCCCCCTTGTGGGGAGGGCGGGGTGGGGGCCGAGCCGCGTCTGCGGCTCGTGAAGAATCGCCGGCGCGAGGTCGCAATCAATCTCTTGCGCTCGCAGACGCGAGCGGGCCCCCACCCCTTCCCCTCCCCACAAGGGGGAGGGGGTTCAGCTCTCCAGAAGACCTAGTGCGCCGCGAAGCAATCCATCTCGCGCCGTCAGCGGCATCGACCGCGTTCGCTCTGAGCGGATAGGTAGCGATCGATTGCTTCGCTACGCTCGCAATGACGGCAGGGAGAGCGCCAGCGTAAAGCTAATCGAAACGCCGCCCAGCAGTACGCAGCGTCACCGAACGACGCCCCGCAACTACCCTCAAAAGCGGAACTGCGTTCCCACGAACACCGCCTGGCTGTCCTGCCGGGCGTCGGTGATCGGCGCCAAGCGGTCGTCTTCGCGGCGGAGGCGGACGCCGGCGGTGATGTCGACGTTGCGCGTCAGGCGGTAGCTGCCGGTGACGTCCACCTCGACCGGCCGTTCGGCGTCGAGAGTGCGGCCCGCGCGGCTGCGGGTCGGGGCCGCGAGGGCGGGCTGCGCCACCTCCAGATCGCCGCCGAAGCGCGACGGGCGCTGCGTCGGGTCGACTGGACGGCGTGCCTGCGGTAGCGCCGAAATATCGACGTTCGTCGCCTGATCGATATCCGGCGAAGCGAAGCGCGTGAAGCCGATCGCGCTCCCCAGACGGTAGCTTACCGGAGCGATATTGATCGCCGGCGCCCCGGGCGCGCTGGCGACGCGGGTGGGCAACGCAGCCGGCAGTGCGCCAGCCAGGCTGCGCATCGGCATCGCGCGGCGGACCAGCGTCACCTCGCGATTGGGAACGCGCGACAGGGCGGGCGTGAAGCTGAACGAGCGGCGCGCCTCGGTCGAGATGGCGGCGTAACGAGCGAGCAGCGCAGGCTCACCCTTGGCCGGAGTGAACCGCCCGGCGAGCGCAGACAGCGCCGCCTCCCGCGATGGCGTGCCGACGTTCGCCGCCGCGACAGCGACGGGCGCGACGGCAAGCGCGGCTGCGGCGATTGCCGCTCCACCCACCATCTTCAAGGCACGCGCTGACATCATGCGACCGGTAACGCTCCGACTCCGATTGCGGATGCGTAGCATATCGCCGTTCGCGCGGGAATTTCCAGCGACGGAGTCGCTTTCCTCTCGCACTGTTGCCCCCATGCATCGCTTGCCCTGAAAGCGCGCGCGAGCGGCGCGCTTGCGGGGGGTCGCGGAGCCGCCTAAAGCAAGCGTTCCGAACGTTTCGACCAGCCTTTTGAGGATGTCCATGACCCGCCCGATTCCGGCCCTTTCGCTCGCGCTTGCCGCGGTTTCGCTGGTCATGCTGCCGGGTTGTGCCGGTCGCAAGGGGCCGAGCCGCGCTGACCTCGCCGCGAGCCAGGTGACGACGATCGGCGTCAACGCCTACCTCTGGCGCGCGAGCCTCGATGCGCTGTCTTTTGCGACACTGACGCAGGCCGATCCCAACGGCGGCGTCATCGTTACCGACTGGTACGCCAACCCCGCGAACCCGGGCGAGCGGGTGAAGCTGACCGTTGCGATCCTCGACCGCGATCTGCGGGCCGACGCGCTGCGCGTGTCGGGCGCGCGGCAGGTGGCGCAGAACGGGACGTGGGTCGACGCGCCGATCGCCGCGGCGACGGTGCAGCGGGTGGAGGAGATCATCCTCACCAAGGCGCGCGACCTTCGCCGCGTCGCCGGGGCCGGCCGCTAAGCGCGGCGCACCCCTCCCATGAACAGCGCTGAAGGAAGCGCCAGCCCCGCCGCGTCCGGCTTCGACCCGGCGAGCATCGACGCCGCCGCGCAAGCCCGATGGGCCGTGGCGGACTGCTTCAACGCGGACCGTCATCCCGACCGGCCCAAGGCTTATATCCTCGAGATGTTCCCTTACCCATCGGGGCGCATCCACGTCGGCCACGTGCGCAACTATGCGATGGGCGACGTCCTCGCGCGCTACAAAGCGGCGACCGGACATGCGGTGCTGCACCCGATGGGCTGGGACGCGTTCGGCATGCCCGCCGAGAACGCGGCGATGGAAAAGGGCGTCCACCCCGGCGGCTGGACCCGCGACAACATCGCGGCGATGCGCGCGCAGCTCAAACGGCTCGGCCTCGCGATCGACTGGAGCCGCGAGTTCGCCACCTGCGACCCCGAATATTACGGCCATGAACAGGCGCTGTTCCTCGACCTTTATGAGGCGGGGCTGGTCACGCGGCGCGAAAGTTACGTCAACTGGGACCCGGTCGACATGACCGTGCTCGCCAACGAGCAGGTCATCGACGGCAAGGGCTGGCGTTCGGGCGCGCCGGTCGAGCGCCGCAAGCTCAGCCAGTGGTTCCTCAAGATCACCGACTTCGCCGACGAGTTGCTGGAGGGGCTCGCCAGCCTCGAACATTGGCCGGACAAGGTGCGGCTGATGCAGGAAAACTGGATCGGCAAGAGCCAGGGGCTTGAGTTCCGCTTCGCCTTCCCCGCCGGTTCGGCCCCGGTGGCGGGCGAAGATGGCGTGGCGGTGTTCACGACGCGGCCCGACACGCTGTTCGGGGCGAGCTTTGTCGCGGTCGCGCCCGACCATCCGATTGCGGAGGCAATGGCCGCCAACTCACCGCGGCTCGCCGACTTCATCGCCGAATGCCGCGCGATGGGGACCGCGCAGGCGGAGCTCGACACCGCGGAAAAGCGCGGCTTCGACACCGGCCTAAGGGTCCAGCATCCGCTCGACCCCGACCATCATCTGCCGGTCTGGGTCGTCAACTATGTGCTGATGGACTACGGCACCGGCGCGATCTTTGGCTGCCCGGCGCACGATCAGCGCGACCTCGATTTCGCGCGCGCCTACGAACTGCCGGTGGTGCGCGTGCTCGCTGATGGCGAGGAGACCGCCGCACGCTTCGACGGCGACGAGGCGTTCACTGGCGAGGGCGTGATCGTCAACTCGCGCTTCCTCGACGGAATGAGCATCGACGCCGCCAAGGCCGCGGTGATCGCCAAGGCGGAGGCCGAGGGCTGGGGCGAAGGGCGCACCGTCTGGCGGCTGCGCGACTGGGGCGTATCGCGCCAGCGCTACTGGGGCACCCCGATCCCGATGATCCGCTGCGAAAGCTGCGGCATCGTGCCGGTTCCGCGCGAACAGCTCCCCGTGGTGCTGCCCGAGGACGTCAGCTTCGACCGCCCGGGCAACCCGCTCGACCGCCATCCGACGTGGCGCGACGTCGACTGTCCGAAATGCGGCGCGGCGGCGAGCCGGGAGACCGACACGCTCGACACCTTCGTCGATTCGAGCTGGTATTTCCTCCGTTTTGCGAGCCAGCCTGCGGACAAGCCGTTCGACGCGGCAGAGATCGCGCGCTGGCTGCCGGTCGATCAGTATATCGGCGGGGTCGAGCATGCGATCCTCCACCTCCTTTACGCGCGCTTCTGGACGCGCGCGCTGGCGCGGGTCGGGCGCATCGACGTGCGCGAGCCGTTCCGCCAGCTGTTCACCCAGGGCATGGTCACTCACGAGACCTACGCGCTGCGCGAAAGTCCCGATGCACTGCCGCTATGGCTTTCGCCCGATGAGGTTGTGCGTTCCGGTGGCGGGGCGACGCATCGCGACAGTGGCGCGCCGGTCGAAGTCGGCCGCGTCGTCAAAATGTCCAAGTCGAAGAAGAACGTCGTCGACCCGGACGCGATCATCGCCCGCTATGGCGCCGACGCGGTGCGCTGGTTCGTGCTGAGCGATTCGCCCCCCGAACGCGACCTCGTCTGGTCGGAGGCGGGTATCGAAGGCGCGAGCCGCTTCATGCGGCGGCTGTGGCGTCTGATCGAAGGCGTGGCGGCGCAACCCGGCACCAGCGAAATCTCTGACGCCGACCTCGCCAAGGCCATTGCCCGAGCGACGCATGGGGTGGCGCAGGATATCGAGGCGCTGGCGTTCAACAAGGCCATCGCCCGCCTCCACGACCTCGCCAACCGCGTCGAGAAGGCGCCCGACGGCCCTGCAAAGGCCGCCGCCGTGCGCGCGATGCTGCCGCTGGTGGCGCCGATGGCCCCGCACCTCGCCGAAGCGGGCTGGGCGTTGCTCGGGGGTGAGGGGCTGATCGCCGACGCGCCCTGGCCGTCATACGATCCCGCACTGCTGGTCGACGACAGCGTGACCATCGCGGTGCAGGTGAGTGGCAAGCTGCGCGACACCATTACCCTCCCCCGCGACGCGGACAAGGCGGCGATGGAGGCTGCGGCGCTGGCATCGGACAAAGTGCAGCGCGCGATCGACGGTGCGACGCCGCAGCGGATCATCGCCGTCCCGGGGCGGCTGGTGAACATCGTCCTGTGACCCGCCGAGCGCCCCTGTTGCTGGCACTGGCCGCCGCATCGTTGAGCTTGGTCGGTTGCGGTCTAACGCCGCTCTACGCGGGCGGGCAAGGCGGTCGCATCGCGAACACGCTGCGCAGCATCTCGGTCGACCCGATCGAGGGGGAGACCGGCTGGATCGTGCGCGACGCGCTGCGCCAGCGACTTGCCGCCGCGGGCACCAGCGTGCGCGATTCAGGCGCGCGTTACCGGCTCGCGGTCCGGCTCGACGACCGCATCAGCGGTTTGGGCGTGCGGCTCGACGACACGGTCAGCCGCGAACGTCGCACGCTTCGCGCGCGCTGGCAGCTGATCGACGCCGCGAGCGGGGAGACGCTGCTCGACGCGACCTCCGGCACCGATGCGGGGATCGACGTGGTGGGCAGCGAATATGCGACCATCGCCGCCGAACGCACCGCGCTCGAACGGCTTGCGGAAGCGCTTGCCGGGCAGATGGTCGCGCGCGTCGCCGCCTATGCCGCGACCGGCGCAACGGCTGGCGAACCTACCCCCGCCCCGTCCCGCTGAGCGGGCCTTCCGGCTATGCCGCTCAAGTCGTCCGAGGCCCACAAGCAGCTGAGCCAGCCGAACCCGAAGGTCCGGCTCTACGTCTTCTGCGGCCCCGACGAAGCCGGCTCGCGCAAGCTGATGGCGATGCGCGTTGCGGCGCTGGGCGAAGGCGCGGAATGCGTCGACCTCACCCCGGCACAGCTCAAGGATGACCCCGCGCGGCTCGGCGACGAAGCGGCGGCGCTGTCGCTGTTCGGCGGCGGCCCGCGCTGGATCCGCGTGCACATCCCCAGCGGCGGCGGGGACGAGGTCGTCGCCGCCGCCACCGCGCTGCTCGAGCTTCCCGCAGCCGAGCATCCGGTGCTGATCGTCGGCGGCACCCTCACCGCGCGTTCGGCGCTGGTGAAGCTCGCCGACGCAAGCTCGCTGGCGCTCGCAGTGATCAGCTACGTCCCCTTCGCCGGCGACGCCCGTCGTGCGGTGGAGGAAGCCGCGAGTGCCTGCGGCCTGACCCTCGGCGCGGGGGTGGCGCAGGCGATCGTCGCGGCCAGCCGTAGCGATAGAGACGTCGCGATGCGCGAGATGGAGAAGCTTGCGCTTTACCTTGGCGACCGGCGGGAAGCGACGCTCGCTGACTGGGACGCGATCGGCGCCGAAACGCCGGGCGTCGCGGGGGACGCGCTGATCGACGCGGTGCTCGGAGGTGAAGTGAAGAACCTCCCCGCCGCGCTCGCCGCCGCCGACGCGACCGGGGAGCTCGACATCGGATTGCTGCGCGCGATGGGACGGCGGGCGATGCTGCTCGCGGGCAGTCGGGTGGCGGTCGAGCGCGGCGGCGACCCCGAAAGCGCCGCGCGCAAGGCCCCGCTCCCTGCCCCGCAGAAGCGGGCTTTCGAACGGCAGCTTACCCGGTGGGATGCGCCTTCACTTGCACGGCTGATCGAGCGTCTGCTCGACACCGAGCACGCGATGAAACGCCGCGGCGAAAGCCAACTCGCCGACTTGCAGTTGCGCGTCGAGTTGACCGAAATCGCGCGAATGGCGGCGCGATCGCGCTGACCGCGCCTATGGGCGCACCCTCGGCTTGGCGGGTGGCGCCTGACGCGGGGCGGGATGGCGGTGCATGGGGTGGCCGACGGTCGGGTGAAGCACCCAGGGATCGAACCCGTCGCCGACCGACCGATGCGTTTCCGAAGGGAGCGCGCCGGACTCCTGCGCCGTCTCTTTTTCCTCGTAACGCTTCCAGAACCGTTCGTGAAAGTAGAAGGCGACGGCGTTGACCATCGGCTCGATCAAGGCGATTCCGCCAGCGATCGCGACCGAGCCGGTGAGCGCGTAGGCGACGCTGAAACCGACCGTCAAATGCACCGCAAGATAGGTGAACGTCTTGGTGAGGTCGCGAGACCACCATCGGCGCGGCCAACGCAGCGCCAATTTGGGATGTTCGTGACGGATCACCGGACGCGCGCCTTTTCGATCGGAGTTTGGCCTCCTCGCGCGCGACGACCTTGGTGTCTACCCCCCTTCACTGCGCCGCCGGCCACAAGGCTCGCGCAGGAACCGTGCCGCATACGGAACGTTTGTCACGATAAGCTCGCCTTTTTGGCGAGTGAACGCATGCGCCGATCGGCGCGTAGAGGTCAGCGCCTTTGGCGCGAGGATGGGGAGACGACGCGATGGTAGACATCGGCAGCGTTCGCAAGGATATGCAAGTCATTGGCGCCGACGGCACTCAGGTGGGTGTGGTCGATGACATTGAAAATGGTCGGATCAAGCTCACGAAGCGAGACTCGGCGGATGGGCATCACCATTACCTCGATGTGAGCGACATCGATCACGTGGACAGCCATGTCCACCTTCGCTCGGGTGTGCATGTCCCCGGCGCTTTCGCATCGGGTCATGATACGACTCACTCGACCAGCGGGACTGTTGCCGCTGCCGGCGCGACTGTGGCGGGCGCCGCGGCTGCCGCTGCCCATGGCGTCGCCAATGCCGGTCATCGCGCGGCTGACGCTGTTCGTGATACGCTTGACGGCGATCACAATGACGGTCGCACGCCGTTCACCCGCGATAGCGATGGCGACGGCACGCCTAATGCGTTTGACACGCGCGACCATGGCCGCACGCATACGACTGGCACCACCCACAGCGCCTCGCCGACGCATACGAACTACGGCGCCACGCACACCAACCATGTCGAGCGTGATCGCGGGTTCAACTGGATTCCTTGGGTGCTCGCAGGCGTTGGCGCGCTGGCGCTGATTCTGCTGTTGCGCAGCTGCGCGGATGACAACCGCACCACGACGGCGGCGACGACGACTGCCGCAACCGCACCGGCGACCACGACGACCACCACCACCACGACCGAGCGCGTGACGCTTCCGGGTGGCGGCACGATCGACGTCCGGCCGAACACGCTGACCTATGATCTCAACCGCTTTCTCCTCAGCAATGAGGCTGCGCCGCGCACGTTCACCTTCGACAAGCTGAACTTCGACACGGGCAAGGCGACGATCCGCGCGGAAGATCGTGACACGATTACCGCAGTGACCTCGATCCTGAAGGCTTATCCGAACGTGAAGGTCGATGTCGTCGGTTTCACCGATGCCTCGGGTGATCGCGCCACCAACGAGCGGCTGAGCGTTCAGCGTGCCAACTCCGTTCGCGCGGCGCTGCTTGAGAATGGCATTGCTGCCAATCGCGTCACCGCGCGCGGCGGTGGCGTTGCCGACAACGCGGCCGGTGGTGCGCAGCAGAGCGCGCGTCGCACCGACCTGGTCGTGACCGCTCGCTAAGCGTCATTCCGACCGTACGAAAAGAGGGGAGTGCGGCTCAAGCCGCGCTCCCTTTTTTCTTGGCTTTAACCGTGCGACCCGTCTGTGCGCGGCGAATCCGGTAAGGTCCGTCGCCGAGAGCCCGGGGAGCACTTTTCCAGCTCAGCGTCACAATCCCATCGCGCACCAGGCGACTAACCGCCGCATGCACATCCTGCATGTGCGATCGCCACTCCTCTGGAGAAGCTGCGCGGGCTACCTCGCTTGGGCAGATAGTGGCATACTCACGACGCTCGGCGAGTTTAGCCAGTATCGCCGCCCGCCACTCTTCCGGCGACACAGGGCACGAGGGAGGGACGTCTGATGGCATTGAGCTACCGCTGTGCCGCAACCTGTTTGAGCGCGGTTCTGCTCGTCGGATGCGTCGCCGCTCCACGGGTGTCCCCCGCTCCGCCGACTTCGGCGCCGTTCCCCGTCGCAGCCTTTTTCACCGGGGAGAGCCATGGAGACGGGACGCTGCGCGTGATCACCCGCTCCCCCGTGCGCGTCGAGGTCGACAGCGTCGGCACAGCCGCGCCCGATGGCACGCTCACGCTGGTCCAGCGCGTTCGCGAAAGCGACAAGGCCGAGCGGACGCGGAGCTGGACACTGCGCGAGGATACTCCCGGCCGCTGGAGCGGCACGCTGACCGATGCCGACGGCCCGGTCAGCGCGACCGCCACCCCCGGCACACTCGACATCGCTTTCCCGATGGACGGAATGCAGGTCCGCCAGCACCTGGTGTTGAGCGAAAACGGCCAATCCGCGCGCAACATCCTCCGCGTGAGCAAGTTCGGCGTGACGGTTGCGGTGCTCGACGAAACCATCACCAGGGGGCCGCGGGCACGACGTTGACCGCTCCCAGCGGCGGCGGTTCGGAGGGTTCCCAGCCGGTAGGCGGCGGGATCGCGGGGGCGAGGTGGTGCGCTCCACCAGCGAAGTGGCGAAGCAGTCGCTCGGCCACAGCGGGCTGCGCGAGCGCTTCGCGAAAATCGAGGACAGGCGCGAAGGCCACGTCTTTGTCCGCGAACCACGCCTCCCACTCGTCGCGCGTGCGTTCCGCAAGGGTTTCGCGGAGGAACTCGGTCAGCACCGCCTGCGCCGCCCCCGGCGGAGCCTCCGCCAGCCGGTAAAGGTCTGGGCGCCCCAACGCCTCGAGCAGATTGCGCGCGAATTTGAGCTCGCGCCCGCCGAGCACGATCCAGCGCCCATCGGCGGTGCGGTATGGCCGGTAAAAGGCCGCTCCGCCGAGCGAGCGCTGCTCCGCCGAACGCGGCGCTTCGCCGCCCGCAATCGCCGCGCCCGCCGTGTGCGCCATCCACGGGAGCAGGCTGTCGAACATGGCGATGTCGAGCGTGGCGCCGTCCCCCGTGCGTTCGCGGGCGTAAAGCGCCATCGCCACCGCCGCGAGCGCGGTGAGCCCGGCGGCGAGGTCAGCGCTGGCGACGCCGGGCACCACCGGGGCACCGTCTGGTCCGTCGTTGACGCTGAGGAACCCCGCCAGCGCCTGCACCACCAGGTCATGCGCGGGGTGATGCGCGCGCTCGCCCGCCTGACCGAAAGCCGAGATCGAAACGTAGATGAGCCGCGGGTTGATTGCCCGCGCGCTCGACGCGTCGAATCCGAGCCGCGCCATCGCGCCGGGGCGGAACCCCTCCACCAGCACATCCGCCTCCGCGATCAGCCGGGTGAGGTGCGCCGCCCCTGCTTCGCTCTTGAGGTCGAGCGTGATGCTGCGCTTGCCGCGGTTGAGTTGGCGGAACCAGATGCTGTGTCCCGCCTCGAACGGACCCTGATCGCGCGCAGGATCGCCCGCGGGGGGCTCGACCTTGAGCACGCGTGCGCCCTGGTCGGCCATGGCGCAGGTCATCGCCGGGCCGGGGAGGAACTGGGTGAGGTCGAGCACCCGCACACCATCGAGCATCGCCGCGCCGCTGGTCCGCGCGCTTTCAGGTGCCGGCGAACCGCTCACTCCGTATCAGCGGCGACGCGGAGTACGCGGCGGCTGCGGGACAGATCGCCGCACAGGTCCGCTGGGCGCAGCAGCGATAGCGGGGGCGACGCCCACGGCAGCGCCCTCGCTCACCGCCGCGCCGGTCGCCAGCGCGGCGAGATCGAGCCCGCATTGCGTGCGCCCCGCACCGCTGTTGGTGATGGTGCAGCGCGCGGGGCCATAGACGAGGGCGCCCGCCTCCCCCGCCAGCGTCAGCGTGGCGGTGCGCCGCGCCTGTACGCGATGCGACGCGCTCCCCACCGCGTTGAGGCGCACGGTATCGGTGGCGAGGCGCGAAAGGTCGAGGCTTCCCGCCCCCACCGCGCGCGCTTCCACCGCATCCGCCCGCCCCGCAACGCGTACGTCGCCCGTGCCGCGCTGAAGGATGACCAGCCGCCGCGTTTCGACGTTGGCGACGTCGAGCGTGCTGGCGCCATCGAGGCTGATGCTCGTTTCATCGCCGCGCAGACGTGCGATGCGTACGCGCCCGCCGCCACGCAGTTCCACTTGCTGCAGCCCCTGCGCGCTGAGCGCGACGCGCAGCGTGCCGGAACTCGCCCGCACAGGGCCGTATGGCCCCTCGCTCGCCTGCCACAGGACGAGCGTGTCGCCCTGCCGTTCGACCTGCAGCGCGAGCAGCGCGTCGCGTGGGCCCTCGGCGCGGCCGGAAATGCGCGGGCTGTCGGTCACCTCCACCTGCATGTCCCCGCGCACCACCAAACGGGTGTAGCTGGTGAGGCCGAGGTTCCGCGTCTCAGCCAGAGCGGGGGTTGCGGCGGCCGTCAGCAGTGCCGCGAGAGCAATCGCGATCAACCGCACGTGACGTCGCCCGCCCCGCTGTTTTGAACGCGGCAGTTGCGCGCGCCTGTGACGCGGATGTCGCCCGCGCCGCTTGCCTCGATCGTGACGCTGCCGCCACCCCGCAGGGTCGCGTCCCCCGTCCCACGGCTGACGATGGAGAGGTCGTCCCAAACGCTGAACCCCTCGCCATCGAGGTCGCCGGTGCCTGAGAGAGTAACGCGTGCGCTGCGTGCTTCGCCTGCAATCTCGAGCGAGCCGGTGCCGGAGAGGTTGATCTCCAGCGCCTCTCCCGGAACGCGTGCGACGCTCATGTCGCCGGTGCCGCTGATCGTCAGGCCGGTCAGGCGCGGCACAGTGACGCGGAACTCGCTGTCATCGACCCTCGAACGGTCGCGCTGGGTCAGGATCAGGCGTGAACCATCCTGCCGCACGACCAGATTGGCGCGGTTGGGGCCCACCGCCACGACCGAGGGGACATCCCCCGCCACAACCTCCGCATCGACCGTTCCCGCAATCACGATGTGATCGAACGGCGCGATGTCGAAGGTCCGGCGATCACTCGCAGTGCCAACGGTTGCGCCTTCACCGACGCGCGAGGTCGTCTCGCCCCGGTCGCAGGCGGTGAGGGCCAGGCTAACCGCCGCCAACAGCGCCAAGCGCAAGGTTTGCATCGTCATTCTCCACCATCCTGCCGGGGGCGATGATGGCCGAGGCGCGCGCGTCTGTCACGAAAAAGCCCTCCCTCCGCGCGTGGGCGGGGGGAGGGCCGTCTCGTGTGCGGCGTCGCTCGTCAGAAGCGCAGGGTCACCGCGCCGAAGATCTGCCGCGGGGCGCCGTAGTAAGCGGTGAGCACGCCCTCGTTCCCCAGCGTCGAGCTATACCCTGGCTGCCCGTTGGCCAGCACGAACGCCGCGGTGTCCGGGTTCTGCCGCAGGAAGCTGTAGCCCGACACGATGTAGCGTTGGTCGGTGAGGTTGCGCGCGTGAAGGCCGATCGACACCCGGTTGCCCGGCGCGTTCCACACGAGGTTCGCGTCCCACAGCGCATAGCCCGGCTGGTCGAGCAGCGCGTTGGCAAGCTCGAACTGCTGGGTGCGGCTGCGGTAGGAGACGGTGGTCGACGCGACCAGCTCGCCGCGCGCAACGGGTGCGGAGTAGCCGAGCGTCGCGCTGCCGTTGAACTCCGGCGTGTTCTGGAACGCGCGGCGGCTGGCGACGTCGACCCCGCGCGAGTCGATGAAGCGGCGGTAGGCGGCGTCGATGTAGCCCGCGGTCACCCCCAGCGTCAGCCGCCCGCCGGTCATGCCGACGTCGCGGAAGTTGAGCGAACCTTCGAACTCGATGCCCCGGATGCGCGCCGACGCGGCATTGGTGGTGATGCCGATGAAGGTCTGAACGCCGCCCACCGTGGCGCCGATCGACCCGGGAATCTGCACGTCGGTATAGTCCGCGTGGAACGCCGCGATGGCGACGTTCAGCATGCGGTCGAACAGCGACGCCTTGTACCCGACTTCGTAGCTGGTGACGGTTTCAGGATCGAAAGACAGGAAATTGTAGATGTCGTCCTGGTCGCCCTGCGCACCGGTGACACCATTGCCGTTGAGGTCCGGCGCGGCGGTGCCGACCCCGCGTGGATCGAACCCGCCCCCTTTGAACCCGTTCGACCAGCTCGCGTAGAGGAGGTGGTCCTCCGCCGGCTTGAAGCTGATCGACGCGCGCGGGGAGAAGCGTTCGAAGTCGGCTGAGCCGCGGAAATCGGTCTGCCGCAGGAGCGGGTTGCTCGTCCCGCCGAACGCCGGCGACGCGCCAAGGTAGAGGTTGCGGACAATGCGCGAGTTACGCGTGTCCCAGGTGTAGCGCCCGCCGACCGCGACGCTCAGCATCGGCGTGACGTCGAACGTCACGTCGGCGAACACCGCCGCGGTGTCGGTGCCGACCTGGCCCGAGGTCAGCGCGGTGACCGTCCCCGGCAGCCGCACGTCAAAGATCGTGCCCGCATTGGCGCTCAGATAATAGCCGCCGACGAGAGCAGTGACCGCGCCCGCCTGATAGATCAGCTGCAATTCCTGCGAGGTCTGGTCGTTGTTGTAGAGCCCCGGCACGTCGACATCGACCGCGGGCAGCGCATCGAAATCGATCGGGGTTTCGGTGTCGTCCTGCCGATAGCCGGTGATCGAGCGGACGGTCAGCGCGTCGGAGACCTGCCCTTCGATGAACAGCGAAACCCCCCAGCCCTCGACCCGCTGGCGCGGCGTGACGAGCCCGCCGCGGCTGTCATAGACGTCGCTCAAAACGGGGGCGCCGGAGACGAGTCCGGGGATGAGGCGATGCCCGCCGCGCGGGCTCGAACGGTCGAGCGTGTAGTCGCCCGACAGCCGCACGAACAGGCCGTCGGTGTGGATCTCGCTCGACAGGCGCCCCGCCCACACGTCCTTGTTGTAGTTTTCGAGTCCCGTGTTGAGGTTGGTGCCGAAGCCGCCGCGCGACAGCCGCGCGATCGCCCCGCCAAAGCGCAGCGTGCCATCGCCCACGGGTCCGCCCGCGCTCACCACTGCTTCCGCCTGATTATAGGTGCCGTAGGCGAGGCGGAGGTTGAGATAGGGGTCGTTGCCGATCCGCCGCGTCACATATTTGACCGCGCCGCCGATCGTATTGCGACCGTAGAGCGTGCCCTGCGGCCCGCGCAGCACCTCCACCCGCTCCACGTCGTAAATGTCGAGCACCGCCGCCTGCGGGCGGTTCAGATACACATCGTCGAGGTAGAGCCCGACGCCCGCTTCGAACCCCGCCACCGGGTCCTGCTGGCCCACGCCGCGGATGAAGGCGGTCAGCGTCGAGTTGGTCCCGCGCGACGTTTCGAGCGTGATGTTGGGCGTCGTCTGGGTAAGGTCGGTGATGTCGATCGCGCCCGCATTCTCCAGCGCCTCACCCGAATAGGCGGTGATCGCGATCGGCACGTCGAGCAGCCGCTCCTCGCGCCGCCGGGCGGTGACGACGATATCGCTCGCGTTGTCGGCGACGGTGTCGGTGCGGTCCGGCGCGTCCTGGCTCGGTTCGGCACTATTGTCTTGCGCAGCAGCGGGCACGGAGATCGCCAGCGCGCCAAAGGCGCCGCCCGCCAGCAACATTGCGCGCATCGCCACCGCACGGTTCAGAAATCGAGCCATCCACCATCTCCCAATCAGGTGGAGCGTCGTCGCGCCCCTACCCCTTGAACTTCGATGGAGAGGTTCGTAGTGAAAGGTGAACCAGGTTTCAACTCGAACTTCGGTGGACCGTTCCGGCGGACGATATAAGTGTTTCTGGTGCCACAGGGGGTTGCGTGGAAATCGACGGACGCCAGCCGAGACCTAGCTCCGACAGCGACGCGCCACCGCCTCCGCGCACGGCCCGGGGCGAGCGCACGCGCGCGCGGCTCATCGACGCCGCGGCGCGGGAGTTCGGGGAAAAGGGTTTTCACGAAGGTTCCATCAGCGGCATCAGTGGCCGCGCCGGAACCGCGCTCGGCAGCTTCTACAACTACTTCGCCAATAAGGCCGCGATCTTTCGTGCGCTGGTGGAGGATATGTCTGGGCGAGTGCGCGACCATGTCGCCCCGGCGATCGCCAAGGGAACGGACCCGATCGACGCCGAACGACGCGCGCTCGAAGCGTTCCTCCACTTCGCGCGCGAGCACAACGAGCTCTACCGCATCATCGACGAAGCCGAATTCGTCGAACCCGACGCTTTTCGCCTCCACTATGAACGCACCGCGCAGCGTATTGCCGAACGCCTGCGCCGCGGCGGGGAAGCGGGCGCGATGCGTGGCGACCTCGGCGAGGTCGAGGCATGGGCCTATATGGGGATGAACGTGTTCCTCGGCCTGCGCTATGGCCGATGGGAGCAGGATGCCAACCTGTCAGCGGTCGCGGCGCGCGCCAACCGGCTGCTCGCGGAAGGGCTGAAGCGCCGCTGACTTGGCAGCGGGCGATGGACGCACGATAGCGCCGTCGCTCGAATCGCCATGCCACGCCTTCGCTACATCCACACGCGCCTCAGATCGCGACCGCTGATCGCACTTTCCATGGCGATGGTAGCGGGTGCGGGGGGTGGGTATCTGCTGGCGCGCAGCAATGCCCCGACCTTCGAAGCTGCGGCGACGCTCGCGCCCCCGGCGACGCCTGGAGCCAAGGGCGTGCGTGCGACGCCTGACCCCACCACGCTCGCCACCGAACGCGAACTCCTGCTCAGCCGAGCATTGCTTGCGCGCGTTGAGCGGGGCGGGTCGCGGCGTGGCGCGACGCCGCTGGAACTGCGCGTCAGGCAGACGCGTGGCGGTCGGCTCGTGCTTCTCGCCCGCGCGTCGAGCGCACAGGAGGCGGCGCGGCTCGCCAACGATTGGGCGTCGGCCTATGTCGCTTTTCGCGCCGACCTCCAGCTGGCGAGCGGCGGACCGGCGCGGGCGGAGCTCGATCGCCAGATCCGCGCGCTGGAGATGCGCATGGCCGCGCGCTCTACCCCTGCGCCAGCGCCGGAGGGTGCCAGCAACGAAGCGCGTCTGGCCGAGCAGCTCAGCGCCGCCACCTCGCGCCGTCTCTCCGCGGAACAGGCGGCGGCCACCTTCAGCGAGGACGCGGTCGTCCCGGCCGAGATGCGGGCGCAGCAAGCGATCGCGGCCGCCGAACATGCCGGGATCGTCGCGCGGTACGGGGCTGACTACCCCAGCGCGCGGGCCGCACAGGGTCGGGTCGACAGTCTGCGCGCGGAAGGTAGGACGCTCGTTAAAGAAAGGCGAGACGCGGTTCAGACCGCGCTGCGCGAAGCCGAGCAGGATGAGCGCGACCTGCGCGAACAACTCGCGCAGGCGACCGCCGCGAGTTCCAGCGCAGCCAGCGAGGCGCAGGAGGCCGCCCGCCAAGCTGCCAGTGATCAGGCGCGCCTCGACACCATGCGCCGCGCCCGCGACGAGGCTTCGGCGCGAGCGCTCACCCCGCCTCCGCTGTCGGTCGTAGAGGCGGCCACCCCGCCCGCCTCGCCATTGCGGGGGGAGCGTCTGCTTTACGCGCTGATTGGCGCTTGTCTCGGGGCCGCGCTATGGCTCCTTGCCAGACTGCGGCCGCTGCGGAGCGATTAGTGACCCATCGCCGCTTGATCGGTTGCCGGCGTCGTGGCCGCTGGAGCGGTCGGCGCTGAACCGACGTTGCCGCCCCCCGCGCCGCGCCGCTGCATCCAGCGCCGCATGTCGGCAATCTCTGCCTCCTGACTTTCGATCACCCGCTGGGCGAGCGCGCGCACCTCCGGGTCCTTGCCGTAGACGAGCGCGACGCGTGCCATGTCCACCGCGCCCTGATGGTGCGGGATCATCCCTTGCATGAAGGCGACGTCGGCATCGGCGGGCACCTCCCCCATCGCGCGGTGCATGCGGTTGTTGGCGTCGGTGTAGGCGAGCTGCGCCGGGGTCATCGCCTCCGTCGCCTCATCCGCGCCGGTGGTGACCCGCACTGCATCAGGCGTCGGCGAAGGCGCGGTGGGATCGCTCGAGGCGACCGTCGACTCCGCCGGAGCGGTCGTGGTGCTGGTCTCCGTGGTGGTCGTCGTGTCGGTGCCGCGCTGGATGTCGCAGCCCGTCAGCGCCAGGCCGGCCACGCCGACGAAGATCAATGTGCGGATCGTCATGCAGTCTCTCCCTCTGCATTTGTCTCACCTGCCCAACGCAGGTCGGGCGCAGTAGCTTCCTCACGCAGCAGCGCGATCGCTTCATCGAGCGGCATCATCCGCTGGCCCTCGCGCCCCAGAGTGCGCAGCGCGACGGTGCCTTCTTCGGCCTCGCGCTTGCCCACGACGAGCAGCTGCGGGACCTTGGCGAGGCTGTGTTCGCGCACCTTGTAGTTGATCTTTTCGTTGCGCAGGTCGGTGTCGACGCGGATGCCCGCGGCGCGCAGCTTGCCCTCCACCTGACGCGCGTAAGCGTCCGCATCGCTGACGATCGTCGCAACCACAGCCTGGGTCGGCGCGAGCCAGGTCGGCAGGCGCCCGGCGAAATGCTCGATCAGGATGCCGATGAAGCGTTCATAGCTGCCAAAGATCGCGCGGTGCAGCATCACCGGGCGATGCCGCTCGCCATCCTCGCCGATGTAGCTCGCGTCGAGCCGTTCGGGCAGCACGCGGTCGGACTGGATGGTGCCGACCTGCCACGTCCGCCCGATCGCGTCGGTGAGGTGCCATTCGAGCTTGGGCGCGTAGAAAGCGCCTTCGCCCGGCAATTCCTCCCAGCCATATTCCGCCGTCGCGAGGCCAGCGCGATGCACCGCGTCGCGCAGCTCGCTCTCCGCCTTGTCCCAGTCGGCGTCGGAGCCGAACCGCTTCTCGGGCCGCAGCGCGAGCTTGATCGAGTAGGTGAAGCCGAAGTTGCGGTAGATGCGGTCGGCGAGCGCGCAGAACGCCTGCACCTCCTCGACGATCTGATCCTCGCGGCAAAAAATGTGCGCGTCGTCCTGCGTGAACTGGCGCACGCGCATCAGCCCGTGCAGCGCGCCGTGCGGTTCGTTGCGGTGGCAGCAACCGTTCTCGTAAAGCCGCAGCGGCAGGTCGCGGTAGCTCTTGATGCCCTGGCGGAAGATCAGGACGTGCGCCGGGCAGTTCATTGGCTTCAATGCCATCCAGTCGGCGTCGTGGCTGACGATCGGCCCCTCGTCGGCAATGTTCGGCACCTCGTCGGGGATGACGAACATATTCTCGCGATATTTGCCCCAGTGGCCCGACTGCTCCCACTGGCGCGCGTCCATCACCTGCGGGGTTTTCACTTCCTGATAGCCAGCCGCGTCGATCGCGCGGCGCATATAGGCTTCAAGCTGGCGCCAGATAGTAAAACCGTTGGGGTGCCAGAACACCGACCCGTGCGCCTCCTGTTGAAGGTGGAACAGGTCCATCTCTGCGCCGAGCTTGCGGTGGTCGCGCTTGGCCGCCTCCTCCAGCCGGTGGAGGTGCGCGTCGAGCTGCTTCTTGTTGAGCCAGCCGGTGCCGTAGATGCGGCTCAGCATCGCGTTGTTCTGGTCGCCGCGCCAGTAGGCGCCCGACACGCGCGTCAGCTTGAAGGCGTTCGGGTCGAGCTTGCCGGTGGAGGCCATGTGCGGCCCGCGGCAGAGGTCGTACCAGCCGTCGCCCGAATGATAGACGGTAATCTCGCTATCCTGCGGCAGTTCGGCGACCCACTCCGCCTTGAAGGTCTCGCCCTGCGCGCGCCATTTGGCGATCAGGTCTTCGCGGTCCCACACCTCGCGGCGGAGCGGTTTGTCCTCGGCGATGATGCGGCGCATCTCCGCCTCGATCGCGGGGAGGTCGTCCTCGGTGAACATGCCGCGTCCGGGGGCGGGGGCGAAGTCGTAGTAGAAACCATCCTCGGTCGCCGGACCGAAGGTGATCTGCGTGCCGGGATGCAGGTGCTGCACCGCCTCCGCCAGCACGTGCGCAAAGTCATGCCGTGCGAGTTCAAGCGCATCCGCCTCATCGCGCATCGTGACAAGCGCGAGGGTCGCGTCGCCTTCGAACGGGCGGGTGATGTCGCGCAGCTCGCCATCAACGCGCGCGGCGATCGCCGCCTTGGCAAGGCCGGGGCCGATCGCCGCGGCGACATCGGCGGGGGTCGACCCCTCCGGCATCTCGCGCACGGAACCGTCGGGAAGGCTGATCTTGAACATGAGAGACATGCGCGAGCGCATGGCGAGGGGGCGGCGGTCTCGTCAAGCGCTGCGGTGGAGTTTGCGAGGCTGAGCGTCGTTTGGCGGGCGCCCTTGCCGCCACCCCGGCGCGCTGCTAGCAGCTTCGGCGTCGCGGCGGCGCAAGCGCGCTTTCTCCGCGGCATTTTTCGAGTTTGATCGCACGGCGCGTTCGGCATGTGGAGCTTTTCCGCGGCCTCTCCCTCCGGCGGTCCTGTCACCGGGTGCGCCCACGTCGATGCCGATGCCTTCCGCCAGCCTGCACTGCCCGACGGGGCCGAGTGCAGCGGCGCACATCGCAGCAGCGGGCCTGCACCTTTCCCTCACCCGATCGGGCACAGCGGCGCGGATTTCCCCGCCTCGCACGCTCGCCACATTGCGCGCCAGCGGCGGCGAACGGCTTCGTTCGCGCGGCGGCGCCCGGAGTATACTAAATGTCCACGCATATGCTGATCGATGCGCGCCACCGGGAAGAAACCCGCGTCGCGGTCGTCAAAGGTAACCGGATCGAGGAGTTCGACTTCGAATCCGCCGAGCACAAGCAGCTCAAAGGCAATATCTACCTCGCCAAGGTCACCCGGGTCGAACCGTCGCTGCAGGCGGCGTTCATCGAATATGGCGGCAATCGCCACGGGTTCCTCGCCTTCAGCGAAATTCATCCCGACTATTTCCAGATCCCCAAGGAGGATCGCGACGCGCTGCTGCGCGAGGAGGCGGAAGCTGCCGCCGCCGCGATGCGCGCCGAGGAGGAGATGGAATCGCTCGAAGGCGAAGTGGAAGACATCGCTCCCCCCGCGCCGCTCGACGAGGATGGCGTGCCGCTCGATGCGCACGACGACGATCATGGCGACGACGATGACCATCACGACGACGATGGCTTTGACCGCGAGCTGAACGACGGCGAAGGGTCGTTCGAGGACGAGGACCGCGCCGAGGACGAAGCCTCGAACGAGGGCTCCGGCGATGGCGAAAGCCCCCGCCGCGGGCGCGGTCGTCGTCGCCCGGGCAAGGAGCGCGGGCGTCGCGGCGAGCGTGGCGACCGCTCTGACCGGGGCGACCGCTCCGAGCGGAACGAGGCCGATGCGCCGCCGCGTCGTTCGTGGCACCGCCGCTACAAGATCCAGGACGTCATCCGCCGCCGCCAGGTGCTGCTGGTGCAGGTCGTCAAGGAAGAGCGCGGCAACAAGGGCGCGGCGCTGACCACCTACCTCAGCCTTGCGGGTCGCTACTGCGTGCTGATGCCCAATTCGAGCAACGGCGGCGGGATCAGCCGCAAAATCTCGAACGGCGCCGACCGCAAGCGGTTGAAGTCGATCATCGACGAGATGAACCTGCCGCCGTCGATGGGCTGCATCGTCCGCACAGCGGGGCTGGAGCGCACCAAGCCCGAAATCCGTCGCGATTTCGACTATCTCGCGCGGCTGTGGGACGAAATCCGCGAAAAGACGCTGAGCGCGACCGCGCCGGCGCTGATCCATTCGGACAGCGACCTCATCAAGCGCGCGATCCGCGACATCTACAACAGCGACATCAGCGACGTGATCGTGGAGGGCGAGGAGGGATACCGCGCCGCCAAGGACTTCATGAAGCTGCTGATGCCCAGCCACGCCAAGCGCGTGCAGGCCTATGCCGACCCCGTGTCACTGTTCCAGCGTTATGGCGTCGAGGATCAGCTGTCGGCGATGTATCAGCCGCTCGTGCCGCTGAAATCGGGCGGCTACCTGATCATCAATCCGACCGAGGCGCTGGTGTCGATCGACATCAACTCCGGCCGCTCGACGCGCGAGCATAATATCGAGCAGACCGCGCTCAACACCAATCTGGAGGCCGCTTACGAGGTCGCGCGCCAGCTGCGGCTGCGCGACATGGCCGGACTGGTGGTGATCGACTTCATCGACATGGAGTCCAACAGCAACGTCCGGAAGGTCGAGCGCGCGATGAAGGACGCGCTCAAGCACGACCGCGCGCGCATCCAGCTGGGCCGCATCTCGGGCTTCGGCCTGATGGAGATGAGCCGTCAGCGGCTGCGCACCGGCGTGCTCGAGGCATCGACCCGCCAGTGCCCGCATTGCGACGGCACCGGGCTGGTCCGCACCGCCGCCTCGTCGGGGCTCGGCGCGCTGCGCATGCTCGAGGAAGAGGCGGCGCGCGGGCGCGGTTCGCAGCTGCTGATGCGCGCGAGCCAGGAAGCGGCCTTCTACCTCCTCAATCACAAGCGCTACGAACTCACCGAGATCGAGCAGCGCTACGGCGTCTCGATCGCGGTCGAGGCGGACGGGCACATGGAAGGCGCTCGCATGAGCGTCGAGGCGAGCGGACCGCCGCCGTCCGTGCGCCCGCAGTTCCAACGCATCGTCGACGAGGACGAGGACGAGGCGTTCGACGCCGACGAGGGCTACAACGACGCCGAGGACGAGGAAGAGCGCAGCGAACGCTCGCGTGACGAGCGCGACGGCGAGGGTGGCGAACGTTCGCGCCGTCGTCGCCGCCGCCGCCGTGGTGGTCGTCGCGACGAGGAAGGCGCGCCGCGCGAGGAGCACGGCGAGGACCAGCACTCGGACGAACCGCGCTCCGCCGAGCGGGACGCGAACGACGACGCCGATGCGGCAGAGGACAAGGGTGAGGTCCGCTCGGACGATGGCGAGGGCGATCGCGAACCGCGCCGCCGCCGCCGCGGACGTCGGGGCGGTCGCAACCGCCGCGGCGAGGGTCGCGGTGAGTTCACCGAGGACGCGCCGTCCGAATCCGGTGACGCGGGCGATTCGGAAGCCGCGCAAACCGAGCCCGATACCGATGCGGTCGAAGCGGGCCCCGCAGAGCCGGTGGCCGAAGAAGCTCTGGTTGAAGCGCCCGCCAAGCCGCGGCGCTCACGTCGCAAGGCCGCGGAACCCGCTGCGGAGGAGGCTGCTCAGCCGACCGAAGCCAGCGAGGAGGCGGTCGCCGAGCCGGTGAAGAAACCGCGCCGCTCGCGCAAGAAAGCCGAAACGGAGGCTGCACCCGAAGCCGCCGCCGAGCCTTCCGCCGAAGAGACGCCCGAGCCAGCCGCGGCAAAGGAAGCCGCAGCGCCTGCGCCCAAGCGCCGCCGCACCGCACGCAAGGCAGCGGCCCTGCAACCGGAAGTGGACGCCGCAACATCTGACGCTGCGG
>ERZ501047.42-NODE-42-length-43964-cov-6.767132_pt1 | contig 43964 bp, 38 predicted proteins | sample MGYA00510868_ERZ501047 | MGnify/ENA primary metagenome ERZ501047 (study PRJEB25958, sample SAMN03398593) | human skin metagenome | study: EMG produced TPA metagenomics assembly of the Human Skin Microbiome Metagenome (human skin metagenome) data set. | reverse complement strand
CGACCTGCGCTGCCGGACCGCGGCCCCGCCCGCGGAACCCGCTCCGTGGGCATCGGGCAGCCGGCCGGCCTGGGGCGGCGCTACCCGCTGACGGCTGGCGAGACGGCGCGCCGGAGCGGCTCAGCGGGTGGCGTTGGCGTTGGTGACGATGACCGACACGTTGTGCCCGCCGAAACCGAAGGAGTTGTTGAGGGCGGCGAGGTCACCGGCCGGCAGCTCGCGGGTGGTGTTCGCGGCGATGTCGATGCCGAGGCCTGGCTCGGGGTTGTCCAGGTTGATGGTGGGGGGCACGACCCGCTCCTGCAGCGCCTTCACGCAGGCCACGGTCTCCAGGGCACCGGCGCCGCCGAGCAGATGCCCGGTCATCGACTTGGTGCTGGTCACCACGCAGTCGTCGACGGCGTCGCCCAGAACCTCGCGTACGGAGGCGGCCTCGACCGGGTCGCCGGCCGGCGTCGAGGTGCCGTGGGCGTTCACGTGCTTGATGTCACCGGGCGTGAGCCCCGCGTCGCGCAGGGCGTGGTCCATGGCCAGCACCTGGCCCCGCTGCGACGGGTTCGTCATGTCCAGTGCGTCCGACGTGGTCCCGGCACCGGCCAGGGTGCCGTAGATCCGGGCGCCTCGGGCCTGCGCGTGCTCCAGCGTCTCGATCACGAGGCAGGCCGCCCCCTCGCCGAGCACGAAGCCGTCCCGGTCCACGTCCCACGGGCGCGAGGCGCGGGTAGGGTCGTCGTTGCGGCGGCTGAGGGCCTGCATCTGGCCGAAGGCGGTGACCGGCAGCGGGTGGATGACCGCCTCGGTGCCGCCCACCAGCGCGATGTCGGCGCGGCCCAGGGTGATCAGGTCAAGGGCGTGCGCGATGGCCTCGTTCGACGACGCGCACGCCGAGACCGGGGCATGGACGCCGCCGCGGGCGAGCAGCCGGATGCCGACGTTGGCGGCCGGCGCGTTCGCCATCAGCATGGGGATGGTGAGGGGCGACACCCTTCGGGGCCCCTTCTCCTTGTGCACGTCCCACTGCCCGAGCAGCGAGTGCAGCCCGCCGATGCCGGAGGCCAGGGAGACCACCAGCCGGTCGGGATCGACGGTGTTCTCGCCGTCGAGGCCCATGCCGGCGTCGGCCCAGGCCTCGAGCGCGGCGACCAGGCCCAGCTGGGACGATCTGTCGAGGCGGCGGGCGACCACGCGGTCCAGGACTTCCGTGGGGTCGACGGCTGCCTGGGCGGCGATCTGCGTGCTGAGGTCGGCGGCCCACTCGGCCTCGATGCGGGAGACGCCGCTGGTGCCGGCGAGCAGGGCCGACCAGGTGCTGTCGAGGTCGCCTCCGAGCGGGGTGGTGGCGCCGAGTCCGGTGATGACGACGGTGGGCATGGCGGTCCTTCGGGTCAGGTGTCGCGGGTGAACGGGGGGCGGCGCCGGTCCAGCGCCGCCCCTCGCGTACGTCAGGCCTGCGCGCGCTCGATGTAGGCGACGGCGTCGCCGACGGTGCGGAGGTTCTTGGCGTCCTCGTCAGGGATGGAGACGCCGAACTTGTCCTCGCAGGCGTAGATGATCTCGACCATCGACAGGGAGTCGACGTCGAGGTCCTCGGTGAACGACTTGTCGAGCTGGACGTCCTCGACCGCGACACCCGCGACGTCGTTGACGATCTCGGCGAGCTGCCCGCGGATCTCTTCGGTGGTGGCCATGCTTTCTCCTTTGTTGGGGACTGGTGGGGAACTCAGGGGAGGGCGACGACCTGGCCGGCGTAGACCAGCCCGGCGCCGAACCCGATCAGGAGGGCCGTCTGGCCCGACGATGCCTGGCCGCTGCTCAGCAGCTCGTCCATGGCGATCGGCACCGAGGCGGCGGAGGTGTTGCCGATGTGGCGGATGGAGCGTGCCACGACCACCTCCTCCGGGAGCGACAGGTGACGCAGCATGGAGTCTGTGATCCGGTTGTTCGCCTGGTGGGGGATGAAGACGTCCAGCTCTGCGGGGGAGACCCCGGTCTCCTCGAGGATCTTCGAGGCGGCGTCGGCGATGAACGTGGTCGCCCAGCGGAAGACCGGCTTGCCGTCCATGGCGAGCGTCGGCATCCGGCCCTCGGGGACGGCGTCGCGGAAGTCCTTGGTCTGCGCGATGACATGACCCTGGCTGCCGTCAGAGCCCCAGACCACCGGGCCGATGCCGGGGGTGTCGTCGGCCACCACCACGGTCGCCCCAGCGCCGTCGGCGAACAGGAACGCCGTGGAGCGGTCGCCCTTGTCGGTGATGTCGGAGAGCCGCTCGGCGCCGACGACGAGCACCGTGGTGGCAGCGCCGGTGCGGATCAGGGCGTCGGCCTGGGCGAGCGCGTAGCAGTAGCCGGCGCAGGCGGCCGAGACGTCGTACGCCGCCGGGTCGGAGATGCCGAGCTCGTGCGCGAGCAGCGGTGCCAGCGCCGGCGTCTGGCTGAAGTGCGTGACGGTCGCACAGATGATCGCGTCCACCTGCGACGCTTCGATGCCGGCGTGCGCCAGCGCCTTGCGCGATGCCTCGGTGACCATCAGCAGCAGCGGCTCGTCGTCGCTCGCCCAGCGACGCTCGACGATGCCGGTGCGCTGCTGGATCCACTCGTCGCTCGAGTCGATCATCGTGCACATCTCCTCGTTGGAGACGATGCGACGAGGCAGGAAGGAGCCCACGCCCGCGATGCGGGAGCCGGCGCGGACGGGGCGCTGGGTGATGGTGCCGGTCATGCGGGGTCCTCCTGGGGCTGCGGTGCGGGCTCGCCGGCGTGCCGGTCGCAGAACGCGCGGGCCTCGTCGATCTGGTCAGGGGTGTTGAGGGTGAACAGCTCGGCCGTGCGCAGGTGGCGCTTGGCGATGCCGGTGAGGGTGCCGGCGGGGGTGAGCTCCAGCAGGCCCGTCACGCCGAGGGCGGCCATGGTCTCCATGCAGAGGTCCCAGCGCACGGGGCTGGCGATCTGCGACACGAGCCGGCCGACGTACTCACGGCCCGACGCGACCGCCTGGCCATCGGCGTTCGACAGCAGCGTGACCGTGGGGTCCTGCGCCTCGGCGGCGTCGGCGAGCGGGCGCAGGTGCTCGACCGCTGGGGCCATGTGCACGGTGTGGAAGGCGCCCGCCACGCTGAGCGGCACGACGCGCGCTCGGCGCGGGGGGTTGGCGGTGAGCTGCTCGACCTGCTCGACCGTGCCACCGGCGACGACCTGGCCCGGGCCGTTGTTGTTGGCGGGCGTCAGCCCCGCGGCCTCGATCGCCGCACGTACCTCGTCGGGGTCACCGCCCACGACCGCCGCCATCGAGGTGGGGCGCGTGGTGGCAGCCTCGGCCATCGCCTTGCCGCGCTCCCGAACCAGGGTCATCGCGGTCTCGGGGGAGAGCACCCCGGCGAGGGTGGCAGCGGTGAGCTCACCCACCGAGTGGCCGGCGAGCAGGCCCACCGGCGGGCTGGAGACGGTGGGCTCGCCGGTGGTGCTCAGCTCGGCGGCCACGGCGACCCCGGCGGCGACCAGCAGCGGCTGGGCCACCGCGGTGTCGCGGATGGTGTCGGCGTCGGCCTCCGAGCCCATCCGCGCGAGGTCGACGCCAACCACCTCGGACAGCCGGGCGATCCGCGCGGCGAACGTGGGCAGCTGCAGCCAGGGCGAGAGGAAACCCGGGGTCTGGGCCCCCTGACCGGGGGCGACGATGGCAAGCACGTCCGCCATCGTTTCGTGAGATCGCTGCAGGCGTCGTGCAGGACACGACGAAGTTCGGAGCCTGATTGTTGTGGAGATGCGACAAACCTCATCCTCTGCTCGACCTGGTCGAGCAGAGGAACAGCACCACCTCCGGCGATCCCAGCACGCCCGGGGTCTGACGTTGCCCGGCCCTAGGCTCGGGCCATGAAGCGCTACTGGGTGATCGTCGCTTCTCGCGACCATGCCCGCCGCGGTCTGCGTGGCGGGTTCGTCATGGCCAACCACGGTCGGCGTGACCCGCTGGCGCGCATGTCACCCGGCGACGGCATCCTCATCTACTCGCCGACCGAGTCCTACCCCCGGGGCACCCCGTCGCGCGCGGTGACCGTCGTCGGCGAGGTGACCGGGGAGGAGCCGGAGCCCAGCGATGTCATCGAGGGCGGCTTGCGTCGCGCGGCAGACCTGCACGAGGTGGAACCGGTCGCGCTGGCAGACATCCGTGAGCACCTGCCGACCACGCGGCTGCGGTTCGGCTTCTTCGAGCTCGACGCGGGCGACGCGAGAGCGATCCTGGCGATGACCTCGCCCGGCTGAGTCGCTCGGCCCCCAGGGACGTCCGGTCGTCGGGCAGGTCAGTCTGCGGCGTAGAGGCGGCCGAGGGTGAGGGCGAGGCGCAGCACGTACGCGGAGCGCGGCTCGCCGGGGTGGTAGCCGGTGACCTCCTGGATGCGGCGCAGCCGGTACCGGACCGTGTTGGGGTGCACGAACAGGGCGCGAGCAGCGGCCTCGATGGCGCCGCCCTCGTCGACGAACGCCACCAGGGTGGCCAGCAGCTCCCCGCCGGCCGCCAGCAACGGCTCGTACACGTCGGTCACCAGCGCCCGGCGGGCGTGCCCGTCGCCGGCCAGGGCCCGCTCTGGCAGCAGCTCCACGGCGGTCACCGGCCGGGGGGCGCCCGGCCACGCCTTGGCGGCCCGCATGCCGGCGAACGCCGACCGGGCCGAGGCTCCCGCCTCGACCAGGTGGTCGACCACGGGCCCGGCCACCACCGGCCCGTCACCGAAGTGGGGGAGCAGCCGCTGGGCCGTCGCGAGCGGGCTGTCGGCCAGCGCCGACCCGCCGACCACGACGACCAGCCGGTCTCCCTGGATGGCGGCCAGGGCGTCCAGCCCGCCCCGCGACGCGCTGCGGCGCAGCGACTCGATCTGGTCGTGCGCCCCCGCCGGCGCGACCCCGACGATCACGGTCACGGCGCCGGGGGACTGCCAGCCCAGGGTGGACGCGCGTGAGACAAGGGTCTCGTCGGCCTCGCCGCGCACCACCGAGTCGACGACGAGGGACTCCAGCCGGGCGTCCCAGCCACCGCGCACCTCGGCGGCCGTGGCGTAGATCTCTGCCGCCGCGAAGGCCACCTCTCGGCTGAAGTACAGCGCCGCCTGCGTCACCACGGCCCTGTCGCCGCGCGGCAGCTGCTGCACCTGCCGCTCGACCCCCTCCACGGTGGTGCGCACCAGCTCGACGGTCTGCTGCAGCGTGATCCGGCGCATCACCTCCCGGGGGGCCACCGCGAACATGGCTCCCGCGTCCACGGGCTCGTCGTCCTCGTCGGCCAGCCAGGCCACGAAGGCGTCGATCCCGGCGCGGGCGACCATGGTGATCCAGGACCGGTCCTCGGCGTCGAGGTCGCCGAACCACTCGTGGCGGGCGTCCATCTCCGTGAGGGTCGCGGTCGTCGTCGCCGCCGAGAGGTCAGCCAGGCGCCGCACCACCTGGGCGCGGGCGCGGCCGGAGGGGACCAGGGTGCGACCCCGCACGCGCTCCCCACCGCCGGTCTTCGCCATGGCGTCAGCGTAGGGTGTCGCCGTGACGAGCCCTGCCGGAGCCGTGCCCCTGACACCCGCGGACGCGCTGCGGGAGATCGCCTACTGGCTGGACCGGGCACGGGCCGACTCCCGCAAGGCGCAGGCGTTCCGCGCCTCGGCCTCCCGCATCGACGCTCTCAGTGACGAGCAGCGTGCCCGGCACGCCGCTGACGACACCTGGGGCCAGATCGCAGGCATCGGGCCGAGCTCGGCGAGCGTGATCCGGCAGGCGGTGGCGGGGCAGGTGCCGGACTACCTGGCGAAGGTACGGGCCTCCGCGAGACCCCTGACCAGCGGAGGGCAGACGCTGAGGGCGGCCCTGCGCGGCGACCTCCACTGCCACACCGAGGCCTCGGACGGCTCGGCGCCGCTCGCCGAGATGGCCGCGACGGCCACGTCGCTCGGGCACGCGTACCTGCTGATCACCGACCACTCGCCCCGGCTCACCGTCGCGCACGGGCTCTCACCCGAACGGCTGGCCGAGCAGGGCCGGGCCATCGACGAGCTCAACGCCGCCGGCGAGGGCGTCCGGGTCCTGAAGGGCATCGAGGTCGACATCCTCGACACCGGCGCGCTGGACCAGACACCCGAGGCCCTCGCCTCCCTCGACGTGGTGGTGGCCAGTGTGCACTCGAAGCTGCAGATGGACGCGGAGTCGATGACCCACCGGATGGTCGCCGCGGTCGCGAACCCCCGCACGAACGTGCTCGGTCACTGCACCGGGCGCCTCGTCGAGGGCGGCCGCGGTCGCCGGCCGGAGTCCCGCTTCGACGCCGAGGTGGTCTTCGAGGCGTGCCGTCAGATGGGTGTGGCGGTGGAGATCAACTCGCGCCCCGAGCGCTGCGACCCGCCCGACGACCTGCTGGCGCTGGCCCGGGACACGGGCTGCCTGTTCTCGATCGACACCGATGCGCACGCACCCGGTCAGATGGACTTCCTCTGGTACGGGTGCGAGCGCGCGGAGGCCGCGGGGATCCCGGCCGAGCGGGTCGTCAACACCTGGCCTCTCGACGAGCTGCTGGACTGGGCGCGGCCCTGAGCCAGGCGACGCGTTGTCGAGCTTTCACCGTCAACCCGCACGCTGGGGGCTAGAGTCCTGCTCGCCCCAGGCCCGAGCCTGGTGCCCACCACCACGAGGGGACCTGCCGTGACCGCACCGCTCCGCCGCACCCGCGCGGCCCTGGCCGCCATGACCGCGCTCGCCGCGCTCAGCGTCTCGGCCTGCGCCAACTACAGCACGACCACGCCGGGCGCGAGCGGCTCGGCCGCGGCCTCCGGCGCCACGGTGCCGCTGGTCCAGCCCGGCAAGCTGCTGGTCTGCACGCACCTGTCGTACAAGCCGTTCCAGTACCGCGAGGGCTCAAAGGTGGTCGGGTTCGACGTCGACATCATGGACCTGGTGGCGAAGAAGCTGAACGTCACGCAGGAGATCGTCGACATCGAGTTCGCGCAGATCACCTCCGGCGCGGTGTTCGCGGCCAAGAAGTGCGACGCCGGCGCTGCCGCAGTGACCGTCACCGACAAGCGCAAGGAGGCGGTGCTCTTCTCCGACCCGTACTTCAAGGCGACGCAGGCCCTGATCACCAAGGACTCCTCGGTCACCGACCTGGCGAGCCTCAAGGGCAAGAAGCTCGGTGTGCAGTCCGACACCACCGGTCTGGAGTACGCGGAGAAGAACAAGGCCCAGTACGGCTACGAGATCGTCGTGTTCGACGACATGCCGTCGGAGCTCGCCGCGGTGCTGGCCGGGACCGTGGCCGCCGGCATCAACGACAACGGCGTGGTCTACGACTACGCCAAGGAGAACCCGACCATGAAGGTGGTCAAGGAGTTCGACACCGGTGAGGTCTACGGGATGCTCTTCGACAAGAACAACCAGGCCCTGGCCAAGCTGACCAACGACGCCCTCACGCAGGCCAAGAGCGACGGCACCTACGCGACGATCTACAAGAAGTGGTTCAACGCCGAGCCCCCCAAGTGACGCGTTGACGTAGTGACCCCCGCGCCTGCCGCGGCGCGGGGGCCGACACCGGTCGACGAGGACCGGGCAAGAGAGGGGCCGCCATGAGCGCCACCACCACACCCGCGCCGCCACGGAGGCTGTCACCCCGGCGGCGAGCCCAGCGCTGGCGGTTCGTCCAGTACGGCATCCTCGCGCTGGCCGTCCTCCTGGCGATCCTCTTCGTCGACGGGCGGCAGGTGACACAGGCGTTCCTGCGCCCCGACCTGGTCACCAAGGCGTTGGCCGGAGGGCTCGGCAGGGCGCTGCTGAACACGATCGTCTACACCGCGGGCGGCTTCGTGCTGGGCCTTTTCCTGGGCACGGTCCTGGCCCTGATGAAGCTGTCGTCGGTGGCGCCGTACCGGTGGATCGCGACCGCGTACATCGAGTTCTTCCGCGGCCTGCCGGCGATCATCGTGTTCATGGCGTTCAGCCTGATCGCGCTGGCGTTCCCGGGCCTGCGGATCCCCGGCGGGATCTACGGCACCGTGTGGCTGGCGCTGGCGATCGTGGGCGCTGCGTGCATGGCGGAGACCGTGCGCGCCGGCATCCAGGCGGTGCCGAAGGGGCAGGTGGAGGCGGCCCGCTCCCTGGGCATGCCCACGGGCGCGGCGATGCGGCGGATCGTGCTGCCGCAGGCGTTCCGCATCATCACCCCGCCGCTGACGAACGAGCTCATCATGATGACCAAGGACTCCTCCCTGGTGTACGTGATCGGCCTCAGCAAGGACGCGTACGAGCTGACCAAGTACGGACGTGACATGGCCAGCACGTTCGCCAACCTGACGCCGCTGGTGGTGGCGGGGGCCGCGTACCTGCTCATCACGGTGCCGCTGGGCATGGTGGTGCGGCGGATGGAGAAGAAGGCGGCGAGGGCGCGATGAGCGAGCACGTGGCTGCCACCGGGCAGCGTGACGACGAGATCCAGATCTACAACCTCCACAAGTCGTTCGGCGACCTGGAGGTGCTCAAGGGGATCACCACGGTGGTGCACCGCGGCGAGGTGGTGTGCGTCATCGGGCCGTCCGGCTCGGGCAAGTCGACGCTGCTGCGCTGCGTGAACCTGCTGGAGCAGCCCACCTCGGGGCAGATCTACATCATGAACGAGGAGATCACCGACCCCGACGCCGACATCGACGGCCTGCGCACCAAGGCCGGCATGGTGTTCCAGGGGTTCAACCTGTTCCCGCACCTGACGGCCCTGGAGAACTGCACCATCGCCCAGGAGGTGGTGCTGCGACGTACGGCGGCGCAGGCGAGGGAGGTCGCCCTGGCCAACCTCACCAAGGTGGGGCTGGGGGAGCGGTCCGGCTCGTACCCCACCCAGATGTCGGGCGGCCAGCAGCAGCGCGTGGCCATCGCCCGGGCGCTGAGCATGGACCCGGAGATGATGCTCTTCGACGAGCCGACCTCCGCGCTCGACCCCGAGCTGGTGGGCGACGTGCTGGCCGTGATGCGCGACCTGGCCGCGGAGGGCATGACGATGATGGTCGTCACCCACGAGATGACGTTCGCCCGCGAGGTAGCCGACCGGGTGATCTTCATGGACGGCGGCGTGATCGTCGAGGAGGGCCCGCCTGCCGAGGTGATCGGCAACCCCCAGCACGCCCGCACGCGTACGTTCCTGCAGCGAGTGCTCGACCCGACGCGGGTGCATCCCGAGCCGGAGGGTCTGGCCGCCGACATCGGGTGACCGCGCCGCAGCGACGTGACAAGATGACCTAGATCGAGCATGTCTTCTCGCACATGAAAGGCGACGCACCGTGACCCAGAGCGACGAGGTCGGCCCCATCCTCAACGGGCTGCCCACGAACCTTCCCGACACCGACCCCGAAGAGACGGGCGAGTGGCTGGAGTCGCTGGACGGGCTGATCGAGGCTGACGGCCGCAACCGTGCGCGCTACATCATGCTGCGGCTGCTGGACCGCGCTCGGGAGAAGCAGATCGGCGTGCCGTCGCTGACGGCCACCGACTACGTCAACACCATCCCCAAGGCCATCGAGCCGGAGTACCCCGGCGACGAGTCGATCGAGCGCGAGTACCGCCACCTGCTGCGCTGGAACGCCGCGATCATGGTGCACCGCGCGCAGCGGGCCGGCATCGGCGTCGGCGGTCACATCTCCTCGTACGCGTCGTCGGCGACCCTGTACGAGGTCGGCTTCAACCACTTCTTCCGCGGGCAGGACGCCCCTGGGGGAGGCGACCAGATCTTCTTCCAGGGCCATGCGTCCCCCGGCATGTACGCCCGGGCGTTCCTCGAGGGGCGGCTCACCACCGACCAGCTCGACGGCTTCCGTCAGGAGCACAGCCACGTCGTCAACGGGCTGCGGCTGGGCCTCCCGTCCTACCCGCACCCCCGCCAGATGCCCGACTTCTGGCAGTTCCCGACGGTGTCGATGGGCATCGGACCCATGAACGCCATCTACCAGGCGTCGTTCAACCGTTATCTCCACAACCGCGGCCTCAAGGACACCTCCGACCAGCAGGTCTGGGCGTTCCTCGGCGACGGCGAGATGGACGAGCCGGAGTCCCGCGGCTTCCTGCAGTGGGCTGCGATGGAGGAGCTCGACAACCTCACCTTCGTCGTCAACTGCAACCTGCAGCGCCTCGACGGCCCCGTGCGCGGCAACGGCAAGATCATCCAGGAGCTGGAGGCGTTCTTCCGCGGCGCGGGCTGGAACGTCATCAAGGTGATCTGGGGATCGGGTTGGGACCCGCTGCTGGAGGCCGACTCCGAGGGTGCGCTCGTCAACGTGATGAACACCACCACTGACGGCGACTACCAGACGTTCCGGGCCAACGACGGTGCGTACGTGCGGGACAAGTTCTTCGGTCGTGACCCGCGGACCGCGGCGATGGTGAAGGACTGGTCCGACGACGACATCTGGCGCCTCAACCGCGGCGGCCACGACTACCGGAAGGTGTACGCGGCGTACAAGGCGGCGACCGACTTCACCGGCGCCCCGACGGTGATCCTGGCCCACACCATCAAGGGCTACTTCCTGGGGTCGCACTTCGCCGGCCGTAACGCCACGCACCAGATGAAGAAGCTGGCGCTCGACGACCTCAAGACCTTCCGCGACCGCACCGGTGTGCCGGTCACCGACGAGGTGCTCGAGGCCGACCCGTACCTGCCTCCCTACTACCACCCGGGGCCCGAGGACCGGCGCATCCAGTACATGCTGGAGCGGCGCAAGGCGCTCGGCGGCTACCTGCCCGAGCGGCGCGGCAAGCAGTCCAAGGCGCTCACGCTGCCCGGCCCGAAGGCGTACGAGGGTGTCAAGAAGGGCTCGGGCAACCAGCCCATCGCGACCACCATGGCCTGGGTGCGGCTGCTCAAGGACCTGCTGCGCGACAAGGAGTTCGGCAAGCACGTGGTGCCGATCATCCCCGACGAGGCGCGCACGTTCGGCATGGATGCGTTCTTCCCGACGCTGAAGATCTACAACCCCCACGGCCAGAACTACACCCCGGTCGACAACGAGCTGATGCTCGCCTACCGGGAGTCGATCAGCGGGCAGATCTACCACACCGGCATCAACGAGGCCGGCTCGGTGGGCGCATTCACGGCGGCCGGCACGGCGTACGCGACGCACGGTGTGCCCATGGTGCCGGTCTACGTCTTCTACTCGATGTTCGGCTTCCAGCGCACGGGTGACTTCATCTGGGCGGCGGCCGACCAGCTGGCGCGCGGCTTCCTGATCGGCGCCACGGCCGGCAAGACCACCCTGACCGGCGAGGGCACGCAACACATGGACGGGCACTCCCCGCTGCTGGCGATGACCAACCCGGCGGTGAAGTCCTACGACTGCGCGTACGCCTACGAGCTGGCGCACGTCATGGAGGCCGGCCTGGAGGAGATGTACGGCGAGAACGCTCGCGACGTCATCTACTACCTCACCGTGTACAACGAGCCGATGCCGCAGCCGGCGGAGCCGGAGGACGTCGACGCCGAGGGCATCCGCAAGGGCATGTACCTGCTGGCCGCGGGCAACGGCGACGGTGTCGGTGAGGACGCGCGCCGCTGCCAGCTGCTCGCCTCCGGCGTGGCGGTGCCGTGGGCGCTCGAGGCACAGCAGCTGCTGAAGGAGGAGTACGGCATCGTCGCCGACGTGTGGAGCGTGACCAGCTGGATCGAGCTGTCGCGCGAGGCGATCGCGGCGAACAAGGCCAACTTCGACGACGGCGGCGACCGGGTCCCGTACGTGACGCAGCGGCTCACCGACCGCCCGGGCCCCGTGATCGCGGTCTCCGACTACGCCACCGAGCAGCAGAACCTGCTGGCGCCGTACGTGCCGGGAGACTTCTTCGCCCTGGGCGCCGACGGCTTCGGCTTCTCCGACACCCGCGCGGCGGCACGGCGCTACCTGAAGATCGACGGCCCGTCGATCGCAGTGGCGGCGCTGCGCCAGCTGGGTCGCACCGGCGACGTGCCCATGGAGTGGGCCAGCGAGGCGTACGACAAGTGGAAGATCGACGACCCCGCGTCCGGTGCCTCCGGCGCGGTCGGCGGCGACTCCTGAGGAGCACAGGGGCGATGACGAGGACGGGTGCCGCCGACACCAAGCAGCTCATGGGCCTGGCCCAGGGCATGGTCGTGCAGGAGCTGGGCTGGGACTCCGACACCGACGAGGAGCTGCGCACCGCGGTGATGGAGGTGATCGACGCGGACATGGTCGAGGAGGCCGACGAGGCCGTCGACGCCGTGCTGCTGTGGTGGCGGCTGGAGGACGGAGACGTCGTCGACGCACTCGTCGACGCGCTGACCGACCTGTCGTCCGACGGCGTGGTCTGGCTGCTGACCCCCAAGGTCGGCCGCGAGGGTCACGTGCCGCAGGCCGACATCGCCGAGGGTGCCCTCACCGCGGGCCTGTCGTTGACCTCGACGGTGAACCTGTCCAAGCAGTGGGCCGCCCACAAGCTGGTACGCCCCAAGGGCGGCCGCCGCTGAGCAGCTCCTGCGTCTCCAGTCTCGGTACCGGTCAGCCCCCGCGATAGCGTGGCGCCATGAGCGAGGAGGCACTGTTCCGGTTCGGCGTGATCGCCGACTGCCAGTACGCCGACGCCCCCGACGACATCACCGACGCGATGGAGCGTTACTACCGCGCCTCACTGCTGCGGCTGAGCGAGGCGGTGGCGGAGCTCAACCGGCACGACCTGGCGTTCACGGTGCACCTGGGTGACCTCGTCGACCGCGACCCGTCACACGCGTCAGCGCCGCTGGGCGTGCTGCAGGGGTCCCGGGCGCCGGTCAGCCACGTGCTCGGCAACCACGACTTCCTCTCGCCCAGCGGCACGCCGGTGCCGGTGGAGCAGCTGTGCGAGGCGTACGGGATGCCGGCCCCTTGGTACGCCTTCGAGCACGCCGGCTGGCGGTTCGTGATGCTGAACGGCAACCAGGTCAGCCTGGAGGCGTGCGGGGAGGGCGACCCGCTGCGCGCGGAGGCCGAGCGTCGCCTGGCGGAGCTGACGGAGCAGGGCGCCGCCAACGCGCACTACTACAACGGTGGGCTCGCCGACGACCAGCATGCCTGGCTCATGGGGCAGCTGGACGTGGCCGCCGAGGCGGGCCACCGCGCGGTGGTGATGATCCACCACCCGCTGGACGACCGGCTCGAGGCCAGCCTGTGGGGAGGTGACGCGCTGGCTGCCGAGATCGCCGCGCACCCGGCCGCCGCGGCGGTGCTGACGGGTCACCACCACGCGGGCAACCTGCGTACGGTCGACGGCCTGCCCGTGCTGACGATGCAGGGCATGGTGGAGACACCGCGAACCGCGTACGCGATCGTCGCCGTCTGCGGCGACCGGCTGGAGGTCACCGGGTACGGCAGGCAGCCCTGCGTGACCCTGCCGGTGCGCTGACCGGCTACCGCTCCGGCGGGCGGTGTGCCTCTGGAGGGCCTCCCAGACCACGTGGCTGTCGACTGGCTGCCGGGGTGGGGTGAGACGTAATGGAGCACCTGTCGGGGCGAGTTCTTGGCAACGGAAATTCCAACTGGCCTGGAAGCAGGAAGGGCAATGAAGGATCACCTCGCTGTGCCGACTGTGGAAAGGCCGAGAGATTGATGTCCCACTGGGAAGCGAATCACGAATAGGGCGTGAGTGTTTCAGTCAGGGTGGGCTGCTCGGCGGCCACCTCGCCGTACATCGGAATGCCCACGGACCGGGCATGGCGCGGCCCGGGGCGAGCGCTCGCCCCGGGCCGTGGTCGGTCAGCCGCGGTGGTGGATCTGCACCAGGGTGCGCGCCACGACGTCGTACCCGAACGTGAGGAACGACCCGTCGTCGAGCTGCACCGTGGTGGGGTTCGCCTGGTCATGCCACGTGGAGCTGTACAGCGGCACGTGCGTGTAGCCGACCCAGGGGCCGCTGGGGTCGGTGATGCGCGTGACGTACGTGGGACGCGCGTCCTGCCACTGGTTGCCCCACGCCACCAGCACCGAGCCGTCGCGGGCCAGCAGCGTGTGGTGCGACGACGTGGGCATGTCGGTCTGCTCGAGCGGCGACCAGGTGCGGCCGTCGTCGTGGGAGCGGCTCAGGGTCATGTACGTCTCCTGGCCCCAGGTGCGGTCGCTGGTGCGGATCGACATGATGATCTCCCCGCTGGGCAGCCGCACCAGGTTGGGCTCCTGGTAGGCGCGGCTCGGGGTCTCCGGCACCACCAGCACCTCATTGGCGGCAGGGAACGTACGGCCCCCGTCGGTGGACCGTGCGACGCGTGCCCCGTACCCGTAGAGCGGCTGCAGGATGTCACCGTTCGGCAGCTCCAGCGCCGGGCCGTGCTCCCAGGCACCGGGCTGGGCGCCGTCGATCTTCACCGGTTCGCCGAAGGTGAGACCGCCGTCGGTGGAGCGCTGCACGAACACGCCCAGGTTCTGGCCCTTGCTCGTCGCGAAGCCGGTACGGAACGTCGTGAGCAGCACCGTGCCGTCGCGGAGGACGGCGAGCTTCGGGTCGCGGTCGTCCTCCGGGGTGCTGAGCACCGTGACAGGAGCAGACCAGGTGCTGCCCTGGTCGGTGGAGCGGATCACGCGGATGTCGCCGTTCACTCCCGCGTGGGCCGAGCCGTGGTAGTAGGCGAGCACGAAGGTGCCGTCGGCGAGACGCACCGCGTCGGGGAAGCGGATCTGCTGGGGCGCCTGCTCCGTCGCGATCACGGTGGGTGTGATCGTCCCGACGCTGTGCGCCCGGCTCTGGGCCGACAGCACGGTGCCGGTGGCGCGGTCGTAGACCGTGACCGTGACGGGGTGCTCACCGATGTGCGGGTCGTCGAGCTTCAGGTAGACGCCGACGCCCTCACCGCCGAGCGAGCTCAGGCGGGCGTCGTGCCAGGCGTTGGCCACGTGGACGCGCACCTCCAGGTCCCGCATCCGGTTGGGGCGTACCGGCAGCGTGGCGACCTGGGTCCACCCGGTCGAGGTTCCGTACGGGTAGCGCGTGATGATGTCGGTCGCCACCAGACCGTCCTCCAGAGTGACGTCTCCCGGCACCAGGGACGCCCGGCCGACGTTGTCGACCCAGACGTTCGTGCCGGTCGCGGCGGAGCTGCTGGACGCGAGCTGGAGACCGGTGATCGCGCTCGCCGCACTGGCACGCACGGTGGTGCGGAACGCGTACTCGCCGATGCGCACCACCGCGGCCGTGGTCGAGGCGTCGATGCGGATGCGGGTGACGTTGCCGCGCAGCGTCAGGTCCTGGACGACGCCCAAGCGCTTCCAGGCCGTGCCGTCGTAGACCTGGATCAGGCCGTCGGGGTTCTTGCCGTACGCGGGCCCGATGAGGAACCTCCACAGGCCGAGGGCCGGGTTGGCGCCCGTGCCCTGGATGGCGACGAAGACGTTCTGGAAGAGGTCGGTGAAGGAGAGGTCGAAGGAGAAGCTCATCGCCGGCGCGGCGGCGGGGGCCGGGAACGTGAGCACGGTCTGGGTCGTCGTGGAGGTGTCGGTGAGGTGTACGGCACGGTTGCCGGCCCCGCCGAAGGGGGCTGCCTCCACCAGGGCGCTGGTGCCGCTGACCGTGGCCCCGGCCGGGGGAGCGCCGACGGGCATGCTGTCGAAGGTCTCGAGGACCGGTGCGCCGGGGGCGGCCTGGGCGGTCGGTGCGCCGGTCGCCGCGCCCGCGATGCCCAGCGCGGTGGCGCCGAGGAGCAGGGTGCGGCGGCGTACGGTGAAGGCGTCGGAGGGGTGCGGAACGTCGACGTTCTCAGTCATGCGGAATACCATTCCATGTCGAGCCGCGCATGTCTGGAGAACGGCGCAAGTCGCTCGCGGGCGCATCTGGCGAGCGCGGCTCGCAGACCTCGACCCCTACCCGCCACCGACGCGCTCGACCCCGATTACACCGTCAACTGCCAAGAGCCGGTTACGCCCCTGACGTCAGCGCCGCGGCCTCGGCGAGGGCGGCGGCGAGATACGGTGCTGAAGCGCTGTTTCTCGACGCGGCGACCTCTGCTGGCGTTCCGGACGCGACCACTGTGCCGCCGTTGTCACCGGCTCCCGGCCCGAGTTCGATGACGTAGTCGGCTGAGCTGACCACTCGCATGTCGAGTTCCACCATCACGACCGTGTTGCCCGCATCGACGAGAGTCTGAAGGTGGGTAACGAGACGGTCTGCGTCGGCACAGTGCAATCCGGAGGTCGGCTCATCGAGCACGTACAGAGTGTCGCCGCGCTGCGCTCGTTGCAGTTCGGTGGCCAGCTTCACACGCTGCGCCTCCCCACCGGAGAGCTCCGTGGCCGGCTGCCCCAAGCGCAGATAACCGAGCCCGACATCGACCAGCGAGCTGAGGGAGCGCATCACGTCGTACTCGCCGGCGAAGAACTCTCGAGCCTCCTCGACGCTCATCGCGAGGATTTCCGCGATGTTGCGCCCTCGCCAGTTGATCTCGAGGGTGCTCGATTGATAGCGGGTGCCGTGGCAGTCGGGACACACGGTGTAGACCGAGGGCAGGAAGAGCAGCTCGACCATCACGGAGCCTTCACCCTCACAGGTCGGGCAACGGCCGCCTGCGACATTGAAGGAGAACCGACCGGGCTTGTATCCGCGTGTCCGAGCTTCCGACGTCTCGGCGAACCGGCGCCGCACATGATCGAAGAGTCCTGTGTAGGTCGCGACGTTGGAGCGGGGCGTGCGACCGATGGGTTTCTGGTCGATGCTCACCACACGCCGGACGGTCGTGAGATCGCCCTCGACCGACCCTCCGAGTTCATCGGACTCGTCAGTGAGGAGCAGGGCGTCGGACTCAGCGCTTTCCTCCTCGACGCGAGGGGCGTCTCCTAGCCTGGCGCCGATGAGGGCAGGCAGGACTTGACTGACAAGGCTGGACTTCCCCGACCCTGACACGCCAGTGACAGCCGTGAGCGTTCCGAGCGGTAGCGCCACAGATACGTCCCGCAGGTTGTTGTGGGTGACGTGCTCCAGCTGCAACCAGTCGTGGGCGGCACGGGGCTGGTGCGGTGGAAGGCCGCTGCCCCCGAAGAGGTATCCGCGCGTCACCGACTCGTCGACCTCCGCAAGCCCGTCCGTGGGTCCGCTGTAGATCACGCGCCCGCCGCGTTCCCCGGCTCCGGGGCCGATGTCGACCAGCCAGTCCGCGTGCCGCATGACGTCGACGGAATGCTCCACGACGAAGAGGCTGTTGCCGCGCTGCTTCAGCCCGTCGAGGATACCCAGCAATGCGGTGACGTCGTGCGGATGGAGACCGGCTGACGGTTCGTCGAGGACGTAGACAACACCGAATAGTTCTGACGTGAGCTGCGTGGCGAGTCGAAGTCGTTGTAGCTCCCCTCCGGACAGTGTCGGCGTAGTGCGACCTAGCGAGAGGTAACCGAGTCCGAGATCGATGATGGGGCGCAGGCGGTCCAGCAATTCTGCGCCCAGGCGGGCTGCCGCGGCGCGCTTCTCGACAGACTGATTCGGTGTGCGACGGACATCCGGCGCAGCCGAGTGCGCGGACCCGCCAGCAGCAACGCGCTGCTCGACGGCTCCACGTCTAGTCGCGACGTCTACCACGGCGCCGGAGGTCTCGCCCTCGCGGTCAGACTCGGCGACGACGGACTCGAGGAGCTCAGCCAATTCACGCAGTGGCAAGGCTGAGAAGTCCGCGATATCGAGTCCTTGGAACGTCACCGTCAGTGCTTCGGGTTTGAGCCGCCTCCCATGGCACACTGGGCAGACCGCCGCGCTCATGAACTGGGCTACGCGGCGCTTCATCGACGCGCTCTGCGTGTTCGCGAAAGTGTCGAGCACGTACCGCCGCGCGCCGACGAAGGTGCCCGAGTAGCTCGGTTCGATTCCTGCTCGGATTGCCCGGCGCGCCTCGGCGAGTGTGAGTCGAGAGTGGACGGGAACGGAGGGGGTCTCGTCGGTATAGAGGATCCAGTCCCGATCCTTCTTCGGCAGATCCTTCCACGGTACGTCGACGTCGTAGCCGAGCGCGACGAGCACGTCCCGCAACTGGTGGCCGTGCCAGGCGGTCGGCCACGATGCGATGGCGCGCTCCCGGATGGTGAGTGAGGGATCGGGCACCATCCGCTCCTCGGTCACCGCGTACACTCTGCCGATGCCGTGGCACTCGGGGCACGCGCCCTGCACGGTGTTGGCGGAGAAGTCCTCGGCGTAGAGCATCGGCTGACCGTCTGGGTATTCACCGGCTCGCGAATAGAGCATCCGTACCACACTCGACAGCGTGGTGATGCTGCCTACTGAGGAGCGCGCGCTGCGCCCCCCGCGCTGCTGCTGCAAGGCGACTGCGGGCGGCATCCCGGTGATGGAGTCGACGTCGGGCACACCCGCCTGGTCGATCAGTCGCCGCGCGTACGGGGCAACTGACTCCAAGTAGCGCCGCTGCGACTCCGCGTACAACGTGCCGAAAGCCAAGGAGGACTTCCCGGATCCGGACACGCCCGTGAACACAACCATCGCGTCACGCGGAACCGTGAGATCGACGTCCTTGAGGTTGTGTTCGCGGGCACCACGCACCCGGACATCGGGCTGGACGTGGGTGGACACTGAGGAAAGGTGGTCCATTTTCGGAACTGTACCACGCGGTCTCGTGGTAAGCAGGTTCATCGACCGTGGGAGGCAAGATCATGCGGCTGTTTACCATCGGGTTCACGAAGAAGAAGGCGCGCGAGTTCTTCGGTCTGCTCTCCGACAGCGGCGCGACGGCTCTTGTTGACATACGGCTGCGGAACCGTTCGCAGCTCGCAGGATTCGCGAAGCGAGACGACCTCGAGTTCTTCCTCAGTGAGATTTGCGACATGCATTATCGGCAGGAGTTGCTCCTCACCCCGACAGAGCAAGCGCTACGTGACTACCAGCACGGGGCTGTGTCGTGGGAGCAATACGCCGCTGAGTACGTGCGCCTCTTGGAAGGTCGCCAGGTCGAAGCGGTGCTCAGTCCTGCTGACTTCAACGAGGCAGTGCTCCTCTGCTCAGAGGCCTCTCCTGATCGTTGTCATCGGCGTCTCGCCGCGGAGTATCTCGCGTCCGCCTGGGGTGACACAGGGATCGTGCATCTCTTGTAACAGGTGGTGACGTCGTCCTCACCCGTCGGATGCGGACGGGTTAGGCTCCGGCTTCAGTCTCGTCGGGAGCGAGAGCGAGCACACGGGCGGCAGCGCGCGCCGTAGCCACGCAAGCAGTACGAGCGCCCCCGCAGTCCCCAATGCGAGAAGCACCCACGGCAACCAACCCGACAACGCGAAAGCCGATATCAGAACAGACGCGGTGAGGCTGGCGACGCTGAATGAGTACTGGAACGCAGTGAGGTAGCGTCCAGCCTGTTCCGGTGGGGCGGCCTCACTCGCGGCCGCGTTCATCCTCGTGCCGAGCACGACCGTGCCGACTCCGAAGATCAGCGCCGATCCGAACAGGGCTACCGCAAAGCCACGCTGAAGGAACCGCGTAGACGGCCGCCATTGAGGCGATCCACGCCAAGAGCAGCACTGCCCCGAGCCGCACAGCGAATGCCCGAGAACGTGAGCTCGTCAGCGCCACCGCGACTCCTGTGAGGGTACTCGACAGCATGACCAGGCCGGCGTTTGTGAGGCTCGGCAACCATGCCGGCGCGCCGAGTTGTTCGACAGCGATCACCGGAAAGGCAACCGGGAAGAACGCCATCACCAGGGTGATGAGAAAGCCCAGAAGGATGAGCCGAGAAACGGGCGTTTCCGTAGCACTCCTGGTGCGGCGGACGTAGCCTTCACCGAGCGAGATGGCGTGTGCGGCGGCATCCGCATCGTGAGCACAAGTATGGCTGCCATCGTCGACGTGACGAGTTTGACCGCCAGCAGCCAAGACAACATGGCGGGGTCCCGGGCCAGCAGCACGGCACCGAGGAGCGCGCCAGCACCGTAGCCAGCCAAACGCACCATCTCAACGCGAGCGAACTGCGTACCGTGAGACCCGTCGCTGGGACGCAATGCTGTCAGGAAGGCGTATAGCGATCCGTAGTGCAGTGGCATCCCGGCGGTGCAGATCGCGCTCCCGGCAATCGCCCCGGGCCAACCGGGTACGAGTAGGTAGACGAGCATCGCGATGGCTCGGAGCAACTGTCCGGTGCCGATCACCCTGCGAGGGCCAACTCGGTCGACCAGCGTCCCGGCGAGCACGGGGAACAGCAGTCCGACGCCTGCCCCGATGCCCGCGTCCGCAACCGAGAATCCGCGTGTTTGGATGAGGAAGAGTGCCGCAACGGGGAGGTGCATTCCCGCGCCAGCGCTGTCGAGGGCGACGAGCGCCCTGCCATCGGGTGTTCTTGTTCGCTCGGGCAGGTGTACCGACGCGCCCCGCGACGCCTGACGACTCAGGAGCGCACTTCCTGGGTTCGTGTGCCTCGGCGGCTGGCTTCGAGGGAGGTGAGCGTTCGAGCGTCGTAGCTACCCAGCAACCGTCGGCCGTCTACGAAGAACGTCGGGGTGGCGTGCGCCCCGCTTGCATCGGCTCGGCCCGCGCGGCCGTGCGGGTGCCCGACACCTACCGGGCGGCACCGGATGGCCTGGCCGCCTCTGAACCCGCCCGGTAGAATGAACCGTGCAAGCCTCGCGATGCGGGGTGTTGTGGCCTAAACCTCGCCGCTCGGCGGGCAACACGCACCGAGACCATCGGGTCTCGCCCTACCGTCTTCACCGGCTGCTCTCACGATCAACACCCCTCCCATCAACAGTGGGAGCGCGAGGGTCGAACCGCGTGAGAGTGAGCCCCCCGATGACCACCATTGCCGATGATCCGGCAGCCAGCCTCGTCGACCCGCCCAAGACTGCGGCTGCCGCCGTGTCGTACCCGCGGGTCTCGACCCGCGAGCAGGCTGCGAAGGGCGGCACGACGAGGGCTTCTCGATCCCGGCCCAGCGCGAAGCGCCCCGGCGCAAGGCCGAACAGCTTGGCGCCGGCATCGTCGAGGAGTTCGTCGACGCGGGAGCCTCGGCCAAGTCGTCCGACCGGCCCGAGCTGATGCGGATGATCCAGTACGTCAAGGCCAACAAGGTCGCGTACTGCATCGTTCACAAGGTCGACCGGCTCGCCAGGAACCGCGCCGACGACGTGAGCATCCACCTTGCACTCCAACAGTGCGGGGTCATGCTCGTGTCGTCTTCATCGACGAGGACAACGAGCTGCGCGTCCAGCACAACCGCCCCTTCGAGATGCTGCTCGATCCGCAGGTCAACGCCAATGCTCTAACCTGGGCCGCGGACGCGAACAAGGCCCGAACCCCGACCAACGTTTGCCGTTGGCAAGGGTTCGAGCCTTGTGCGTGCGGTGGGCGCAGAGGGACTCGAACCCCCGACATCTTCCTTGTAAGGGAAGCGCTCTAACCAGCTGAGCTATGCGCCCTCTCGGGCGGCGGCCCGGTCGGTGATCCATTCTGACAGGAGCGCCCTGGCGATGCGAGCCCGGGTGCACACGTTCGGTCGTCGCGGTCATCGGCGAGCAGGCCGGCAGCCGCGGCTAGGGTGAGACAGTGCGCGCCTGGGGGATGCTCGTCGTGATGCTGCTGGCCGCGTGCGCCCCGCAGCCCCCCAGCGAGCCGGTCACCAGCCGGCCCGTGCCGACGCCCGCACAGAGCGCCACCAGCGCCACGCCCACACCGAACCCGACGCCGACACCCGATCCCCGGCAGTGGGTGCAGCGGGAGAACGCTCAGCCCGGCACCCGCGGCTGGACGCTCGAGAAGGGCGCCGCGGCCGCCGATCAGGTCGCCGGCTTCGCCGACCGCACCAGCGCGGCAGCGGGGGAGAAGGTCACGCTGCGGGTCACCGCGACGGTGCCGACCTGGACCGCGGAGGTGTACCGGCTCGGCTACTACGGCGGCGCTGGCGGGCGGCTGGTGTGGCGCTCCGACCCGCAGACCGGGGTGGCGCAGCCGCCACCGCGTGTCGACGCCGGCAACGCGGTCACCGCCGCGCACTGGGCGCCGTCGCTGGCGCTGGACACCGCCGGCTGGCCGCCGGGGTCATACCTCATCAAGCTCGTGATCCCGTCGGGCGCCGGCCGGTACATCCCGCTGACGATCCGCTCCGACGCGTATGCAGGGAGGGTGGTGCTGCTCGCCGCGACCACCACCTACCAGGCGTACAACACGTGGGGCGGCTACAGCCTGTACAAGGGTCCCCACGGCTTCGAAGATCGCGCCCGCCGGGTGAGCTACGACCGCCCGTACGACCACAACGGCGCCCGTCACGCCACCGGATACGAGCAGAACATCGTGCTTCTCGCCGAGCGGCTGGGGCTCGACCTCGCGTACGCCACCGTGGACGACCTGGAGCGCGGCCCCGCCGCCTTCGCCGGGGCGCGCGGCCTCGTCTCGCCCGGCCACGACGAGTACTGGAGCCCCGCGATGCGCGCCACCGTCGAGGCCCTGCGCGACAGCGGCACCAACGTGGCGTTCCTCGGCGCGAACGCCCTCTACTGGCGGGTGCGCCTGAGCGCCTCACCGCTGGGGGAGCGGCGGGTCGTCGAGGGCTACAAGTCGGCGGCCGAGGACCCGGTCAAGGACGGCTCGGCGGCCGCGCAGTGGCGCCAGTCGCCGGGCGCGAACCCGGAGTCGTCGCTGGTCGGGATGCTCTACGAGTGCTTCCCGGCCGAGGGTGCGCTGGTGGTGCACGACCCGGCGTTCTTCTTGTTCGCGGGCACCGGGGCGACCCGGGGCAGCAGCTACCCCGGCCTGATCGGCACCGAGATCGACCGTGCCTACCCCGGGTACGGGACGCCGGCCAGTCTCCGCGTCGTCGCCCACTCCCTGGTGCAGTGCGGCAACGTCGGCCGCACGTTCGCCGACATGACCTACTACACCGCCCCTTCCGGGGCCGGGGTGCTGGCCGTCGGCACGATGAACTGGGTGTACGCGCTGCAGGCCGACCCCCAGCCCGGCACCGGTCAGACACCCGCCACCTTGGCGTTCGCCACCAAGGTCACCGAGAACCTGCTGACGGCCATGGCGGCTGGCCCCATGGGCGCCTCCAACCCGGCCACCTCAAACCTGGCCGAGATCGCGCCGAACCCCTCGACGCGCACCGGCACGGGCGGCCCTGTCGGCTGATCGGCCCGGCCGCGTACGGTGAGGACAACTCACAAGGAGGAGGCGCCGTGGTCGATCTCACCCACGCCATCTGGTGGCACGTGTATCCGCTCGGTGCCTGCGGGGCGCCGATCCGTGACCTGGACCCCACCGACCCCGGCTGGGCCGGGCACCGGCTGCCGCGGCTCGAGGCCTGGCTCGACTACGCCGTGGAGCTCGGCTGCAACGGCCTGCTGCTCGGCCCGGCGTTCGCCTCGACCAGCCACGGCTACGACACCGTCGACCACTTCCGGCTCGACCCGCGCCTGGGGGACGAGCAGGACTGGGACCACTTCGTCGCGGCGGCCCGCTCCCGGGGGCTGCAGATCATGCTCGACGGGGTCTTCAACCACGTCGGTGCCGAGCACGAGCTGGTCACCGCGCCGGGAGAGCGGGCCGGCATGGTCCGCCGGGAGGGCAACCGGCACCGGGGCTGGGAGGGTCACACCGCCCTGGCCGAGCTCGACCACGACGACCCCCGGGTGGTCGATCTGGTGGCTCAGGTGATGACGTACTGGCTCGACTGCGGCGCCGACGGGTGGCGGCTCGACGTCGCGTACGCGGTGCCCGCCCACTTCTGGGCAGAGGTGCTGCGCCGGGTGCGCGAGACCCACCCTGGCGCCTGCTTCCTCGGAGAGGTGATCCACGGTGACTACGTCGCGATCGCGCAGGCCGGCACGCTCGACGCGGTCACGGCGTACGAGGCGTGGAAGGCGATCTGGAGCAGCCTCACCGACCGCAACCTGTGGGAGCTGGCCTGGGCGCTGGAGCGGCACGACGAGTTCAGTCGTGGCACCTGCATGCAGACCTTCGTCGGCAACCACGACGTCTCCCGGATCGCCAGCCTGGTCGGCGACGACGGCGCCGCGCTGGCCGCCACGGTGCTGATGACGCTCCCCGGCATGCCCAGCGTGTACTACGGCGATGAGCAGGCCTTCCGGGGCAGCAAGGGGTCGGCGTTCAGCGCCGACGACGAGATCCGCCCGACCCTGCCGGAGCGGCCCGACCAGCTCGCCCCCGAGGGCTGGTGGCTCTACCGCCTCTACCAGGAGCTGATCGCCCTGCGCCGCCGCAATCCCTGGCTCAGCACGGGCAGCCTCCGCGTGCTGGACAAGACCAACACCACGATCGCGTACGCGGTGCGGGCCGACGGTCATGAGCTGGTCGCCCACCTCGACATCACCGGCCAGCCGTGGGCAACCCTCGACGTCGACGGGGAGCAAGCCTTCCGCTGGTCACGCTGACGCCTCGCCCGACGACACGCCAGAGGTCCGCGCGCCACGCCCGCGTGGGTGCTGGACGAGCTCCCCGGCTCGCGCCCTAGCGTTCCGGCTGTGATGGCCCAGAGGCGCCCGTACGCGATCACCATGTGGGACTTCTCCTGGCTGGAGCGACGCTGGCCGGGAGCAGGGTACGAGAACCCCGCGCGGGCTCTGGACGAGCTGGTCGAGCGCGGCTACGACGCCGTACGGATCGACGCCTACCCCCACCTCGTCGGCGCTGACCCGACCGCCGAGCACGAGCTGGTGCCGCTGTGGACGCTGCAGGACTGGGGCGCCTGCGGGCGCACCCGGGTGCGGGTCCAGCCGGCGCTCAGCGAGTTCATGGCCGCCTGCGCCGACCGGGGTGTCGCTGTGGCGCTGTCGTCGTGGTACCGGCAGGACACCGACGACGTGCGGATGCGGATCCAGACCCCGGTCGACCATGCCGCTGGCTGGCTGGCGGTGCTCGAGGGCCTGGCGCAGGACGGGCTGCTGGAGCACGTGCTCTTCGTCGACCTCTGCAACGAGTTCCCCATGGACCTCTGGGCGCCGTTCCTGCACCGCGACGGCTGGGTGCACCGCAACTCCGTCGCGGGGGCGGCGTGGATGCGGGAGGCGGCCGGGCTGTTGCGGGACCGGTTTCCGCAGCTGCCGTACACGTTCTCCATGAGCGAGGAGTTCGACCGGCTCGGCGAGGAGGTCGTGGACATGCACGACCTGCTCGAGCTGCACCTGTGGATGGCGCACTGGACCGACTTCTACACCGAGGTCGGCTACCACTCCCACCTCACCGATCCGACCGGGTACGACAACCTCGCCCGCTCCGGTGAGGCGCTCTACCGTTCCCGGCCGGGGTACTGGCAGGCCGGGCTGACCCGTGCCGTCGACACCGCGGCCGGCTGGTCACGCGCCACCGGGCTGCCACTGGTGACGACCGAGTGCTGGGGGGTCGTCGACTACAAGGACTGGCCCCTGCTCGACTGGGGCTGGGTCAAAGAGCTCTGCGAGGTGGGCGTCGGGCTAGCCACCGAGACCGGGCGCTGGGCGGCCGTCGCCACCAGCAACTTCTGCGGCCCGCAGTTCCGCGGCATGTGGCGCGACGTCGAGTGGCACCGCCGGCTCACCGACCAGATCAGATCGGCGCGGCTCGAGGTGCCGATCGCGCCGAGAGCTGCGCTTGCGAGCGGCCGGCCGTGAGGCCCGGCTGCCGGCGAACCAGTCCCTGGCACGTCTTGCCCGGTCGCCGTCCCCGACCACACGGGTGCCGCTGTCCCGTTCATGATCTCCGGGATGCGGTCGATCGAGCCGATCACCGCCGTCGACCAGGGTGGCGGGCGCCCCGGCGGCCTCGAGCACCGCGACTGCCTCGGTGAGGCGGCGCCGTGGGAGCCGCTGGATGAGCCGCGGCAGGTCGGGGACCTCGGCGATCGTCGACGTGATCTACGACTACCTGGTGGGGCCCGACGTGCACCATGACCGGTACTCGGGGGCCTTCTTCAGCTGAGGGGCCCCCGCCGTCAGGCCTCGACCGTCGGCTCCCCGAGGCTGAGCATCAGGCGGTTCGCCCAGCTGAAGAAGGCGCCGGAATTGATGATGTCGAGGATCCCGAGATCGTCCAGGCCAGCCTCGCGCAGCGTCGCCACCTGCTCGGGGCCGAACCCGACGGGGGTCTGGGTCAGTGCCACGACCGCGTCGCGGACGGCGTTCCACACCGCGTCGCCGAGGTCGGCGGTGACGCCCTCGTCGAGCAGCCGCTGCACGTCGTCGCCGCGCTTGGAGTAGTGCGTGGCGAACGCCGAGTGCACCGAGGCGCAGTAGATGCAGCCGTTGGAGCGCGATGCGACCGTGGCGCCGAGCTCGCGCTCGGCGCGCCCCACACCACCGGCGGTGTTGTGGAAGATGTCGAGGTCCGTGCGCGTGCGGGCCTCCAGCACCTCGGGGTCGCGGGCGAGCAGCCGGAAGTACGCGCTCTTGGCCCGCGCCTTCTGCACCAGCCCGGTGTAGTGGCGCTCGGTCAGCTCGTCCTCGGCGAGCGGCGTCACCCACGGCTCCCAGCCCAGGGCCTCCTGCGTGAAGCGGGGCGGCGAGGCCACCTCGATGTTCTCGGTCAGCACCTCGGTCACTTCGACTCCTCCCCGAGCACGCGAAGCCCCGCGACCACGCGGAGCTGGAACGACAGAAAGCTCACCAGCTGGGACAGCGTGACGATCCCGTCCGCGTCCCACCCGGCCTCGACCAGGGCCTCCAGCCGCTGGCGCGACGCGTCCCTGGGGTGGAGCAGCAGCAGGTGCGCGTGCTCCAGCGCGGCGGTGAGCCGGTCGCCCAGCTCGGCGGCCAGGGACTCACCGAGCGCCAGCTCCGGCCCCTCCCTGCTCTCCTTGGCGAGCTCGCCGGGGAACGATCCGTACGGCCCCTCGGCCAACCCGGCCTGGACCGCGCGGGCCACCGGGCCAGCCAGCTCGCCCGCCGCCGCGGCGAGACCGCCCTGGTAGTGGTCCTCGGCGACGCCGCTGATGCCTGCCACGAACGCGGCCACCGCCCATCGCTCCGGCAGGCTGAACGCCGCGTCGGAGACGGGGGAGAACAGCGCGTCGTACGTGGCCTGCGCCTGCGTCTTCGCCTCCTGGCGCTGCTGCCGCAGGACGTCCAGACGGCTGCCGGGCTCGATGTCGGCCAGCTCGTCGATGATGTCGGTCATGGTTCAGCTCGCTCTCTGGCCCAGGTAGGCCTCACGGATCCGCGGGTCGGCGATGAGCTCAGACGCCGGCCCTGACAGGGTGACCACGCCGTTGACCAGCACGTAGCCGCGGTGCGCGATCGACAGGGCGAGCTCGGCGTTCTGCTCCACCATGAACACTGCCACGCCCAGCTCGTCGTTGATGCGGGTGATGGTGTCGAGCACCTGGTCGACGATGATCGGGGCCAGCCCCATGGTGGGCTCGTCCATGCAGATCAGCTTCGGCCGCGACATCAGCGCCCGCGCGAAGGCCAGCATCTGCTGCTCACCGCCCGACATGGTGCCCGCGAGCTGCGCACGGCGGTCGGCGAGGCGGGGGAACAGGTCGTACTGCGCCGCCACGTCCTTGCGCACCGCCGCGCTGCCGTCGCGTCTGGTGTACGCGCCGACCAGCAGGTTCTCCTCGATGGTCATCTCGGGGAACACCCGCCGCGCTTCGGGGACGGAGGCGATGCCGCGGCGCACCACGTCGGCGGTGGTCTCCTTCAGCGTGCTGCGGCCGTCGAAGACGATGTCGCCGCTGCGGGGGCTGACCAGCCGCAGGATGGTCTTCATAGTCGTCGACTTGCCGCAGGCGTTGCCGCCCAGCAGGCAGACGATCTCGCCAGCATCGATCGCGTACGACACGTCCTGCAGCGCATGGAACTGGCCGTAGTAGACGTTCACGGCCCGCACCTCGAGCAGCGGTGCCATCAGGCCTCCTCGGTGTCGTCGGCGGCCAGGTCGGTGACGTCGCCGCCGGCGACCACGTGCTGGCCGCGCCGCTTGCCCAGATAGGCCTCGATGACCCGGGGGTCGGCCTGCACCTGAGCGGGCGTGCCCTCGGCGATGATCTCGCCGCCGTCCATGACGATCACCCGGTCGGACACCGTCATCACCAGGTCGAGCTTGTGCTCGACGAGCAGCATCGTCTGCCCCTCGGCGCGCAGGTCCAGCAGCTGGTGCATCACCTGCTGGGTCTCGGCGGTGTTCATGCCCGCGGTCGGCTCGTCGAGCAGCAGCAGCGCCGGGGCCGACGACAGGGCGCGCGCGATCTCGGTGCGGCGCCGGTTGGCGTACGACAAGGAGGACGCGAGGTGGTCGCGCCGGGGGAGCAGCCGCTCGCCGAACCGCTCCATCTGGGTGGTGGCGCGCTGCTGCATCTCAGCCTCCTCGCGTCGCCGCCCGGGCAGGGGCAGCAGGGCCAGCAGCAGCTCGGCGACCAGGGGCACCCAGCGCAGCACGGGGACGCTGCGCCAGGCACGCAACGGGGTGACGGCCCGTGCCAGGGGCGCCTGCCCGACCAGCAGGTTGGCCTCGACGGTGGAGTTGCCGAACACGCGCCCGTTCTGGAAGGTCCGGCGCAGACCAGCCCGCGCCGCCCGGTCGGGGGTGTCCCCGGTGATGTCGGCACCACCCAGCGTGATGCGCCCGGCGTCGGGCCGCAGCTCGCCGGCGATCAGGTTGATGGTGGTGGTCTTGCCCGACCCGTTGGGGCCGATGACGCTGACTACCTCGTGCTCGCGCACGGTGAAGCTGGACGCCGCGACCGCACGCAGCGACCCGAAGGAGCGGCTCAGGCCTTCGACGACCAGTAGGGGGTCGCCGAGCGGCGGCCGTTCCGTACGTGCTGTGCCCCGCACCGTCTCGATGCCGCTGGAGACACTCATGCCGCCACCTCCTCGGCGGGGGCGGCAGGCGCAGCCGTCTTCTCCGTACGTCGCCCAGGCAGCCGCAGCTCGGTCCACAGCCCCTGAGGCCGGAACCGGATCAGCAGCCACAGCACCGCGCCGTAGATCAGCAGCCGCGCCTCGGGGGAGAACCGGAACACCTCCAGCCCGCCCACCATCACGATGGCCCCGACGATCGCGCCCATGGGGTGCAGCATGCCGCCGAGCACGGCGATGGTGACGATCTGGAAGCTCATGGTGGGGGAGAAGATCGTGGGGTCGATGTAGCCCCACTGCGCCGACCAGAAGCCACCGGCGACGCCGGAGATGAAGCCGCCGACGCCGAACGCCAGCGACTTGTACTGCGGGGTCTCGATGCCCGCCGACCGCGCGGCCACCTCGTCGTCGCGGATGGCGCGCCACCAGTGACCGAGGTGCGAGGAGGTCCACAGCCACACCAGGGCGACCAGCACCAGCAGCAGGCCCAGCCCGAGGGCGTACAGCTGGTAGACACTCACCAGCTGCACCCCCAGGATCGAGGGCTGCGGGATCATCGAGATGCCGGCGCCGCCACCGGTCACCGGGTCCCAGACCATGGCCACCGCGGAGATCAGCGCGCCCGTGGCCAGCGTGGCGATGGCGGGGTAGTGACCGCTGAGCCGCCAGCTCGGCGAGGCCAGCACCGTGAGCACGACGGCGCCGATCACTCCCGCCGCGAGCACGGCCGGGAGGAAGGTCCAGCCGGCGTTCTTCATCAGCAGCGCGGTCGCGTACGCCCCGACGGCCACCGCGCCGGCCTGGCCCAGCGAGAGCTGCCCGGCGTGGCCGCTCAGCGGCACCATCGACAGCGCCGCCATCGCGAAGGCGAGGATCTGTACACCGGTCTGCACCGCGTACACACCGAGCAGGCCCGGGACGGCGGGGATGCAGGCGGCGAGCACCAGCAGCCCGATCTGCCACGGCCGCAGCCGGATCGGGCGCGCGGTCGAGAAGAACGTGCCGGTCATGGGCTCGCGGGTGATCGCGGCCTTGCCCAGCAGGCCCTGCGGGCGCAGCCAGAGCACCAGCAGCAGCACCCCGAAGGTGATGGCGCTGCGCGCCGAGTCGCCCCACAACGACACTCCGTACGCCTCCAGCACACCCATCAGCAGCCCGCCGAGCACTGCCCCGGGCAGCGAGCCGAGCCCACCGAGCGTGGCCGCGGCCATGGCGGCCAGACCGACCTGGAAGCCCTGGGTGGGGGAGATCACCTGGAAGTACGCGGCCACCAGCACCCCGGCGAGCCCACCCAGCGAGGCCGCGACCACGAAGGCGAGCGACTGCACCCGCGTCACGGGCACGCCCATCTGCGCCGCGGCCTCCCGGTCCTGGCTCGTGGCGCGCACGGCCCGGCCGAGGCGCGTGAACCGCAGCACCGCCGCCAGGCCGGCCATCAGGACCAGCGAGGTGAGCAGGATGACGACGTCGATGAGCCGGATCTGCAGCCCGGCCAGCGTCCACGACACCTCGGGCAGGCCGCTCGCCATGGGGCGCACCTGCGGACCGAACACCAGCTGGGTGCCGGCGTCGAGCAGGATCATCATGGCGATGGTCGCCAGCACCGCGGCCACGGGGGCCTTGCCCGCGAAGGGGCGTACGGCGAGACGGTTCACCACCCAGCCGAGGGCTCCGGTGACCACCATCGCGGCCACGGCGCCGACCGCCAGCGGCAGGTGCAGCGTGGAGGTCACGAACCAGCCGACCATGGCACCGACGGCGAACAGAGAGCCGTGCGCGAAGTTGACGACGTTGGCGACACCGATCACCAACGACAGCCCGAGCGCCACGAGGGCGTACGAGTTGCCGTTGATGAGACCGGCGATGAGCGTGGCGACCATCGCGCGGCCCGCCTCAGACCTTGACCAGGGTGAACTTGCCGTCTTGCACCTGCAGCCAGGTGAAGGACGGGTTGTCGATCCGGCGCTCGGCGTTGTACTTCTGCTTGGCGTAGATCACCGAGGGGATCGAGTCGGCGTCGCGCAGGGCGTTGCGGATGCCCGTACGGCTGCCGTCGGAGTGCTCGTAGGCCCAGGCCAGCTGGCTCAGCCCGTCGTACGCGAACGCGTTGAAGTTGTTCGGGTCGTGGCTGTACTTCGCCTTGAACGCCTTCACGAACTCGACCGTCGACGGCATGTCGGAGCCGGGGAAGAAGGCCGTCTCCAGGTAGACCCCGTTCGCCGCGTCCTTGGCGTTGTCGAGGAACTGCGGGGAGAAGTTGGAGCCGACGCAGGAGAACTTCGGGGTGGTCAGCCCGACCTGCTTCGCCTGCTGCACCAGCACCGCGGTGGTGGCGTAGTAGGTGATCATCTGGACGATGTCGGCCCCCGACTCCTTGGCCTTCAGCAGCAGCGGCTTGAAGTCGGTCGACTTCTCCTCGACGGGGCTGGAGTAGACGATCTCGAGCCCGTTGGTCTTGGCCTGGCCCGCGAAGATCGAGAACGCGGTCTTGCCCCAGTCGGTGTTGAGGTAGAAGACGGCCGCCTTCGACCCGAGCCGCTTCGCCCCGTCGGCCATCGTCTTGGCCTCGTCGTTCTGCGTGATCGAGGGTGAGAAGATGAAGTCGCCGGTCTTGGTGAAGTCCGGGTGGCTGTTGGTGATGCCCAGCTGCAGCACCTGGCCGCGCTGGTAGAGCGGGCTCGCCACCATCGAGGTCGCTGAGGAGAAGTCACCCATCACGGCGAGGATGCCGCTGTCGGCGACGAACTTCTGAGCGATGGTGGTCGCCTGGTTCGCCTGGCCCTGGGAGTCCTGGAAGTCGTAGCTGACCTTGGCGCCCTTGACGCCACCCTTGGCGTTGATCTGCTCGACCGCCAGGTCGAAGCCCTCACGCCAGTCCTTGCCGTACTGCGCCTGGTCGCCGGTCAGTGGGCCCGACACGCCGAACCGGATCGTCTTGTCGCCCCCGGGCCCACCGGTCGAGGTGCTCGAGCAGGCTGCCGTGGTCCCGCCGAGAAGGGCGAGAGCGCCCGCTCCGAGCGCGAACCGGCGACGGCTGATCGACATGTGTCCTCCAGGGGCAAGGGCAGGCGGGGAACCTGCGGTGTGTGCCCATCCAAGCACGGATAGATGAAAGTTGAAGCTCTTGGATGAAAAATGAACTTTCTTGAGACGTGTGGTCGAATCACCTGGTGACCCCCGCATCTCCCAGCCTCCTCGTGGCCGGACTCGGTCCCCGCGGCTGCATCGTCGTGGAACGGCTCGCCGCGCTGCTGCCCGACAGCGGGCTCACGGCCCTCGAGCTCCACCTGGTCGACGACGCCGAGCCGGGTGCTGGGCGGGTCTGGGCGACGGACCAGCCGCGGGAGATGTGCATGAACACGCTCGCGTGCGCCCTCACCCTGTTCACCGACGAGTCGTGCAGCGGCCCGGGCCCGGTGCTGCCAGGCCCCAGCCTGTACGCGTGGTGCCGCGGGCTGCACGAGGTGCACCGCGGGAGGGAGTGGGCCTACGACCACCCGCTGCGCCCGTCGCTGCTGGGCGACGCCGGCTTCCGAGACGAGGTGGCCGCGATGCTGCCGGAGTCGCACCCGAGCCGGGCGCTGTACGGAGCCTACCTGGTGTGGTTCCTCGACCGCGCTCTCGCCCTGCTGCCGCCCTGGGTCTCGGTCACCTGGCACCCCACCCGGGTGGTGGGCATCGATGACGCCGGAGCCGGACGCCTCACCCGTCTGGGCGACGGGTCCACGGTGGCGGCCGACGCCGTGATCCTCGCCACCGGCTGGCTGGACACCGGCCCCGGCCTGCTCGACGCGCGGCTGGGCGAGGAGGTGGCCGCCGCCCGGGCGGAGGGGGCGAGGCTGGACTGGATCACGCCGGAGTCGCCGATCCGTCAGGACCTCTCGGGAGTGCGACCAGGCGAGCCGGTGATCGTGCGTGGTCTCGGCATGGGGTTCTTCGACTCCATGGCGCTGCTCACCATCGGCCGGGGCGGCCGGTTCGTGCCGAGCGACGAGCCGGGCGGCCTGACGTACGAGCCGTCGGGCGAGGAGCCGGTGCTGCACGCCGGCTCACGCCGGGGGGTGCCGTTCCGGGCCAAGTCCGCGTACGGAGGACCGCCGCCCGCGCCGGCGCTGCGTCACCTGCGCTCGGTGGACTGGGCCACGGTGACGCGGCCCATCGACTACCAGCTGGACGTCTGGCCGCTGGTCGTGCGCGATGCCCACGACGCCTACTACCGGGTGCTCGCCGAGCAACGGCCCGACGCGCTGCCCGAGGGGCTGTCACCGGTGCTGGAGGTGATCGGCGCGGCTCCGGTCACCGAGCTGGCCGAGCGGCTGGCTCCGCTGGTGCCCGCCGTGGGTGACCGCCTCGACCTGTCCGCGCTGGCCGATCCGGCCTCGGGCGCGTACGCCTCGCCGGACGAGTTCGACGCGTTCGTGGCGGGGTACGTGGCCGACGACCTCGCCGAGGCGGGCGTGGGTGTACGGTCGGCCCTCAAGGCCGGGCTGTGGTCGGTCTCGGCGAGCCGGCGGTTCGTGAGCGGGCTGCTGGCCTTCGACGGCAGCGACGCCGACTCCCACGACACCGGTCTCGGGTCGTTGATGGCGTTCGGCGGCATGGTCGGCAGCGGCCCGCCCGCGTTCCGCAACCGTCAGCTGCTGGCGCTGATGCGAGCCGGGCTGGTGCACATGATCGGCCCTTCCGTGCACGTCGCCGTCGAGGGGGGCAGGTTCGTCGCCTGGTCCCCGGCGGTGGCGGGGTCCCGGGTGGAGTCGGCCGTGCTGCTCGATGCCTGGATGCGGGCGCACGACCCGGCGCGCACCCGCGACCCGTTGATGGCCGACCTGCTGGCTCAGGGGAGGGCGGTGGTGTACGAACGGGTGCTCACCACCGGCGGCACCCGGCCCACGTCGTCCCCGGCCATCGACCCGCCCACAGGCCGGCTGGTGCGCGTCGACGGGGGTCTCGACGTCGTGCACCTCGTCGGCATCCCGGTCGACGACGCCCGCGGGGACACGCTCATCTCGCCGATCCCCGGCTCGGACGCCACGATGCTCTACGACTCCGCCTCCGCCACGGCCAGTGCCATGGGCATCCTGCAGCAGGTGGCGCGGGCGGCGTCCTGAACACTGCCGGCCGCGCCGCCGCCGAGGTCAGCGCCGACGCGCCTGGTAGTGAGCGGTGACCTCGGCCTGGGTGAGCGCTGTGGTGTAGATGGCGACATAGGACAGGCTGCCGGTGTAGTAGTTCGGCCCGTTGTAGGTCGCGCCGCTGGCCGTCCGCCAGTTCTGGAGGCTGCCGCAGCCGACCTTCCAGACCCCGGTCGAGTCCTCCGCCTTCACGCTCGCCTTGCTGGCGACGTTGACGCCGTCCACGTAGAGCGTCATGGTGCCGCCGGACAGGGTGGCGACCACGTGGTGCCAGGCACCGTTGTCGTAGCGGTCGGGAGAGGCGACGTACTGGATGGCGCTGCCGTTGTAGAGGCCGAACACCAGGTTGCCGTTGGGGTCGAGGTAGATGTGCCGGTCGTTCTTCTGGTCGTTCACGCCGTTGGTGGAGGTGCCCCAGCCGATCAGCTTGCCCGAGCCGGAGCTGTTGGCCGACGCCGCGAACCAGGCCTCGAGAGTGAAGGTCTGGGTGCCCAGCTGCTGGGTCTGGTCGATGAACATGCACTGGGTGCCGTTGAAGGTCGCGGCCTTGGTGGTGTCCCACTCGCAGGAGTCGTCGGCGGTGTGCGCGGTGGTGGTCGCGTACCGGCCGGTGTGGTTGTTGCCGGTGATGTCGGCCTCGGTGGAGCCGGTGGTACCCATGCTCCAGGCGCCCCAGGCCTTGGGGGAGGAGGAGTTCTTGGCGCAGCTCGCCCACAGGCCGGACCCGAGCGTGTTCTTGCTGTTCGAGATCTTGGAGGCCCAGGCAGCCTGCGTGCTCTGCTGCGGCAGGGCAGCCGGCACGACCAGGCCGACCAGCAGCAGCACGACGGCAACGGTGCCGCCCCAGTGCAGCCACGAGCTGCCCGGCTCCTCGTCGTCCTCGTCTGGCTCGGCGTCGTCCAGCGCCGGGAAGCCGACGAGGACGCCGTACAGGAAAGGGAGCAGGCAGAAGAGCACCAGCACCGCCCAGCCCAGCCACCCCATGTGGATCTGGGGGAAGACCTGGAACCGGCCGTCGGTGTCGAGCGCGTCGGTGAAGACGGTGCCGACCTGGCCCGGCCGCAGGTCGGCGTACGTGCCGCCGCGCGCCTGGACCCGGATGGGGAGCAGGCCGGTGGAGACCATCGCCACGTCGACGCCGTCGCCCTTGGGGGCGTACCCGATCGGGTCCATCGCGACCCAGGGCCTCACCCAGAGCGTGGTGAGGGCGAACACGACCGCGGCCCCGATCAGCCGCAGGTGGCTGCGCCAGCGCTGGGCGACCATCGAGGTCGCGACCCACACCACCACGCCACCGAGGACCAGCCACGGCAGCCCGTGGTAGAGGAAGCCCATGCCGCGCCACGCGTGCGTGACGACGCCGATGACCTGGCCAGGCTCCACGACCCACGGGTCGGCCGCGCCGTTGATGTCCCCCTGGGTGCGCAGCCCGGCGTCGGTGATCTCGATGACGCGGTGGGTGTAGACCTTCGGGCTGGCCGAGGTGGTGAAGGAGATGACGTCACCGACCGCCGGGGTGCCGGGGCGGGTGATGACCAGCGACCCGACAGGGGCGGTCTCGCCCATCGACGGCGTGGCGACGACGAACCAGCGGCACCCGCTGGTGACGATCGCGCCGAGGATGGCGGCGGCGGCGAAAACCACGCATCCCAGCGCGGCGAGGAAGATCCTCGCCGTGCTGGGTCGCGTACGCACCCGGGGGGGCCTCATGCGGGAGATCCTTCCTGGATCACGAAGGGGTGGGTCAGGACGTGAAGGTCCAGGTCAGGGGCTGCGAGGCGCTCAGGCCCTGGTAGGTGGAGTCGGCGGAGCTGTCCACCGTGGTGCTGATCGTCAGCGGGACCGTCGCGCCGGGCGCGACGGGCACCAGCGAGGCCGGGAAGTTGATGACGTTCGTCAGGGCGGCGGCCGTGCCGGAGTAGATCGTGGTCGAGCCCGACTTGATGACCACGTTGATCTTGCTGCAGAGGTTGGTGGCGGTGCCGTTGGCGGCGCCGTTGTTGCTCTGCGTGCACGCACCGGGGGTGAGGGTGAACGACGTGGCGGTCACGGTGCCGGTGTTCTTGATCTTGATGTCGGTGCTCACGGTCTGGCCGGGCACCATGGCCATGTTGCCGCCGTACTTGTTGATCGTGGCGCAGGTGGCGCTGTTCGTGGAGATCGAGCCGCCGTCGGTGCTGTTGCACACGATCGAGCCGTCGGCGTTGGTCTCCTGCATCGTCAGCGTGCCCGTGCCCAGCGTGTTGGCCGAGTTCTTGATGCTCGCGACGAAGGCCGAGTAGGTGGGGGTGAACGACATGGCGATCGCCGCCGAGGCGACGGCGCCGGCCAGGACGACCGAGGCGGAGCGGCGGCGGCCCTGGCGGGCGGTGGTGATGTTCTGCGACATGGGGTCGTCTCCTGGTGATCAGCTGGGGGCCTTGTGCCCCGACATCTGGGAGTCTGCGCCGGTCGCCTCACCTGGCACCATTAAGGTGAGAGCTGCTCACGGTGGTGCTGAGGCGGCGGGTGCAGCGGGGTTGTCACCGGGTCACGGTCCAGGCTGCGCGCCTGCCGCCGCGCCGGTAGCGTCACCTCGTGTGGATGCTCCCGCCACGACCGCGACCGTGACTCCCGCCCCGCGACTCCGGACGCCGCCGTGGCGGTACGCGATCGGGATGTTCGGCATGAGCATCCCCATCAACATGGTGCGCGGCTCGCTGCTGCTCTACTACGTCGACATCCTCGGGCTGAACGTGCGGGCGTACGGGGTCGTGATGGCCTTCTACGCCGTCGTCGACGCCGTCGACAACCCGGTGCTGGGCTGGCTCAGCGACCGTACGCGCACGCGCTGGGGCCGTCGCCGGCCCTGGCTCGTGGTCGGCAGCACCGTGGTGTGCGCTGGTCTGGTCGGCTTCTACGCGGTGCCGTCCGGCACCGAGGGGGCTGCGCTGGTGGCGTGGTTCGCGTTCTTCGCGATCCTCTGCGAGGCCGCCGACTCGATGGTGAGCGCGAACTACGGCGCCCTGCTGCCCGAGCTGTACACGCGGGAGCGGGACCGGGCACTGGCCAACGGTCTGCGGCAGGGCGGGCAGCTCGTGGCTCTGGTGCTCAGCCTGGCGCTGACGCCGGTGCTCACCACATCGGTCTTCGGCAGCGAGCACACGACCGTCGGCTTCACGACCACCGCGGTCATCTACGCGGCCGTCGCGCTGGTGGCGCTGCTGCTCACGGCCACGGGGGTGCACGAGAACCCGGCGTACGGGCAGGAGCAGGCGGCACCGTTCTGGGGCTCGATCGCCACCATCGCGCGCACGCGGCTGTTCTGGACCATCGCCACCGCATCGGCGTGCTACCTGATGCCGCTGGCCATGGTGGTCGGGGGCCTCCAGCTGTACGTGAAGTACTGGCTCGGGCGCCCCGTCAGTGACGCCTTCGTGCTGCAGGGGGTCGTGATCCTGGCGGCGGCGGTGTTCCTGGTGGTGTGGACGGCGGTGATCCGCCGCCGCGGGGCGCCGCTGGTGTGGCGCGTCGGGTACGTGTTCCTGCTCGCCGGGTTCGTGGTGCTCGGGTTCGCGCACGGTCTGGCTGCCGCCGTGGTCGCCGGGTGCGTGATCGCGGTGGGCTGGGCAGCCCTGATGGTCTCCACCGACCTCATCCAGGCCAGGCTGCTCGACGACGACTCCCGCCGTCACGGGGTCCACCGCGAGGGCGTGTTCCTGTCGGCGTTCGGCGTCTTCGGGCGCCTCTCCTCGGCCCTGAACGGTCTGGCGCTCGCGTCGCTGGCCTGGATCTACGGGTACGAGTCCGGCGAGCAGCCCGGTGACCGGCCCGGGGAGGCGTTCCACACCTACCTCACCGTGTACCCGACGCTCATCGCAGCGGTCGGTCTGCTGCTGGCCGTCACGACGCGGGTGCCCGACGCCGGTGCGGTGGCCGAGGCGGGCGAGCGATGAGGCACCGGCTGTCGGTCACCGTGGCCGACCAGGCGGCCGACCGTTACCCCCGGCTGCCGTTCGAGATACCCCCGGGCACGGACTCGTTCGAGGTGCGGCTGGCCTACGACCGGTCGGCCGGGGTCGTCGACCTGGGGTGCGAGGGACCCCACGATGCGTACGCGGAGCCGTGGCGCGGCTGGTCGGGTGGGGCGCGAGAGTCGTTCGTGATCGAGCGGGAACGGGCGACGCCCGGCTACGTGCCCGGGGTCGAGCCGGGCACGTGGCACGTGGTGCTGGGTCTGCACCAGGTCGCTCCGTCACAAGGCCCGTACGAGCCCGTGCTCCGCAAGCCGCCGCCGCTGGAGATCGCCGTGGACATCGAGGTGCCGGCGCGTGCCCGGCTGCCCGACGAGCCCGTCGCGCCCGTGCGCCGGGGCCCGCGGGGGAGCAGCCTGCACCCGCCCGCGCCCGCCGGCCTGACCTGGTTCGCCGGCGACCTGCACGCCCACACCACGCACTCCGACGGAGGCCTGAGCTTCGACCGGCTGGCCGGGCTGGGCGTCGAGCGCGGCCTGGACTTCCTGGCCGTCACGGATCACAACACGACCAGCCACCACGCGTTCCTGCCAGGCGTCGGCGCCCGCCATGACATCTGCCTGCTGCCCGGCCAGGAGGTCACCACTCACCGGGGCCACGCGAACGCGTACGGCGACCTGGGCTTCGTCGACTTCCGGCGCCCGGCCGCCGAGTGGGTGGCGCAGGTCGCGGCCCGCGGGGGGCTGCTGAGCGTCAACCACCCGCTCGCCGACGACTGCGCCTGGCAGCACGGGCTGCCGCTGCCACCGGCGCTGGAGCTGTGGCACATCTCGTGGTTCCGCGACGAGCGGGCGACGGCGGTGTGGACCCTGCTCCCCGCCTGGGACCGCGCGGTCCGCGAGACGTACGGACGGCCCACGGTGCTGCTGGGTGGGTCCGACTTCCACCGGCCCGAGGACGGCACGCCGCTCGGCGCACCGGTGACCTGGGTGGCGGCGGCCGACCGCAGCCCGGAGGCTCTGCTGGAGGCGATGGCTGCGGGGCGCACCACGCTGACGCGGACCATCGACCCCGGCGGGCCCATGCTGCTCCGGCTCGACGGCGAGCTCTGGGTGCTGAGCGGCGAGGGTTGCGTGCTCGTCGACCTGCCGGGGCGCCGCCGGCCCGTCCACGACGAGCGGCTGAGGCTGCCAGAGCCTGACGACGTGGTCTGGCTGGAGTCTCCCGACCGTCGCCCACTGGCGATCTGCTGAGCGGGCCACCGAGGCGCGGCGTCACGGGTGCGGTGAACCGACGGCTCCTACCCGGGAGGTCCCCGATGCTCGCTACAGCCACCCGAGTCGTGGACTGCTCGCCCTGGGAGTTCTTGGACTTCGTCATGGATCCGAGGAGGTACGCGACCGTCGATGCCAAGATCCGGCCCGTGCTGTGGAGCCGGCGCCAGGGCGAGGTCAGCGAGTTCGTCTTCATGGGGCGGATGCTGGGCCTGGTCACGCCGCCGACGCGCTCCCGAATGGTGCTGACGCCGGGGGGGCGGGTCGACATCGGGCTGCCCAGTCGCTGGTCAACCTGCCGGCGCGGCTGGTGAGCGACATCAGCGCCAGCTTCGTGTGCAGCCCGGTCGCTGGTGGCACCGAGGTGGTGCGCACCCTGAGGCTCACGCTCAGAGGACCGCTGCGCCGCGTCGAGGGTTTGCTGGGCCCGCGGCTGCAGGCCGAGGTGGACGAGGAGATGGATCTCGCCGCCGCTCACGTCGGTACTCGGAGCTGACGGCCGCTCGAGCAGGGCCCGTCAGACGTAGCGTCCGAGCCGGTGGTGCAGGGGCTCGTCGTCGGTGCCCGCAACGGCCTTCTCGACCGCGCAGGTGACCAGGGTGGACCAGCCGACGTTGGAGGCGTCCAGCAGCCGTACGCCTGCCCAGGTGCGGGCCGTCGCGAGCCGGGGACCCCAGGGTGTCTCCTCCCAGGCCGTCAGCCGGAACGGGCCGCCGGGCGCGGGCACCGTGCCGCCGAACGCCTCCGCGAGGTAGCGGTCCGCTCCAGACAGCAGGGAGACCACTGCCTGCTCGGTCGCGAGAAGTGTCTCGGTGAGGTCGGCGGCAGGGTCCAGCAGCGCCAGCACCCGCCAGGTGTCGCCGCCCGCGACCATCATCGAGGTGACGGTCAGGCCGGCCGCGCCCCGAGCGCCGCCCGGGCCGGTCGAGGGGGTGGTACCGCTCGTCCACAGGGTCACCCGGCCACCCAGCCGCGCGCGCAGCTGGCGCGACGGCTCGCGCTCGCCCGTGTCGAACGGGTCGCCCCCTTGGATGGTCACCGCGGTTCCTCTCTCTGCTGCCGGAGGGGTGCCGAGCGGTAGAGTGCCCCCTCGTGGCACAAGTAGACGACATCCTCGCCGAGCTCGGCACCCTCGACCGCACTCTCGCCTCGATCGAGGCTGTCGTCGACCCCGAGACCAAGCGCCAGCAGATCGCCGAGCTGGAGGAGCAGGTCGCCGCGCCCGACCTGTGGAACGACCAGGAGAACGCCCAGAAGGTCACCTCGCGCCTGTCCCAGCTGCAGGCCGAGGTGGAGCGCCTCGGCGGCCTGCGCGGCCGCCTCGACGACCTCGGTGTGATGGTCGAGCTGGCGCAGGAGGAGCATGACCAGAGCGCGCTGGACGAGGTGGTCCGCGACATCGGTCGCGTGCAGCGCGAGATCCAGGCCCTCGAGGTCCGCACCCTGCTGTCGGGGGAGTACGACGAGCGCGACGCGCTGGTGACCATCCGCTCCGAGGCCGGTGGCGTCGATGCCGCCGACTTCGCGGAGATGCTGTTCCGGATGTACGTCCGGTGGGCCGACCGCCACAGCTATCCCGTGGAGGTCTTCGACACCTCGTACGCGGAGGAGGCAGGCATCAAGTCGGCCACGTTCGCGGTCAAGGCGCCCTTCGCGTACGGGACGCTGTCGGTCGAGCAGGGCACGCACCGGCTCGTACGGATCTCGCCGTTCGACAACCAGGGCCGTCGGCAGACGTCGTTCGCCGGGGTCGAGGTGCTGCCGGTGACCGAGGAGACCGACCACATCGACATCCCCGAGGGCGACATCCGCGTCGACGTCTTCCGCTCCTCGGGCCCCGGTGGTCAGTCGGTGAACACCACCGACTCGGCGGTGCGCATCACCCACCTGCCGACCGGCCTGGTCGTGAGCTGCCAGAACGAGAAGTCGCAGATCCAGAACAAGGCCGCCGCGCTGCGCGTGCTGCAGGCCCGGCTGCTGGAGAAGGCCCGGGCCGATCGCGAGGCCGAGCTGAACTCGCTGAAGAGCGATGCCGGCAACTCCTGGGGCTCGCAGATGCGCAGCTACGTGCTGCACCCGTACCAGATGGTCAAGGACCTGCGGACCGACCACGAGGTGGGCAACCCCGACAGCGTCTTCGACGGCGACATCGACGGGTTCATCGACGCCGGGATCCGCTGGCGTCGCACCCAGGACGCCTAGCCGGAGGCGCATCCACGGGGTCCCGCCCCGCGTGCCGTGCTGGTGGTGCACGAGGGCTCGCCTAGACTCTGACGCGGCCGGCCTGAGAAAACCTCAGGAATCTTCCCTGTCTCCGACCACCGGCCGAGGTGCGCACGTGATCAGATTCGAGGACGTCTCGAAGGTGTACGAGGGGCAGAAGCGAGCGGCCCTGAAGAACGTCAATCTCGAGATCGACAAGGGAGAGTTCGTCTTTCTCGTCGGTGCTTCGGGGTCGGGCAAGTCCACCTTCCTCCGGCTCATCCTGCGGGAGTACCGGACCACCAAGGGCCAGGTGTTCGTGGCCGGCAAGGACCTCGGCCGGCTCCCCGGCTGGAAGATCCCTGGCCTGCGCCGCCAGATCGGCACGGTGTTCCAGGACTTCCGGCTGCTCCCCGGCAAGACGGTGACCGAGAACGTGGCCTTCGCGCTGCAGGTGATCGGCAAGCCGAGCTCGGTCATCAAGACCGTGGTGCCCGAGACGCTGGAGCTGGTGGGTCTCGGCGGCAAGGGCGACCGTCTGCCCGAGGAGCTGTCTGGCGGTGAGCAGCAGCGCGTGGCCATCGCCCGCGCCTTCGTCAACCGCCCGAAGATCCTCATCGCCGACGAGCCGACCGGCAACCTCGACCCGGCGACCAGCGTCGGGATCATGAAGCTGCTCGACCGCATCAACCGGGCCGACACGACGGTGGTGATGGCGACGCACGACTCGGCGATCGTCGACCAGATGCGCAAACGGGTCATCGAGCTCGAGGGCGGCCACGTCGTGCGCGACCAGGCCAAGGGTGTGTACGGGGTGCAGGGATGAGGCACACGCTGGCTGAGGCCTGGAGCGGCATCCGCCGCAACGCGACGATGACCCTGGCCGTCATCGTGACCATGTGGGTGTCGCTGTCCCTGTTCGGTGCCGGTCTGCTGGCCGCTCAGCAGGTCGACGTGATGAAGGACCGCTGGTACGACAAGATCGAGATCTCGGTCTTCCTGTGCGTCAAGGACGTCCGCGGCGACAACTGCGACCCGGGCCAGGACGCGACCGAGGCCCAGAAGGCGACCATCCGCCAGACCATCGAGGCGAACCCGGAGACGGCGCAGGTCTTCTACGAGAGCAAGCAGGAGGCCTTCGAGGAGTTCAAGAAGGCGTACGCCGACTCCCCGATCCAGGACACGCTGACCGTCGACCAGATGCAGGACTCGTTCCGGGTCAAGCTCAAGGACCCGAAGAACTACGAAGGCCTGGTCTCGGAGGTGCAGACCCTCAAGGGGGTCCAGGCGGTGCAGGACCTGCACACCTACCTCGACCCGATCTTCGCGTGGTTGAACGCGTTGCGCTGGGGGACCATCGGGATGAGTGCCCTGCTGCTGCTCGCAGCCGCCCTGCAGATCGGCAACACGATCCGGATGGCCGCGTTCGCCCGGCGTCGGGAGCTGGGGATCATGCGGCTGGTGGGCGCGAGCAACTGGTACATCATGCTGCCGTTCCTGCTGGAGTCGCTGTTCGCCGCCGTGATCGGTGCCGCCCTGGCGTGCGTCACACTGGCCTCAGCCGTCTACTTCGTCATCATCCGTAACGCTCAAGTGTCACTGAAGGCTTTACGTTGGATCGGCTGGTCTGAGGCGGGGATCGCCATGGGCGGGGTTGCGATCGTCGCGATTCTGCTTTCAATGATCCCGACACTGATCGCGACCCGGCGTTATCTCCGGGTCTGAGGTGAAGGGGGACGGCGTGAGCCGCTCGAAGCTGACACCGGTGGTCCGCCTGGCCACAGCCGCCGTGACGGCCGCGCTCGTCGTGTGCTCGACGGCGCTGCCCGCTCAGGCCGACCAGTGGTCCGACGAGCGAGACCGTCAGAACGCCCAGGCAGCCGCCGCCCGCAGCGACGTGATGACCCTGCAGGGGCAGCGGTCCCAGGCCCAGGGTGCCGCGGCCTCCCTCACGGAGGAGGTCCACGAGTCCTCTGCGGCCGTCTCGGCCGCCGTGGCCAGGCTCGCCGCCTCGCGAGACGCGCTGGCAGCCGCCCAGGGGCAGCTGGCGATCGCCCAGCAGAACCTGCTGGGGGCCGAGCGCAAGGATGCCGAGTCCGCCGCGCGCCTGCTGCAGAACGAGGTGGCGCTCGCCTCGGCGCAGTCGCTGGTCACGAGTAACCAGTCCGCGCTGGCAGCCGAGCAGCAGAAGGTCGGCCAGCTGGCCCGCCAGCAGTACCAGCAGAACAGCTCCCTGGTGGGCATCGCCACCCTGGTCACCCCGACCAGCACCGGTGACGTGAACAACAAGCTGCAGTGGGCCACCACGATGTTCGACACCACGTCGGCCCAGGTGACGCGGCTGGAGGACCGTCAGGCGGGGCTCGCCGACGCCAAGAACGCCCAGGCCGTGCTCGAGGCGCGTGCCGCGTTCGAGCGCGCCACCGCCGCCAAGAACCTCACCTCGACCCGGGACGCCCGCGAGAGGGCGGCGGCCGCGGAGGCCGCGGTCCAGCAGGCGGTGGCCGCCAACCAGGCCGCTCAGGCGGCCGCTGAGTCGGCACTCGCCGAGGACCAGGCCGCCCTCGCCGCGAAGCAGGCGGAGATCGCCGCGGTCAACGATCGGATCGCCCGCCGGCTGCAGGACCAGAAGGCGGCCGAGGGCGCCGCGGCCACCGCGGAGGCGGCTCG
>ERZ501047.41-NODE-41-length-44297-cov-23.820420_pt1 | contig 44297 bp, 37 predicted proteins | sample MGYA00510868_ERZ501047 | MGnify/ENA primary metagenome ERZ501047 (study PRJEB25958, sample SAMN03398593) | human skin metagenome | study: EMG produced TPA metagenomics assembly of the Human Skin Microbiome Metagenome (human skin metagenome) data set. | reverse complement strand
CGCGTCCGGGGGTGGGTCACTCCTGCTCGGCACCTGCGCCGGGCTGCGCGTCACCCTCGCCGTCGGACGGCTGCTCGACCTCAGACACCTGCTCGGTGCCGGCGTCCGCGGTCTCATCGTCCTGGTCTGCGTCCGGGACGAGGTCGTCGAGGTCGATCGGCGTCCCCTCGGTGTCGACGACCGAGACGCCGTCGAGCACGGCGGCCAGGCCCTTGCGGCGCGCCACCTCGCCCATCATCGCGGGGATCTGGTTCTGCTGGTCGATGAGCTGGGCGAACTGGTTGGGGTCCATCCCGTACTGCTGGGCCTGCATGAGCAGGTACTCGACGAGCTCCTGCTGGCCGACCTCGATCTCCTCGACGCGGACGATCTCGTCGAGGAGGAACTGGGTCCGGATGGCCTTGCGGGTGTTCTCCTCGACCTCGGCGCGGTGCTCTGCGTCGTCCGCACGACCCTCGCCCTCGAGGTGGTTCTTCACCTCGTCCTCGACGATCGACTCGGGGACCGCGATCTCCGTCTGCTCGAGGAGCGCGTCGAGGAGACGGTCCCGGGCCTGGAGACCCTGCTCGAACTTCTTCTGCTGCTCGGCCTGCGCGGTCAGGTCGGCACGCAGCTCCTCGACGGTGTCGAACTCGGAGGCCATCGACGCGAAGTCGTCGTCGACCTCGGGCAGCTCACGGACCTTGACCGACTGGACGGCGACGGTGCAGTCGGCGTCCTTGCCAGCGTGCTCGCCGCCAGCGAGGGGCGCCGTGAAGTCCTTGGACTCGCCCTTGGCGAGGCCGACGAGCGCCTCGTCGAGGCCCTCGAGCATCGTCTTGCTGCCGACCTCGTACGAGATGCCCTCGACGGAGTCGATCTCCTCACCGTCGATGGAGGCCGTGAGGTCGATGGAGACGAAGTCGCCGTCCTCGACGGCGCGGTCGACGCCGGTGAGGGAGCCGAAGCGCTCGCGCAGGTCGGTCATCCGGGCCTCGACGTCCTCGTCCGAGACGGTCACCGGGTCGACCTCGATCGTCATCGACGCGTAGTCGGGCAGGGTGATCTCGGGGCGGACGTCGACCGCGACGGTGAACGTCAGCTGCGTGGAGTCCTCGAGCGGGACCTCCGTGACGTCGACCTCGGGCTGGCCGATCGGCTGGAGCTCGTTCTCCGCCGCAGCCTGCGCCCAGAACTCGGGGAGCGCGGCGTTCACGGCCTCCTGCATGACGGCGCCCTTGCCGACGCGCTGCTCGATCAGCCGGCTGGGCACCTTGCCCGCACGGAAGCCCGGGACCTGGATCTGCTGGCCGATGGACTTCAGGGCGTCGTCGACGTACGGCTTCAGCTCCTCCTCGGGGACCTCGACGGTCATCGTGACCCGGGTCGGGCTGATCTTCTCGACGCTGCTCTTCACGTTCGGGCGCTCCAGGATTCGGTTCGGTGGGACGGCACGGTTCCGGTCGAGTCTAGGGCAGGGCGAAGGTGCGACCCGCCGGGCCCGCGGGTAGAAACGGGGTCGTGAATCCACCGCCGGGCCGACGCGTCGCCGTCCACAAGCGCGACTGGCTCCCCCCGTCGGAGACCTTCCTGCGGAACCAGACGGACGCGTGCACCCGGTGGGAGGTCGAGTGCACGGGGTTCCGGCGGGTCGAGTCGGCGCTGGCGCGGGAGAGCGACGTCATCCTCGAGGGCCCCGAGGACCTGCGGGACCGGTGGTCTGCCACCCCGCCCGACCTGGTCCACGTGCACTGGGCGACGGAGGCGATCGACGTGCTGCCGGTCGTCGGTCAGCTGGGCATGCCCCTCGTCGTCACGGTGCACGGCATGGACGTCACCCGGGCGCTGCGCTGGCCCGGCACCCGAGGCGATCGCGCCCGGACGGGGGTCCCTCAGGTGCTGCGGGCCGCCGACGCCGTGGTCGCGCCGTCCCACTTCCTCGCCGGGCGGGCCGCCGCTGCGGGAGCGCCGAGCGAGTCGATCCGGGTCCTGCCGATCGGGATCCCCGTGCCGGAGCGGGTCGCGCGGGAGCCCGACGTCGACCTCATCTTCGTCGGTCGGCTCATCCCGCTCAAGGGCGGGGTCCACCTCGTCCGGTGCGCCGCGGCTGCCGCCCAGGCGCTCGGCCGGCCGGTGACGGTCCGGGTGATCGGCGACGGGCCGGAACGAGCAGCCATCGAACGCACGGCGGCCGAGCTCGACGTGCCCCTCGACCTGACGGGGCTGGTGCCGCCGCAGGACGTCCCCGGGCTCATGGCGAGCGGCCGGGTCTTCGTCGGGTTGTCCCGCGTGGACGAGGAGGGTGCTCGCGAAGGGTTCGGGATGACGTTCCTCGAGGCGGCGGCCCAGGCTCGGCCGGTCGTCGCGTACGACAGCGGCGGGGTCGGTGAGGCCGTGCAGCACGGGGTGACGGGGTTGCTCGCGGCCGAGGGGCACGAGGAGGAGGCCGCCCGCCACGTCGTCCGGCTGCTGGGCGATGGCGAGCTCCGGACCCGGATGGGCGAGGCAGGACGGGTCCGTGTCGAACGGTCCTTCGACATCGCCCGCCGAACGGCCGCCCTCGAGGACCTGTACGACACCGTGGCGGCCGGAGCACGTCGGTGGAGCGGGTGACGGGAATCGAACCCGCGTAGCCAGTTTGGAAGACTGGGGCTCTACCATTGAGCTACACCCGCGCGCTGCCGGATGACCCGGCGAGGCACGCGGGTACTGTACTCGCTGCCCCCTGCCGCTCGCGGCGGACGGGGCTGCGGGCTGTGGCGCAGCTTGGTAGCGCGCCTGCTTTGGGAGCAGGATGTCGCAGGTTCAAATCCTGTCAGCCCGACCGATGTGCCAGGCGCCGGTCCCGGCGCACGCGGGCCTCGAGGTCGACGATCGTCCGCCCGGCGTCGATCCCCTTCTGCTCGAAACCGTCCGTCGGTCGCCAGTCCGGGCGGACCCCTTCGATCACGTCGAAGCCGCCGTGCGCGGCGAGCTGCTCCCGCGCGTGCTCTGCGTACACGGCGTGGTCGGTCGCGATCCGCAGCACACCCTGCTCGCCCAGCCGGCTGGCGACGAGGTCGAGCGTTCGCTGCTGGACGAAGCGCCGCTTGGCGTGACGCTTCTTCGGCCAGGGATCGGGGAAGAACAGGTGGATCGCGGCGAGGGAGGACGGCGCGACGTCGTCCTCGAGGACCTCGATGCCATCACCGCGTCGGACGCGGAGGTTGCCCGGCACGCCCCGCTCCTGCGCGGCCGCCATCATCCTGGCGATGCCCGGGACGTGGACGTCGATCGCGACGATGTCGTGCTCGGGATGAGCGAGCGCGTACCCGATGGCGGCTGCCCCGTGGCCGCACCCGATCTCGACGACCAGCGGGGCGCTGCGCCCGAACACGGCCACCGGGTCGATCGGGCCCGCCGGCACCTCGTACCGGGGCATGAGCGTGTCCATGCGTTCCTGCGTCAACGGGGACAGGCGGAACCGCGGGGTGAACGTCCGGACGGTCGACCGTGGACGCTCGGCGGGGGGCAGGGAGGGGCGCTCGCTCACCGCGGAAGGGTAGACCGGTGGAGGACGACGGCGGCGCGGTCATCGGCCTCCCCCGTGGGCGCGGTCCGCACGAGCTGATCCGCGAGCCCGGCGAAGTCACGCGACGCCTCGATCTGCGCGCAGAGCCAGGCCGTCCCCGCCTCGATGCCCCCGCCAGGCATCTCGACGAGGCCGTCCGTGTGCAGCACGACCGTCGCGCCGGGCGGGAGGTCGATGTCGATCCGGGGAAAGCCGGCGCCGGGGATCACCCCGAGCAGCGGTCCGCCCGGGCCCGCCAGCACCTCGGGGGGGCCGCCCACCCCGGTCTGCAGCACCGCCGGCGGGTGTCCGGCGCGTCGGACGGCCCCGCTCCCGGTGCGCAGGTGGAGCTCGAGGTGGATGGCCGTGGCGAACCCGTCCTGCCACTCCTCGGCGAGGAGATAGTCGTTCGCCGCCGGGAGGATGGCGTCGGGAGCCACCGCGCCGAGCAGGCCACCGAGGGCCGCCTGCAGCTGCAGGGCTCGGGCTGCGGCGTCGACGCCCTTGCCCGACACGTCGACGACGAGGACCTGCAGCCGCGATCCGCCCCTGTCGAGGTGCGTGACGACGAGGTCGCCGCTGAACCCGTGCCCGTACGCCGAGCGGGCGGCGTGACCACCCACCCACCCGGGCGGCAGCTGCGGCAGCCGGCCACGCCGACGGAGGCGATCGCGCAGGTCGACGAGGAGGTACTCGCTCCGCACGCCGCCGAGCCCCAGCTCGACGCGCGCCGCGGACACCGGGGCCATGATCGCCAGGACGCCCAGGACGCCGATCGACCCCAGCAGCAGGTGCGGGTGGGCACCACCGTGGTCGAGGACGACCCAGCCCACGGCCGCGAGGACGACGGCGTCGACGAGGACGAGGCGCCCGCCCGACAGGAAGAGGCCCGCGAGGACGACGATCGGCGTGAGCAGGGCGAACGCCATCGCGGCGGGGAAGGCGATCGTGGCCACGACGACGGTGACGGTCCCGAGGACGGCACCCGACGCTGCGAGGTCCTGCCGGACCAGGTCGGGGCGTGCCGACCGCCGTCTCGGAAGGCCGATCCGGCCACGCCCCGGGACGCCGGGTGGGCGCGTCACTGCGGCAGCGGCGGCAGGGTCCCGTCGGCCTCGTAGGCGCAGACCATGTCGATCCGGCGCTGGTGGCGCTCCTCGCCCGTGAACTCGGTCGTGAGGAAGACATCGACCATCTCGATCGCGACCTCGACCGACTGCATCCGGCCGCCGATGGAGATCACCTGCGCGTCGTTGTGCTCCCGCGCGAGCCGGGCGAGCTCGGTGTCGTAGCAGAGGGCGGCCCGGATACCGGCGACCTTGTTGGCCGCCATCTGCTCTCCGTTGCCGGAGCCGCCGAGGACGATGCCACGGGCCTCGGTCCCGGCGGCGAGGTCGTCCCGGAGGGCCTCGGCGGCGCGCAGGACGAACACGGGGTAGTCGTCGAGCGGGTCGAGGGTGTGCGGCCCGTGGTCGACGACCTCGTGCCCAGCGGTCCGCAGGTGCTCGACGAGGGCCTGGTGGAGGTCGAAGGCGGCGTGGTCTCCACCGATGTGGACGCGCATGGGTGTGGTTCTCCTCGGGTCAGGCGGTGATGATCGGGCCGCGGTCGCGGGTGCGCTTCAGCTCGTAGAAGCCGTCCGTCCCGGCAAGAAGGACGCACCCGTCCCACAGGCGGCCGGCCGCCTCGCCCTCGGGCGCCGGCGTGACGACCGGGCCGAAGAAGGCGACTCCGTCGACCGAGATCGTGGGGGTACCGACGTCCGCCCCGACGAGGTCGACGACGCGGTCCCGGCGCTCGCGCAGGACGGCGTCGAGCGACTCGTCCTGCGCCGCGTCGGCCAGGGACTCCGGCAGGCCCGCCTCGGTGAGCGCCTCGCGGCAGACGGCCTCGACGTCGTCCCGACGCTCCTCGACGTGGATGCGGCGTCCGAGCGCCTCGTAGAGCGGGAGCGCGACGCCGTCCCCGCCCTCGCGGATCGCCGCGGCCACGACGCGTCCGTACCGGCGGGCGGTCTGCATGAGCTCGCGGTGGTCGGCGGGGAGGTCCTGGTCCTCGTTGAGGGCCGCCAGGGACATCTGGGTCCACGTGACGTCGACCTCCCGCACCTGCTCCACGTGGCGCATCCAGCGGGACGCCATCCACGCCCACGGGCAGACCGGGTCGAAGAAGAACTCTGCACTGCTGCGCTGCGACATGGCACCGATCCTCTCAGACACCGCGTGAAAGGATGTGATGCGTCCCACGAGGCAGACGCGAAGGAGCATCGGTGACCGACCCCAACATCACTCGGGACGAGGCAGGAGCGCGCGCCGCGCTGCTCGACGTCACGTCGTACGCGGTCGAGCTCGACCTCACGACCTCGGAGACGACCTTCCGGACCGTCTCGACCGTGACCTTCACCTGCCGGGAGCCGGGGGCGGACACCTTCATCGACTTCATCGGCGAGTCCGTCGAGGCGATCACGCTCAACGACCGTTCGATCGACCCGGCCGAGGCCTTCACCGGGACCCGCATCCGCCTGGCCGACCTCGGGCCCGAGAACACCCTGCGGGTCGAGGCGACCGGCACGTACATGAACACCGGTGAGGGGCTGCACCGCTTCGTCGACCCAGCGGACGGCGAGGTGTACCTCTACACGCAGTTCGAGGTCGCCGACTGCCGCCGGATGTTCGCCGTCTTCGAGCAGCCCGACCTCAAGGCGACCTTCGCCTTCACGGTCACCGCACCCGCGCACTGGCAGGTCCTGTCGAACACGGCGACGCCCGAGCCGCAGCGCATCGACGACTCCCGCGCGACGTGGGCGTTCGAGCCCACGGAGCGCATCTCCTGCTACATCACCGCGCTCGTCGCCGGCCCCTACGACGTCGTCCGCGACGAGCTCGTCTCCGGCGGACGGACGATCCCGCTCGGCGTCTTCTGTCGCAGGTCGCTCACCCGGTACCTCGACGCCGACGAGATCATCGACATCACCAAGCGCGGCTTCGCGTTCTTCGAGCGCGAGTTCGACCACCCCTACCCGTTCTCCAAGTACGACCAGGTCTTCACGCCGGAGTACAACGCGGGGGCGATGGAGAACGCCGGCTGCGTCACGTACAACGAGATCTACGTCTTCCGCTCGCGGGTGCCCGAGGCGATCGTCGAGCGCCGGGCGCTGACGATCCTCCACGAGCTGGCCCACATGTGGTTCGGCAACCTCGTGACGATGCGCTGGTGGAACGACCTCTGGCTCAACGAGTCCTTCGCCGAGTGGGCGTCGACGACGGCACAGGCCGAGGCCACCCGCTGGAGCGACGCGTGGACGACCTTCGCCACGAGCGAGAAGGCCTGGGCCTACCGGCAGGACCAGCTGAGCTCGACCCACCCCGTCGTCGCGCCGATCCGTGACCTGCAGGACGTCCTCGTCAACTTCGACGGCATCACGTACGCCAAGGGGGCCTCCGCGCTCAAGCAGCTCGTCGCATGGGTGGGCCGCGAGGCCTTCGTCGAGGGTCTGCGCTCGTACTTCCGCGCCCACGCGTGGCGCAACACGACCCTCGACGACCTCCTCGACGAGATCGAGAAGTTCTCCGACCGCGACCTGCGGGCGTGGAGCGCAGCGTGGCTCGAGACCGCCGGGGTCAACACGCTCCGCCCGGTCGTCGAGGTCGACGAGCAGGGTCGGTACTCCTCCGTCGTCGTCGAGCAGACGCACGCGCCCGACCTCCCCACGCTGCGACCGCACCGGATCGCCGTCGGCGCCTACCGTCTGCGCGACGGCCGTCTCGAGCGGACGGAGCGGATCGAGATCGACGTCGTCGGCGAGCGGACGGAGGTGCCCGGGCTCGTCGGGGTCGAGCAGCCCGACCTGCTCCTCGTCAACGACGACGACCTGTCCTACGCCAAGGTCCGCCTGGACGCGCGCTCCCTGACGACGGCCACCGAGCACGTCGCGGCGTTCACCGAGTCGCTCCCGGCCTCGCTCGTCCTCGCCAGCGCGTGGGACATGACGCGCGACGCCGAGCTCCCCGGCCGCCAGTTCGTCGACCTCGTCCTCGGCGCGCTGCCGACCGTGACCGACAGCACCCTGCTGCGCACCCTCCTGCAGCAGCTGTCGACGACGGTCCTCACGTACTCCGACCCCGCGTCCCGGGACGACCTGCGGGCCCGCGTCCGCGACGCGCTCGAGGCCCTCGCCCGCACCGCCGAGCCGGGCAACGACGCGCAGCTCCAGCTCGTCGGCGCGTGGGCCGGCCTCCTCGAGCCGGGTGACGAGACCGCACTGGCCGCGGGCCTGCTCGACGGCTCGGCGCAGCTGCCCGGGCTCGTGGTCGACACCGACATGCGCTGGCGTCTGCTCGCCGCCCTCGCCGCCGCGGGCGCTGCGGACGAGGACCGGATCGCGCAGGAGGCCGACGGCGACCGGACCGCGACGGGTCAGGAGTGGGCGGCGCTGTGCCGCGCGGCCCGGCCGACCGCCGAGGCGAAGACCACGGCGTGGGAGTCGGTCGCCGCTGCTGGCGCGTCCGTGTCCAACTCCGTCGTCATGCAGACCGGCCTCGGGCTCACCCGTACCCGTGACGAGGCCCTCCTGCGGCCGTTCGCCGAGCGCTACCTCGCCGAGATCTCCGGGGTGTGGGGCTCGCGCACGCACGCCATCGCGGAGGCGGTCGTCGAGTACTTCTACCCGATGGCCCTCGCCGACGCCCGCCTGCTCGACGACACGCAGTCGTGGCTCGACACGCACCCCGATGCGCCCGCCGGCCTGCGACGGCTCGTCGCGGAGAAGCGTGACGCGGTGACCCGAGCCCTGCGCGCGCAGGAGCGGGACGCGACGACGTGATCGGGGCCGTCAGCCTCGGCGCCACCCTGGAGGAGCTCCAGCGGTGGGGCGGATCGACGCCTGCGCGGATCGTCGTCGTGGCCGTCGTCGCCCTCGTCGCCCGGGCCTTCGCCGTCGGTGCCATCCGCCGGGTCGTCGACCAGGCCGTGCGCCGGAGCACCGAGCACCGGAGCGACGGGGGCGGACGCGGCACGCTGGGCCTCGAGGTCTCGGAGCGAGCCCGTCAGCGGACCCTGACGACGGGCTCCCTCCTGCGGAGCATCGTCACGTTCGTCATCGGATCGATCGCGATCCTCACGATCCTCGACCTGCTCGGGGTGCCGCTGCGCCCCCTGCTCGCCTCCGCGGGCGTGGCGGGCGTGGCTCTCGGATTCGGCGCCCAGTCCCTCGTCAAGGACTTCCTCGCCGGGGTGTTCATGATCCTCGAGGACCAGTACGGGGTCGGCGACGTCATCGACACCGGCGAGGCGATCGGCACCGTCGAGGAGGTGTCGCTGCGGGTGACGCGACTGCGGGACGCCAACGGGGTCATCTGGTACGTCCGCAACGGCGAGATCGTCCGGATCGCCAACCGCAGCCAGGGGTGGTCCACCGCCCTTGTCGACGTCCCCGTGTCGTACCAGGCCGACATCGACGAGGCGATCGACGTCGTCGGCGCCGTGGTCCACGACCTGGCCACTGACGGTACCTGGGGGGAGCTGCTCATCGAGGAGCCCGAGGTGCTCGGGGTCGAGGCCGTCGGCGGCGGCACGGTGACGATCCGGGTGCTGGCCAAGTGCCTCCCCGACAAGCACTGGGGCGTCCAGCGCGCGATCCGCCGACGGTGCAAGGAGGCTCTCGACGCCGCCGGCATCGCCGGGCCCCCGGCCTTCGCCCCACCGACCACGTCCACGTCCACCGGAGGACCCGCATGAGCCAGGCACCCGACCCTCGGGAGCTCTACGACCGTGTCGGCGGCCACGAGACCTTCGTCGCCCTCGTCCGCGGGTTCTACGAGGGCGTCGCCACGGACGAGCCGCTCCGGGCGCTGTACCCCGAGGAGGACCTCGCCCCCGCGCAGGAGCGGCTGCTGCTCTTCCTCGAGCAGTACTTCGGCGGACCGCGGACCTACTCCGAGCGACGGGGCCACCCGCGGCTGCGCCTGCGGCACATGCCGTTCGCCGTGTCCCCCGACATGCGACGCCGGTGGATGGCGCACATGCTCGCCTCGCTCGACCGGCTCGACATCGGCGCCGAGGACAAGGCGCTCATGGCCGAGTACTTCGACCGGGCGGCGACGATGCTCGTCAACACGACCGACGACGGGCCGGCGCCGGGCCTGCCCGAGGGGGTGCAGCTGTGAGCGACTGGTGGCGGGACGCGGTCATCTATCAGGTGTACCCGCGGTCCTGGGCGGACGCCGACGGGGACGGGATAGGCGACCTGCGAGGCATCGCGGCCCGGCTGCCCCACCTCGTCGAGCTGGGCGTCGACGCCGTGTGGTTCTCGCCGTTCTACCGCTCGCCGCAGCACGACGCGGGGTACGACGTCGCCGACTACCGCGACGTCGACCCGGTCTTCGGCACGCTGGCGGACGTCGACGCCGTGCTGCGCGAGGCCGCGGAGCTGGGGATCAAGGTCATCGTCGACCTCGTCCCGAACCACACCTCCTCCGAGCACCCGTGGTTCCGCGAGGCGCTCGCCAGCCCGCCCGGCAGCCCTGCGCGCGAGCGATACGTCTTCCGCGACGGGAAGGGCCCCGACGGGGCCCAGCCACCGAACGACTGGCGCTCGGTCTTCGGCGGGCAGGCGTGGACCCGACTCACGGGTCCCGACGGCGCGCCGGAGCAGTGGTACCTCCACCTCTTCGACACGACGCAGCCCGACCTCAACTGGGAGCATCCGCAGGTCCGGGCGGAGTTCGAGTCGATCATCGACTTCTGGCTCGACCGCGGCGTCGCCGGCTTCCGGGTCGACGTCGCGCACTCGCTCGTCAAGGCCGAGGGCCTGCCCGACTTCCCCGACGCCCCGGCCGTCGTCGCGGGGTCGGTCGAGCAGGCTCCGTACTTCGACCAGGACGGGGTCCACGAGATCTACCGTCGGTGGCGGGCGCTCCTGGACGCCCGTGGCGAGCCGGCCAGGATCATGTGCGCCGAGGCGTGGGTGACGCCCGCCGAGCGGGCCGCCCGGTACATCCGCCCGGACGAGTTCCACCAGGCCTTCAACTTCGACATCCTCGAGTGCCCGTGGCGGGCGGAGCACCTGCGGACGACGATCGCCGACTCGCTCGCAGCCACGTCGTCGGTGCGGGCGTCGGCGACGTGGGTGCTGAGCAACCACGACGTGGTCCGGCACGCCTCGCGGCTCGGCCTGCCCCCGGGCACGCCCCGGCCGCAGGGGATCGGTCCTGGCGACCCGAGGCCCGACCCGGTCGCGGGGCTCGCCCGGGCACGCGCGGCGACCCTGCTCGTCCTGTCCCTGCCCGGGGCGGCCTACCTCTACCAGGGCGAGGAGCTTGGTCTCCCCGAGGCGATGGACCTGCCCCCCGAGGTCCGGCAGGACCCGATCTTCGAGCGCAGCGGAGGGACGGACGCCGGTCGGGACGGCTGCCGGGTCCCCATGGCCTGGGAGGCGGACGCGCCGGCTCTGGGGTTCAGCCCGAGCGGGGCGTCGTGGCTGCCCCAGCCGCACGAGTACCGCGACCTCGCCGTCGACCGGCAGCGCGGGGTCGCTGGGACGACGTACGAGATGTACCGGGCCGCGCTGCGGATCCGGCGGGAGACCGGGCTCGGCTCGGCGGCGATCACGCCGCTCGATCTCGGCCCGGACGTCGTCGCCTACGAGCACGCCTGCCCGGACGGGGTCGTCCTCGGCGTGACGAACCTGGGCGCCGAACCCGTGGACCTGCCCGACGGCGAGGTGCTCCTGCGCTCGGACACCGGGACGGCCCAGGGCCCGGCGCACGTCGGCACCGACGTCACGGTCTGGGTCCGGCGGGAATGAGCCGACCGGCGACGTCGTACCCCCGGCGGGCGGAGGACCACCCGTGGTTCGAGACCGCCGGTCCGATCGGGCTGGCGCACCGCGGGGGCGCGCTCCATCCGGCCAACGCCGGACGGGAGAACACCCTCGCGGCCTTCCGGACGGCGGTCGACCTCGGCTACCGGTACCTCGAGACGGACGTCCACGCGACGGCCGACGGGACGCTCGTCGCCTTCCACGACACCGTCCTCGACCGGGTCACCGATCGCGCCGGCGCGATCGCGGACCTGCCGTGGTCGCGGGTGCGCGAGGCATCCGTCGGCGGCGAACCCGTGCCGACCATGGACGCCGTGCTCGAGGAGCTCCCCGACGCCCGCTTCAACGTCGATGTCAAGGACGACCGCGCCGTCGACCCGCTCGTGGACTGCCTCCGGCGTCACGACGCGCTCGACCGGGTGTGCGTCGCCTCGTTCTCCGACCGCCGGCTGCGGCGGGTGCGCGCCGCCCTCGGGCCGCGGGTCGCGACCTCGGCCGGGCCGATCGGGGTCGGCGTCACGCGGCTGACGCCCCGGCTGCTCGACCGGTGGCTGCGCTCCCCCGCGCTCGCCCTGCAGATCCCGACCCACCAGCGGATCCCGCTGCGCGGCGGGCGGCCGCTGACGATCGAGCTGGTGACGGACCGCCTCGTGCGCCGGGCCCACGCGGCGGGGCGGCACGTCCACGTGTGGACCATCGACGACCGCGACGAGATGCACCGCCTGCTGGACCTCGGTGTCGACGGGATCGTCAGCGACCGGATCGAGGTCCTCGCGGACGTGCTCGCCGAGCGCGGCGCACCGTTGCGCTGAGGATCAGCCGGCCTCGAGGGCGCGCCGGAGGTCGGCGACGGCGCTGGGGGTGCCCGCCAGGTGCCACGGATGACCTGCGACGTCGACGACGTCGGTCGATCCCCCGGCACCCTCGACGAGCGCCTTGCCGGGCAGCCAGTCCCACTCGAGCACGTCCGGCTGCGCCCAGGCACCGATCCGCCCGGCCGCGACGGCGGCGAGCTCGCACGACCCCGAGCCGAGCATCCGCATCGTCGCCGCTCCGCGGGTCGCTGCGAGCCACGGCTCCCGGATCGACGGGTCGGCGATCCGTGCCGGATGGAGGTAGGTCGCGAGGCACACTGCGGACAGGGGTGCGTCCTCGAGCGGGGGCACCGCGACGCCCCTCTCGAAGGTCCCCGCGCCCCGGACGGCGAGCCAGGACTCCCCTGCACCGCGGTGCTCCACCGCCCCGACGAGCACCCCGTCGGCGTCCCGCAGGGCGAGCGCGCTGCACCAGTAGAGGGTGCCGGTGGCGAAGTTGTAGGTTCCGTCGACCGGGTCGATCACCCACGTCCGTCCGCTGCGGGACGGACGCGTGGTCCCTTCTTCGCCGACGACCCCGTCCTCGGGCCGCAGCCGGGTGAGGGCGTCGACGACGAGCCGCTCGGCGGCCACGTCCGCCTCGGTGACGAGGTCCGCGAGGTTCTCCTTCGTGCGCGCGGAGACCCCCTCGGCGCGCATCCGGGCGGCACGCGCCGCAGCCTGGCCGACGAGCGCCGCGGCGAGCGCGGCGTCGTCGAGCCCCACGAGGTCCGGGGCGCTGCGGGTCGGGTCGTCGGCCACGGCTCGAGGGTACGGATCAGCGGGTGAGGACGTGGCCGGTGCGGGTCGAGACGCGGTGCCAGACCCCCGCCGAGGCGAGGACGACCTCGTCGTCGGCAGCGGCGAACCCCAGGGCGCGCACGGCGCCCGCGATGTCGTCCCCCAGCGCCCCGAGCCGTGCGGCGCCCTCGAGCGTCCATCCGCCGCGCGGCGGGGTGATCGCTGCCCACGGCGGCGACACGGGCGCGGGCGGCATCGGCAGCCGGGTGCCGTTCTCGGGGCGGGCGAGCCGGTCGAGGAGCGCGCCGATCGGGTGGCACTCGTCGACCGGGGCCGCGGGGGCGTCCGCGAGCGGCAGGACCCGAAGCCCGAGGACGACGCCCTCGCCGAGCAGGCCGGAGCCCGGCCGGGCGCAGGTCCACACCGCGAGCGCCGTCGGGGTGCTCTGGAGCCGCGCCGCGCCCTCGGGGTCGAACCGGCGGGCACGCTCGAGGTAGGTGCGCAGGTCGGCCGCCGCCTCGGCATCCGCGAGCTCGACCGCCACCTCCGTCAGCCGCGCTTCCGGAACGGGACCTCGGGACCGAGGTGACGCTCGAGGACCTCGCGCTGCCCCTCGTCGAACGCCTTCGGCCGGCTCGTCCGCAGGTCCACCTGCACCATCGTCGTCGCGGCGAGGGCGTGCACGGCTCGCTCGCCACCGGTCGTCGCACCGTTGTCGTGGAGGACGTACCCGAGGTCGACGCTGCTGCCACCCACGCGCGTGACCCACACGTCGACGACGACCGGCTCCCGGCGCAGCACGACCGGCTCGCGGTACTCGATCTCCTGCCGGGCGACGAGGATCCCCGTGTCGAGGATGGACGTCGAGCTGCTCTCCCCGAACCAGCGGCCGATGGCCTCGATGCGGGTGTCCTCGAGGAACCGGAGGTACTGGACGTTGTTCACGTGGCCGTAGGCGTCCATGTCGCTCCAGCGGAGCGAGATGTCGACGCTCGTCACGGCACCGGTGGGGGTCGCATCGTCGGTCATGGTGCCTAGTCTCCCCTGTCGGGTGGGGGCGATGTCGGTGGGGCTCCGTAGGTTGGCGGTCGTGACCGAGACCGAGACCCTGCCCACCGCCGAGCGCGCGACGGCCGTCCTGCGTCGCCTCGTCGGCCGGGGGGACGCGACCTTCCGCGACGGCCAGCTCGACGCGATCACGGCCCTCGTCGACGACCGCTCCCGCGTGCTCGTCGTCCAGCGGACGGGATGGGGCAAGTCGGCGGTGTACTTCGTGGCCGCCCGGCTGCGCCGCCAGGCGGGGTCCGGGCCGGCGCTCATCGTCTCTCCGCTGCTCGCCCTCATGCGCGACCAGGTCGCGGCGGCGGAGCGGGCCGGCGTGCGGGCGGTCTCGATCAGCTCGGCGAACGCGCAGGCATGGGGCGAGATCCGCACCGCGCTCGACCGGGACGAGGTCGACGTCCTCCTCGTCAGCCCCGAACGGCTCAACAACCCGGCGTTCCGGGACGAGCAGCTGCCCGCGCTCGTCGAGCGGTGCGGGCTCGTCGTCGTCGACGAGGCGCACTGCATCAGCGACTGGGGGCACGACTTCCGGCCGGACTACCGCCGCATCCGGGACCTCCTGACGCGGCTGCCCGAGGGGACCCCGGTGCTGGCGACGACGGCGACGGCGAACGCCCGCGTCGTGGCGGACGTCGAGGAGCAGCTCGGCGCGGGCGGCGAGCGCGTGCGGACGATCCGGGGATCCCTCGCGCGCGACAGCCTCCGGCTCGGCGTGGCCCGTCGCGCGGGTGCCGAGGAACACATCGCCTGGTTGCGCACCCACCTGGCGGACCTGCCCGGGAGCGGGATCGTCTACACCCTCACCGTGCAGGCCGCGGACGACACGGCCGCTGCGCTCGCCGAGACAGGCCTGCCCGTCTTCGCGTACACGGGGCGCACCGCGCCGGAGGACCGGGAGCGGCTCGAGGACGACCTGCGGGAGAACCGGGTCAAGGCGCTCGTCGCCACGAGCGCGCTCGGGATGGGCTTCGACAAGCCCGACCTCGGGTTCGTCGTCCATCTCGGCGCACCGTCGTCGGCGGTCGCCTACTACCAGCAGGTCGGCCGCGCCGGACGGGCCACGGACCGGGCTGACGTCGTTCTCCTGCCGACGACCGACGAGGAGCGCATCTGGGCGCACTTCGCCTCCGCCTCGATGCCCCGGCAGGAGCAGGCCGACGCGGTCCTCACCGCCCTGGCCTCCGCCTCCGGAGCGCTGTCAGTGCCGCGGCTCGAGACCGTCGTCGACATCCGTCGCACCCGCGTCGAGCTCCTGCTCAAGGTGCTCGACGTGGACGGTGCCGTGACGAGGGTCCAGGGCGGGTGGACCGCCACGGGCCGTCCCTGGACGTACGACGCGGAGCGGTACGCACGGGTCGCCCGGGCGCGCACGGACGAGGCCGAGGCGATGCTCGCCTACGAGCGGGGTGGCCGCTGCCGGATGGCCTTCCTCCAGGAATGCCTCGACGACCCCGACCCGCGGGACTGCGGCCGGTGCGACGTGTGCGCGGGGACGTGGTTCCCCACGGACGTCGACGCAGCGGCCCTCGAGGGGGTGCGGGCGCGGATCGACCGGCCCGGGGTGGAGATCGACCCGCGAACGACCTGGCCCACCGGCATGGACCGGCTCGGCGTCCCCGTGAAGGGGTCGATCGCCCCGGCGGAACGGTGCGAGCCGGGGCGGGTGCTCGCCCGGACCTCCGACATCGGCTGGGGCGGGCCCGTGCGCGAGCTCGTCCAGGGCGACGACGGCCCGGTTCCCGACCGTCTCGTGCGCGCGTGCGTGGAGGTGCTGGCGACCTGGGGCTGGACGGAGCGACCGACGGGGGTCGTCGCGATGCCCTCGCGCCGGCACCCCGTCCTCGTCGACCACCTCGCGCGGTCGATCGCCGAGATCGGTCGGCTGCCGTTCCACGGGGCCCTCGATCTTGTCGACGGCGGTCCCGTCGGTGAGCGGGGCGGCAACAGCGCCTACCGCCTTGCCGGGGTCTGGGACCGGTTCGCCGTGGGACCGGAGCTGGCGTCCGCGGTGGCCGGCAACGGTCCGGTCCTCCTCGTCGACGACCTCGTCGACTCGCGATGGAGCATCACCGTCGCGGGCCGGGCGCTGCGACGCGCCGGTGCCGACGCCGTGCTACCCCTCGCCCTGGGGGTCGTCGGCTGATCCGGGACGCACGGGAAGCTGCACCGTCGTCCACGGCAGGAACGCCTGGATGACCGGACCGATCGTCACGGCGTACAGCAGCGTCCCGATCCCGACCGTCCCGCCGAGCGCCGCACCGATGGCCAGCACCGTCAGCTCCAGCCCCGTCCGCACGAGGCGGAGGCTCGCGCCCGTCCGTGCGGCGAGCCCGGTCATCAACCCGTCCCGTGGTCCCGGACCGAGCTGGGTGCCGATGTACACGGCCCCGGCGAACCCGTTGAGGACGATCCCCCCGACGAGCAGCGCGACGCGGTCGAGGAGCCCGGTCGCGTCGGGCAGGGCCGCGAGCGTGGCATCCGTCGCGATCCCGATGACGAGGACGTTGGCGATCGTCCCGGCGCCCGGCCACTGGCGCAGCGGCCACCACAGGAGGAGCACGACGGCACCGGTGAGGATGACGACCGTCCCGAACGAGAGCGGAACCCGGTGGGCGACGCCCTCGTGGAGCACGTCCCACGGGTCGAGCCCGGTGTGCGAGCGGACGAGCATCCCCATGGCCGTGCCGTAGAGCCAGAGGCCGATGAACAGCTGGGTGAGCCGGCGTGGCAGTCGTCCGGCGCGCAGCTGATCGAGCGGGCTCACCCGACCTCGACGACGGCGACGCCCGCGCCGTCGATGAGCACCCGGCCGGTCGCGGCGTCGACCGAGCGCTCACCCCAGCCGGTGAGCTCGTGGCGCACCCCGGCGACGTCCACCTCCTGCCGTCCCTCACCGAACCCGCAGACGACGTGGACCGACCCGCGCCGCATGACGAACCAGCCGGCGTCCTCGTCGAACACGCAGCTCGTCGCCGCGAGATCCCCGTCGGCCGCGTCGGGGTGCGAGCGGCGCAGGGCGATGAGCACGCGGTGCCAGGCCAGCAGCGAACGGTGCGGCTCCTGCTCGATCTCCTCCCACCGCAGGGTCGAGGCGTCGCGGGTGACCGGGTCCTGGGGGTCCGGCACGTCCTCGGCGGCCCACCCGTGCGAGGCGAACTCGGCCCGGCGCCCGGTGCGGACCGCCTCGGCGAGCTCCGGGTCGTCGAAGTCGGTGAAGAACTGGAACGGTGTGCTCGCGCCCCACTCCTCGCCCATGAAGACCATCGGGGTGAACGGCGAGAGGACGTAGAGCGCCGTCACCGCCGCCAGGCGCCCGGTGTCTCCGTGGTGCCCGATGCGGTCCCCCGTCGCCCGGTTGCCGACCTGGTCGTGGGTCTGGGCGTACGCGACGAAGCGGTGGCCCGACGTCGCGCTGCGATCGACCGGATGCCCCCACCGGGCGCCGCGGAAGGACGACCACCGGTCGTCGTGGAGGAAGACCTCGGTCAGCACCTTCGCCAGGACCGACAGCGACCCGCCCTCGGGCCACGTGTCGTTCCGACCGGCGAAGTCACCGTAGTAGCCCTGCGTCTCCCCCGTCGCGACGACGTGGAGGGCGTGGTGGACGTCGTCGGCCCACTGCGCCGACATCCCGAGCCCGCCGAAGGTCGTGGGCATCACGGTGCGCGGGTCGTTCACGTCCGACTCGGCGATGAGGTCGAGCGGACGGCCCAGCTCCTCCGAGAGCTCCGCGACGGCGTCGGCCATCTCGGCGAGGACGTGCCGCTCCGAGTCGTCCCGCAGCTCGTGGACGGCATCGAGCCGCAACCCGTCGACGTGGAAGTCACGGAACCAGCGCAGGACGCTGCCGATGACGAACGCCCGCACCTCCGCAGAGCCGGGCTGGTCAAGGTTGACCGCCGGGCCCCACGGCGTGACGTGCGCGTCGGTGAAGTACGGCCCGAACTCCCCGAGCCGGTTGCCGCTCGGGCCGAGGTGGTTGTGGACGACGTCGAGGATGACCCCCAGACCCCTGGCGTGACAGGCGTCGACGAACCGCTGCAGCGCCGCGGGCCCGCCGTACTGGGCGTGCACGGCCCAGAGCGCGACCCCGTCGTAGCCCCAGTTCCACCGACCGGGGACGCCGGCCACCGGCATGAGCTCCACCGCGTCCACGCCGAGGGCGACGAGGTGGTCGAGCCGCCCGATCGCCGCGTCCAGCGTCCCCTCGGGGGTGAAGGTCCCGACGTGGAGCTCGTAGATCACGCCCCCGGGGATGCCGCGGCCGTCCCGCGGACCGGCCCACCCGCTGTCCTGCCACGCGTGGCGGGCGACGTCGAACGTCCGGCTCGGCCCGGCGACCCCGGCGGGCTGCCAGGCGCTGCGCGGGTCGGCCAGGGCCTCGCCACCGTCGAGGGAGAACGCATAGTCGACCTCACCGTCGGACCGCGGCGCCTCGGGCGGGATCTCGAGCGCCCACCACCCGCCCGTCTCGCGCTCCATCGGCAGGCGCAGCTCGCCGTGCGGACCGAGGAGGGCCTCGACGGTCGAGCTGTCGGGAGCCCACACGCGCAGCGTCACGGCGCGGCCTCCCGGACCAGGAGCGCGACGGGCCCGTCGGCGAGCACCCGCGCGAGCGGGACCCGCCCCCCGGCGTGCGTGACCCCCGGGCGGAGCACGTCGGTCCAGCCACCCTCGGGCAGCTCCACCGCGGCGTCGGCGGACCCTCCGTCGGCGGCGAGCGCCGTCGTGAGGCGTCGCACGAGGGCGACCACCTCGACACGGTCGTGCGCGCCGCGGGCGAGGGCGACCGCGTGCCCGCCGTCGCACGTCGGGTGCACGGTGATCGCGTCCGGCCCGACGAACCAGTCGGGGTGGGCCCGGCGCAGCCGCAGCGCCGCCGCGGTGAGCCGGAGCTTCTCGTCGTCGAGATCGGCCGGTCCGGCCCAACGATCGAGCCGCTCGAGCCGCGCCCCGATCGCGTCGTGGTCGACGTCCCGACGGTTGTCCGGGTCCACGAGCGTGAGCGAGACGATCTCGGTGCCCTGGTAGACGTCCGGCACGCCCGGGCCGATGAGCTGGAGGAGCTTCTGCCCCAGGATCACCGCCCGCGTGCCCTCGGCGTGGGCGTGGATCCACGACCGGACGTGGTCCCGCGCGGCGTCGTCGTCGAGCAGCCCGTCGACGAACGCCGCGACCTGCGACTCGTACTCCTCGTCGACGTCGATCCACGTCGAGTGCCGCCCGGACTCGCGCACGGCCTTGCGGAGGTAGTCGTGCATCCGCGGGGCGTCGATCGGCCATGCCCCCACGAGCGTCTGCCAGACGAGGTACTCCGTCGGCGCGTCGAGCCGCTCCCCGCGGTACGCCTCACCGAGGTCCCGGGCGCGCGCCACCCACTCGGCCCAGCCGGCCGGGTCCTCGGTCATGGAGACCAGGCGTGCCCGGACGTCCTCGCTGCGCTTGGTGTCGTGGGTCGTCAGCGCCGTCATCGTCCTCGGCCAGCGCGCGGCGATCCGGTCGAGGTACGCGGCGAACCGCGGCGGGGCCATCCCGATCGTCCCCGGGTCGCCACTGACCTCGTTGAGCCCGGTGGCCCGCAGGTAGCGGTAGAACGTCGTGTCCTCGACGCCCTTGGCCATGACGGGGCCGCAGGTCTGCTGGAAGCGGATGACGCAGTCGGCTGCGGCGTCCGCATCGGCACCCGAGGCCGACCCGGACAGGACCTCGACGACGGTGGCGACGAGATCGGCGTCGGCCGGGTGGTCCGAGCGCTGGAGTCGGTCGGTCGCCCGCTGCGCGGTGGCCTCGAGCTCGCCCCGCGCGTCCGCCGACATCGACCCGTCGGCGGTGACATAGGCCCGGTACCGGTGGACGTTGACGAGGAGCTCGACGACGACCCGCTCCAGGGCGTCACGGTCGTGCTCGGGCAGGACCTCGGCGAGCCGCCGGGAGAGACGACGACGCTCGGCCAGGAGGACGCCGTCGACGACCTCCCGCTTGGCCTCGTCCACCCACGCGTCGATCGGCCGCACGTCGCCGGCGATGGCGCGCCACAGGTCGCTGAGGTCGGGCTCGGCCGCCGGGTCGCAGAACAGCTGCCCGAGGCGGGTCATCGTGTCGTAGCCGGTGGTGCCCTCGCAGGCCCAGGCCTGCGGCAGCTCCTCCTCGCCCTCGAGGATCTTCTCCACGACGACCCACACGCCGCCGGTCGCCTCGGCGAGCCGGTCGAGGTAGGCCTGCGGGTCCGCGAGCCCGTCCGGGTGGTCGATCCGCAGACCGTCGACGGCGCCCGAGCGGACGAGCTCGACGACGAGCGCGTGGGTGGCGTCGAAGACCTCCGGGTCCTCGACGCGCACGCCGACGAGATCGGTGACGTTGAAGAACCGGCGGACGTTGAGGTCCGCGTCGCCGGTGCGCCAGAACGCCAGGCGGTAGGGCTGCGCCTCGACGAGCTCCGGCAGGGGCAGGTCGAGCGTCTCGGGCCGCACGGGGAGCACGTGCTCGTGGTAGCGCAGGACGGGCGTCCCCCCGGGACCGCCCTCGCGGTCGATGACGAGCTCGCCGTTGTCGATGGCCTCCTGCGGGGTCCCGCCGAGGATCGGTACGAGGACCCGGCCGTCGTGCGCGTCGTGGTCGACGTCGAACCACGACGCGTACTCCGACTCCTCCCCGTCCGACAGCAGCCCCCACCACGACGGGTTGAGGTGTGCCGGCACGGGCGTCGCGACGTGGTTGGGGACGATGTCGAGGACGATGCCGAGCCCCGCACCCCGGCACGCCGCGACGAACCTCTCGAACCCCTCGCGCCCGCCCATCTCCTCGTCGATCCGCGTCGGGTCGACGACGTCGTACCCGTGCATCGAGCCCGGCGCCGAGGCGAGGATCGGCGAGAGGTAGACGTGGCTCACGCCGAGAGCCGCGAGCCGGGGCGCCACGGCAGCCGCCTCGTCGAACGTGAGCTGCGGCCCCATCTGCAACCGGTAGGTGCTGACCGGGCAGGGCTGGCCGGGCGCGGGGCGGCTCATGGCGCCGTGTGCTCCGCAGCGTGCTGGGCAGCCCCGGCCGGCGGTCGGACGTCGTCCTCGCGCGGTGCGCGCAGGAGGACGAACGACCGAGGCTGGGCGACGATCTCCTCCCCGGGCGCGAGCTCGTCGCCGGCGACGACGTCGGCCGCGGTGTCGATCTCGACGACCCACCGCGCGCCGTATCCGTCGCTGGGCAGCGTGAACGTCGTCGCCTCGTGGCCGGCGTTGAAGACGAGCAGGAAGCTGTCGTCCCGGATGGCGTTGCCGCGCGGGTCCGGCTCGGGGATCGCCTCGCCGTAAAGGAAGACCATGAGAGCGCGGGCGTAGCCGTTCGACCAGTCGTCGTCCGTCATGTGCTCGCACGAGGGGGTGAACCACTCGATGTCTCGGACCTCGCTCTCCCCGCCGTGGTCCGCGGCCCCGGCGAAGAAGCGGCGTCGGCGGAAGACGGGGTGGTCGCGGCGCAGCTCGAGGACCCGGCGGGTGAACGCGAGCAGCTCGGTCTGCTCCTCGTCCAGCTCCCAGTCCATCCACGAGATCTCGTTGTCCTGGCAGTAGACGTTGTTGTTCCCGCCCTGGGTGCGGCCGACCTCGTCGCCGTGCAGGAGCATCGGGACGCCCTGGGAGAAGAACAGCGTCGCGAGGATGTTCCGCTGCTGACGCAGCCGGAGCGCGCGGACCTCCGGGTCGCCGGTCTCCCCCTCCGCGCCGCAGTTCCACGAGCGGTTGTGGGACTCCCCGTCGTTGTTGTCCTCGCCGTTGGCCTCGTTGTGCTTCTCGTTGTACGACACGAGGTCCCGGAGGGTGAAGCCGTCGTGAGCGGTGACGAAGTTGATCGAGGCGATCGGCTTGCGGCCGTTGTGCTCGTAGAGGTCGCTCGAGCCCGTGAGGCGGCTGGCGAACCCACCGAGGGTGGCGCCCTCCCCGCGCCAGAAGTCGCGGACCGTGTCGCGGTACTTCCCGTTCCACTCGGTCCACAGGGGCGGGAAGTTGCCGACCTGGTAGCCGCCCTCGCCGACGTCCCACGGCTCCGCGATGAGCTTGACCTGGCTGACGATCGGGTCCTGCTGGACGAGGTCGAAGAAGGCCGAGAGACGGTCGACCTCGTGGAACTGGCGGGCGAGCGTCGCCGCGAGGTCGAAGCGGAAGCCGTCGACGTGCATCTCGGTCACCCAGTACCGCAGCGAGTCCATGATGAGCTGCAGGACGTGCGGGTGGCGCATGAGGAGGCTGTTGCCCGTCCCCGTCGTGTCGTAGTAGTGCGTCTTGTCGTCGGTGAGGCGGTAGTAGGCGGCGTTGTCGATGCCCCGGAAGCACAGCGTCGGCCCCAGGTGGTTGCCCTCGGCCGTGTGGTTGTAGACGACGTCGAGGATGACCTCGATGCCGGCCTCGTGCAGGGCCTTGACCATGCCCTTGAACTCGAGGACCTGCTCGCCGCGGGTGCCGAAGGCGGCGTAGCCGTTGTGCGGGGCGAAGAAGCCGATCGTGTTGTAGCCCCAGTAGTTGCTCAGGCCCTTGTCCTGGAGCGTGAAGTCGTTGACGAACTGGTGGACGGGCATGAGCTCGATCGCCGTGACACCGAGCGCCGTGAGGTGGTCGATGATCGCCGGGTGGGCGATGCCGGCGTACGTCCCCCGCAGGTCCGGCGGCACGTCGGGGTGGTTCATCGTCATCGCGCGCACGTGCGCCTCGTAGATGACGCTGTTGTGGTACTCGTGCCGGGGGTGGCGGTCCTGGCCCCAGTCGAAGAACGGGTTGGTGACGACCGACATGAGGGTGTGCCCCAGGCTGTCGCGCGGGGTCTCGGCCAGCGACAGACCGGCCGCCTCCCCTGGTGCGTCGGGGTCGTAGGAGAAGAGCGACGGGTGGTACGGCATCTCCCCGTCGATCGCCTTCGCGTACGGGTCCAGCAGGAGCTTGCTGGGGTCGCAGCGGTGGCCGGCGCCGGGGTCGAACGGACCGTGGACACGGAAGCCGTACCGCTGGCCCGGGAGGATGCCCGGGATGTAGCCGTGGTGGACGAAGCCGTCGACCTCGGGCAGCGTCACCCGCGTCTCGTCGCCGCGGCGCCCCACGAGGCACAGCTCGACGCGCTCGGCAACCTCGGTGAACAGCGCGAAGTTCACCCCGGTGCCGTCGTAGGTCGCCCCGAGGGGGTAGGGGTTGCCGGGCCAGATCTCCACGTGGGTGGTCCTCCTTGTGCGGGAGGGTCCATCCTCGCGACAGGCAGCCGGGGCAGGCAAACCGACAACCCCTAGGATCGTGGATCGAGCGCCCCGCCGCGCGGCGGGCGGCGCAGGACCACCGAGAGGACACCCAGGATGAGCACCCAGCGTGTGGCGATCGTCACCGGAGCAGCCCGCGGGATCGGCGCGGCCACGGCGCAGCGACTGGCCGCCGACGGGCATGCCGTCGCCGTTCTCGATCTCGACGAGAGCGCCTGCGCCGGCGCCGTCGACGCCGTACGAGCCGCCGGCGGGCGGGCGATCGCCGTCGGCTGCGACGTCTCGGACGCGGAGCAGGTCGAGCAGGCCGTCGCCCGCGTCGCCGAGGAGCTCGGCGCGCCCACGATCCTCGTCAACAACGCCGGGATCATCCGCGACAACCTCCTGTTCAAGATGACCGAGGACGACTGGGACGCCGTGATGAACGTCCACCTCAAGGGCGCCTTCCTCATGACGAAGGCCGTCCAGGCGTTCCAGACGAAGGAGAAGTACGGCCGCATCGTCAACCTCTCCTCGTCCTCGGCCCAGGGCAACCGCGGCCAAGCGAACTACTCCGCGGCCAAGGCGGGCATGCAGGGCTTCACGAAGACGCTCGCGCTCGAGCTCGGCAAGTTCGGGATCACCGCGAACGCCGTCGCCCCCGGCTTCATCCAGACCGACATGACGGCCGCCACCGCCGAGCGGATCGGCATGTCCTTCGAGGACTTCATCGAGGCGAGCGCCAAGGCGATCCCGGTGCAGCGCGTCGGCCAGCCGGAGGACATCGCCGCGACGATCTCGTTCCTCTGCTCGCAGGAGGCCGGCTTCGTCTCCGGCCAGGTCATCTACGTCGCTGGTGGCCCGCTCGACTGACCCATCCACGCACGCAGAAGGGCCCCGCTCCTTCCGGAGCGGGGCCCTTCTGCGCTACAGCCGGCGGCTCGTACCTCGCCGCCAACCTCCGCTGCGCCGTTCGTCAGAGGCCGAGGTCGCGGCCGATGAGCTCCTTCATGATCTCGTTCGAGCCGGCCCAGATACGGGTGACGCGGGCGTCGCGCCAGGCGCGGGCGACCCGGTACTCGTTCATGAAGCCGTAGCCGCCGTAGAGCTGGACGCAGTGGTCGAGGATCTCGCCCTGCGTGTCCGAGCTGTACCACTTGGCCTTCGCGGCGTCGATCGGCGTGAGCTTGCCGTTGGCGTGCGCCTCGACGCAGTCGTCGATGTACGCCTCGGCGACCTCGATCTTCGTCACGAGCTCGGCGATCTTGAACTTGTTGTGCTGGAAGCTGCCGATCGGCTGACCGAAGGCCTTGCGCTCCTTCGTGTAGTCGATCGTCTCGGCGAGGATCTGCTTGGCGTGCGCGACGTTCGCGACCGCACAGCCGATGCGCTCCTGGGCCAGGCGCTGCATCATCGCGATGAAGCCCATGCCCTCCTCCCCGATGAGGTTCTCGACCGGGACCTTGACGTTGTCGAAGAAGAGCTCGGAGGTGTCCGACTCCTCCTGGCCGACCTTGTCCAGCTTCTGGCCCTTGCTGAAGCCCTCCATGCCGTCCTCGAACATGAGCAGGCTGATGCCCTTGGCGCCCTTGCTCGGGTCGGTGCGGACGGCGACGATCGCGAGGTCGCACTGGTAGCCGTTCGTGATGAACGTCTTGCTGCCGTTGACGATGTAGTGGTCACCGTCCTTGACGGCGGTCGTCTTCAGCGCGGCGAGGTCCGACCCGCCCGACGGCTCGGTCATCGCGATGGCGCAGATGAGCTCGCCGGAGGCGATGCCGGGCAGCCACTTCTCCTTCTGCTCCTGCGTGCCGAGGTCGACGAGGTACGGGGGGCAGACGTCCGCGTGGATGCCGAAGCAGGTGGCCGTCGCGGCGGTGAACTTCGCGTACTCCTCGGCCGCGATGGCGTTGAAGCGGTAGTCCTCGGCGCCGGCGCCGCCGAACTCCTCGGGGATGTCGAGGCCGAACAGGCCCATGTCGCCCGCGGCCTTCCAGATCTCCCGCGGGATCGTCTTGTCGCGGATCATCTCCTCCGCACGGGGGCGCATGTGACGGTCGATGAACTCGCGGACGGACGAACGGAAGGCCTCGTGGTCCTCCGTGTAGACGTTGCGGGGCATGTGAGCATCCTCCAGGCGGGGAACGGGTAAGCGCTTGCTTAGTGTCCGGCGACGGTTGCATGCTGTCAACCGTGTCCCGGTCTCCCGTCGCCCCCACCGTCTCGCGCCTCTTCGAGGCCGCGGCGTCCGCCTTCGCCGACAAGGGCTTCCACGCGACGACCACCCGTGACATCGCCTCGCGCGCCGGTCTGTCCCCGGCCGGGGTGTACGTCCACTTCACGAGCAAGGAGGACCTCCTCTTCCAGCTCAGCCGCGAGGGGCACACGGTCGTCCTCGAGCACCTCGAGGGCGCGGTCGCTCGCGCCGACAGTCCGTCGAGAGCCCTGTCCGACGTCGTCGAGACCTTCGCGCGCTGGCACGCCGAGCAGTACAAGGTCGCCCGGATCGTCCAGTACGAGTTCGTCCACCTCACCCCCGAGCACCGGCGCGAGGTCATCGGCCTGCGGCGCCGGATCGACGCCCTCGTCTCGCAGGTCGTCGCCGACGGCGTCGCGTCCGGGGAGTTCGACGTCGGCGAGGCGGCCGACCCGGCGATCACCGCGCTCGCCGTCCTCTCCATGGCCATCGACGTCGCCCGCTGGTACCACCCGGGCGTCGCGCAGACCCCCGAGGAGATCGGCGCGACCTACTCGGCACTGGCCCTGCGGCTCGTCGGGACGCGCTAGCCCCGTCGTCAGCCCAGCTGGACGGGCAGCAGCCCGCGCGGGGTGTCCGAGGCGATGGCGGCGAGGGCGTCGCCGATCGTGGGGTGGCGGAACTCGTAACCGGTGCGCAGCAGGACCGCAGGGTGGACCCACCGGCTCTTGAGGACGAGCTCGGCCTCGGTCCGGATGATCCGGGCACCCGCCTCGAGGGACCAGGCCGGCAGCGGAACGCCCACCCGTCGTCCGAGATGGCGGCGGACCGCAGCCATGAGCGCGGCGTTGGTGACCGGGTTCGGCGAGGCGAGGTTGACCGGGCCGTTGATCTCGTCGTGCGCCATGAGGTGTCGGATCGCCCCGTACACGTCGTCGAGGTGCACCCAGCTGAACATCTGCCCACCGTCACCCTGGGCCCCGCCGAACCCGATCCGCGCCAGGTTGATCAGCGGGTTGAGCGCCCCGCCCCCGGCGCCGAGCACGATGCTCGTGCGCAGCGCGATCTTCCGCACCTCGGTGGGCGCGACGTCCAGCTCGTGCTCCCAGGCGCGGGCGACCGCGACGGAGAACCCGGTGCCGAGCTCCCCCGAGTCCTCGTCCTGGGGGCGGTCGCGGGCGTCCCGGTAGATCGTGCCCGTGCTGGAGTTCACCCAGACCGGGGGCGGCGCCGCGCAGTCGGCGATGGCCCGGCCGAGCGCCTCGGTCGTCTCGGTGCGGGAGGTGAAGATCGCATCCGCGGTGCGCTTGGTGTACCGGCAGCTCACCGACCTGCCGGCCAAGTTGACGAGCGCGTCGCTGCCGTCGAGGACGCGGCGCAGGTCCTCACCCCAGCGGGCATCACCGGCACCGCGGCCGATGGTGCGCACCTCGACCCCATCGGCGTCGAAGGAGTCGCGAAGGTGCTGGCCGATGAAGCCGGTGGCACCGGCGATGACGACGGTGGTGGTCATGACGTGCTCCTGTGATCGATAGGTGGTGCGATGCGGTCGACGAGCGCGAACACGTCGGCCGCGAACCGGCGGCCGACCGGCAGCCGGCTGAGGGCGATCGTGCGCGCGATGATCGGGGCGACGCCGTCGACGAGCTCGCGGGTACGCCGTTGCCCGGGTGAGTCGTCCGTGACCCAGAACAGCGTGACTCCGAGGTACGCGAGCCACAGCAAGTCGGGCAGCCGTGCAGGGATGGTCGACGTGCGGGTCCCGCGGGAGGCCCGCAGCGCCCGACCCATGAGGGCGGCGGCCGCGGCGCGGGCTGCCCCGGACTCGTCGGAGAACGGGCTGACGGTCGACGAGCGGGAGAGCGCGGCGTGCAGCATGGTCGAGCCGAACGAGTGGTACGGGTCCATCGTGTCGAGGCCCGCGTGCAGGACGGCGCGGAGGTTGGTCGCGAGCGAGGCGCCGTCGTCCAGCAACGGTTCCGCCCGCTGGCGGTGCTCGTCCTGGATCCGCACGTAGAGCTCGTGGACGAGCGCCTCCTTGCCCGAGAAGTAGTAGTAGGCGCTCCCCTGGCACACGCCCGCCTCCGCGGCGATGAGGCGCATCGTCGTCTCCTCGTACCCGCGCTCCCGGAAGAGGCGGAGGGCGGTGTCGACCACCAGCTGCCTCGTGCGTTCCGACTTCGTGGTCATGACGCGAGGGTACTCCCGTTTTTGAACGCATTCGAAACTTGGGACGAGTGCGCTCATCTGAAGTCGCGCGAGCGGGTGGGTGCCCGCAGCGGGAGTGCCTCGATCCGGTCGGCGAGCACGTTGAGCGCCCCGTCACGCTGCTCGACGATCCCGCGCACGACCATCGCCGCAGCCGTCCGGGACACCGGCCGGTACCGGTCGTAGACCCCGACCGAGCAGATGACGTTGGTCATCCCCGTCTCGTCCTCGAGGTTGAGGAAGGTCACGCCGCCGGCCGTCGCCGGGCGCTGGCGGTGGGTGACCACCCCCGCGACCTCGATACGGGTGCCGTTCGGCACGTCCGCCAGCCCGACCGCCGGCACGACCCCGCGCCGCGCCAGTCGCGGTCGCTCGTGGGCGATCGGGTGCTCGCCCGTCGCGACCCCCGTCGACCACAGGTCGGCCACCGTCTGCTCCGCCGGGGACATCGCGGGCAGCGACGGCGGGGCGAGGTCCGGCAGCTCCAGCTCGAGCTGCCCGGGCCGCTCGAGCGCCGCGCGCCCGGCCCCCCACAGGGCCTCCCGCCGGCCGAGACCGAAGACGTCGAACGCGCCCGCGGTGGCGAGCGCCTCGACCTGCGGCGCGCTCAGCGCCACCCGCCGCGTGAGGTCGACCAGGCTCGTGAAGTCCCCGCCCTCCTCGCGCGCGGCGACGATCCGCTCGGCGGTCGCGACGTCGAGGGAGGTCACCGACGCCAGCCCGAGCCGCACGGCGAGGTTCCCGTCCCGTCGGTGCCGCGCCAGGTCCGGCAGCCTCCCGGCAGGCCCCGCCCGGTCGAACGCGGGGACCGGGGGCTGCTGCTCCAGCGTGCACGTCGGCTCCCCCGTCGGAGCGACGAAGCCCCATGCCCCCGCGCCGGCCTCGATGTCGACCTCCGGCTCGCCCGCCCACCGCGGGGCGCCGTCCAGCGGTTCGAGGTCGGCGTGGACGCCGGAGCGGTTGATGCACGGGGACCGGACCTCGACCCCGTGGCGGCGGGCGTCGGCGACGAGCGTCTGGGGCGAGTAGAACCCCATCGGCTGGCTGCGCAGCAGGCCGGCGAGGAACGCGGCGGGCACGTGGAGCTTGAGCCAGCTGCTCGCGTAGACGAGCAGGCCGAAGCTGAGGGCGTGGCTCTCGGCGAACCCGAAGTTCGCGAACGCCTCGATCTTGGCGTACAGCTCGTCGGCGAGCTCCCCGGTGATCCCGTTCTCGGCCATGCCGGCGAACAGCTGCTCGCGCAGGGTCGCGATCTTCTCGATCCCGCGCTTGGACCCCATCGCACGGCGCAGCAGGTCGGCGTCGTCGGCCGAGCAGTTGCCGACGGCGATCGCCATCTGCATGAGCTGCTCCTGGAACAGCGGCACCCCCAGGGTCCGCTCGAGGACCGGCACGAGCGAGGGGTGGAGGTAGGTGATCGGCTCCTCCCCCGTCCGGCGGCGGATGTACGGGTGGATCGCCCCGCCCTGGATCGGGCCGGGACGGATGAGCGCGATCTCGACGACGAGGTCGTAGAAGCACCTCGGCAGCAACCGGGTCAGGGTGCCGATCTGGGCCCGGCTCTCGACCTGGAAGACGCCGATCGAGTCGGCCCGGCACAGCATGTCGTAGACCCCGGCCTCCTCCTTCGGGATCCGCTGGAGGGTCCACGCCTCGCCCAGGTGCCGCGCGAGGTGGTCGAAGGTGTGCTGGATGCACCCGAGCATCCCCAGCCCGAGCAGGTCGAACTTCACCAGGCCCATCCAGGCGCAGTCGTCCTTGTCCCACTGCAGGATCGTCCGGTCCTCCATCCGCGCCGGCTCGATGGGGCAGACCTCGCTCACGGGACGGTCGGTGAGGACCATCCCGCCGGAGTGGATCCCCAGGTGACGCGGGGCGCCGAGGAGCTGCTCGGCGAGGTCGACGACGGGCGCGGGGATCTCGACCTCGCCCGCGACGACCCCGGTCCACGCGTCGATGGTCTTGCTCCACGCGTCCTGCTGGCCCGTGGAGTGGCCGAGCGCCTTGGCCACGTCCCGCACCGCCGAGCGGGGCCGGTAGGTGATGACGTTCGCGACCTGCGCGGCATTGAGCCGGCCGTAGCGCCCGTACACCCACTGGATGACCTCCTCGCGGCGGTCGGAGTCGATGTCGATGTCGATGTCCGGCTCCTCCTCCCGGGTCGTCGCGAGGAAGCGCTCGAAGGGCAGGTCGTAGTAGATCGAATCGACGGCGGTGATGCCCAGGGCGTAGCAGACGGCCGAGTTGGCGGCCGATCCCCGGCCCTGGTGGAGGATGCCGCGCGAGCGGGCGAACGCCGCGATGTCGTGGACGATGATGAAGTAGCCGGGGAAGTCCTTCTCCTCGATGACGGCCAGCTCCCGTTCGATCCGGGCATGGTGCTCGGGCGTCGCGTGCGGGTAGCGGACCGGCATGCCGCGCCGGACGAGCTCCCGCAGCCAGTCCATCGGGGTCCACCCCGGGGGGACGTGGTGGCGCGGCAGCCGCGGGGAGACCTTGCGCAGGGCGAAGGCGCACTCCTGGGCCACCTCGACGCTGCGCGCGAGCGCACCGGGCACGTGCCCGAAACGGGCGTGCATCTCCTCCCCCGAGCGCAGGTGAGCCGCGCCGAGGCCGGCGATCCAGCCGTCGAGCTCGTCGAGGCTGCGGCGGGCCCGGACGGCGGCGACGACCTGGGCCAGCCGCGTCCGGTCCGGGCGGGCGGCGTGCGCGGCCGTCGTCGCGACGACGGGCACCCCGACCCGGTCGGCGATCACCACGAGGGCGTCGTTGCGGGCGTCGTCGAGCGGCATCCCGTGGTGGGTCAGCTCGACGAGGACGTGCTCGCGACCCCAGCGGTCGACGAGCTCGTGGAGCGCCCGGGCCCCGGCATCGAGGTCGAGGGTGCCGTGCAGACCGTCCCCGAGCGCCCGTCGCACCGCACCCTTGCGGCACCCGGTGAGGACGACGACGTGCCCGGCGAGGGTGTCGACCAGCGCGTCGCGGTCGTAGCGGGGGCAGCCCTTCTCCCCCGCGAGCTGTGCGGTGGTGATCGCGGAGGACAACCGGTGGTAGCCCTCGGCGCCACGGGCCAGGAGGAGCAGGTGCTCCCCGACGGGATCGGCCTCCCCGTTCTGCGGGGCGGGCAGGTCGAGGGAGAGCTCGGAGCCGAAGACGGTCGGCAGGTCGTGGGCGGCCGCGGCCTCGGCGAAGCGGACTGCCCCCTGGAAGCCGTCGTGATCGGTGATCGCCAACGCGTGCAGACCGAGGGCGACGGCCTCCTCGACGAGCTCCTCCGGGCTGCTCGCGCCGTCGAGGAAGGAGAACGAGGAGTGGGCGTGCAGCTCGGCGTAGGGGTGTCCCGGGATGTGCCGGGAGAGCGAGGGGGGTCGGTAGGCGTCCCGCTTGCGTGACCACGCGGGACTGTCACCGCCGTCGCCGCGCGCGGTGGCCAGTCGCCCGACCACCGAGGCGTGCCCCGAGGTGCCGTCCGCGGCGTCTCTCGTCGGGCGTGTCGGCGAGGCGTCGGACAGGACCCGCTCGAGATCCGCCCACCGCTTCGGCGGGTTGGAGAACCCCATCAGATGACCAGGTCAGTCATAGCGTGCCTCGCCCCACCACCGGCCGCCGTCATGGACGAGCAGCCACGCGTCCCCGTCGACGCCGACGACCTGGAGCCGGGCGGCCCGCCGCGCCTCGCCGGGGGCCCACCAGCGTTCGTCGACCTCCCACGGCCCGGCCCACGACTGCAGCGGCCGGAGCGGGTGGGGGTCCACCTCCCACGACACCGGCGAGGCCGACAGGGCGCCCCGGTCGGTGACGGTGACAAGCCGGCCGCCGCGGTCGAGCACGCGCGCCGGGACCGGGTCGGTGAACACGGTCGCGGGCGCCGGTGGCGGGATGCGACCGGGCCACGGACCGGGCCGCTCGGCCGTCGGCAGCGCATCTCCCCACGGCAGGAGTCGCTGGCGCTCCGAGGGCGTCCGTCCGCCGCCCAGGACCGGCAGGCCGATGGCGTCGTGGCCGAGCATCCCTTGGATCCGGGCGGCGGCCCGGCGGACGTGGTGGTCGTCCCGGTCTCCCCACAGCCCGTCGGCGACGTCGCTCGTCGCCACGACCTCGTCGGGCACGAACCGGACACCGACGACGGGAGCACCCGGAGGCTGCTCCTCGAGCTGCCAGGCGAGCCGGTCGAGGACGTCCCGAGGCTCGAAGAAGCGGGGGTGGGCCCAGCGCTGCTCGACCGGCGGCCCGTCCTCGACGGCGACCTCGATCCACATCGCGGTGCAGACCTGCTCCAGGTGCGCCAGGTCGGCGACGAACCGCTCGGCGGCCTCCTCGCACGAGGCGACGACCTGCTCGGCCCGGCGCAGCGGGGTGTCGAAAAAGGTGGAGACCTCGTGCGGCACGGGCTCGGCCCGCGGGGTGAAGGCACGATCCTCGATGCCCCGCGCGCGGCGGTGGCAGGCGACGCCGAGCGCACCGAAGCGTTCGCGGACGGCCGGCTCGGGCAGGAGCGCGAGGTCGCCGAGGGTCCACAGCCCGAGCCGGCGCAGGAGGTGGGCAAGCTCGGGCTCGTCAAGGACGTCGATGGGCAGCGGTGCGAGGAACTGCGCGGTCGTCTCCGACGGGACGACGAGAGTGTCCTGCGCGGGGGCGCGGCGGGCGGCCTGCTCCGCGGCGAAGACCGTGTCCGCGACCCCGACGCGCACGTCGTCGACCCCGTGCCCAACGACTCGCTCGGCGAGGATCGCCCCGACCGCAGCCTCGCTCCCGTGGACCCGGACCGCGCCGTCGACCCCGACGGTCGCCGTGCCCGGACGGGGGACGTGGACGTGCGGGACGACGTCGGCGACGAGGTCGACGAGCGGCCCGAAGACCCGGGCGTCGAGCTCGGGGTCGTGGGCGAGGGTGAGCAGGTCCGGGCAGCGGGACTGCGCCTCCCGGACGCGCAGCCCCCGGCGGACTCCCTGGGCGCGGGCCGCGGTCGAGCACGCGTGGACGACCCCCGCGGCGACGAGCGCCACCGGGGTCGACTCCCCCACCGGGATCCCGGAGGAGGCGACCGCCCGGACCGGCCAGTCGGGGCACCACACGACGAGCCGGCGCCGGGCGTGGGCGACCGCCGCCGTGAGCCGGGACGGTTCAGCTGGCGAGCGCACCCGTCACCTCCTGCTCCCGGGGCAGGAGGAGCCCACCCGTCGGGCCCTGCGCGATCTCCACCCGCACCGGCCGCGCCGATCGGGGGGCGACGTGGACGTCGAGGGTGCGCGAGGACAGGCGCCCGCGACCGGTGTCGATGCCGTGCCAGCGGGTCGTCGACACCGTGAGGGTCGCTTCGAGGCCGGGCCACCGGAGCGGTGTCGGGGAGCTGATGACGAGCGCGGCGCCGGAGATGCGCAGGCGGGCGTCGATCCGGGCGATCGCCGCCGGTGCGGGCACGGCGGGCGGTGCCAGGAGGAGGATCTGCACCGACTCGACGAGGGTCGCGACGACCTCGGGCCACCCCTGCCCGCCGAGGTCGGGCACCCACACCGTCCGCCCCGGGTCGACGCCGAGCGCGGCCGCGGCCTCGACCCCGAAGGTCGGCATCCCGGCGACGGCGCACCAGCCGCCGTCACGGCCGACCCCGCCGAGCAGCGCGGCGGCGAGCGTCCCCGAGCCGACGACGAGGTACGTCGACCCCGCCAGGAGCCCGGTGGGCAGGAGCGCCCGGACGACGGGGTCCGTGGGCAGCGCGGACCGGGCCGGGCGGGTGCCCTCCATGGCCTGCACCCGCGCCCGCAGCGCCGCCGTCACATCTGCCCGATCCACGACACCATTCGAACACCCGTTCGAACAGGTCGTCAAGGCGGTGGGCGTCGTCCCCGGCTCGCCCTCGTCGACACCCCTCCCGCACACCGAATCTGCTCGTGGTCACCGGATCCGGTGACCACGAGCAGATTCACGAGGCGCGAGCGCCGAGGGTCGTCGCCCCCACCCTCCGCTGCGCGGGCGTCAGTCGCGGGTCAGCTTGCGGTGGGTGACCCGGTGCGGGCGCGCGGCGTCCTCGCCGAGCCGCTCGACCTTGTTCGCCTCGTAGGCCTCGAAGTTGCCCTCGAACCAGTACCACTTCGCGGGGTTCGACTCGTCACCCTCGTAGGCGAGGATGTGCGTCGCGACCCGGTCGAGGAACCACCGGTCGTGGGAGATCACGACGGCGCAGCCGGGGAACTCCAGCAGCGCGTTCTCGAGGCTGCCGAGGGTCTCGACGTCGAGGTCGTTGGTCGGCTCGTCGAGCAGGAGCAGGTTGCCGCCCTGCTTGAGGGTGAGCGCAAGGTTCAGCCGGTTGCGCTCGCCACCCGAGAGGATGCCGGCCTTCTTCTGCTGGTCCGGTCCCTTGAACCCGAACTGGCTGACGTACGCCCTCGACGGGATCTCGACGTTGCCGACCTGGATGTGGTCGTGCCCGCCGGAGACGACCTCCCACAGCGTCTTCTCAGGGTCGATGCCACCACGGGACTGGTCGACGTAGGAGATCGAGACGGTCTCGCCGATGTCGACGGTCCCGGCGTCCGGCTCCTCGAGCCCGACGATCGTCTTGAACAGCGTCGTCTTGCCGACACCGTTCGGGCCGATGACACCGACGATCCCGTTGCGCGGCAGCGTGAACGAGAGGTCGTCGATGAGGACCCGGTCCCCGAACCCCTTGCGGAGGTCCTTCACCTCGATGACCTTCGACCCCAGGCGCGGGCCCGGCGGGATCTGGATCTCCTCGAAGTCGAGCTTGCGCGTCCGCTCGGCCTCGGCCGCCATCTCCTCGTACCGCGCCAGACGCGCCTTGCTCTTCGTCTGTCGGGCCTTGGCGTTCGAGCGGACCCACTCGAGCTCGGACTGCAGTCGCTTGGCGAGCTTGGCGTCCTTCTTGCCCTGGATCTGCAGTCGCTCCTGCTTCTTCTCCAGGTAGGTCGAGTAGTTGCCCTCGTACGGGTAGAGCCGGCCGCGGTCGACCTCGGCGATCCACTGCGCGACGTTGTCCATGAAGTACCGGTCGTGGGTGACCGCGACGACGGCGCCCGGGTAGCTGGCCAGGTGCTGCTCGAGCCACAGCACCGACTCGGCGTCGAGGTGGTTGGTCGGCTCGTCGAGCAGGAGCAGGTCCGGCTTCTGCAGCAGGAGCTTGCACAGCGCGACGCGGCGCCGCTCACCACCGGACAGGACGGTGACGTCCGCGTCCGGCGGCGGGCAGCGCAGCGCGTCCATCGCCTGCTCGAGCTGGTTGTCGAGGTCCCACGCGTCGGCGTGGTCGATCTCCTCCTGGAGCTTGCCCATCTCCTCCATGAGCGCGTCGAAGTCCGCGTCGGGGTCGGACATCTGCTCGGAGATCTCGTTGTACCGGTCGAGCTTCTGCTTGATCTCGCCCGCGCCCTCCTGGACGTTGCCCAGGACGTCCTTCTCCTCGTTGAGCGGCGGCTCCTGCAGGAGGATGCCGACGGTCGCCCCCGGGGCCAGCCACGCCTCGCCGTTGCTGGGCTGGTCGATCCCGGCCATGATCTTGAGGATCGTCGACTTCCCGGCGCCGTTGGGGCCGACCATGCCGATCTTCGCGCCCGGGAAGAAGGACATCGTCACGTCATCGAGGATGACCTTCTCGTTGTGCGCCTTGCGCGCCTTGACCATGGAGTAGATGAACTCAGGCATGGCGGCAGGCTACCGAGAAGCACGGCCGGCCCCGAACCGGCTGCGGCGTCAGGCGACCGGCACGAGCGGGCCGCGGTCGGGCGCCAGCGACTCATCCGCGATCGTCTCCGTCGCGGCCTCGTCGACGTCCGGTCCGCCGTGGAGCTCCCCGTTCTCGTCGACGAGCTCGTACCCCTCCTTCATCAGCGCCTTCGAGGTCTCGTCGAGCGCCTCGTGCACCTCGCGCACCGCAGCGTCCCCCATCCGGTCGCCCTCGGGAACGGTGCTCGCCCGCGTCGACTTCGTGAACTCGCTCGTGCCCCGGCACAGGTCGTGCCCGACGGCGGTCGCCTCGATCTCGACCGAGGTCCCCCACGACTGGTCCTCGCGCTGCCAGGTGCTCACCCGCTGGCGGCCCTGGACGATGACCGGGTCGCCCTTGCGCAGCGACGCGGCCAGGTTCGTGGCGAGGCTGCGGAAGGCGGTGACGCTGTAGTAGCTCGTCTGGCCGTCCTCGTAGAGCCCCTCGCGGTTGCGGAACCGCGGCGTGGAGGCGATGCGGAAGGCGGTGAAGGGGATGCCGCCCTTGGTCTGGCGGGACTGCGGCTCGGCGACGAGGTTGCCGAGGATGGTCACGTGCGTCTCGAACACGGTCTGCTCCGTCCGTCGTGGCGACCCCGGTGGTCGCCGTCAGGACGAGGCAACCGGAGACGCCACGGCCACCGCACCGGGTGGTGCGGCGGCTGTGGACGGAAGGAGCGGGCACGCGCCCGCTGTGGACGGCCGGATCGGTCAGCGGCGGCCGACGGCGACGTCGAGCCGCTCCCGGGTCGAGGCGTGCCGCTCGAGGACCTGCGTGACGGGCTCGACGATCCGCTCGTCGCTGACCCCGGAGACGGCCGAGCGCAGCCGGCGGTCGACGGCCTTGGGGCCTGACCCCGGTTCTTGGACACTCTGAATCCAGCATCTGCTGGGGAAGCGAGATGATTCAGGGATCATGGCCAAGAAGAACTACTCCGAGGAGTTCCGTCGTCAGGCCGTCGACTTGTACGAGTCCACCCCGGGCGCCACGGTCCGCGGCATCGCCGAGGATCTCGGCATCGTGCGCGGCACGCTCCGGGGCTGGCTCGAGGTGCACGGGACCGGCAACAGCCGACCGCCGCCGACGGGACGTTGACCTCCAGCCCGCTGCAGTCCAAGCCGCCGACGAAGGGGTCCCCGGCGCCGGCTGATGAGACGCCCGAGCAGAAGATCGCCCGGCTCGAGGCTCGCGTGAACGAGCTCGAGGTCGAGACCACCAAGCTCACCACTGAGCGAGAGATCCTGCAGCGGGCGGCCAAGTATTTCGCCGGGGAGACGCACTGGTGAGTCGCTTCCAGTTCGTCGCCGACAACTCCGCCAGTCGGGGCCGACCGTCTGCATTCTAGCCGCGGCTGCGGCTGGAGTGGACAGTCAGTCGGTGGCCGTGTGAGCCTCGATCCACGCTTGAAGGCCCTGGTCGAACTCGATGCGGATAGGCAGAATCTCGATCTCGAAGGACCAGTGGACGTCGATCCCGGCTGCGCGGCACGTTGTGAGGAGTTCGTCCCACTCTCGCTCGATGTCCTCGAGGTCAGCCCGACACGGCAGGGTGTAGTCGAGCGCGCTTTCCCTCAACTGGTTGATGAACCGATCTCGCGGTTGAGGACCGCTGCTCAAGGATTGCCCGACGCCTCGGTCGTCGGCGATGAGGACACGACCGCCGTCGGCACTCTCCACATACAGGCCAGCGGCGAGGTGGAACCCGTCATCGGTGGCCCAGTTGATGCTGAGCACGACGCCTACAGCGGCAGGGTGAGGTGACGTCGGGCGGCTCCACCCCTCGGCCATCGCTCGAATCGCGTCTCGGCCTGATTGGGGCATCGGTTCGGCGGATGAGGACCATTCACCATCGAGGGCGTTGCAGCTGTCGTGCGTCATGACGGGCTGCACGGCAGGTTGATGGGACCGACCCGGGTGATGTTGGGAGGATCGATCCGCCCCGGGATGTCCACGTCGACGTACACGCGCCATCCCACGGGCTTGCGCCGGGCGCACGCGGTGTACCTGACGGCCACGCGGCGCCCGCTCCCTGAACCTGGGCCAGTTCGCCGGGTCACCTTCTTCACGGGCACCCACACGCAGGTGCCGCTCTTGTAGCAGAAGTACGCTTCCAGGACGCCAGAGACATCTGCCTTAGCGGGGCAATCGCCGGACAGGCTGATCCACGACGCATGTGCGGAAACGTCGTCCCCCGACATGCGCAGCGCGTCGATCGCCTGCTCGAACTCGCAACGCCACGCACGGATCTTGCCGCTCTTCCTCCCTCTGGCGATCGGCCCCACGCCGTAACCCGGCGTCGTTGGCGGAGCCGGGGCGAACGATCCCTCGGACGGCTTGGGGAGGGGAACGTCCGGGGCGGTCGGATCGACACCGAACGTCGGCCCGGCATCCTCGACATCGGGCATGTCGAGGATGCCGGAGTCCTCGCTGGCCTGGCTGGAAGCGGTGGCGTCGTCTGATCCTCCGTCGAGGGCCAAGGACGAAGGCTGCGCTGTTGGCCCCAGCAGGAGCAGGGCGGCGGTAGTGACGGATAGAACTCGTGTTCTCCCCATGTAACGGATGGTAGCGGAGGAGGCACACCCAAGGGCGATTGGCAATCAATGTCATTCGGAGCCCTGAGCCACTCGGAAACAGACGCAGGCCGCCCCGTCTCAACCCACGGGGGTCGAATGCCTTGTGCTTGCCGAGGATGGTCACGTGCGTCTCGAACAGGGTCTGCTCCGTCCGTCGTGGCGACCCCGGTGGTCGCCGTCAGGACGAGGCAACCGGAGACGCCACGGCCACCGCACCGGGTGGTGCGGCGGCTGTGGACGGAAGGAGCGGGCACGCGCCCGCTGTGGACGGCCGGATCGGTCAGCCGCGACCGGCGGCGACGTCGAGCCGCTCGCGGGTCGAGGCATGGCGCTCGAGGACCTGCGCGACGGGCTCGACGATTCGCTCGTCGCTCACCCCGGCGACGGCGGACCGCAACCGGCGGTCGACAGCCTTGGCCCGCCGGCGAGCACCGGAGGCTGCGAGCCACCGCCCGATCGCCGCGAGCAGCAGTCCGCCGATCAGCCCGCCGACGAGCATGATCGCAGGCGTCGCGAACACCCCGAGGACGTCGAACGTCGGGATCGCGGGCAGCTGGAGCCACGCCGCGCCCGCCACGGCGACGAGCCACAGGAAGCCCGCGACCGCGATCACAGCGAGCAGGACCTGCAGCGCGCCGAAGACCGACCACCACATCGGCTTCCGACCCCGCAGCGGGGTCCGCAGCACGGCCTGGTCGAGCGCATCGGCGACGTCGGCGCTGGGCGGTGCGGCCGCGTCACCGACGGCGTCGGCCCAGCGCTGCGGCAGACCCTCCCCGGCTGCGTGGCCCAGCCGCCGGGTCGCGAGCTCGACGGCCGAGCGCGCCGCGGGCGTGGGCGGCGGGATCGAGCTGCGACCCAGGACGGAACGGACGTCGGCGTCCGTGATGTCCGGGGCACCCTCCGCCGTGCGGTCCAGCCGCAGGCGCTTCAGGGGCTGGGGCTTGAACGCGCGGACCCACCGGGTGAACGGCCAGCCCGTGTGACCCCATGCCTCCATGCGGAAGTCGCGGGCGACGGCGTCGACGACCGTCGGGATCCCCGCGGAGCGGGCCAGCGCGTCGACGAGCTCACGTCGCGGCAGGTCCTCCACGGAGCGCTCGCTGTCGGCGACACCCGTGCGCAGACGGGTCGCTGCCGTCGCGACGTCGGTCGACAGGCGCACCCGAGCGGCCTGGGCCCCGGACACGGCGTTCGCCAGCCGGTCCTTCAGCTCCTCGACGCCGAGGCCGGTCGTTGCCGACGTCGCGACGATCCGCGCATCCGGCACACCGTCGGCCTCGAGCAACCGCTGGAGGTCGGCGATGCACTGCTCGCGCTGCTCGGGGGTGAGCCGGTCGGCCTGGTTGAGGACGACGACCATCACGGCGCCGTAGTCCCGCAACGCCTTGACGTAGTCGTCGTGCAGCCGAGCGTCCGCGTACTTCTGCGGGTCGGTCACCCAGACGAAGACGTCCGAGAGCTTGATGACCCGCTCGGCCTCCTCGCGGTTGCGGCTCTCGCGGGAGTCGAAGTCGGGCAGGTCGAGCAGGACGAGGCCGTCGAGGTTGCGCTCGCCGTGGTCCTGGCTCTGCGGGACCATGTGGCGCTTGCCCACCCCGAGCCACGTGAGCAGCTCCCCGGCCGGCTCCATGCCCCACACCGCCGCGGTCGGGGTCGAGGTCGTCGGCCGGCGGACGCCCGGCTGGGCGACCTCCGCCCCGACGACGGCGTTGAACAGGCTCGACTTGCCGCTGCCCGTCGCCCCGGCGAGGGCGACGACGGTGTGGCTGCCGACGATGGCCGTCCGCTCGTCGACCTTGCGGACGATGCGCTCGGCGTCCTCCACCGCAGCCGCGTCGAGCTGGCCGTTGCCCAGCTCGATCGCGTCCGCCAGGGCGCGGGAGCGCGCCTCGAGCCGGCTCGGGTCGAGGGTGGTGTCGGTGGTGGTCCGGGGGGTCACGAGGCCTCCTTGACCGCGGCGACGGCGTTCTCGAGCTTGCGGACCTGACGGTCGTTGACGGCGACCTCGTCGATCGCCTTGCCGTACCGGGCCTGCTCGGCGTCGTAGAGGTCGGCGACGTGCTCCAGGAGCAGCCGGCGCCCCTTGGCGGCCATCTCGCGGACGGCTTGGTCGCCGAAGACGGCCTCGAGGACCTTCTGCGCGAGGACGGTCGTGCCCCCGGCGATGCCGATCTCCGCGCCGGTGAGGCCGGCGGTGTGGGAGAAGACGATGAGCATGAGGAACAGCCCGATCCCGTTGACGCCGTACGCGGCGATCCGGGCGTTGGTCCGGCGGTTGCCGCCCTCGGCTCGGATGAGGTCGAGCAGCTCGCCCTGCCACTCGCGGATCATCCGGTCGACCCGCGGGGGGAGCTCGGTCGAGGAACGGGTGAGGTCCGGGTGGCGGGCGATGACGGCCTCGCCGGCCTCGGTGCCCCGCCACGTGCGGGCCGTCGTCGCGGCCGCGTCGTCCGCGTGGGCGAGGATGAGCTCGGCGACACCGGAGTGGAGCGCCTCGTCGAGGTTCTGCTGGGCGGCGGGCTGGCCCTTCACCGCCGACGTGAGCCGGTCGCGCAGCTTGGCAACGCCGGACTCGATCTTCTTGAGGAACTCGCCGGTGCCGACGTACTCCTGCCAGCGCGCGAGCACCTCCCCGCGCAGCAGCTGACCGTCGGCGACGCCCTTGCGGACCCCCTCCTCCGCGGCGGCGTACGCCGTGTCGGCGGTGCTGCGCAGCGTCTCCGCCTCGGTCTGCTGGAGGCGCGCGGCGGCGACGAGCTCGTCGACCCGGACGTCGAGGGAGCTGAGCGCACCGCTGAGGGTCTGACGGATGACGATCGACCGGGCCCGGGTGTCGCTCGCCAGGGCGCTCAGCCAGCCGCGCAGGCGCGCGATCGCCTCGTCGGGCAGGAGCCCGTTCTCCTCGAGCTCGCTCTCGGGGACGGTGAAGACGGGCGAGGTGCCCAGGCCCTGCTCGCGCAGCATGTCGGTGAGGTGCTCGCGGATGTCGCCCATCGCCTCGCGCGGGACGCGGTCGAGGACGATCGCCACGGCCGTGCCGCGGTCGGCAGCCTGCCGCAGCAGGTCCCACGGGACGGCGTCGGCGTACCGCGCCGCGGTCGTGACGAAGAGCCACAGGTCGGCGGCGCTCAGCAGCTGGCGGGCCAGACCACGGTTTGCGGAGACGACGGAGTCGATGTCCGGTGCGTCGAGCAGGGCCATGCCCGCGGGCAGCTCGCTGGACTCGACGAGGCGGACAGTGTTCGGCTGGCCCTCCTCGGTCTCCCGACCGCTCACCCGGCCGAGCTCGGGGAGGATCCGTTCGTTGCGGAACCACCGCAGGTCCTCGGGGTGGTGGATGAGGACGGGGCTCGTCGTCGTCGGCCGGAGGACGCCGGCGCGGCTGACCTCACGACGCAGGATGCTGTTGACGAGGGTCGACTTGCCCGCACCCGTCGAGCCACCGATGACGGCCAGCAGCGGGGCATCGATCGACTCGAGACGGGGGATGACGTAGTCGTCGAGCTGACGAAGGAGCTCCGCGCGGTTCGCCTTCGCGTCGGCGGTGCTCGGCAGGTCCAGCGGCAGCTGCGTCCGATCGACCTCGTCGCGAAGCGTCTGGACGCTCGCGAGGAGGCGACTGGTATCGGGAGCGGCAGCGGTCATGAGGGGGATTCTATGGCCCGACCGATTCGCACCCACCGATCGTCACGGCGCGCCGTTGCCTGTTGCGACGCTGCGCCCCCGACAGGACTCGAACCTGCACCCGTAGGACGGTGGCGTGGCGCTGACCGATCTTCGACAGGCTCTCCCCGTCGGCGTGCATCCGCTGCGCCTGCAATCCGGGCACCCCACCCACTGCGGGCGGTCGGCACGGCGCGAGGACTGGACTCTCCCGCCAGAGACCTCACGACGGGAGCCGCCCGCGGACACCTCCCGAGCTGCGCTGAACGCACGGATCAAGGTCCTGCGCCAGTCGCGGCACGCCCCGCGTACAGCCCCAAACGCCGCCGGTGGTATCCATCTCTGACGCCATAGACGTGAGTGCCGTGAGGTCGGAGAGACCGCACCGGCTGCGGCCGAGCGAGGATCCGCTCAGCCCGGGGATGAGACCGTTATAGCCCGTCACCGACCGTTCATCGCGCCGGCGAACCCGAGTCACCCGTCCGCTGTGCAGTAGGAACAAAATGAGGGTCAAGCTGAAAAACTGTTGCGGTATCCGCAAGCAGAGCACCACGTTCGACTTTGCGACGAGCGGGGCTGTCGCCATCTACGCACCCAACGGCACGATGAAAGCGCCCTTCGCGCGCACATTCGCTTTTTCGACTAACGCCTCATGAACCTACCGAAACACTGCCCAGGATATACTCGCTTCGGACGCCGCCGATCCCCGACTTGCGAGCCAAGTCCCTTGAATTATCAGGTAGGTAGCGTCGGTTCTTGTTGCGAGACGTGCCTCGCCGTCAATCCAGGTAAGCGCACACTTGGAGGCGGTCTCCGGCTTGTCGGCTTCCTCGCATGGGTACGGATCTCTACCGATCCCCTCCCCTTCGTGCTCTACGATATCCCGAGACCCGTACTCGAACACGTCGACTCGGTCAGGTTGAACCTCGGTCCTTATGGCTAGTGGACTTGAGGCGCCCGTCCAGCACGGGCCGCCCGCCCCGCTAACGTCGCGGCCAACTCCCGCCTGCTGCCACCCCGTGGCGCGTGAAACGGGAAGGGGCGCCTGCCCGGCCGACGAAAGGCCGCCGCCATGGATTCTCTCAACGACGCACTGCTGGTCACGGATGCGGAACAGCAGACAAGCCAGATCGAAAGGCGGGGTCCCGGCCGAGCCCGGTAACTCCTAGCCCCTTCCAACGCCAGCAGCCCTGTCTCGGAAATGAGCGCGCGCGCCCCCCTAGTTCGCGCGAGACGATACGACAGGTCTCCGCCAGCAGGCCCGTTCGCTGCGCCCGTCCCCTCCGCGCCGGTAGGTGATGGCCCGACGACCCTTCGAGACCCGCCCCCGGGGTCCACGTTGCCGATTCTCTGGCCTTCCGCCATAATCACTTGAATGTCACCGACCACTTTTCGGCGCGAGCCGCCAATTGACGTCGAAGTATGGGCCCTCGATCTTCTCGTCGAGGACGATCTACCCATTGCGGGCTCGGAGGTTGCATGGGCCCTCTTCATCGATCTGGAACGCTCAGGCTCATGCAACACTCACACGGCTGCACAGACGCGCGGAGGCGACGCGCTGCTACGCGCCATAGATTGGGAAGTTGACGCGGCCATCTATGACTGGGACGGCGTCCGCCTCCACCTGCCAATATATTGGCAGGTGGAGGCGAGACTCGGAGCGGCGAGGGAAAAGGTGCCGTTGAGCGTCAGACAGCCGTTCGTGTACCCGGGCCTAACTTTGGAGGATTACACGGTCGCCTACCGTATAAGGATCCAAACCGTAGATAAGGTCCGCCTCGGCCCCAGCCAGTACTATCGGTTCAGTGGTGCGGTCCTGGATTCTTTGCCCACCACGGACACACCTTCGGGATCGACCCATCGGGACGGGGGTCATTCTGACAGTAGGACGTGATTACACCGAGCTGATAGTGATCGGGCAAGTACCACTTGTTTGCCTTGACGACCACGGTCCGCACGCCGATTCGGTCAACTCGGAAACAGCCCACGATCCTGTAACACTTCCATTTGTTGACCGCGGATTGGTAGACGACGGTCACTGGACCGCTGTTCTCCCGCGCATATGCGCGCTCAACCGAATTCCTGACAGCGTTGAGGGTCCGGCCGTGCGTGTAGAAGAACTTTCGCCAGCCGAAGGGGTGTTTTCCCACGTGACACCCGCGCCGTACTCGCACCCCCCCTTTGTCGAAAGCGATATACGCGCCCATTGTCGAACCTGATTTGGGGCATGAAGGCAAGGCCGCGTACGTGCCTGTACTTGCGTCGCTATTCGTTGCTGCATCGTTCACGTCCGCCTCCACAAGGGAGTCGGCGACCTCTCCTTCCTCCGACCAGCCTCGCTCGAAACTGTCAGTTGACCCTGCGGTGGCCCACCCCGCCTCCTCCGGGAGGAGACTCTCTGATCCGCCTTCAGTTGCGTCGGAGATCATCCCCGTCGCGACAGCGTCACCCCAGGACATTGATGACGGCCCCTCATCAGCTCCGGCCACGACGCCAAACTCGATCGGGTCAGAGGACTCCTGCGCAGAGACCGAATCAGACGCCGACGGACCGGGTGCCGCATCTGCGGCCGGCAACGATGGAGAGAGAGCGATCGTTGAAATAGCGAGAAGCGTCGACGCTCTCAAAGCCCAACGACTCGTAAGATTCATGGCATCTGCCTCATCTTCTCGCGGTCATCTGGACCTACTCAGACGAACCGAGCGTAGCGCACCCTAC
>ERZ501047.40-NODE-40-length-46462-cov-16.434202_pt1 | contig 46462 bp, 35 predicted proteins | sample MGYA00510868_ERZ501047 | MGnify/ENA primary metagenome ERZ501047 (study PRJEB25958, sample SAMN03398593) | human skin metagenome | study: EMG produced TPA metagenomics assembly of the Human Skin Microbiome Metagenome (human skin metagenome) data set. | reverse complement strand
AGTCCGACGACATCCAGATCAAGATGGCGCAGGGCGCCAAGCCCGGCGAGGGCGGCCAGCTGCCCGGCCCCAAGGTCTACCCCTGGGTCGCCCGCACCCGGCACTCCACCCCGGGCGTCGGCCTCATCTCGCCGCCGCCGCACCACGACATCTACTCCATCGAGGATCTCGCCCAGCTGATCCACGACCTCAAGAACGCCAACCCGCAGGCCCGCGTCCACGTCAAGCTGGTCTCCGAGATCGGTGTCGGCACCATCGCGGCGGGCGTGTCCAAGGCGCACGCCGACGTCGTGCTCGTCTCCGGCCACGACGGCGGCACGGGAGCCTCCCCGCTCACCTCGCTCAAGCACGCCGGTGCCCCGTGGGAGATCGGCCTGGCCGAGACCCAGCAGACGCTGGTGCTCAACGGCCTGCGCGACCGCATCGTGGTGCAGACCGACGGCCAGCTCAAGACCGGTCGCGACGTCGTCGTGGCGGCGCTGCTCGGCGCCGAGGAGTTCGGCTTCGCCACGGCCCCGCTCGTCGTGTCGGGCTGCATCATGATGCGCGTCTGCCACCTGGACACCTGCCCGGTCGGCGTCGCGACGCAGAACCCCGAGCTGCGGGCGCGGTTCAGCGGCAAGCCCGAGTTCGTCGAGACCTTCTTCGAGTACATCGCGCAGGAGGTCCGCGAGCTCCTCGCCGAGCTGGGCTTCCGCTCGATCCAGGAGGCCATCGGCCAGACCGGCGTCATCAACACCCGCAAGGCGATCGACCACTGGAAGGCCAGCGGCCTGGACCTGTCGCCGGTCCTCGCCGAGGCCGTGCCCCTGGACGGCGCCGCGCGCCACCAGACCCAGGAGCAGGACCACGGGCTCCAGCACGCGCTCGACAACGAGCTGATCGAGCGGGCGCGCACCGCCATCGACGGCGGCGAGCCTGTGACCTTCGACGTCCCCGTCCGCAACGTCAACCGCACGGTCGGCACCATGCTGGGCAACGCGGTCACCCGAGCCCACCCCCACGGTCTGCCGGACGGGTCGATCACCGTGCGCCTGCACGGCTCGGCCGGGCAGTCGATCGGCGCCTTCCTGCCCGCAGGGATCACCCTGCAGCTGTTCGGCGACGCCAACGACTACGTCGGCAAGGGCCTGTCGGGCGGTCGCGTGGTCGTGCGGCCGGGCGAGCGCAGCGCGCTCGTGGCCGAGGACAACGTCATCGCCGGCAATGTCATCGGCTACGGCGGCACCACCGGCGAGATCTTCCTGCGGGGCACCGTGGGGGAGCGCTTCTGCGTGCGCAACTCCGGCATCACGGCGGTCGTCGAGGGCGTCGGCGACCACGGCTGCGAGTACATGACCGGGGGCCTGGCCATGATCCTCGGCGAGGCGGGCCGCAACTTCGCGGCCGGCATGTCCGGCGGCGTGGCCTACCTGCTCGACGCCCGCACCGACCGCGTCAACACCGAGCTCGTCGACGTGCTGCCGCTGCGTGACCTGGACAAGCCGGTGGTCGAGGGTCTGCTCCGCGACCACCTGCGCTGGACCGACTCCACCGTGGCCGCCGGCCTGCTGGAGGACCTCGAGGCGGCCTACGCCCGCTTCACCCTGGTGCTGCCCCGCGACTACCAGCGCGTGCTGGACGTCCGCGCCCAGGCCGAGACCGAAGGACTGGACCTCGAGGGCGACGAGGTCTGGGACCGCATCATGGAGGCTTCCCGTGGCTGACCCCCGTGGATTCTTGAAGAACCGCCAGCGGGAGCTGCCCAAGCGGCGCCCGGTGCCGGTGCGCATCCAGGACTGGAAGGAGGTCTACGAGGCGCAGCCCGTGGACCAGCTCCAGCGGCAGGCAGGGCGTTGCATGGATTGCGGCATCCCCTTCTGCCACAGCGGGTGCCCCCTCGGCAACCTCATCCCCGAGTGGAACACCCAGGCCTGGCGCGGCGACTGGCGCGACGCCATCGACCGCCTCCACGCGACCAACAACTTCCCGGAGTTCACCGGTCGCCTGTGCCCGGCCCCCTGCGAGACCGCCTGCGTCCTCGGCATCAACCAGGAGCCGGTGACGATCAAGCAGATCGAGGTGACGACCGTCGAGCGGGCCTTCGAGGCGCAGCGCGTCGACCCCCAGCCGCCGGAGCGGCTGTCGGGCAAGCGCGTGGCGGTCGTGGGCTCGGGACCGGCCGGCCTGGCGGCGGCCCAGCAGCTGACCCGCGCCGGCCACACCGTCGCGGTCTACGAGCGCGCCGACAAGCCCGGGGGGCTCCTGCGCTACGGCATCCCCGAGTTCAAGATGGAGAAGGCCGTCCTCGACCGCCGGCTCAACCAGATGACGCAGGAGGGCACGATCTTTCGCTCCGGCGTCAAGGTCGGCGAGGACCTGACCGGCGACCAGCTGCGGGAGCGCTACGACGCGGTCGTGCTCGCGATCGGCTCGACGGTGCCGCGCGACCTGCCGGTCCCCGGGCGCGAGCTGCGCGGCATCCACCAGGCGATGGACTTCCTGCCCCCCGCCAACCGCGTGGCCCTCGGGCAGCGGGTCGAGGGACAGGTCACCGCCGAGGGCAAGGACGTCGTCATCATCGGCGGCGGCGACACGGGCGCGGACTGCCTCGGCACCTCGATCCGCCAGGGCGCACGGTCGATCACCAGCCTGGAGATCATGGGCCGGCCGGGGGAGCTGCGTCCCGCCCACCAGCCCTGGCCGACCTACCCGATGCTCTACCGCGTCGCGAGCGCGCACGAGGAGGGCGGCGACCGCGTCTACGCCGTCAGCACCAAGGAGTTCGTCGGCGACGACGACGGCAACGTCGCGGGTCTGCGCATCACCGAGGTGGAGATGCGCGACGGCAGGTTCGAGGAGGTCGAGGGCAGCGAGCGCGTGATCCCCGCCCAGCTCGTCCTGCTGGCCATGGGCTTCCTCGGCCCGCAGCGCGAGGGCCTGGTCGACCAGCTGGGCGTCGCGCTCGACGAGCGCTCCAACATCCGCCGCGACCCGAGCTTCATGACCTCTGTCCCCGGCATCTTCGTCGCCGGGGACGCCGGCCGGGGCCAGTCGCTCATCGTATGGGCCATCGCCGAGGGGCGCAGCGCCGCCCAGGGCGTCGACGCCTACCTCACCGGCGGGACCTCCCGGCTCCCGCGGCCGGTCGATCCGACGGACCGGCCCTTGGTGGTCTGACCCCAGCACGCCGTATGCCGGTGGCCCGCTGCACGGCGGGCGACCGGCATACGGCTGTCCGGACCCTCGACGGGCGCGGGGCCCATCCTGACTCCCGCCACCCGGTCCCGGCGGCATTGTGGCGCACGCCACTGCCCTAGGATGGGAGCCATGCGCCGAGCCAAGATCGTCTGCACCATCGGGCCGGCCACATCCTCCATCGAGCAGATGCGCAAGCTGGTTGCTGCCGGGATGGACGTGGCTCGCCTCAACTTCTCCCACGGGTCCCACGAGGACCACCAGCAGGTCTACGCCAACGTGCGGGCCGCGTCCGACGAGGTCGGCCGCGCGGTGGGCACCCTCGTCGACCTGCAGGGCCCCAAGATCCGCACCGGGCGGTTCGCCAACGGCCCCATCCTGCTGACGAAGGGCGACCGGTTCACCATCACCACCGACGACGTCCAGGGCGACCAGGAGCGAGTCGGCACGACCTACAAGGGCCTGCCGGGCGACGTCTCGCCGGGGGACCGCCTGCTCATCGACGACGGCAAGGTCGGCCTGCGCGCCGTCGAGGTCACCGATACCGACGTGGTCACCGAGGTAGTCGAGGGCGGCTTCGTCTCCAACAACAAGGGCATCAACCTGCCCGGCGTGGCCGTGAGCGTCCCGGCACTGTCCGACAAGGACGAGGCGGACCTGCGGTTCGCCCTGCGGCTGGGCTGCGACATGGTCGCCCTGTCCTTCGTGCGCTCCGCGGCCGACGTCGACGACGTGCACCGCATCATGGACGAGGTCGGCCGCCGCGTCCCCGTCATCGCCAAGATCGAGAAGCCCCAGGCGATCGACAACCTCGAGGAGATCGTGCAGCGCTTCGACGCCGTCATGGTCGCCCGCGGCGACCTCGGCGTGGAGCTGCCCTTCGAGGAGGTCCCGATCGTGCAGAAGCTCGCGATCGAGCTGTGCCGCAAGTACGCCCGTCCCGTCATCGTCGCCACGCAGGTGCTGGAGTCGATGATCGAGAACTCCCGGCCCACCCGCGCCGAGGCCTCGGACTGCGCCAACGCCGTGCTCGACGGCGCGGACGCGATCATGCTGTCGGGCGAGACCTCGGTGGGCAAGTGGCCGATCGAGACGGTGCAGGCCATGGCCCGCATCATCGAGTCGACCGAGGAGCACGGCCTGTCCCGCGTCCTGCCCACGCCCGAGCCGCGCTGGCACGTGGGTGACGCGGTCACGCAGGCCGCGGTCGACATCGCGCGCCACCTCGACGTGCGCTACCTGGTGACCTTCACCCAGTCCGGCAAGTCCGCACGCCTGCTGTCCCGCCTGCGCTGCAGCATCCCGGTGCTGGCGTTCAGCCCCGAGCAGGCCACGCGCTCGCGGCTGTCGCTGTCCTGGGGCGTGGAGACCTTCCTCGTGCCGGGGGCCAGCCACACCGACGAGATGGTCATGCAGGTCGACCTGGCCCTGCTGGCTGCCGGCCGGGTCGAGGAGGGCGACTACGTCGTGATCGTCGCCGGCACGCCCCCGGGGGTGGAGGGCTCGACCAACTCCGTGCGGGTGCACCGCATGGGCGACTCGATCAACCACCGGATGGGACGCACGCTCGACGAGCAGCCCGCCTGACGAGGTGACGCCCGTCCGTACGCCGGCCCGTGCAGGGGCCGGTAGCATGGGTGGGCACCTTGCCGGGGTGGTGGAATGGCAGACACAGAGCACTCAAAATGCTCCGCCCGCAAGGGCGTGCGGGTTCGAGTCCCGCCCTCGGCACCACGGCTCACACGGCCTGCCCGGTCGCCCGGCGCACCGGTGAGCGACTAGAGTGACGGGGTGACTGAGCACCCCGTGACCACCGGCCGCCGCATCCTCGTCGCCGAGGACGAGGCCCTCATCCGACTCGACCTGGTGGAGATGCTCCGCGACGCGGGCCACGAGATCGTCGGTCAGGCCAGCAACGGCGAGCAGGCGGTCGAGCTCGCCTCCGAGCACAAGCCCGATATCGTCATCATGGACGTCAAGATGCCCGTCCTGGACGGGATCTCGGCGGCGGAGCAGATCGGCAACGCCAAGATCTGCCCGGTCGTGATGCTCACGGCGTTCAGCCAGACCGAGCTCGTCGAGCGCGCGCGCGACGCGGGCGTCATGGCCTACATCGTCAAGCCGTTCACCGCGGCGGACCTCGCTCCGGCCATCGACATCGCCGTGTCGCGGTGGGCGGAGTACCAAGCGCTGGAGTCCGAGATCGCCGACCTGTCCGAGCGGCTGGAGACCCGCAAGTCGGTCGACCGGGCCAAGGGCGTACTGATGGCGAAGCTCAAGCTGAGCGAGGCCGACGCCTTCCGGTGGATCCAAAAGACGGCCATGGACCGCCGCATGGGGATGAAGCAGGTCGCCGACGCCGTCATCACCGGCATGGGCGACGACAAGGCCAAGAAGTAGCCCCATCGCCCACCCAGCCCCAGACCCCCACCCCGGGGTTTCGGGTTTGGGGGTCCGGGGGGTCCGGGGTCCAGGGACTCAGCGGAGAGCGACCACCAGCTGGGTGAGCAGGGGCGCCACGACGAGCGCCGGCAGCAGGTCCCCGACGGGGATCTCCCGGATCCGTAGCAGGCGCAGCGCGATCGCCACCAGCAGCAGCCCACCCGTCGCCGTCAGCGCCGCGATGTGCGCCTCGGGCAGCACCGACCCGAGCAGGACACCGACCACCGTCAGGGCGCCCTGGACGACGGCGACCGAGACCGCCGACAGCAGCACCCCGATCCCGAAGGTCGAGGCGAAGGCCAGCGCGGCGAACCCGTCCAGCACCGACTTGAGGGCGAGCTGGTCGATGCCGCGCCCGAGCCCGTCGTTGAGGGACCCCAGGATCGTGAGCGGCCCGACGCAGAACAGCAGGCTCGCCGTCAGCCAGCCCTCGATGAACCTCTCCCGCTCCTCGTCGGCCGACGCGCCGTCCCCGGCGGCTGCGTCGGGACCGGAGGCAGCGCTGCGGTGGACGCGCCGCTGCACCGCTGCGGCGAGCCCCTCCAGCCGTCGCTCGATGTGCAGCGCCGAGCCGCAGATGGCGCCGACGAGCAGGGATCCCAGGACGATCAGCATGGGGGCACCCGTGCCGACAGCGTCGGTCAGGCTGCGCGAGGTCACCTGCCACGCGGACAACAGGGCCATCAGCAGCGTGGTGAGGCCGAGGCAGTCCGTCACGATCGACCGGGTGCGCTCGGGAAGCCGGTTGCCGATCACCATGCCGAGGGAGGCCCCGAGGAGGACGGCGACGACATTGACGACCGTGCCGAGGCCGGGGAACGCAGCGCTCATAGGCGCAGAGTAGGCGTCCGGTCGCACGCCGTGGGCGACCGACCGGTCCGTGGCCGGGAGAGAGAAGCCATGAGGGCCACCCCGGCTACCCAAACCATCGGGGGGCGTGCCATATTTTGCTGTGGAGAGTGCTTCGGGGGAGGCATGCGCCAACCGTTCGTCCCGGTCATTTCCCTGGAGGTACTCATGGCACGGTCGTGGACCGTCGCGCGTCTGGTCGGGCACGAGGACTGGGCCGGCGTGCATCGGCTGTGGTCCGACGCCCTCGCGGACGCCACCCCTGCCGGTGACGTTGCCGGGCGGCAGGTCGGCGCGGAGCGTCTCGAGCAGGTCCTCAGCCGTCCCGGGGTCACGACGATGGTCGCCGAGCACGACGACGACCTGGTGGGGCTCATGGTCGCCACCAGCAACCCCCTCAGCGGGCTGACGGACTCGGCCTGCGTCACCGTGGAGATCCTTTACGTCACGCCCGCCCGCCGCGGTCGCGGGATCGGCCACCTGCTCCTGGCCAAGGCCGCCGTGCTGGCCGAGCAGACCGGCGCCACCCACGTCGTGTCCAACGTCCCCAGCCAGTCGCGCGACCTCAACCGGTTCTTTGCCCGGATGGGGTTCGCGTCCACCGTGACCCGCAGGATCCTTCTCCCGCAGCCCTGCGCCGCCGACTGTCCGGCGAGGAGGGGGGCCGCCCCTTCGACAAGGTGCTGGCCCGCCGACGGTCACTGCGGGCCCGCACCGGTCTCACCCAGCCTCTGGAGATCGTGCAGGCCGGCGCCAGCGCCTCCTGACGGGTCCGGTCACACCTCGTCGCGCAGGGCGCAGGTGATCCGCGAGGTGCAGACGCGCCGCCCCTGCTCGTCGCTGATCACGACGTCGTAGCACGCGGTCGTGCGGCCGACGTGCACGGCCGTGGCGACGCCCGTGACGGCGCCAGAGCGCACCGATCGGTGGTGCGTGGCATTGATGTCGACGCCCACGGCATACCTGCCCGGTCCTGCGGCCAGCATGGCCGCGATGCTGCCGAGGGTCTCCGCGAGGACCACCGAGGCGCCACCGTGGAGCAGCCCGTAGGGCTGAGTGTTGCCCTCGACGTCCATCGTCCCGCAGCACCGCTGCGCGGACGCCTCGGTCAGCTCGATCGCCATCCGCTCGATCAGGGTGCCGCGGCCGGCGTCCCGCAGCTGCTCGAGGGTGGTGGACGGGTCGGGCTCGGTCGCCGTTGCGGGTGTGTCGGTCATACGGCCTAGGCTGCCATGCGTGACGCGACTTCTGCTCCTCGACGGACACTCCCTGGCCTACCGCGCGTTCTTCGCCCTGCCGGCCGAGAACTTCTCGACGACGACAGGTCAGACCACCAACGCCGTCTACGGCTTCACCTCCATGCTGATCAACCTGCTGCGCGACGAGGAGCCGACGCACGTCGCGGTCGCCTTCGACCTGTCGCGCCAGACCTTCCGCACCGAGGCCTACGCGGACTACAAGGCGGGCCGCGCCACGACGCCCGACGAGTTCAAGGGCCAGGTCTCGCTCATCCAGGAGGTGCTGGACGCGATGCGCATCCCTCACCTGCAGGCCGAGGGGTTCGAGGCCGACGACATCATCGCCACGCTCACGACGCAGGCGGCCGCCGCAGGTCTGGACGAGGTGGTGATCTGCTCGGGCGACCGGGACGCCTTCCAGCTCGTCGACGAGCGCACCACCTTGCTCTACCCCGTCCGCGGCGTGTCCGAGGTGTGGCGCATGGACCCCGCGGCCGTCGAGAGCAAGTACCTCGTGCCCCCCGAGCGCTACAGCGACCTCGCGGCCCTCGTGGGGGAGACCTCCGACAACCTCCCTGGCGTGCCGGGGGTCGGGCCCAAGACCGCGGCCAAGTGGATCACGCAGTATGGCGACCTCGCGGGGATCGTCGAGCACGTCGGTGAGATCAAGGGCAAGGCGGGCGAGGCGCTGCGAGCCCACCTCGACCAGGTGCTGCGCAACCGGCAGCTCAACCAGCTGGTCACGGACGTGGACCTGCCGCTCGGCATCGCGGACCTGCAGCGGGCCAACTGGGAGCGCGACGAGGTGCACCGCGTCTTCGACGGGCTCGAGTTCCGGGTGCTGCGCGACCGGCTCTTCGCCACTGTGGAGTCCGCCGCGCCGGAGGCGGAGTCTGGCTTCGACCTCGACGGGACCGTGCTGGAGGCCGACGAGCTGGGGGACTGGCTGTCGAGCCACGGCCGGTCGGGGTCGGTGGGGCTGGTCGTCGACGGACGATGGGCGCGCGGCACGGGCGACGTGGAGGGGCTGGCGCTCGCGGCCGAGGACGGCGCCGGGGCCTACCTCGACGTGACGTCCCTGACGCCCGAGGCCGAGGCCGCCCTCGCCGCCTGGCTCGCCGACGCCTCGGTCCCCAAGGTCCTGCACGACGCCAAGGGCCAGCTCCAGGCGCTGGCGGCGAGGGGCTTCGCCGACGTCGCGGGTGTCCTCCTCGACACGGCCCTGGCGGCCTACCTCGTCCGCCCCGACCAGCGGTCCTACGACCTGGCCGATCTCACCCTGCGGCACCTGCACCGCGAGCTGCGGGTCGAGGGCGCGAGCGACGGGCAGGGGATGCTGGACTTCACCGCCGACCAGGACGCCGAGGCCCAGGCCTCCATGGTCAAGGCACGGGCCGTCCTCGACCTGTCCGCCGTGCTCGACCAGGAGCTCGTCGCCACCGGGCAGCGCGACCTGCTCGCCGACGTCGAGCTGCCGCTGCTGAGCGTGCTGGCGCAGATGGAGCGGGTGGGCATCGCGGTCGACGAGGAGGGGCTGGCCCGCCTCGAGTCGCACTTCGCCGACCTGGTGGCGCAGGCCCAGGCGGACGCCCACACGGCCATCGACGACGACAGCATCAACCTCGGGTCGCCCAAGCAGCTGCAGGTCGTGCTCTTCGAGCGCCTCGACATGCCGCGCACCAAGCGGACCAAGACCGGCTACACCACCGACGCCGAGGCGCTCGCGGATCTGCACACCAAGACCGAGCACCCCTTCCTCGAGGCCCTGCTGCGGCACCGCGACGCGGCCAAGCTCCGCTCCACGATCGAGGGGCTGCGCAAGTCCGTCGCGGAGGACGGACGGATCCACACCACCTACCTGCAGACCGTGGCGGCCACCGGTCGGCTCAGCTCCACCGAGCCCAACCTGCAGAACGTCCCCATCCGCACCGAGGAGGGCCGCCGGATCCGGTCCGTCTTCGTGGTCGGGCGGGGTCGCCACGGCGACGAGCCGGTGGACTACACGTCGCTGATGTCGGCCGACTACAGCCAGATCGAGATGCGCATCATGGCCCACCTGTCCGGTGACGCCGGGCTCATCGAGGCCTTCCGCACGGGCGAGGACCTGCACCGGTTCGTGGGGTCGCGCGTGTTCCAGGTCGAGCCCGAGGACGTGACCGCCGCGATGCGCTCCAAGGTCAAGGCCATGAGCTATGGGCTCGCCTACGGCCTGTCGGCCTTCGGCCTGTCCAAGCAGCTGCGCATCTCCACGGGCGAGGCCCAGGGGCTGATGGACGGCTACTTCGAGCGGTTCGGCGGGGTCCGCGACTACCTGCGCGAGGTGGTCGCCGAGGCACGTGCCACGGGCTACACCGCGACCATCCTCGGGCGACGCCGCTACCTGCCCGACCTGACGAGCGACAACCGCAACCGCCGCGAGATGGCCGAGCGGATGGCCCTCAACGCCCCGATCCAGGGCTCGGCCGCCGACCTCATCAAGGTGGCGATGCTCGGTGTCGACCGGGCCCTGCGCGCCGAGGACCTGCGGTCCCGGATGCTCCTGCAGGTGCACGACGAGCTGCTGCTCGAGATCGCGCCGGGGGAGCGGGACACCGTGGAGGCGCTGGTGCGTCGGGAGATGGGTGGTGCCGCCCGGCTGGACGTCCCCCTGGACGTCCACGTGGGGGTGGGCCGCTCGTGGCAGGACGCCGAGCACTGACGGGAGGCCGATCCGCGGACCCGACGGTTCGAGGACCGGGCAACCAGGCGAGGCCCAGCCAACTCTCCTAGAGTTCACTGGGCGCCCACCCCTGACCCCAAACCCTTTCACGACCTCACGACCTCAGGAGCTCGATGCTCGCCCTCGTCGGTCTGCACCTGCTCGCGGCCGTGTGCGCCCCGCTGCTCGTGCGGCTGTGGGGACCCCGAGCGTTCTGGCTTCTGGCGCTGCCGTCGGCCGCCACCGCTGGTCTCGCCCTGGCGCGCACCGGCGAGGCCACCGCGGGCCCCGTGCCGCGCGAGGACCTGACCTGGGTGCCGTCGCTGGGGTTGTCGGTGACGCTCCGCATGGATGCCCTCGCGTGGCTGATGTGCCTCGTCGTCGGGGTGGTGGGGGCACTCGTCCTGATCTACTGCGCGGGTTACTTCGAGCCCGACGAGCCGGGGCTGGACCGCTTCGCCGCGCACCTGACGGCCTTCGCCGGCGCGATGACCGGGCTGGTGCTGAGCGACAACCTCCTGGTGCTCTACCTCTTCTGGGAGCTCACCACCGTCCTGTCCTACCTCCTCGTGGGTCACTCCTCACAGCTCGAGGACAGCCGCAACGCCGCCACCCAGGCGCTCGTGGTGACCACGGCCGGCGGCCTCGCGATGCTGGTCGGGATCGTCATGCTCGGCCAGAGCGCCGGGACCTACTCGCTGGTGACGATCCTGGCTCACCCGCCCGCGGGCCCCGGGGTGGCCGTCGCCGTGGCCCTGCTGCTCGTCGGGGCGATCACCAAGTCGGCGCTGGTGCCCTTCCACTTCTGGCTACCCGGGGCGATGGCCGCGCCGACCCCCGTCAGTGCCTACCTCCACGCCGCGGCCATGGTCAAGGCCGGAATCTACCTCGTGGCCCGGCTTGCGCCGGGCTTCCACGACGCCGCCACGTGGCACCCCGTCATCCTCGTGCTGGGCTGCGCCACGATGCTCGTGGGGGGCTACCGCGCGCTGCGGCAGGTCGACCTCAAGCTCCTGCTGGCCTACGGCACGGTCTCCCAGCTCGGCTTCCTCGTGGTGCTCGTCGGCACCGGGTCGGCCGAGGCCGCCGTGGCCGGGCTCGCCATGCTCGTCGCCCACGCGGTATTCAAGGGTGGGCTGTTCCTGTCCGTCGGCGCGATCGACCACGCCACCGGCACCCGGGACATCCGGCAGCTGAGCGGGTTGCGCCGGCGCATGCCTGTCGTCTTCGCGGCCTCCGTCGCGTGCGCGGCGTCCATGGCGGGGCTGCCCCCGACCCTGGGCTTCGTCGGCAAGGAGGCGGTCTACGAGACCTACTGGCACGGCGGTCAGGCGTGGAGCCGGCCGGTGCTCGTCGTGCTCGTCATCGGCTCCATGCTGACCTTCGCCTACAGCGCTCGCTTCCTCCTCGGAGCGTGGAGCGACGTGCCGGGCCGGGAGGACACCCCCTACCACGCACTCCACCGCCCGGTCGTGTGGGTGCCGGCCCTCCTCGGGCTGGGCAGCGTGCTGGCCAGCCCCTTCCTCGGCGCCGCGCAGCACCTCGTCGAGCCGTATGCCGCGAGCTGGCCCCCCTCGGACCATCCCATCCACCTCGCGCTCTGGCACGGCCTGACGCCGGCCCTGTGGCTGAGTGTCCTCACGGTCGTCGTCGGCCTGGCGCTGGTGGCGGTGCGGCGCCCCCTCGAGACGGCCCAGCGCCGCCTGCCCCACCCCCCGGCCGCGGTGTCGGCATACCGCTGGGTGATGCGCGCCCTCGACCGAGGCTCGATCGAGGTGACCGGCGCGGCGCAGCGGGGGTCCCTGCCGCTGTCGCTGGGGCTGATCCTGGTCGTGTTCATCGGCCTCACCGCGGCCGGGCTGCTCGGCATCGGCGCGATGCCCCGCACCCGCTGGTGGGACACCCCTGCGCAGGCGGTCGTGGCCGTGGTGGCCGCCCTGGCATCCGTCATGGCCGTGCGGTCCCGGCGGCGGCTGCGCGGCGTGTTCCTCGTCGGGGTCACGGGCTACGCGAGCGCCGTCCTGTTCCTGCTCCACGGCGCCCCCGACCTCGCCCTGACGCAGGTCCTGGTCGAGACCGTGTCGATCGTGGTCTTCGTGCTCGTCCTGCGGCGGCTGAGCGGCAAGTTCAACGACAACCCGTCCCGCGGCAACCGCAGCCTGCGCATCGCGCTCGGCGTCGTGTCCGGGGTGCTGGTGAGCGGGGCCGCCCTCGCCGCCGCGGGGGCGCGCACGGCGCCCCCGGGGTCCGCCGGGTGGCCGGTGGGAGCGACGAGCTTCGGCGGCGGGGAGAACATCGTCAACGTCGCCCTGGTCGACATCCGAGCCTGGGACACCATGGGGGAGATCGCCGTGGTCCTGGTCGCGGCGACCGGGGTCGCCAGCCTGATCTACCTCAGCCACGACCGGGTCCTGGCGACCCGCAGGCGGCTCGACGAGGCCAGGCGTCTGCGCGACCGCACGCGGGAGGGCCGGCCCAGCTGGCTGGCCGTGCCCGCGGGCGAGCGGACCGAGGAGCCGTCGCTGATCTTCGCCGTGATCACGCGGCTGATCTTCCCGGCCATCATGGTCTGGTCCCTCTACCTGCTGTTCGCCGGCCACAACAACCCGGGCGGCGGCTTCGCGGCGGGGCTGGTCGCCGGCCTCGCGCTCACCGTGCGCTACCTCGCCGGCGGACGGGTCGAGCTGCGGGCCGCGCTCCCGCTCATGCCCGGGGCGCTGCTCGGCACCGGGCTGTTCCTGTCCGCCGGTTTCGGCCTGGTCTCCATGCTGGTGGGCGGTGACGTCCTGCAGAGCTGGGACGCGGACGTCGAGCTGCCGCTGGTGGGCCACCTGCACCTGGTGTCCTCGGTGTTCTTCGACATCGGGGTCTATCTCGTCGTGATCGGGCTCATGCTCGACATCCTCAGGTCCCTCGGGGCCGCCCTCGACCGCGAGATCAGCGGGAGGGCCGGCCGATGACCGTCAACCTCACGCTCGTCGTCCTCGCCGGCATCCTCTTCGGCTCGGGCGTGGTGCTCCTCATGGCGCGCAGCCTGGTGCGAGCCCTGCTGGGCGTCCTGCTCATGAGCAACGGCGTCAACGTCGTCTTCCTCGTCGCCTCCGGCGCACCCGGGCGCGCACCCATCGTCGGCAAGGCCTCGGCGGACGGCGTGACCGTCGGTGCCGACGGCATCTCCGACCCCCTGCCGCAGGCCATGGTGCTGACGGCCATCGTGATCACGCTGGCGGTGACCGCCTACTGCCTGGCGCTCGCGCACCGGTCCTGGCAGCTCTCGTCGAGCGACAACGTCGAGGACGATCCCGAGGACACCCGGATCGGTCAGCTGGCCGACTCCGACCGGGTTCCCGACACCGACTACGCCGACACCACCGATCCGCACGCCCTCGCCGACGCGGCGACCGACGACCGGGGAGACCACCGATGATCGACCCAGGGCCGCTGGTGCCGCTGCCCGTGGTGCTGCCCCTCGTCGGGGCCGGGCTGACCGTCGTGGCGTCCGGGCAGCAGGCGGTGCAGAGGATGGTGAGCACCCTCGTGCTCACCGCCTCCGTGGTGGTCTCCGCGGTGCTCCTGTGGGGTGCCCACACCCGGGGCACGCTGGTGGTGAACGCCGGCGGCTGGTCCCCGGCCGACGGCATCGTCCTCGTCGTGGACCGGTTGTCCGGGCTGATGCTCCTGGTGTCCTCGACGGTCACCCTGGCGGTCATGCTCTACTCCATCGGGCAGGGCCGCGCCTCGGACGACAGCGAGCACGACGGGGGAGCGCCCCTCCCGATCTTTCACCCCACGATGCTCGTGCTCGCCGCCGGCGTCTCCACGACCTTCGTCTCCGGTGACCTGTTCCACCTGTACGTCGGTTTCGAGATGCTGCTGTTCGCCAGCTTCGTCCTGCTCACCCTGGGGGGCACGGCCTCCCGGGTGCGGGCAGGGGCCAACTACGTCGTCGTCAACCTGTTGTCCTCGTTGCTGTTCCTCGTCGCCATCGCGCTCGTCTACGCCGCCACGGGCACGGTCAACCTGGCGGAGCTGTCCGGGCGCCTCGGCGCCCTGCCCGCGGGCCAGCAGGGGCTCCTGCACGGCATGCTCCTCCTGGGCTTCTGCATCAAGGCCGCGGTGTTCCCCATGTCCGGCTGGTTGCCGGACTCCTATCCCACGGCGCCGGCACCGGTCACGGCGGTGTTCGCGGGACTGCTCACCAAGGTCGGCGTCTACGCCATGATCCGCACGCAGACCCTGCTCTTTCCCGACGGTCGCCTCGACGGCGCGCTGATGTGGGCCGGGCTGCTGACGATGCTGGTGGGCATCCTCGGTGCCGTCGCCCAGGACGACATCAAGCGACTGATCTCCTTCACGCTCGTCTCGCACATCGGCTATCTCGTCTTCGGCGTCGCCGTCGGCAACGAGACCGGGCTGTCGTCGGCCATCTTCTACACCGCCCACCACATCACCATCCAGACCGCGTTGTTCCTGGTCACCGGCCTGATCGAGGCTCGCGGCGGCTCCACCTCGCTCAGCCACCTGGGCGGGCTGGGGAGACTGTCGCCGGGGCTCGCCCTCCTGTTCTTCGTCCCCGCCATGAACCTCGCGGGCATACCGCCGTTCTCGGGCTTCCTCGGCAAGGTGGGGCTCATCCAGGCCGGGGTGGCGGCAGGCACCTGGCTCTCCTACCTCCTCGTCGCGGGGTCCGTGATCACCAGCCTGCTCACCCTCTACGCCATCAGCCGGGTGTGGGGCCGGGTGTTCTGGAGGTCGCCACGGGCCGCGGTGCCGGACGACGACGGGGGCGACGACGACGTGATCGTGGTCACCGGCGACAGCGCGGCCGAGGTGGTCGCCGGACGACGCCTGCCCCTCGGCACCGTCCTGCCGACCACGCTGCTGGTCGCGGTCAGCGTGGCCATCACCTTCGCGGCCGGCCCGCTCTACCACGTCACCGATGCCGCGGCGGGTCAGCTCGCCCAGCCGGACGGCTACACCGCCGCCGTCCTGCACGGGGTGTCGCGATGAGCAGCCGCGTGCGTCTCACCCCGACCCTTGGTCTCGCCCTGGTGTGGGTTCTGCTCTGGGGCAACGTCTCGTGGGGCAACGTCCTCGCGGGACTCCTGGTCGCCCTGGTGGTCCAGGTGCTCTTTCCCCTGCCGCACGTCATGTCCGGCGTCCGGGTCCACCCCTGGGGGCTGCTCGTCCTGGTCGGCACCTTCCTCAAGGACCTGGTCACGGCCAGCCTCGCGGTCGCCTGGCTGGCTGTGCGCCCCCGGCCGATCGGGACCGGAGCGGTGATCGAGGTGCAGCTCACGGTGCACGACGACCTGCTGCGCACCGTGGTGGCCGAGCTGACGTCCCTCGTGCCCGGCACGGTCGTGGTCGACCTCGACCCGTCGTCAGGGGTGCTGACGATGCACGTCCTGGACCGCACCGACCCCGCGGACCTGCAGGCCGAGCGGGAGCGGGTCGCCGCGCTGGAGCGCCGCGTGCACCGCGCGCTCGGCAAGGACCCGGCGCAGCCGGGGCGGCATACCCGCGAGCACGAGGAGGCCGGACGATGACGGTGCTGGTGTGGCTGATCGTGACCATTCTGCTGGCGGCGGCGCTGCTCGTGCTCTGGCGCCTGGTGACGGGTCCCACGGTGCTCAACCGCACGCTGGCGAGCGACGTGCTCGTGGCGGTCATCATCTGTGCGCTCGGGGTGGAGGCGGTCGTGCGGGACCACTCGACGACGCTGCCGGTCCTCGTGTCCCTGTCGCTGGTCGGGTTCGTGGCGACGGTCGCCGTGTCGCGGTTCGTCGCCGGTGACTCCGACCTCGGGCTGCGGGAGGCCGGTCGGCCCGGGTCCGACGTGCCCGAGCCCGCCGAGGTCAGCGGCTTCGACGAGGACCAGGGTGTCGCCGACGACCACGGGGGCAACCGATGACCTGGACCGCCGTCGCCGACCTCGCCGCGCTCGTCTGCCTGGCCCTCGGGTCGCTGCTGTGCCTGTGCGCCGCGATCGGGCTGGCGCGCTTCCCCGACCTGCTCTCGCGCATGCATGCCGCGACCAAGCCGCAGACCCTGGGGATCCTGCTGGTGCTGCTCGGGGTCGGCATCGGTCGGCACTCCCCGCTCGACGTCGGGATGCTGCTGCTCGTCGCGATCTTTCAGATGGCGAGCGCCCCGGTCTCCTCGCACCTGCTGAGCCGGGCGGCGGTCCGCACCGGTCAGGTGCCCGGCGTGCGGGACGACGAGAAGGTCGAGCGGACCTAGCCGCCCGACCCTCCCTGGCCTCGCCCCGCGGAGAGGGTCAGAACAACCCGACCGTGTTGCCGTCGGCGTCGATGTCGATGCGCATCGCGGCGGGCGACTTCGACAGGCCCGGCATCGTCATCATCGACCCGCAGATCGCATAGACGTAGCCGGCACCGGCAGCGAGCCGCACCTCGCGGACCGGCAGGGTCCAGCCGCGGGGCGCGCCCTTGAGGGTCGCGTCGTGCGACAGCGACATCTGCGTCTTGGCGATGAGGACCGGCAGGTGGCCGTAGCCCTGGTCGGTGTACATCGCGAGGGCCCTGGCGGCGGCCGGGTCGAGCGAGATCCCGTTGGCGCCATACACCTTGGTGGCGATCTTGCGGATCTTGGTCTCCAGGGAGTCCTCGAAGTCGTAGGTCGGCGTGAAGTGGACCTCGTCGTTGCAGGCCTCCACGACCGTGCGGGCGAGGTCCTCCGCCCCGGCGCCACCGTCCTTGACGTGGGTGGAGACCGCGCAACGCGCGCCCATCTCCTCCGCGACGCGCCGGATCACGTCGTGCTCCGACGGGTGGTCGGTGGGGAAGGCGTTGATGGCGACGACCGGCTGCACCCCGAAGTCCTGGATGATCTGGATGTGCTTGCGCAGGTTGTCGCAGCCCGCCTCGACGTCCTCGGGCGACTCCAGCAGCATGCCCTCGGGCAGCGGCTTGCCGGCCTTGACCTCGTAGCGCCCGGAGTGGGACTTGAGCGCGCGGACCGTGGCGACGAGCACCGCGGCCTGCGGGGTGAGCCCGGCCGCCCGGCACTTGACGTTGAAGAACTGCTCGGCGCCCATGTCGGCGGCGAACCCCGCCTCGGTGAGCAGGATGTCGCCAGCCTTGATGCCGACGCGGTCGGCGATGATCGAGGAGTTGCCGATCGCGATGTTGCCGAACGGGCCGGTGTGGATGAGGGCCGGGGTGTGCTCCAGTGTCTGCATCAGGTTGGGCTTGAGGGCGTCCTTGAGCAGCACGCACATCGCGCCCGCCGCGCCGATCTGCTCCGCCGTGACGGGCCGCTTGTCCTTGGTGAAGCCGACGACGATGCGGCCGAGCCGCTCGCGCAGGTCCCGCAGCGAGGTGGCCAGGGCCATGATGACCATGACCTCCGACGCCGCGGTGATGTCGAAGCCGGCCTGGCGGGTCACGCCGTCCGTCTTGGCCCCGCAGCCCTCGATGATGTGCCGCAGCGAGCGGTCGTTGACGTCCAGGACGCGGCGCCACTGGATGTCGTCGAGCCCGAGCTCGTTGCCGAAGTGCAGGTGGTTGGCGACCATCGCGGCGAGCAGGTTGTGCGCCGCGGTGATGGCATGGAAGTCGCCCGTGAGGTGCAGGTTGAGCATCTCCATCGGCACGATCTGGCTGTAGCCGCCGCCGGCTGCGCCGCCCTTGACGCCGAAGACCGGGCCGAGCGACGGCTGGCGCAGCGCCAGCACCGGCTTGCGGCCGACGCGCGCCAGGCCCTGGGCGAGCCCGACCGCGGTGGTGGTCTTGCCCTCGCCGAGCGGCGTGGGGGTGATGGCGGTGATGACGACGTACTTCGCGTCGGGCAGGTCCCGCATCTCGTCGATGACGTCGAGCTCGACCTTGGCCACGTGCGGGCCGTAGGGGATCAGGTGCGAGGCGTCGATGCCGACGGTGGCGGCGACCTCGGGGATGGGGGCGAGATCAGCGGATCGCGCGATCTCGATGTCTGAGGGAAACGGCTTTGTGTCCACGACGGCGAGTATGTCGGACCGCCTCCACCCCCTCCCGGCCGGGGTCGCCCGGCCGGGAGGGGGTGCGGGCGGGACGGCGGCCCCCCGTCGAGGGGGCGCGGATGTCGCGTCCCGCGGCGGGTCGCCGGCCTGGGCGACCCCTCGCTCAGCGCTCACAGACGTAGATCGCGGTGCCGGGGATGAGTCGTCCCCGCAGCGGGCTCCAGCCGCCCCACACCTGCTCGTGCCCCGCCGGCCACTCGGGCTCGACCAGGTCCACGAGGCGCAGACCGGCGGCGGTGATCTCCCGCACCCGGTCGCCGAGGGTGCGGTGGTGCTCGACGTAGAGGGCGTTGCCGACGTCGTCCTCCTCGACGTAGGGGGAGCGGTCGAAGTAGGAGCTCGACGCGGTCAGCCCGGCCTCTCCCGGGACGTCGGGGAAGGCCCAGCGGATCGGGTGCGTGGTGGAGAAGGCGAACCTACCGCCCGGGCGCAGCACACGCGCCGCCTCCCGCATGACCGCGGCCGAGTCGGCGACGAAGGGCACCGCCCCGTAGGCGGTCAGCACCAGGTCGAAGCTCGCGTCCGCGAACGGCAGTGCGGCGGCGTCGCACGCCAGCAGGGGGAGCGGCGCCACCGGAGGCTGCCCCGCCCGTATGCCGTCCGCCCGCCGCGCATCGATGCTGCGCGCCTGCGCGAGCATCCCCGTGGACAGGTCGGTGGACACGACGACCGCCCCCTGGCCCGCCAGCCACCGGCCCCCCTGGGCCGCGCCCCCGCCGATCTCGAGGACGCGGAGCCCGACGAGTCGGTCGGCCGGGCCGAGGATCCGGGCGTCGTGCTCGCGCAGCCCCTCCGGGCCCCACACCAGGTCTGCGTCACCGAGGACGGCCCCGTGCTCGGCGTAGTAGTCGCCCGCCTCGGCGTCCCACCAGCCCTTGTTGGCGCGGGCCGACTCGCCCTGGTCGGCGTCCCGCCGGCTGACGCCGGCGAAGCGACCGCGGTGGGCGCTCGTCATACTGCCTCCTGCTTTGACCGGTGCGTGACAGGACCGTTAGGGTAGACGGGTGTCTCGTGCGTGACCGCGCGCGAAAGCCGGCGGCCCGGGGCACGTGCACGATCCCACTTATTCAACCTGTCCACCATCGGAGTTCCTACTACATGACTGCCAGCCCGGTCGAAAAGACCGCCCCTCAGGTCGCGATCAACGACATCGGATCTGAGGAGGACTTCCTCGCCGCGATCGACGAGACGATCAAGTACTTCAACGACGGAGACATCGTCGACGGTGTCATCGTCAAGGTCGACCGGGACGAGGTCCTGCTCGACATCGGTTACAAGACCGAGGGTGTCATCCCGAGCCGCGAGCTCTCGATCAAGCACGACGTCGACCCGTCCGAGGTCGTTTCCGTGGGCGACGAGGTCGAGGCCCTGGTCCTCCAGAAGGAGGACAAGGAGGGTCGTCTGATCCTGTCCAAGAAGCGCGCCCAGTACGAGCGCGCCTGGGGCACGGTCGAGAAGGTCAAGGAGGAGGACGGCGTCGTCACCGGCACCGTCATCGAGGTCGTCAAGGGCGGCCTCATCCTCGACATCGGGCTGCGCGGCTTCCTGCCCGCCTCCCTGGTCGAGATGCGTCGCGTCCGCGACCTCCAGCCGTACGTCGGCAAGGAGATCGAGGCCAAGATCATCGAGCTCGACAAGAACCGCAACAACGTGGTCCTGTCGCGTCGCGCGTGGTTGGAGCAGACCCAGTCCGAGGTCCGCACCACCTTCCTCAAGGAGCTCGGCAAGGGCCAGGTCCGCTCCGGTGTCGTCTCCTCCATCGTCAACTTCGGTGCCTTCGTGGACCTGGGCGGCGTCGACGGTCTCGTCCACGTCTCCGAGCTGTCCTGGAAGCACATCGACCACCCGTCCGAGGTCGTCGAGGTGGGCCAGGAGGTCACCGTCGAGGTGCTCGACGTGGACATGGACCGCGAGCGTGTCTCCCTGTCGCTGAAGGCGACCCAGGAGGACCCGTGGCAGCACTTCGCCCGCACCCACGCCATCGGCCAGGTCGTGCCGGGCAAGGTCACCAAGCTCGTCCCGTTCGGTGCGTTCGTGCGCGTCGAGGAGGGCATCGAGGGTCTGGTCCACATCTCCGAGCTGGCCGAGCGCCACGTGGAGCTGCCGGAGCAGGTCGTCAACGTGGGCGACGACATCTTCGTCCGCGTCATCGACATCGACCTCGAGCGTCGCCGCATCTCGCTGTCGCTCAAGCAGGCCAACGACGCGTCCGTCGTCTCCGACGAGTTCGACCCGACGCAGTACGGCATGGCCGCCGAGTACGACGAGCAGGGCAACTACAAGTACCCCGAGGGCTTCGACCCCGAGACCAACGAGTGGCTCGAGGGCTTCGAGACCCAGCGCGAGAAGTGGGAGAAGCAGTACGCCGAGGCCCACTCGCTGTGGGAGGCGCACAAGACCCAGGTCGAGGAGGCCGCCAGGGCCGACGCCGAGGCTGCCGCCAACCCGGAGGCCCCGACGTCCTACTCCTCGGGCGGCTCCGGCTCCGAGAGCACGTCCGCGTCGTCCGTGTCGTCGTCCTCCTCGAGCGAGGGCACCCTCGCCTCCGACGAGGCGCTGGCCGCTCTGCGCGAGAAGCTCACCGGCTCCAACTGAGCCACCAGACCAGGCGCACCTCGCCCGGTCCCGGCCGACGGCCCCGTCCACCCCAGGTGGGCGGGGCCGTCGTCGTGCGCGTGGCGTCCCCGCCGCCGAGGATCACGGCGCCCCCCGGCGGGTGTCGGCGCCCGGGCGCGAGTAGCCTCTGTGCATGGTTCGCATCGGTCTGACAGGTGGTATCGGCTCTGGGAAGTCGACGGTGTCGCAGCGCCTCGGCGAGCTGGGCGCGGTGGTGGTCGATGCCGACCAGCTGGCTCGCGAGGTCGTCTCGCCCGGGTCGCAGGGGCTGCGGGCCGTCCGTGAGAGGTTCGGTGACGGCGTCGTGGGTCCGGACGGTGCGCTCGACCGCGGGGCCCTGGGCGGCATCGTCTTCGCCGACGAGCGGGCCCGGCGCGACCTCGAGGCGATCACGCACCCGCTGATCGCGCACCGCACCGGGCAGCTCATGGCCGAGGCCGGCGAGGACGCCATCGTCGTGCACGACGTGCCCCTGCTTGTCGAGAAGCACATGGGTCCGGCCTATCACCTCGTGGTGGTGGTCGAGGCCGACCACGAGTCACGCCTGCGGCGCCTGGAGGGGCGGGGCCTCAGCGGGCACGACGCGCGGGCCCGGATGGAGCACCAGGCCACCGACGAGCAGCGCCGCGCTGCCGCCGACGTGCTGATCGACAACAACGGGTCCGTCGCGGACCTGGTCACCCAGGTCGACCGGGTGTGGCAGGAGCGACTGCGGCCGTATGCCGACAACGTGCGCACCCGCACGCGGGCGCGTCGCCCGGACGTGCCCACCCTCGTGGAGTACGACGAGACGTGGCCCCAGCAGGCGGACCGGCTGATCGCCCGGATCAGCGCCGCGATGGGGGCGCGGGCCCCGGAGATCGAGCACATCGGCTCGACCGCGGTGCCCGGCCTGGCGGGCAAGGACGTCATCGACCTGCAGATCGGGGTGCCCGACCTGCACGACGCCGACGACCCGGAGTTCGTCCGCACCCTGGAGGACCTGGGGTTCCCGCGGTCCAAGGACAACACGATGGACAACGTCAAGGACGAGCTGCCCGACCCGTCGCTGTGGGTCAAGCGGTTCCACGGGTCCTGCGACCCGGGCCGGGTCGTGCACGTCCACGTGCGCGAGACGGAGGGGGCGGGCTGGCAGTACGCCCTGCTCTACCGCGACTGGTTGCGGTCCGACGCGCAGGCGCGCGCGGACTACCTGACCGAGAAGCACCGGCTGGCGGGCACCTGTGCCACGACGTCGGAGTACGCCGAGGCGAAGGAGCCGTGGTTCAACCACATCTGGCCGCGCATGCAGGCGTGGGCCCGCCGGACGGGGTGGCACTCCTAGCCGCCTCCGGGCACCTGTAGACACGGGGTCTGTCAGACCCGCGCTCTAGGCTGACGTCATGCGACCGACGACCGACCTGCAGCGGAGCGTGGCCCCCTTCCACGTGGTCTCCGAGTTCTCACCGTCCGGCGACCAGCCGAGTGCGATCGCGGAGCTGACCCGCCGCATCAAGGCGGGGGAGCAGGACGTGGTCCTGCTGGGTGCCACGGGGACCGGCAAGTCGGCGACGACCGCCTGGCTCATCGAGCAGGTGCAGCGCCCGACGCTGGTGATGGCGCCCAACAAGACCCTGGCGGCCCAGCTGGCCAACGAGTTCCGCGAGCTGCTGCCAAACAACGCGGTCGAGTACTTCGTGAGCTACTACGACTACTACCAGCCCGAGGCCTACATCGCCCAGACGGACACGTACATCGAGAAGGACTCGTCGATCAACGACGAGGTCGAGCGGCTCCGGCACAGCGCCACCAACTCGCTGCTGACCCGGCGCGACACGGTGGTCGTCGCGTCCGTGTCGTGCATCTACGGCCTCGGCACCCCGCAGGAGTACGTCGACCGCATGGTCCGCCTCAAGGTGGGTCAGGAGATCGAGCGCGACGAGCTCCTGCGCCGCTTCGTGACCATGCAGTACGCCCGCAACGACCTGTCCTTCACCCGGGGAACCTTCCGCGTGCGGGGGGACACGGTCGAGATCATCCCGCAGTACGAAGAGCTCGCCATCCGCATCGAGTTCTTCGGCGACGAGGTCGAGCGCCTCTACACCCTGCACCCCCTCACCGGGGAGGTCGTCCGTGAGGAGGAGGAGATGTACGTCTTCCCGGCGACGCACTACGTGGCTGGCGAGGAGCGCATGGAGCGCGCCATCAGCGGGATCGAGCGCGAGCTCGAGGCGCAGCTGGCGACGTTCGAGCAGCAGGGCAAGCTGCTGGAGGCCCAACGACTGCGGATGCGGACCACCTACGACATCGAGATGATGCGCCAGGTGGGTTCCTGCTCGGGCATCGAGAACTACTCGATGCACATCGACGGGCGCTCCCCGGGGTCCCCCCCCAACACGCTGCTTGACTACTTCCCCGAGGACTTCCTCCTCGTGATCGACGAGTCGCACGTGACGGTGCCGCAGATCGGCGCGATGTTCGAGGGCGACATGTCCCGCAAGCGCCAGCTCGTCGACCACGGCTTCCGGCTCCCCAGCGCGATGGACAACCGGCCGCTCAAGTGGGAGGAGTTCCTCGAGCGGATCGGGCAGACCGTCTACCTCTCGGCCACCCCCGGTCCCTACGAGCTGGCCAAGGGCGAGGGCACGGTGGAGCAGATCATCCGCCCCACCGGCCTGGTCGACCCCGAGATCGTCCTCAAGCCCACCAAGGGCCAGATCGACGACCTGCTGCACGAGATCCGCGAGAGGACGGCCAGGGACGAGCGCGTCCTGGTCACCACCCTCACCAAGAAGATGGCGGAGGACCTCACCGACTACCTGCTCGAAAAGGGGGTCCGGGTCCGCTACCTGCACTCCGAGGTCGACACCCTGCGCCGCGTGGAGCTGCTGCGGGAGCTGCGGATGGGGGAGTACGACGTCCTCGTGGGCATCAACCTGCTGCGCGAGGGCCTCGACCTGCCCGAGGTCTCGCTCGTCAGCATCCTGGACGCCGACAAGGAGGGCTTCCTGCGGTCGGCCCGCTCCCTCATCCAGACCATCGGTCGCGCGGCCCGCAACGTGTCGGGCCAGGTCCACATGTATGCCGACTCGATCACCCCGTCCATGGAGGAGGCGATCGGCGAGACCAACCGGCGCCGGGACAAGCAGATCGCCTACAACCGTGAGCACGGCATCGACCCGCAGCCGTTGCGCAAGCGGATCGCCGACATCACGGACCTCATCGCCAAGGAGGAGGCCGACACCGAGGCGCTCCTCGGCAGCGGACGCGGTCAGTCGCGGGCCAAGGGCAAGGGGCGAGGCGCCGTCGCGGGCGCCGCGACCGGCGACAAGGGCGCGCTGATGCAGCAGGCCCGGTCGATGCCCGCGGCCGAGCTGGCCGAGCTCATCCAGGAGATCACCCAGCAGATGCACCAGGCGGCCGCCGAGCTGCACTTCGAGCTCGCGGCCCGGTTGCGCGACGAGCTCGGCGACCTCAAGAAGGAGCTCCGCCAGATGACGGAGGCCACGCGGTGACCCCGGATCCCCGGGGCGAGGGCGTGGAGGCCACCCCCGACCTGCTCGGCTGCTGCCTGGCCAAGCCCGGCGCCTGGCGCGACGAGGCCGACGAGTGGATCCGGCGCTACCCGCAGGACGCCTCGGTCTCGGCCTACATCGGCCGGCACGGGTGGAACGTCCTGCGCGTGGGGGGCCGGATCCCCGCCGACGAGATCCGCGAGGCGATGGAGGAGTCCTACGACCGCGTCGTGTCGGGCCTGCCGAGGAGCAGACGCCCGGCCTGAGCGGGCACGGCACGGGGAAGTCCCGCGACTGTGAAACAATCACGCGATCGACCACGGAGGGGAGTATCCCCAACGCGGTGGCCTCGTCAGCACGGACCTGGACGGACGACCCTGTCCCAGGTGCCCGGGGCACCGGTCCGCCTCGGGCGGGAGAGACCTCCGACGCATGGCCTCCCCCTCCCACCGAAAGGCCTCGTCCAACCGTGAACATCCCCACCTGGGTCTGGATCGCCTCCGTCGGCGTCACCGTCCTCTTCCTGGTCTTCGACGTCATCCACATGATGCGCAACCCGCACACCCCCACGATGAGGGAGTGCCTGCGCCACCTGGCCTTCTTCGTCGGGTCGGCCGTCCTGTTCGGCATCGGGGTGTGGTACTTCGCCGGCTACGACTACGGCCTGCAGTTCTTTGCCGGCTGGCTGACGGAGTACTCCCTGTCGATCGACAACCTGTTCATCTTCTTGATCATCATGAGCAAGTTCGCGGTCCCGGAGAAGCTCCAGCAGACCGCTCTGATGGTGGGCATCATGATCGCGCTGGTGCTGCGCGGCATCTTCATCGCGGTGGGCGCCACCCTCATCAACCAGTTCGCCTGGATCTTCTACCTGTTCGGCGCGTTCCTCATCTACACGGCGGTCAAGCTGGCGTTCGAGGGCGAGAGCGACGACGACGAGTACGAGGAGAACGCCTTCACGAAGTGGGTCACCCGGCGGTTCCCGGCCACCGACCAGTGGCACGGCCCCAAGATGTTCGCCCAGGTGGACGGCAAGCGGGTGATCACGCCCATGTTCCTGGTGATCCTGGCGCTGGGCACCACGGACCTGCTCTTCGCGCTCGACTCGATCCCCGCCATCTTCGGGCTCACCAAGGAGCCCTTCCTGGTGCTGATGGCCAACATCTTCGCGCTGATGGGTCTGCGGCAGCTGTACTTCCTCATCGGCGGCCTGCTGAAGCGGCTCGTCTACCTGGGTCTCGGACTGGCGGTCCTGCTGGCGTTCATCGGGGTCAAGCTCATCCTCCACGCCATGCACGAGAACACCCTGCCGTTCATCAACGGCGGCCACCACATCGAGTGGGCTCCGGAGATCCCGATCGCCGTGTCCCTGGGCGCCATCGTGCTGATCCTCGGCGTCACGACGATCGCCAGCCTGTGGAAGTCCAAGAAGGACGAGCGGGCGGGCCTGGAGCACTGACGGGCGTCATTCGGCCGTGAGCACCACGGCCGCGACCGGGCTCTGGACCCCGGGTCAGCCGATGTCGGCGGCCCGGGGTCTGCTCGTGCCCATGACGATGGCGCTCGCCACGACCACCAGGGTCATGCCGATCAGCTGCAGCCCGTCGAGAGTCTGGTGCAGCACGAGGAAACCCGCCAGGGCCGCGGTCGCGGGCTCGAGCGACAGCAGCACCCCGAACACCCGGGCGTCGAGGTGCCGCAGCGCAAGCAGCTCGAAGGAGTACGGGATCACGCTGGACAGGAGCGCGATGCCGAGGCCGCCGGCCACGACGGCGGTCGTCAGGCGATCGCCGTCCACGGTGGCGGCGCCCACGGGGATGACCAGCACCGCCGCCACCACCATGGCGAGGGTGAGCCCCTCCAGCCGGGCGAAGTGCCGCCCGACCTGCTGGCTGCACACGATGTAGGCCGCCCAGAAGGCGCCGGCGGACGCGGCGAACGCGATCCCCACGTGGTCGAGCTCGGCCCACGGCACCGTCAGGGCGCCGGAGATCAGGGCGATCCCTCCGAGTGCGGCCAGGACGGCCAGCGCGTCAGTCCCGCGTCGGGACAGGACCGCCGAGAGCGTCAGCGGGCCGACGAACTCGATGGTGACCGCGACCCCGATGGGCAGGCGCGCGAGGGACGCGTAGAAGGTGGAGTTCATCAGGGCCAGGCTGACGCCGAAGGCGACGACGGCCCACCACGCCTGGGGGCTGTGCCCGCGGACCCGGGGGCGCGCGACCACCAGCAGGACCAGGACGGCGAGCCCAAGCCGCAGGGCCACGGTGGCGGTGGGCCCGATCAGCGGGACCAGCAGGGCGGCCAGGGCGCCGCCCAGCTGGACGGACACGATGGCCGCGAGCACGAGCAGCAGCGGGGTGCTGCGACGGGTGTGGGCCGTCATCCGGTCCGACCCAGGCGTCCGAGGTCCTCGAGCCTGTCCTCGACGTATGCCGTGCCGAGGTGCTCGCGGATCGCGCGGGGACGGACGAGGTGGTGGGCGCTCACCCGCGTCATACTGCCTGCATGCAGCCGATCGACGCGAGCCAGGTCCTCCAGCGTGACCTCAAGGACATCGTCCGGCATGCCCCCGGGAGGCTGAGCATCCAGGTGGTCGGGCCCGAGGGCGTCCTCGCCGGGTGGGACTCCAACAGGGGGGTGCCGGCCGCGAGCCTGGTCAAGGTGCTCGTGCTGGTGGCGACGTTGCGTGAGGTGGAGGCGGGGCGGCTGAGCCTGGACCAGACCCTGCGGATCCCCGACGACCGCGTCGGCGGCGCGGGAGCGCTCAGCCTGCTGCCTTCGGTGGTCGAGCTGTCCGTCGTGGAGCTGCTGCGCCTGATGGTGACGCTGTCGGACAACGACGCGGCCAACCTGCTGCTGCGGCTGCTGGGGCACGACCGGGTCACCCGCTGCGGTCTGGAGCTCGGCCTGCGGCACACCCACGTGCGGCGAGACCTGATGGACAGCCGGTCGGCGAGCCAGGGCCGCGACAACACCACCACGGCCGCCGACCAGGCCGGGCTGCTCGCCGTGCTGCGGGCGGGCCAGGCCCTCGGTGCTCAGCAGACGGCGCTCGCGCTGGCCCTGCTGTCCGAGCAGCAGCACGCGTACGGCGTGACGGCGCTGCTGCCCGACGACGTGGTGCGCGGCTCCAAGCCGGGTGACCTGCCGGGGATCCGGCACGACGTGGCGCTGATCGAGACCGGTGGCGCCTGGGCTGCCGTGGCGGTGACGGCGACCGGGATGTATGACGACCGGCACGGTCAGGACTACTCGGTCAGCGTCCTGCCGGCGCTCGCCGCGGTGGGCGAGGCCGTGCTCGGCTGCCTGGCCCCGGGCGGGCCGCAGGAGCGGGTCGGCGGCTAGTGCCGGGCCGCACCCACCTCGTCCCTGGCCGCCACGAAGGCCCCGACGCACGCCCGGACGTCGTCCTCGGAGTGCGCCGCGGAGAGCTGGACCCGGATGCGAGCGCGCCCCTGCGGCACGACGGGGTAGCTGAACGGGATCACGTAGACGCCGCGCTCGAGCATCGCGTCGGCCACCTGACCCGCGGAGCGGGCGCCGTCCTCGCCGGGGAACATCACGGGGATGATGGCATGCTCGCCTGGCAGGAGCTCGAAGCCCGCCTCCGTCATCAGCCGACGGAAGAGCTCGGCGTTGCGGCGCAGCACCTCGCGGGGCTCGGCCGAGCCGCGCGCGATCTCCAGGGCCTTGAGCGACCCGGCGACCACCGAGGGGGCCACCGCGTTGGAGAAGAGGTAGGGGCGCGAGCGCTGGCGCAGCAGGTCCACGATCTCCTGGTGGGCACTGATGTAGCCGCCCGAGGCGCCGCCGAGGGCCTTGCCGAGCGTGCCCGACAGGATGTCGACCCGGTCCATGACGCCGAAGTGCTCCGGGGTGCCGCGGCCGCCGTCCCCGACGAAGCCGACCGCGTGCGAGTCGTCGACCATGACCATCGCGCCGAACTCCTCGGCCAGGTCGCAGATCTGGGGTAGCGGCGCGAGGTAGCCGTCCATCGAGAAGACCCCGTCGGTGACGACGACGACGCGGCGGGCGCCCCGCTCGTGCGCCGCCGCGAGCTGGGCCCGCAGGTCGGTCATGTCGGCGTTCTTGTACCGGAACCGCATCGCCTTGGAGAGCCGGATGCCGTCGATGAGGGAGGCGTGGTTGAGCTCGTCGCTGATGATCGCGTCCTCGGCGCCGAAGAGCACCTCGAAGACCCCGCCGTTGGCGTCGAAGCAGGAGCTGTAGAGGATCGTGTCATCCGTCCCCAGGAAGTCCGACAGCGCGCCCTCCAGGGCCTTGTGCTGGCTCTGGGTTCCGCAGATGAAGCGGACGCTCGCCATGCCGAAGCCCCACTCGCGCAGCGCCTCCGCGGCGGCGCGCTCCACCTCGGGGTGGTCCGCGAGGCCGAGGTAGTTGTTGGCGCAGAAGTTGAGGGCCTGCGCCCGGCTCGTGGTGACGTGCGCCGACTGGGGGCTGGTGAGCTGCCGCTCGGACTTCCACAGCCCCGCGTCCTTGATCTCCTGCAGGGTGCTGGCGAGCTCGTCCTTGATCGTGCCGTACATCGAATCTCCTAGGTGTCGCGGTCAGTCGGCGATCTCGAGGACGACCTTGCCGCACTCGCCGGAGCGCGCCGTCGCCCAGGCGTCGGGCCACTGCTCCAGCCCGACCCGGTGGGTGATGACCGACCGCACGGCGTCGCGCAGGGCAGCGCTGGTCTGCAGCATGAAGGTCATGTGGTACCACGTCTCGAACATCTCGCGCCCGTAGATGCCCTTGATCGTGAGCATGTGCGTGATGACGGTGCCCCAGTCGACGGGGAAGCCCTCCGTGGGCAGGCCCAGCATCGAGATCTTGGCGCCGAAGTTGCAGTTGTCGATCATGGCCTTCATCGCCGCCGGCGCGCCCGACATCTCCAGGCCGAGGTCGAAGCCCTCGGTCATGCCGAGCTCGCGCTGCACGTCGGCGAGGGACTCGCGACCCACGTTGACCACGCGCGTCGCCCCGGCGCCGGACGCCAGCTCGAGCCGGAAGTCGCTGAGGTCCGTCACCACGACGTGGCGCGCGCCGGCGTGCCGTGCGATCGCGGCGGCCATGACCCCGATGGGACCGGCGCCGGTGATCAGGACGTCCTCCCCGACCATGGGGAACTGCAGCGCGGTGTGCGTGGCGTTGCCGAAGGGGTCGAACAGTGCCCCCAGCTCTGGGTCGATGTCGTCGGGCTGCACCCAGACGTTGGTCGCGGGGACGACCACGTGGTCGGCGAAGGCGCCGTCCCGGTTGATGCCGATGCTGCTGGTGTGGAGGCACATGTGCCGGCGGCCGGCTCGGCAGTTGCGGCACATGCCGCACACGACGTGCCCCTCGACCGCGCAGCGCTGACCGACCTGCAGGTTGCCGGACCCGTGGGCGGTGACGACGTCGTCGGCGATGTCGACGATCTCGCCGTAGAACTCGTGGCCGAGCGTCATGGGCGGACGCACCATGGAGGCCGCCCACTCGTCCCACTGCCCCAGGTGCAGGTCGGTGCCGCAGAGCCCCGCCCGCATCACCTTGATCTTGACCTCGCCGCGGCCGACGTGCGGCTCCGGGACCTCTCTCAGCTCGAGACCAGGGCCGGCGTGGGGCTTGACGAGCGCGCGCATGAGGACACTTCCTTGAGAGATTCTCCGTCGAACACCGAGGACGGCGCCAAATCTAACGGCTGCGCGGGCCGGGCCCCACCGCGGGGTGCGGCCACGCGGGTCACCAGCCGCGGGCGCGCCACTCGTCGAGGTTGGGGCGCTCCGCGCCGAGCGTCGTGTCGCCCCCGTGGCCGGGGTAGACCCAGTCCGCGTCGTCGTACTCCCCGAAGATGCGCGTCTCGACGTCGTCGATGAGCTGGTCGAAGGACTGGCCGGGGTTCTTGGTGTTGCCGACGCCGCCGGGGAACAGGCTGTCGCCGGTGAACAGGTGCGAGTCGCCCTCGGGGTCGTCATAGGCGAGGGCGATCCCTCCGGGGGTGTGGCCGCGGAGCTCGATCACCCTCAGGGTGCTCTCGCCCAGGGTGATCGTGTCGCCGTGCGCGAGCTCGCGGTCGGGCCGGACCGGCAGGGCCCGGCCGTCCGCCGCGGAGGCGGCGGTCTCGACCCCGGTGTCCTCGACGACGTCCTTGAGCGCCCGCGTGTGGTCCCAGTGCTGGTGGGTCGTGACGACCAGGTCGAGCCGGCCCGTGCCCTCGGCGACGAGGGCGGTGATGCGCCCGACGTCGTCGGCGGCATCGACGAGCAGCTGGTGGCCGGTGGCCCGGTCGGTGAGCAGGTACACGTTGTTGTGCATGGACGACACCGCGGTCTTGCGGATGGTCAGGTGCGGCAGCTCCCGCACGTCGCTGGGGCCGCCGGGGGCGACGTCGCCGGTGTAGTCGGTGTGGGTCACGAAAGGTCCTCCTGCTGGTCGGGGGAGAGGTGGGGGAGCTGGTCGGGGGAGGGGGCGGTGACCTGGTCGGGTCGGCCCCGGACCAGCCACAGGAGCAGCCCCGCCCGGGGACCGCTGACGGTGGGCCGGCCGTCGCCGATGGCGACGACGTCGCGCTCGTCGGTGCGCAGCGTCATGGGCGGACACCGCGGGTCGCTGCGGAGGTCGTCGACGGCCTCGTCGAACCACCGGCGGACGGCCTTGGCCGGGGCGTTCGCGAAGGTGTAGCCCGCGTCGAGGTCGACGTGGTGCCACACCACCTCTCGCAGCCGGTGGCCGGGCAGGTCGGCGCCGGTCAGCGCGGTCATGGCGGCGGGGTCGTTGCCAGCCTGCGCGGTCCGGGACATCGCCGACTCGGGCATGGCCGCGAGGGCGTCGACGATCTGCTGCGAGGTGTCGCGCAGCTCGGCCAGCAGCGTCTCGTAGGTCGCGGCGGCCCCGCGCTCGATGTCGGTGTCCCGCTCCTCGCGCGAGGGATACATCGGGGTGGGGTCGCCCTCGACGGTGGCCACGAGGTTGAGCATCGCCCGGGCGTTGCCGCTGAGGTGGCTGATCGCGTGGGCCCTGGTCCAGCCCTCGCACATCGACGGGTGCCGTATGCCGTCCGCGCCCAGCGCCTCGACGGTGGCGATCACGCGCGCCGACTCCACCCGGAGCAGCGCGAGGTCGGCGGCGTGCTGCTGGGCCCGTGCGTCCGTCATACGGACAAGACTAGACGAGCCGGGGGAGAGCTGCCCGCCAGCGTGCGAGCGTCCCCCGGACGCCGCGACGAGGCGCCGAGGCGTCAGGGAGGGGGTATGTCGGTGGTGGCACCTAGCATGGCGGTCGTGCCTGATGCTTCTGTCGCCCCTCGCCGCGCCCACGACCGTCTGATCGTCCGTGGAGCACGCGAGCACAACCTCCGCAACGTCTCCGTCGACCTGCCCCGCGACTCCCTGGTGGTCTTCACCGGGCTGTCGGGCTCCGGCAAGTCGTCGCTGGCGTTCGACACGATCTTCGCCGAGGGCCAGCGTCGCTACGTCGAGAGCCTGTCCGCCTACGCCCGTCAGTTCCTCGGTCAGATGGACAAGCCTGACGTCGACTTCATCGAGGGGCTGTCCCCGGCGGTCTCGATCGACCAGAAGTCGACCAACCGCAACCCTCGCTCGACGGTGGGCACGATCACCGAGGTGTACGACTACCTCCGGCTGCTCTTCGCCCGGGCCGGGCACCCGCACTGCCCCGTGTGCGGCGAGCCGGTCGGCCGGCAGACCCCTCAGCAGATCGTCGACCAGCTGCTCGCGCTGCCGGAGCGCACCCGATTCCAGGTGCTGGCCCCGGTCGTGCAGGGCCGCAAGGGCGAGTTCGTGGACCTGTTCGCCGAGCTGCAGACCAAGGGCTTCTCCCGGGCCAGGGTCGACGGGCAGACGGTGTCGCTGACCGAGCCGCCAACGCTGGAGAAGCAGCGCAAGCACACCATCGAGGTGGTGGTGGACCGGTTGGTGGCCAAGGGGGACGACGCCACCAGCAAGCGCAGGCTCACGGACTCGGTCGAGACCGCCCTGCGCCTCACCGGCGGGATCCTGGTCGTGGACTTCGTCGACGTCAAGGACGGCGACGTCGACGACGACGGGCAGGCCCTCCCGCAGCAGCGGCGGTTCTCCGAAAAGATGGCCTGCCCCAACAACCATCCCCTGTCCATCGACGAGGTGGAGCCGCGGTCCTTCTCGTTCAACTCGCCGTTCGGCGCGTGCCCCAAGTGCACCGGTCTGGGCACCGAGCTGGAGGTCGACCCGGACCTGCTGGTCCCGGACGACGAGCTGAGCATCCGCCAGGGCGCCATCGCGCCCTGGGCCCAGGGATCGGGTGCCCAGGACTACTTCCTGCGGGTCATCGACGCGCTGGCCAAGGACCTGTCGTTCAGCCTGGACGTGCCCTGGCGCTCGCTGCCCGAGCGGGCCAGGGAGGCGCTGCTGCACGGGCAGGACTACAAGGTCCACGTCAAGTACCGCAACCGCTACGGCCGCGACCGTTCCTACACCACCGGCTTCGAGGGCGTGGTGCCCTTCGTCCGGCGGCGGCATGCCGAGACGGAGTCCGAGTGGTCGCGCGAGCGCTACGAGGGCTACATGCGCGAGATCCCCTGCCCGGCCTGCAACGGGGCCCGCCTCAAGCCGGAGATCCTGTCGATCCTGCTCGGGGGCCGGTCGATCGCCGAGGTCTGCGCCCTGCCCATCGACGAGTGCGCGGCCTTCCTGCGCGACGTGGAGCTCTCGGCCCGCGAGCAGCAGATCGCGGAGCGGGTGATCAAGGAGATCCACGCGCGGCTCGGCTTCCTGCTCGACGTCGGCCTCGACTATCTCTCGCTGGACCGCCCCGCCGGCACCCTGTCCGGTGGCGAGGCGCAGCGCATCCGCCTTGCCACGCAGATCGGGTCGGGCCTCGTCGGCGTGCTCTACGTCCTCGACGAGCCATCCATCGGCCTGCACCAGCGAGACAACCACCGGTTGATCGAGACGCTGACCCGGCTGCGGGACCTCGGCAACACGCTCATCGTCGTCGAGCACGACGAGGACACCATCGCCACCGCGGACTGGGTCGTCGACATCGGCCCCGGCGCCGGCGAGCACGGCGGCCATGTGGTCCACAGCGGGTCGGTGGACGACCTGCTCGCCAACGACGAGTCCCTCACGGGGCGCTACCTGTCGGGACGGCGGGAGATCCCCATGCCCGCGGTCCGCCGCCCGCAGGAGCCTGGCCGCGAGGTGACGGTCGTGGGCGCCAAGGAGCACAACCTGCACGGGGTGGACGTGTCCTTCCCCCTCGGCAACCTCGTCGCCGTGACCGGGGTGTCCGGCTCCGGCAAGTCCACGCTGGTCAACGACATCCTCTACACCGTCCTCGCCAACAAGCTCAACGGTGCCCGGCAGGTGCCGGGACGCCACCGCACCGTCACCGGGCTGGAGCACCTCGACAAGGTCGTGCACGTGGACCAGTCGCCGATCGGCCGTACGCCGCGGTCCAACCCGGCGACCTACACCGGGGTGTTCGACCACATGCGCAAGCTCTTCGCGCAGACCACGGAGGCCAAGGTCCGCGGCTACCAGCCGGGACGGTTCTCGTTCAACGTCAAGGGTGGTCGCTGCGACAACTGCAACGGCGACGGCACCATCAAGATCGAGATGAACTTCCTCCCGGACGTCTACGTCCCCTGCGAGGTGTGCCACGGGGCGCGCTACAACCGCGAGACCCTCGAGGTGCACTACAAGGGCAAGACCATCGCCGACGTCCTGGACATGCCCATCGAGGAGGCCGCCACCTTCTTCGAGGCCGTCCCCGCGATCTCGCGCCACCTCAAGACCCTCGTCGAGGTGGGCCTCGGCTACGTCCGCCTCGGACAGCCCGCCACGACCCTGTCCGGCGGGGAGGCGCAGCGCGTCAAGCTGGCCGCGGAGCTGCAGAAGCGCTCCTCGGGCCGCACCATCTACGTCCTCGACGAGCCGACCACGGGCCTGCACTTCGAGGACATCCGCAAGCTCCTCCTGGTGCTGCAGGGGCTGGTCGACAAGGGCAACACCGTGCTGGTGATCGAGCACAACCTCGATGTCATCAAGAACGCCGACTGGATCGTCGACATGGGCCCGGAGGGTGGCAACCGTGGCGGCACGGTCGTCGCGACGGGCACGCCGGAGCAGGTCGCCGAGGTCTCGGGGTCCTACACCGGTCAGTTCCTGCGACCCGTGCTGGCCAAGACCACCGAGCGGTCCGACGTCTCTATGGCCGCGCCGGTCGAGCGACCCGCCAAGGGCGCGGCCAAGAAGGCCGCGAGGTCCGCCGGCAAGGCGGCTGCGGTGACGACCTCCGGCAAGGGGACGTCCACGGGCAGGGCCACCGCAAAGAAGGCTGCGCCGCGCAAGGCGGCATCGCGCTCGGCCTGATCCCGCGCCCTGCCCTGCTCCACCCACGCGCCGTGACCGGGCGCGTGGGTAGGGATACTCTGGCCGCCCCCTGAGCGGGCTGGCCAGCATGGGGCCATGGCCAGGTACTTCGACCCCCAGTCGTGCCCCGTCTGCGGCGCCGACCTCCCGAGCGCAGTCACCCGGTGCCCCGGGTGCCGTCTGCGGCTGACGCACCCGACGGTCGGTCGGCTCGCGACGCTGCTGTCCGAGGCGGACCGCACCAAGGACGCCCTCGTCGCCGACCCGACCGCCTTCCGCGCCGACCCGACCGCCCTCCACCCTGACCCGACCGCCTCGCAGGGGGCCGATCACCGGCTCGGGCCCGGGCCCGAGCCGGTGGCGGGGACGGCCCCCGCCGCCGCCCCGACCGCAGACCCCGTGCGTCACTCGGCGGTGCGCAGCACCCTGCTCCTCGTGGGCGCGTTGTGCCTGCTGGGAGCGGGCAGCGTGTTCGCCCTCGTGACCTGGATGCTCCTGCCGTGGCAGGCCCGTCTCGTCGTGATGCTGGGCCTCGCGGGGGGCGCCCTGGCGGTCGCGCCGATCCTGCGCCGTCGGGGGCTGCCGGGCTCCGCCGAGACGGCGGGGGCGCTGGCGACGGGCTTCCACCTCATCGGCCTGGCCGTTGCCGCGCCTCACGCCGAGGAGCCGCGCGTCGTGCACGCCCTCGGTCTGGCCGTCCTCTGCGCGGTGGGCTGGGGGAGCCTGCACCGGGGGCTGCGGCGCGGGGTGCTGTGGCGCAGCGCCGACGCGGCGGGGGCCGTCGGCCTGGGCGGTCTCGGTCTGCTCCTGGTCGAGCAGGCGCACCGCCATGGTCCCTGGGTGGCCGTCGTGCTCGTCCTGGGGATCCCCGCGCTCGCCGACCTCCTGGCGCGTCGGCCGCGGGTGACCCGCGCGGCCCCGGTCTCCGTGTGGTCCGCCGCGCTGGTCCTCGGCGTGATGACGGTGGTGCTGGTCGAGCAGGCCGTCCTCGCCGCACGGGCCGAGCACGCCCTGGGCACCGGGCTGCTGGCCGGCTGGCCGCTGCCCTGGCTCGCCACCGTCCTGGTCACCGCGTCACGCGCGGCCGTGCCGCTGGCCTGGTCGCGGGTCGCGCTCGCGCTGGACGCGGCGGCCGGCGCGCTGGTCGCCCTGTGGTGGCTGGTGGCCGCCGACGACCTGGCCGTCGCGGACGGTGCCTGGTCCTCCGTGGTGCTCGTGGCCGTCGTGGGCCTCGTCGGTGCCGTCGCGGTGCGGACGACCGGCGACGTCCGGCCGCTCGTCGCGCTCGCGCCGGGCCTGCTCCTCACCGCGTCCGGGGTGGTGCCCGGGCTGGCGTTCGGGGCGTGGCAGGCCGCGCACCCCGTGCGGCAACCGTCCTCCCTGGTCTGGACCTGGCCGGTCTCGGCGTTGGTCCTGACGGTGCTCCTGCACGCGACGGGCCGCCGGCCCGCCGGGCGGCGAGAGCTGCGACGGATCCTCGGGATCCAGGGCGAGACCGCCGTCCTCGCGACTCTCGTCGTGCCCTGGTGCGCCTGGAACGGTGCCGGCGGATCCTCGGTGCCGATGGTCGCGCTGTCGGCCGGGTGGCTCCCGGCCGTCGGAGCGGCCGTCGCCGCCGCCGTCATCGTGGTGGGTGGGGCCATCGACGGGCGACGTCGCCGGCCTGACCCCTCCGCGAGCGTGTGGTGGGGTGCCGCCCTGCTGCTGACGCACGGCCACACCGAGCGGCTGGTGGCGGTCCTGCTCGTCGGTGCGGCCGGGTGCGCCGGATGGTCCCTGCTGCGCCGACGCCGGGCCCTCGGCATGGTCGCGACCGGTCAGCTGCTCGTGGCCTGTTGGCTGCTCCTGGCCAGGGCCGACGTCACGGTGCCGGAGGCCTACACCCTGACGGCCGCGGCCTGCCTGGCCGCCTGGACGCTGCCCGCGACCCTGACGTGGCGAACCCCTTCCTACGCGGCCGTCCCGGCCCTGGCCGTGGCGCTCGCGCCCACCACGATGATGGGGGTCGACGACACGACCTCCGTCCGCGCCCTCGTGGGCATCGTCGCGGCGGTCGCGCTGACCGCACTCGGCGCGGCTCGCCGCCGCGCGGCCCACCTCTACGTCGGTGCCGCGGCGGCCGGGGCGTTGGCCCTCGCCCTGTGCGCTCCCGTCGTCAGCCTGCTGCCGCCGTGGCTGCCGCTGGCGGTCGGCGGCGGGGTCCTGGTCGGGCTCGGCGTGACCTGGGAGGCCCGTCTCGCCGAGCTGCGGAGGGTGAGGTCCTATGCCGCTGCGCTGCGGTGAGCGGTGTCAGCCGGCGAGCACGTCGGCCGTCTGGCCCACGGCCCGGCGCCCGCCCTCGACGACGCCCGTCGACAGCACCCGCTCCTGGCGCTGCTGGCTGACCAGGGCCGCGACGGCGGTGACGGTGGCCCGGCGGCAGCGGGCTCAGCGCAGGACGTCGGCGACGAGCTTGGTGATCCCGTTGCCGTAGGTCTCGGACTCGCGGACCTCGAGGCGCTGCTTGTCCTTGTCGGTGTCGCTGAACAACCGCTTGCCGGCGCCGAGGAGGACCGGAAAGACCAGCAGGTGGTAGCGGTCGACCAGGCCGGCGTCGGCGAGGCCGTGCCCCAGGGTCGCGCTGCCGTGGACGATGATCGGGTCGCCGTCGGAGTCCCTCAGGGCTGCCACCTCGTCGAGGGACCGCAGGATCGTGGCGGGCCAGCGCGGGTCCGCCTCGGCGAGCGTCGTGGAGACGACGTAGCGGGGCATGGCGTTGTAGCCGGGGAACTCCTCGGTCATGCTCGGCCACACCGGCGCGAAGGCCTCGTAGCTCCTCCGCCCGACCAGCAGGGCGCCGGCCTCCTCCTGCTCACGACCCTTGATCTCGTAGGCGGCGGCGTCGAACGCGATGTCCTTGAAAGTCCACCCGCTGCTGCGGTGGCCGGGGTCGCCGCCGGGGGCCTCCATGACCCCGTCGAGGGACATGAACGCGGTCACGACGATGGGGCGCATGTGCTTCTCCTCGGCTGGACGACCAGATGGGGGCACGCTACCTGCGTGCCGCGCCCCCGGCGCATCGGGCCGAGGCGGTTCCGCGCGCCTCGGCCCGGGCCCCGACTGGGGTGGGCGCACCGGCATACGGCCGGGCACGTCAGGAGAGGTCACCACCATGCAGGGAGTCACCCCGGTCTTATGGTTCGACGGCGACGCGGTCGAGGCCGCCCGGCTGTGGACCTCCGACATCCCCAACTCACGCATCCTCACCGACATCCCCTACCCCGAGGACGGCGACAAGGGAGAGCCGGGGACGGTGATGGTGGTCGAGTTCGAGCTCGACGGCAGGCCGTATGCCGGCCTCGACGGCGGGCCTCAGTCCCGTTCAGCGAGTGCGTCTCCCTCCAGGTCGTGTGCGACGACCAGGAGGAGGTCGATCGCATCTGGGTCGCGGCGCTGGAGGCGGCGGCGCAGGGATGACCTGACGACGGTGGGCCCCGACCCCGCGGTGCGAGGCCGGGGCCCACCGGTCAGGGCGACCGGGCGGTCACTCCTCGCCGAGGTAGGCCTTGCGCACCTCGTCCGAGGACAGCAGCTCCTGGCCCGTACCCCGCAGCACGATCTTGCCGACCTCGAGGACATAGCCCACGTCGGAGATCTTGAGCGCCGCGTTGGCGTTCTGCTCGACCAGCAGGATCGTCGTGCCCTGGGCCTTGAGGGTCTGCACCGTCGACATGATCTTCTTCATCATCAGCGGGGACAGCCCCATCGACGGCTCGTCGAGCAGCATCAGGCGCGGACGCGACATCATGGCCCGACCCATGGCCAGCATCTGCTGCTCACCGCCGGAGAAGGTCCCGGCCGGCTGCGAGCGACGCTCGCGCAGGATCGGGAACAACTCGAACGCCGCGTCGAGGTCCTGCCGGACGGCCGAGGAGCCGTCCTTGCGGGCGAAGGCGCCGAGCATGAGGTTCTCCTCGACCGTCATGCGAGGAAAGATGCGCCGACCCTCGGGTGACTGCGCGAGGCCCAGGGTGACGATCTTGTGCGCCGGCACGTCGTCGATCCGCTTGCCCTCGAAGGTGATCGAGCCGCGCGCGGGCCGCAGGAGTCCCGAGATGGTCCGCAAGGTGGTGGTCTTGCCGGCGCCGTTGGTGCCGATGAGCGAGACGACCTGCCCCTCCTCGACGTCGAACGAGATGCCCTTGACGGCCTCGATCTTGCCGTAGGCGACGCGCAGGTCCTTGACCTCGAGCATGCTCATCGGCCCTCCTCCCTCTCGGTGTGCAGCTCGCTGCCGATCTCGGCGTCGAGCTCCTCGTCCGACTCGTCGACGTCCGGGCTCCCGATGTAGGCCTCGATGACCCGGGGGTCGGACTGGACGACCGACGGTGCTCCCTCGACCAGCGCCTCGCCCCGCACCAGGCACAGCACCCGGTCGCACAGCGTGAAGATGAAGCGCATGTCGTGCTCGATCACCACGACCGCCATGCCGTTGTCGCGGATGCGGAAGATGAGCTCCTGGGCCTGCTCGGTCTCGCGGGGGTTCATGCCGGCCGTCGGCTCGTCGAGCAGCACCACCTTGGGGTCCGTGGCGAGGGCCCTGGCGATCTCGAGGCGGCGCTGGTCGCCGTACGGCAGGTTGCGGGCCAGCAGCTCGGTCGAGCCCCCCAGCCCCACGAACTCCAGGAGCTCCTGGGCTCGCTCGCGCGTCTCGCGCTCCTCGCGGCGGTACTTCGGGCCGCGCACGATGGAGGTGAGCGGGCCGGCCGAGGTGCGGCAGAAGCGACCCACCATGACGTTCTCGAGGGCGGTCATGTTGCCGAAGAGACGGATGTTCTGGAAGGTGCGGGCCATCCCCTCCTTGACGACCAGGCCCGGCCTGGGCGGGATCTCCTTGCCCGCCAGGACGACCCGCCCCTCGGTGGGCTTGTAGAGCCCGGTGAGGCAGTTGAAGAAGGTCGTCTTGCCGGCGCCGTTGGGGCCGATCAGACCCATGATCTCGCCCTCGTGGACGACCATGTCGACCTGGTTGACGGCCGTGAGGCCACCGAAGCGCATGGTGACGCCTCGGGCCTCCAGCAGGACGGCCCCGCCGGGGCTGGGCGCGCCCGAGGGCTGGCCGCCCGGACGCTCGTCGACTCGCGTGCTCATGACACCTTCTCCACGTGGACGTGCTCGATCTCGTCCGCCAGCTCTTCGTCATCCTCGTGGAACTCCAGCTGACGACGCTTGTTGGCGACCAGGCCCTCGGGCCGGAAGCGCATCATCAGCACGAGCAGGAGACCGAACATCAGGAGGCGGTACTCGCTGAAGAACCGGAGCTTCTCGGGCAGCAGCTTGAGCACCACGGCGCCGAGCAGGACGCCGCCGATGGTGCCCATGCCGCCGAGGACCACGGCGGCGAGCAGGAAGGCGGACTCCAGGAACTGGTACTGGTCCGGGGTGACGGACTGGTCGTGGTGGGCCTTGACCGTGCCGGCGAGGCCGGCGAGGAAGGCGCCGCCGGCGAAGGCCAGCAGCTTGAGGCCGAACACGTTGACGCCCATGGCCTCGGCAGCCTTCTCGTCCTCGCGGATCGCGATCCAGCCACGCCCGATGCGGCTGTCGTTGAGGCGGCTGAACACCAGGGTGATCAGGCCGAGCAGCAGCAGCAGCAGGAAGTAGTAGTTGGCGAACCGGGGGATGTCGACGCCGAAGAGGTTGTGCGTGTCCCCGAAGTTGAAGCCGAAGAACTCCAGGTCGGGGATGGCGGGGATCCCGTTGGGGCCCCGGGTGATGTTGGGCCCGTGGGCGCCGTCGAGGTTGTTCATGGCCAGGCGGAAGATCTCGCCGAAGGCCAGCGTCACGATCGCCAGGTAGTCACCGGACACGCGCAGCGTCGGCGAGCCGATGATCAGGCCGAGGACGGCCGAGAAGCAGGCGCCGATCAGCACCACGACGAGGAACGGCGGGTGCCACCCGATCGTCGCGAAGGTCGACTCCGACATGGTCGCCGCCACGTAGGCACCCGCCCCGAGGAAGGCGATGTAGCCGAGGTCGAGAAGGCCCGCCAGGCCGACCACGATGTTGAGGCCGATCGCCGTGGCGGCGAAGATGATGACCTGCGTCGCGATGGACATATTGGCGTTGGACCCGCCCTGGGTGAACGGGAAGGCGAACGCCGCCAGGAAGGTCGCCAGGAGCAGCACCCGGCTGTGGTGGGCGGCGACGACGGACAACCAGTCGAAGAACCCGCCCCCGACCAGGCCCGCCCCCATCGCGAAGACGAAGGTCAGGAAGAGCACGAACACCCAGGCGTCCTCGATGCCGAGGCCGTAGGCGGCGCCGAACAGCACCAGCGCGACGAGCGCCACGATGATCAAGATCTCGACCCACCCCGCGAACCGCTGGTGCGGCTCGGAGCGGACCTTGCGCACGGGCAGCAGGAAGCCGGCGGCGGCGACGAGGAGGGCCCCCACGATGCCGATCCACAGACCGGGGTCGGCCGCAGCGACCAGCGCGGGGTCCGAGGTAGCGACCCCCACCAGCACCAGCAGCATGAAGACCAGCGAGCCGATGCCGAGGCGCTTGAGCCCGGACGGCGACCCGAGGTGCCGGCCCAGGCGGGCCAGCGGACCCTTGCGGACCAACGTCATGAACAACGCGAGCAGCCCGAGGGCGATCGCCATGAGCTGCACCGGTGCGGGGTAGCCGACGATCGTGACGTTGCCCAGCAGGGCCGGGTCGTAGGTCCACGGGAGGAACGCGCTGGCGATCAGCAGGAGCGAGCCGACGATGCCCAGCAGCCAGGCGCGGGTCAGCCGGGGCTCGAGGGGGGCCTGGTCCGCGGCGGCCCCGCGACGCGGCATACGGGAGTCGCTCGACGAAGTGGTGACGGTGCTCATGCCCGGTCCACCACCCGAGCGCCCATGATGCCCTGGGGGCGAAAGACGAGGAACACGATGAGGAGCCCGAAGGCCCACACGTCCTTCCAGTCGGAGGGGAACAGGTTGGTGGCGAAGGCCTCGACGATCCCGAGGGCGATGCCGCCGACGACGGCGCCCTGGATGTTGCCGATGCCCCCGAGCACCGCGGCGGTGAACGCCTTGAGGCCGTAGAGGAAGCCCATGCGGAAGCCGATGGTCCCGTCCTGCAGGCCCTGCGCGACACCGGCGATGGCAGCCAGCGCGGCGCCGAGGGCGAAGGACACGACGATGATGCGGTCGACGTCGACGCCCATGAGTCGGGCGGTGTCGGGGTCCTGGGACACGGCCTGCATGCCGCGGCCGGTCCGGGTGCGGTTGACGAACCACCACAGGAAGGCGGCGGACACCAGGAGGGAGGCGATCGTGAACAGCGCCGGCCGGGCCAGGCTCACGCCGCCGACGCTCCAGGCCGCCCCGGTCACGCCCTCGATCTGCGGGAAGGAGATCTTGGACTTGGCGCTGGGGAACTCGAGCGGGTTCCAGTCGACGAACAGGCCGGGCCGGTCGTAGAAGAGGCGCACGGCCTCCTGCAGAAGGACCGAGATGCCGATGGCGGTGATGAGGGGTGCGAGCCGTGGCGCGTTGCGCAGCGGCCGGTACGCCACCCTCTCCATGAGGACCGCCGTCACGACCGAGGCGAGGATGGCGCCGAGGATCAGGACGGGCAGGATCCAGATCGAGGTCTGACCCTTGAAGAGCAGCAGGTAGGTCGACATGGCGCCGAACGCGCCGATCATGAAGACCTCGCCGTGAGCGAAGTTGATGAGCTGGACGATGCCGTAGACGACGGTGTAGCCGACGGCGATCAGGGCGTAGAGGGAACCGAGGGTCACTCCGTCCACCAGGTACTGCAGGAAATGCATGCGGGCACCTTCGATCGAGTGATGACAGGGGTGGGAGGCGGGGAGGGTTGGCCTCCCCGCCTCCGATGGAGCTCGTCCGGCGACCTGGCGATCAGGCCGTGCCGGTCTTGGCGGCGACCCACTTGCCGCCCTCGACCTTGTACGCCGTCAGGGTGCGCGTCTTGGTGTCGCCGTACTCGTCGAACTCGACCTTGCCGGTGACTCCCTCGATCGCGACCTTGCCGACCGCGTCGGCCATCTTGGCGCGGGCGTCCTCGACGGTCTTGGCGTCCTTGAGGGCCGTCTTCGCGCCCTCGATGATGGCGTTCGCCGCGTCGTAGGAGTACGCGCCGTAGGCCTCGGAGGGCTCCTTGTAGCCGGCCGTCTTGTAGTCCGCCAGGAAGGTCTTGCCCTTCTCGAGCGTGTCGGTCGGGGCGCCGACGGAGGTGGCGAGGTCACCGGTGGCGGTGGCGCCGGCCAGCTTGATGAAGTCGGCGGCGAAGATGCCGTCCCCACCCATCACCGGGACCGCGAGCCCCGCCGACTTGGCCTGCTGCGAGAGCGGGCCGGCCTGGGGGTACTCGCCGCCGTAGTAGATCGCCTTGGGCGCGGACGGCTTGATCTTGGAGATGACCGGGCCGTAGTTGGAGTCGTCCGGGTTGATGGTCTCGGCGGCCACCACGGTGCCGCCGCCCTTCTTGAACTCCGCGGTGAAGGCCTCGACCAGGCCCTGGCCGTAGGTCTTCTTGTCGTGGATGGTGGCGACCTGCTTGATGCCCTGCTCGAGGAGGTACTTGGCCGCGAACGGGCCCTGCACCGAGTCGGTGGTGCAGGTGCGGAAGTACGAGGGGTACATCCGCTGCGGGGCGTCGGCGAACTTGGCGCCGCGGGTCAGCGAGGGGTTGGTGTTGGCCGGCGAGATCTGGACGATCTTGGCGGTCGAGAGCACCGGCTGGACCGACTGCGAGGTCGAGGAGTTGAGCGTCCCCACGACCCCCAGGACGTCCTTGTCGGCGGCGATCGCGGTGGCGGCGTTCTTGGCGACGTCGGGCTTGGCCTCGTCGTCCTTGGTCACGACCTCGAACTTCCAGCCGGGGACGGCGTTGCTCTCGTTGGCCTTCTTGGCGGCGAGCTCGACGGAGTGCTGGATGCCGAGACCCAGCGCCGACAGGTCGCCCGAGACGGGGGCGATGACGCCGATCTTGACGGTCTTGGTGGCGGCCGCGCCGGAGCCCGACGAGCCGCTGTTGGACGTGGACGCCTCCCGCGAGCCGCAGGCCGACAGTGCGAGGGATGCCGCCAGCGCGGTGGCACCGAGGGTCATCCAGGAACGCTGCTGCACGTTTCCTCCCAGAGGGTGTGGGGGAGCGGTGTCATGGTCGACGCCGCTTGAAGTGCGGCTGACAATAGGGCTACCGGCCAGGTTCTACCAGGGTCCGGTCGATGCCGGAGCGTGACTGTGACCTGCCTGTTACCAGTGACTTGGCCTGTTACCCCGAGCGTTTGGTCGTGTTTGCTTCCGTATGCCGCCCGGCTGGCGCCGGGGGCGGGTCCTGGGTGACCGTTCATCGCCGCCAAGCGACCGCTCGCGGCAAACCCGGACGCACTCGCACGGCACTCGGGTCGTTTGAGCCGAACGGATGACGACGGGGGTGGCTCCCGCTCGCGGACGCCGTCCCGGGTGTGTCGGTGCACCGGCATAGGGTTGTCGGGTGGCTGATCCCTCGTCCTACCGACCCCGCCCGGGAGAGATCCCGGTCGACCCGGGCGTCTACCGCTTCCGCGACAAGGAAGGCCGGGTCATCTACGTCGGCAAGGCGAAGTCGCTGCGCTCCCGGCTGAGCTCCTACTTCCAGGACGTCGGTGCCCTGCACCCCCGCACGCGACGCATGGTCACGACCGGGGCGTCGGTCGAGTGGACCGTCGTCAAGACCGAGGTCGAGGCGTTGCAGCTGGAGTACTCCTGGATCAAGGAGTTCGACCCGCGGTTCAACGTGAGGTACCGCGACGACAAGTCCTACCCCTACCTCGCGGTCACGATGGGCGAGGAGTTCCCCCGCGCCCAGGTCATGCGGGGGGCCAAGCGCAAGGGGACGCGCTACTTCGGGCCGTACGGCCACGCCTGGGCGATCCGCGAGACCCTCGACCTGCTCCTCAAGGTCTTTCCGGTGAGGACGTGCAGCTCCGGCGTGTTCAAGCGGGCCGCCCAGGTCGGTCGACCCTGCCTGCTCGGCTACATCGACAAGTGCTCGGCGCCCTGCGTCGGGCGGGTGACCCCCGAGGAGCACCGCGAGATCGCCGAGGAGTTCTGCGAGTTCATGGCGGGCAGCACGACCCGCTTCGTGCGCCGGGTGGAGCGCGAGATGCAGGCCGCGTCCTCCGCGCTGGAGTTCGAGCGCGCCGCCGTCCTGCGGGACAACCTCGGGGCGATGACCAAGGCCCTGGAGAAGTCCGCGGTGGTGCTCGGCGACGCCACGGACGCGGACGTCTTCGCCGTGTCCGACGACGAGCTCGAGGCCGCGGTGCAGGTCTTCCACGTGCGCGGCGGCCGCATCCGCGGCCAGCGGGGATGGGTGGTGGAGCGCGAGTCCGAGGATGTCGCCTCCTTGCCACTGCTCATGGAGCGGCTGCTGCAGCAGGTCTACGGCGGCGAGAGCAGCGAGGGCGTGCCGCGCGAGGTCCTGGTCCCCGTGCTGCCCGAGGATGCCGAGGCGGTCGAGCAGTGGCTGAGCGAGCTGCGCGGCGCCCGGGTCGAGGTGCGCGTGCCGCAGCGGGGCGACAAGCGCCAGCTCATGGAGACGGTGCGCCGCAACGCCGACCAGGCCTTGGCGCGGCACAAGGTGACGCGGGCGGGCGACCTCACAGCCCGCAGCCAGGCGCTGCAGGAGCTGCAGGACGCGCTCGAGCTCGACGAGGCGCCCCTGCGGATCGAGTGCTACGACGTGTCCCACGTGCAGGGGACCAATGTCGTGGCCTCGATGGTGGTCTTCGAGGACGGGCTGCCCCGCAAGGGGGAGTACCGCCGCTTCATCGTGCGGGGCGACGAGGCGGCGGGTCCCGCCGTCGACGACACCGCTGCGATGCGTGAGGTCCTCCTGCGGAGGTTCCGTCGGCACCTGGCCCAGGCCGAGGCGCAGGGGGAGACCGCCACCGAGGAGGCTCCGACCGCCACGGCGGGGGCGTCCGCCGACCTGCCCGACACGCCCGCGGGCATCGATCCCGAGACGGGCAGGCCGCGCCGGTTCGCCTATGCCCCGCAGCTCGTCGTGGTCGACGGTGGGCTACCGCAGGTCAACGCCGCCCAGCGGGTGCTCGACGAGCTCGGCATCGACGACGTGGCCCTGGTGGGGCTGGCCAAGCGTCTCGAGGAGGTGTGGATCCCGCACCAGGACTTCCCGGTGATCCTGCCGCGCTCCAGCGAGGGTCTCTACCTGCTGCAGCGCCTGCGCGACGAGGCCCATCGCTTCGCGATCACCTTCCACCGGCAGCGGCGCTCCAAGGCGATGACGACGAGCGCGCTCGACGGCATCCCCGGGCTCGGCGAGGCCCGCAAGAAGGCCCTGCTGCGGACCTTCGGGTCGGTCAAGCGCCTGCGCGGCGCCACGGTCGAGGAGCTCCAGGAGGTGCAGGGCATCGGTCCGGCGCTGGCCGAGGTCGTGCACGCCAGGCTGGCGGGCGAGCAGGCGGAGCCGGGGGTCAACCTCACGACCGGGGAGGTGCTCTAGTTGTGATGCCCAGACAGGTTGTCCAACCTAGTGATGGGGGCGACCTTGCCGATCGC